>Ga0180219_1001688_pt1 | contig 13899 bp, 8 predicted proteins | sample eDN3rd30CBELigMG_FD_151338 | JGI IMG/M metagenome (GOLD analysis project Ga0180219, IMG submission 151338) | Enriched Miracle-Growth compost microbial communities from Emeryville, California, USA - eDNA 3rd pass 30_C BE-Lig MG (version 2)... ...
GACCGAGATGCCGATGCCGTCGATGTTGGTCTTGAACACCGAGGGGAAGCCGTTGCTGTTGGTGAAGCCCGGCACGGCGGCGCCGATGCCGGCGGCCAGCAGACCGGACACATTGCCATCGCCGTCGCAACTGATGTCGCTGCTGCCGGCGGAGACCCAGCCGCTGCTCCACAGCTCGGTGTTCGGCGTGGCATCGACGGGTACGCTGATGGTCGCCGGCAGGGCCAGGGAGAACCGCGACGTCGACTGGCCCGCATCGAAATCGCACTGCGCCCAAAGCGAGGTCGGCAGGCTCACCAACAGCAGCAATGACAGAGTACGTATGATCATGGCGGCCTCTTGATCAGCCGTCACCGCTTCACCGGGACCGGCCGCGGAGCGCTCATTCGTAGGTCAGGGTGAAGGTGGCGGTGGTATCCACGCGCCCGCCGGTGATGCGGCTGGCGGTCTTGTAGTAGCGCGCAGCCAGGACTATGTCGACGGTCTCGTCGTCGCTGGTGGCCGTGGTGAACAGCATCCGGCTGCCCAGCGGCTGCACCGGGCCGTTGGCGAGGTTGGTCTGGAACAGTTGCACGCCCACGCCGGTTGCCATGCCGGCGCCGGCGGCATTGGCCAGCACGTTGCTGCCGCTGGAGGCCTCGGTGCCATCGATCTGGTAGTAGACCTTTGCACCTTTGTCGCACTGCATCTGGATCACGAAGGAGCGCGCCTTGCTGCTGTCCCTCAGGACGCCGAGCCCCGGGTCGAACTCACTGGCGCGGACGTCCGGCAACGGCACGCTGATGGTCTTGGTGGCGGGGTTGAGCTCGCAGCCCCGATTACCCACCACGGTGGAGCCGGTGAGCCATAGCCGGGACATGATGACGTTGCCATAGGCGATGCTGGAGTACGCGCCGAAGTTCAGGGTGCCGTTGCCGATCTCCGGGGCTATCTTCACCAGGCGCACCCGCCACTGGTTGTGCACCGAGATCCAGACCGAACCCACGCTACCCGTCCACTCGCTCAGGGGCGACAGGCCGCAGGACTGGTTGGGGCACCAGTAGATGCCGATGCCGATACCATCCACATTGGTCTTGCGCACCCCGCCGCCAATCGCCGTGACCAGGTCGCCGATGCCGGGACCGTACCCAGGTCTCATGCGGTCAAGGGGCTGACAGAGAATGCGGGCCGTCTTCACCGGCGTCCAGCCACTGTCCCACAGCGGGGTGCCCACTGGAGCATCGCGGTCCACGCTGAAGCTGGTCGGCAGGGCCACATGGGCGTCGTGTTCGTATGTACTGGTCGCGCCCCCGTAGAAGTAGCACGAGGCCCACCCGGCCGAGGGAAGGGCCAGCAGCAGGAGGAACGACAACAGGACTCTCTTCATGGCAACCTCTTCAGGCTCGGAAAGGCAAGTGACGGCGGCGACCTAGCGGCCGGCCAGGCGCCCCTGGGCCGGCAGTTGGCGGCAGACCACCTCGGCCGTGGCGAAATGCCTGGCCTGCGCGGCCGCCGTGGGCATCCGGTAGCGGGCCCGGCACTGGCTCCGCCCACCGCTGCCCCAGCGCACCTGCAACTCGCCGCGGGTCTCGCCCACCCGCAGGAATACCCGACTGCCCTGCCCCACCAGGGTCAGGCTGTTGCCGGCGGCATCCAGCACCTCGGCGCCCACCGGCAGGCCCTGGCCCTGTTCGTCCAGCAGGTGCAGCAACAGCGGCGTGCCGCTGACGGTGGGATAGTCGAGCATGACCACCGCGCCGTAGCGCGGCGCCACGTTCTGCGCGGTGGTCTGCAGTTCGACGTCGTCGGCCAGCCCCTTGGGGTCGAGCTGGACCTCGTTCTCGCGGTAGGGCATCAGCCCGGAGAGCACCCCGTAGCCGTTACCGGCCACCTTGCCGCCGTTGCTGTTGACCAGCGCCGCCCCGCCCGCACCCTTGGCCGCCACCACCGCGCGGGTCTCGCCCTGGGACTGGCTGAAGTTGATGCCGCCGGGGTGCGCCACGATGCTGCCGGACAGGCCCAGGCCGTACTGGCGATAGTCGTCGCCGTCGCTGAAGCTGGCCGATAGGTTGGTCTGCGGCGCGCGATACTGCAGGTTGGCGCCGCTGGCGTTGCTGCTGGCGCCGTCGGCGCGGTTGTGGGAACCGTACACGCCGTAGCTGAACTGGTTGTAGTCGCCCAGCGAGCCAGCCAGGCTGAGCTGGGTATTGAGGTCGCCGTTGTCGCTGCCGGTGGTGCTGCTGGTCAGGTAGGGCGCATGGCTGGAGCGCCCCAGCGGCAGCGTCAGGTTGACCATGTACTGGGTATCGGTGCCGCCGGACAGGCTGCGCGTGCGGTTCGCCGAGAGGCTCAGGCTGCCCCAGCCGAAACTGTTGGAGTAGCCGGCCTGGTAGCTCATGTCGCTGCCCTTGCCGGCATTCCAGTAGTTCTGCGCCGAACCGCTCAGGTACAGGCTGCCCCTGCCGGCGCCCAGTGGCTGGTTGAGGTTGACCTGGAAGCGGTTGCGCTGGCGCCAGGCACGGTAGTCGGGGCTGCCCGGCGAGTGCGCGTAGGCGAAGTCGGAGAAGCCCAGGTAGCCGTCGCTGGAAAAGCGGTAGGCGGCCACCGCGAAGTTGGTCTGGGTCGCTTCCAGCACCTTGCTGTAGCTCAGCCGGTAGCTCCGCCCGCTGGCCGTGCGGCCCTGCTCCTCGGTCGGCTGCAGGTTGCCGGCGCGGGACTGGGTGACGTCCAGGGCGAAGGCGCCCAGGGAGGTGCTCAGGGCCAGGCCGCCCTGCACCGCCAGGTAGTTCTCGGCGATGATGCTGCCGGTGTAGCCGGTCCACAGGTTGGAGATGCCGCGCTGGTAGGTGCCCTGGACGAAGTTCGGCTCGTCGTCCAGGTCGTCGTCGCGGTACTTGCCGGCGCTGACGCTGTAGCGCGACACGCCGGGGCGCAGCAGTTGCGCGACATTGGCGAAGGGCACGGTGAACTGGCGCACACGACCGTCGGCCTCGGTCACGCTGACTTCCAGGTCGCCAGCGTAGCCGGAGTTGTACAGGTCGTCGATGACGAAGGGCCCGGGGGCCACGTTGGTCTCGTAGAGAACATTGCCGGCCTGGCGCACCGTGACCTTGGCGTTGGTCTCGGCTGTGCCGCGGATGGCCGGGACGAAGCCGCGCTGCGAGTCGGGCAGCATGCGGTCGTCGGAGGCCAGTTGCACGCCGCTGTAGGGGAAGCTGTCGAACAGGTCGGCGGGCGTGTAGTACTCGCCGAGGGTCAGCTGCGACTTCAGCGCGGTGATGTCGCGCTGGGCATAGCTGCTGATCGAGTCGTAGTTGCGCGTGCTGCGCTGGTCGTCGCCGTGGCTCTGGCTGTAGCTGCCGTTGTGGCGCAGGCGCCAGTCGCCGAGGTTGAGACCGGCGTTGAGCCCGGCGTAGAGCTGCTCCTGGTCGCGCCCGCCGCTGCTGTTGCGATAGGCGTTGGCATTGTAGTCGAGGAAGGCCGCGGTAACGCCGCGGTCCCAGTCACGGGGGTCGACGTAGCCCCGCTCGACGCGCCCGAGGTAGGCCTGGGGAATGCTCAGGTCCAGGCGCAGGTCGGCCTGGCTGAAGTCCAGCCGCGCCGCCGGCACCAGGCGCAGCAGGTCGACACAGTCGGCGTCGGCCAGGGCCTGCGTCTTGTCCGCCGAATCCGGCAGCCGGTCGAGGGCCAGGCCCAGCGAGGAGAGCGCGCTGCGCTTGAAGCAATAGCGCGGCGGCTGCTTGTCGTCGGCCAGCACCCGCACTTCCTGGCTGCCGACCCAGGCCTGGTTGACGAAGACATCGATCCGGTAGCTGCCCGGGTTGACCGGGTTGCCATTCTCGAAGCGCGAGACGTCCAGCGGCTCGCCGTCGGCGCCACGCAGGAACGCCGGGTTGAACGCGGCATACAGGCCATTCTCGGCGGCGCCGTCCAGCGGCAGGGCGCCTAGCGCCGTGCCGATGGCCATCGCCAGCAGACCGGGGGCATAGCCGCCGGCCCTGCGGCAGGAACGCAGATACATCGGTTTCCCTTCTCGATCGTCCATTGCGGCACCCGCCTCAGGGGCAGGCGCGGCGAAGCGTCATTGCAGGTTGGCGGCCTGTTCCGGGCCTGCACCGTAGTCGCTCAGCCAGCGGTAGAACACCCGGCCGGGGCCGGCTGGCCCCGGGTAGTCGGCAAGGGCGAAAAGCTGGCTGGCGAAGGGCGCGATCATTCCACCGCCAGCCTTGTAGCGCCGACCGCCCTGCTCCAGGTCCAGGCCGCTGTAGGAGAGGTGGTAGGGGCCGGGGTTCTGTCCCTGCAGGGCGTAGCCCTTGCCCTCGCGCACCAGGCGCCAGCGCACCTCGCTCACCGCCGTGGGCAGGTCGCCGGGCAGGCCGTCCGGCCGGTAGAACAGCTTCAGCCGCGAACGCACGGCGATCTGCATATAGTTGCGCCCGGCATCCTTGGGCATCGGCGGAATCTCCAGGCTGTTGAACCAGAACAGCGACTCGCGGTCCTGTGGCAGCTTCTCGCCGGTGAACACCACGCGCACGCTCTGGCCCTTCTGCGGGTCGAGACGGAAGATCGGCGGGGTGATGAGGAAGGGCGCATCGGCGGTCTGCGGTTGCGAGCGGATGTCGCCACGGTCGGCCCACACCTGCATCAGCACCGGCTCCTTGCCCTTGTTGGTGAAACGCACCGTGACCTCGCGTTCCTGCGCCGGGTAGATCACCCGGGTGCCGTCGATGATCACCCCGGCGCCGGCCATGGGCGCGCCAAGCGCGAGCAGCAGGAGGCCAGCCGCGAGCCTGGCCGGCCGCAGTGGAAAATGACTACGCATCGGGATTGCCTCGATGCCCGGGGCGATGCGCCCCGGGCAGGACTGTCACTGATAGACCAGCTGGAAGTTCGCCAGGGCCGAAACACTGCCGGCGGTGGCGGCGCCTTCGGCGGAGTAGTAGCGGGCGTAGTACTTCAGGTCGACGTTGCCGGAGTCGGTCACCGGCTCGCCCCGGGCGATCTGTACGGTGTAGTTGTCGCTCTGGATGTTGACCGGCTTCTGGGCCTTGTCCAGCAACTGGACCGCCACCTTACTGGCACTGCCGCTGTTGACCAGGTTGCCGTTCATATCGACGTTGGAATCCGCGACGAAAGCCATGGAGACCACGCCGGCATTGGTTTCTTGTTTACCGGCGAAGCAGCCGGTGACCTTGACCGTGAAGGGCGTGCTGACGCTACTGTAGCTACCCGGGTTCTGCAGCAACGATTTGTCGATGGGGGACAGGGGTACGTTGACGCTGGTCGAGCCGGCATCCACCGTGCAGGTGGTGTCGATGACCTTGCCGGTGATCTTGATCTGCCCGGTCTGGGCCGCTTGGGCGGTGGCCGCCCACACACCGGCGAAGACCATCGCAGCGGCGAGCAATTTCTTTTGCATGATCGAACTCCAATTCGTTGCGCTTGCGCTGGCTGCCCGTCGGGGGACGACTGTCCGAGGAACCCGAGCCAACCAGAGAGCTCTTCGCTGCGGCGCTACGCACAGGAACATGGGAGTCGACTGGAAGTAGCGCCGGCAGCCCCGACGACGCCATTCTATGAAGCCAATTCCCTCGCAATAATCAGACGATTCCTAATCAACAATCACACGAAACACTGGATCAATTGTCATCCGTCTCACTGGAACAGGCCGGACTTGATGCAGAAGGTCAGCAACGCCTGGTCGCTGTCCACTTCCAGCTTGCGCATGGCGGCGACTTTCTGCGCACTGACGGTCTTCACGCTGCGGTCGAGCACCCGCGCGATGTCGCACACGTTCAGCCCCGAGACGAAGTGGCGCAGCACCTCGTATTCCCTGGTGGAAAGGCTGGCGATGCGCCCCTCGACGTCGTCGCCGCCACACAGCACGCTGTTCGGGTCCTGCATGCAGGAGCCGCGGTAGACGCGGCCGTGAAGGATGGCATCGAGGGCGGCGAGCACCTCCTCCAGGTCGTCGCTCTTGAGCACCACGCCCGCCACCCCCAGGTCATAGAGGCTGGAGAGGATCAGGTTGTTGCTGAGCATGGTGTAGATCAGCAGCCGGGTTCGGGGAAACTGCCGCAACAGGTAGCCGATGAGCTTCAGGCCATCGCCATAGCGCTCGTCGCCGGGCATGTTGTAGTCGGCGATGGCGATGTCGGGGGCACGCTCACGGCACAGGCGCACCAACTCGCTGGAGGTGGCCGCCACGCCGACCACGGCGAAACGCGGGTCGCCCTCGACCAACTCGCGAACGCCCATGCGCACGATCGAATGGTCGTCGGCGGCCACGATTCTGACTTTGTCCATTGCTGCCCCTTGTTCCTGCGCCGAGTGGCCACATTGCCGGCAGACCATCATTTCAGCTTACTCCTCCACCCAGCGCAGAGCCGCCGCGATGCGTCCGAGCAGGCCCGCCACACGAAGATCCTCCACCTGCACATCGCCTTGCTCCAGGCCCGCGTCGAGCAGACGACAGCTGCGCACCAGCGCCTTGCCACGCACCACCGCCAGCGCGCCCGCCATGCGGTGCAAGGCCTGGCGCAGGGCCACGGGGTCGCTCTGCCGACACGCCCGTTCGGCCTCCTGCAGGTCGCAGGTCATGGTCTGCAGGAACTGCCGGCGCATGTGCTCCGGCACCGCCAGCCGCTCCGCTGGCGGCACCGCGCAGGGCACCGCGAGGGCGCTCAAGGCGCCGTGCAAGCCGCGCAGGCTCAACGGCTTGACCAGCCAGGCGTTCATGCCGGCCGCCCGGCAGCGCTCGCCCTCCTCACGCATGGCATTGGCGGTCACGCCTATGATCGGTATGTCCAGGCCGCGCCCACGTAGCTCCCGGGTCAGCTCATAGCCGTTGAGCCGTGGCATGTTGACATCGGTGAGCAGCACATCGAAGCGGCTCGCGTCGAACAGTCTCAGAGCTTCGCAGCCATCGCCGGCAAGGCTCACCCGGCAGCCCAGCGTCTCCAGTTGTTCGCGCAGCAACACCTGGTTGACCGGGTTATCCTCAGCCACCAGTACCCGCAGGCCCAACGCCCCCGGCGAATCCACCTCGCACGGCGCAAGCGGCGCCCGGGAGACTCCGCGCAGAGCGAGGGCCAGGGCCTGGGCGATGCCCTCCAGGCTGAACAGTCCGACACGCCATGCCCCCTGTTCGAACTGCGGCTGGCTGGCAGCCGTGGCGACCACCTGGACACGCGCGCCAGCCCAGTGGCAGGCCGGCAGGGCATCGGGCAACAACTCCAGCAGGACCGCGGCATCTCCGCCACTCGCCGGCGGATCGCCAGGTATGACCTGGCAACCCCAGCGCGACAGCCAGGCCTCCAGGCAGCGGGCCAGTTCAGCTACCGCGCTGCGCAGGTACACCGTCGCCGGCTGCAGTTCCACCTCCGCCATGGCCGGCATACGGCTGTCGTCGGGCAGCTCCAGCGACAGGCTGAAACTGCTGCCCAGCCCCGGTTCGCTGAGCACTCGCAACTCGCCGCCCATCAGCCGCGTCAGGTGCCAGCAGATCGACAGGCCGAGGCCAACGCCGCCCTTGCCCTGGCCTGCGCCCTCGACCTGGAAGAAGGCATCGAACAGGTGCGACTGCAACGCCTCGGGAATGCCGATGCCGGTGTCGCTGACCTGCCATTGCAGGCGCGCTCGCTGCCCACTGCGTTCGAGCACCTTCAAGCGCAGCGTCACGCGGCCGGCCTCGGTGAACTTCAGGGCGTTGCTCAGCAGGTTGTCGAGTATCTGGCGGATGCGCATGGCATCCCCGCGCAGCCGCGCCGGCACCTGGGCATCGATGCAAGCGTACAGCTGCAGGTGCCTGGCCGCGGCCACGGCAGCGAAGCCGCGCATGACCTCCTCGGCCAGCTCCAGCGGGCTGAAGTCGACCGGCGCCAGGGTCATCTGGCCGGCCTCGATCCTGGAAACGTCGAGCAGGTCGCTGATCAACTGCAGGAGCATCGCCGAGGAGCCCTGGATATTCTGCAGATAGCCGCGCTGCCGCACGTCCAGCCCGGTCAGGCCGAGCAGTTCGAGCGTGCCCAGTACGCTGTACAGGGGCGTGCGCAACTCGTGGCTCATGCTGGCCAGGAACAGTGTCTTGGCGGCATTGGCCGAGTCAGCCGCGCGCTTGGCCTCGGCCAGGGCATCCTGTGCCTGGCGGTACGCGGTGATGTCCTGGAACACGCAGAGCAAGGCGTCTTCGCCATGGTAACGGGTGGCCGCAAAGGCCGCCTGCAGGTAACGCCCGCCACTGCGCAGGCAGCGTTCGCACGGGTTCCGGCCAGCCTCGCCCAGGCGCCAGTCGCGGGCCAGGGCGAGGATTTCCGCCTCGCTACCCAGCCATTGCGTCGCCAGGCGATTGTGCAGGATCAACTGGCGGCCTCCGCGACGCAGCACGCAAAGGGCGACCGGAGCGGTGTCGATGACCGCGCGGCTGAAAACATCGCTCTCCACCACTTGGCGGTGCGCCGCGCTGGCCGGGTCGAGCACTTGCCGGGAATACCAGCGCAGGCCGTAGCAGCCACCACCCAGCCCCACCAGCAGCAGCAACGGCAGCCCCAACAGCGGCCATTCGCGGTGACGGAAGAACAGCGGGTAGCCGATGGCGTAGACGGCCGTCCAGCCACTGAGCCTGCGGCTGTGCAGCATGAACAGCAGCCCCCGGGCCCCCAGATTCAGCCCTTCGTGCAGGCCGGGGTCGACCGGCGGGCCGAGGAGCCGCCGGCCGCCCGGCGCCAGCACGGTCAACTGGTCGAACAGAGGGCGTGCCAGCGTCTGTTGGTAGTCATTGACCCGCTCCAGGTCGAGCAGGCTGGCGGCGATCACCTGGCGCTGCCGCTCGCCCGCCCACCAGAGGCTGTCCGGCAAATCGACCCCCACATAGCCCAGCAGCAGGCGGCCATCCCTGCGGTAGCAGTCGCCGGAGCCCCAATGCACCTGGCGCCCCGGCGCCGGCGGCTGCTCGCGAACCTGGGCGACGACCCGTTCCACCACACCGAGGAAGCCGTCACGGGCCAGGCCGCCCTGCGCGAGCGCGGGCGAACGCTCCAGCGCCGGCACCAGCACCCGGGTCTCGCCGTTCAGGTCGAACAGCAGCGTCTGCGGAACCGGGTAGGTAGAGGTGCTCCAGAAACTCGAATAGGTGCTCGCCAACAGCACGCCGAGGGCCAAGGGGCCATGGGCGGCGCCGGCCGGTCGGTGTTCATGGCTGACCAGGGTGAAAGGCAGGGCGAAGGGGAACTCACGTCCCTCCTGAACGGACATCGAGCCGGCGTGCCAGCGCAGTCTGGGCTGCAACGTCAGGCTGGCCTGGCCCTGCCTGCGAGCGGCCTCGTCCCCCTGGCGGGCAACGCGCAGGAGGAAAGCCTCGTGCTCGCGTATATCCCCCACCAGGCGGGTGAAGTGGAAGTCGATCTTGTCCCGCTCTTCCTGCAGCACGCGTTGCAGCGCCCAGAAGCTGATGCCCACCAGCGCCAGGCTGAGCAGCAGGAGGCCGACCAGGCCGAGGTTCAGGCGCCGCGAGACCCGGGCCAGCTTGCCGATCGAGCCATCGTCTTGTTCCATGCTGTCGCTTCCAGTCGCCCCCCCGGGATGCCCGGAGGATGACTCACTCACCACGGATGACCGCCGCACCGACACGGGGTGCCTCGGACCGCTCAGGACGACTCCACCGAGTGGCCTTCGCGCAACAGGCGCTCGAAGGCATGGGCGTTGACCGCCTCGGAGATCAGGAAGCCCTGTGCGCGATCGCACTCAAGGGTGCGCAGCAGGCGGAGCTCCTCTGCATTCTCCACGCCCTCGGCGACCACTTCCAGGCCAAGCCGCCGGCCCAGGGCGATACTGCTCGCCAGGGCGGCGGCCAGGGTTTCGTCTTCGATGCAACCATGCACCAGGGCGCGGTCGATCTTCAGTTCGGTGAAAGGTGTGGATAGCAGATTGCAGAGCGTGCCATAACCCTGGCCGAAGTCATCCTGGGCCAGGCCGAAGCCCTTCAGGCGCAAACGGCAGGCTCCGGCATGGTAGCTGCCGGGCAGGCTCGCGATGCTGTTCTCGGTCAATTCGAAACACAGCAGCGCCGGCTCGCCGCCCCTGTTCAGCACGAATTCGGCCAGGCGATCCGGCAGGCTGGCATCGTCCAGCAACCGGGGCGGCAGGTTCACCGACACGGTGATGCGATAACCGCTTTCGCGCCAGGCCGCCTGTGCCCTCAACGACTGTTCGAGCATGGCCCACAGCAGGGCTTCCTCGAGACCATGACGGCCCAGGTCGGCGATGAAGCATCCCGGCAGCAACAGGCCCTGCCGCGGGTGCAGCCAGCGCGCCAGGGCCTCGGCTGAGACGATGCGGCCACTGCGCAGGGATTGCTTGGGCTGGAACCAGGCCTGGATCTCGCCGCGCGCCAGGGCCCGGATCAGTTGCGTCCGCGTGAAGCCTTTCGCCGTCCGGCCTGGCGCCCGGCACTCGGCGAGATCCTCGGCCAGGCGCGCCAGCAGGCCGGCGATGACGTCCGGCAAGGCCGGCTTGGCGAGCAGGCCGATTACCGACAGCCCCAGGTCCCGGGCCGCCTGGCAGGCGCTGCCGAGGATGCGTGGCGACACCGCGCTCAGCAACGCCAGGGCCGGCGGCGGCTGCAGAGCGGAAAGATGCTGGATCAGCTGGACACCATCAATGCCGGGCAGAAGCAGGTCGCTGAGCACCAGGTCGAAAGTCTGGCGCTCCAGGCGCTCGATAGCCTCGGCGCCATCGGCGGCGGCGTGCAGGTGGACCACCCCCTGGTCGCGGAACAACGCCAGCAGGTACTCACGCTGGAAAGGTTGGCCCTCGACGACCAGAACGCGATATGGCAGGGAACTCATGAAAGCTCCCTGGCCGCCACCAGGCAGCGATACAGCGAGTCCAGGTTCACCGGCTTGAGCAGGCAATCGTCCATGCCGACGGCGAGGCAGCGTTCGTGCTCCTCACGCATGGCGTTGGCGGTCGCGCCGATGATCGGCTGGCGACAGCCGAGCAAACGCAGTTCAGTCGCCAGTTGGTAGCCGTCCATGCCCGGCATGTTGAGGTCCGTCAGCACCAGGTCGAAATGCTCGGCGCACCAGCGCTGCAGGGCCTCCTCGCCATTGCCGACGAGCTCCACGCGGCAGCCCAGGGCCTGCAACTGGTCACGCAGGATCAACTGGTTGATCGGGTTGTCTTCAGCCGCCAACACCCGCAGCCCCCCCAGATCGCCGACCGCCCCGGGCACAGGTTCGCCCAGTCCGGGGCTTCCGGCATGCCCTTGCGCCAGGCCCAGGGCGCGCTTCAAGGCCCCCAGGCTGTACAGGCCCACCACCCAGTCCCGCCCCTGGCGTGAGGGCTGCAGGTTTCCCTCGGCACACATCAGCACACGGCTGCCGAAGCCATCGCCGCAAGGGGGAAACGGCAAGCCCGGCAGAATCACCTCCAGCAACAGGCTGCGCTCATCCGCCTCGTCGGCCCGGTGCGGCGTGGCCAGGCAGGCCCGCCCGCCCCAGCGCTGGATCCAGCCGCACAGCGCCTGGCCCACCTCGCGCAGCGGCGCCAGCACCTGCACCAGGTCCCCGGACAGGGCCGGCGGCTCTTCCGGCACTTCGACCCGCGACAACGGCAGGCGCAGGGTGAAGCAACTGCCCAGGCCTGGCTCGCTGACCAGGCGCAATTGCCCGTGCATCAGGCACGTCAGGCGCTGGCAGATCGACAGCCCCAGCCCGGTGCCGCCGGCCCGGCGATGGCTGCCGCCGACCTGGTAGAACGGCTCGAACAGCCGCTCCTGCTCCCGCGGGGCGATGCCGCAGCCGTTGTCGATCACCTGCCAGGACAACGACAGCCGCCCATTCTCGCTGGCGTTGGCGGCGACACCGACGAGAATCCGCCCGTTGTCGGTGAACTTCACCGCATTGCTCAGCAGGTTGTTCAGGACCTGGCGAATGCGTCCGGCATCGCCGCATACGCGCAAGGGCAACTGCGGGTCGATGCAGCAGAGCAACTGCAAGCCCTTGGCACGAGCCGCGCTGGCGAAGGACTGCAGCACCGCCTCGGTGAGCTCCAGCGGCGAGAATGCCTGCGGCTCCAGGACCAGTTGCCCGGCCTCGATCTTGGCCACGTCGAGCACGTCGCTGATCAGTTGCAGCAGGGTCTCGGAGGAACGTTCGATGACCTGCAGGTAACCGGTCTGCTGCAGGTCCAGCCGGGTGCGGCCAAGCATCTCCAGCGTGCCCAGCACCCCATATAGCGGGGTGCGGATCTCGTGGCTCATGGTCGCCAGGAACAGCGTCTTGGCTTCGTTGGCCGCATCGGCCAATTGCTTGGCGCGCGCCAGTTCGGCTTCGGCCTGCTTGCGCGCGCTGATGTCGCTGAAGGCGCAGAACAGCACGTCCTCGCCCTTGTAGCGGGTCGGCGCGTAGCTCAGGTACAGGTATCGCCCATCGCCCACCGCCAGTTCCTCGCAAACGGCACCGCCATCCTTGGCGAAGGCCCGGGCAATCCAGCGCGCGCTTTCGCAGGGGATCACCTGGCTGCCACCCAGCCACTGTTCGGCCTGGAGGTTCTCCAGCACGACCGAGGCATCGGCGCGACGCAACACGCAAAGGGCCACGGGCGCAGTGCGGATCACCGCGCGGGAAAACGCCTCGCTCTCCTTCAGCGCCTCCAGGCGGCGCTGCGCCGGGCGCATCAGGCGCTGGTCGATACGCAACCCCAGGCGCCGCAGCAGCCAACCGGCGAGCAGCGCCAGCATGGCGGCGAGCAGCAGCGGCAGCCAGAGCGCGGAGAGCAGCCGGCCGATGCCCAGGTAATAGGCCAGCGCCCAGTTCGATGCCCCCAGGTGCTTGAGCAACACCACCGCCTGCGGCAACGGACCGGCGCTGTCGAAACCGAAGCCGTCACCGTCCCACAGCGCGTGCAGGGCCCCGGCGTTGGCGCTGTCCGTAGCGCTGGCGCGGACCACCCGGCGGCGGCGGTCGAGCAGCAGGTAGTCGCCGGCGGAGGACTGGCGCAACGCCGCGTCGAGATCGTCGCCGCGGATCTCCAGCCCCAGCCAGCCACTGTCGATGCGCACCAGCATGAACAGGCGGCGCAGGGGGTCGGCCGGGTCGGCCAGCCAGCGGGGATCGCTGCCGGGCAGCCAATGTGGCATCTGCCGCAAGGCGTCGAGCACCCCTTCCGGCACCTCGGCGTCCGGCTCGCCGGCATCGTTGAGACGGCGCACCCCCAGTGGCATCCCCGGGGCCACGTAGAACAATCCCAGGCGCTTCTCGTGCAGTTCGGCAAGATCACGCGGAACCAGCAGCAGACCTTCGCCGCTATCGCCCAGCGCCAGGAACAGCGGTGCCTGGCTCATCGCCTGGAGCGGTTTCAGCCGCTCGTTCAGCACGGCCTCCACGGCCTGCGGTAGGACACCATGGCCGAGATGATCGAGCAACGACTCGCGCTGGCTGAAATACAGCTGCGCCTCGTACATGGCCGCGTTCATGTAGCGTCGGTGAATCGACACCTCATGGTTGAAGGCCATGCTCAGGGCGAACACCAGACTGCACAACAGGCACAGCAGCAGGGCGCCGCTGAGCAGACGTAGCAGCTTGCGGGCGGCGCTGGGCGTGGAAAAGGCACTGTCGAGGGGCTGTAGGAACTGCTTGAGCTTCATCCCGCCATGATTTGGCAGCAATGGGCCAGCCCACTATCAGACGATTCTAATTGTTATACCTGCCGGGTTCCCCAGCCCGCGAGCGGGGGAACAAGGCAGAAACGGGCGGGTGGGCGCAATTCAGGCAGCCGAATGAGCATTACCCGCAAGTTTTCAACCGGCTCATGCCGGGGCGTGGCGGCTCCCGGACAGCCCTCAGCCCTCCAGCAACCCGCTGGCCCGCTGCACCCGCCGCTCGATGGCCGCCTCCAGCACCCACTGGCCGCGCCCGGCGC
>Ga0180219_1001691_pt1 | contig 13888 bp, 16 predicted proteins | sample eDN3rd30CBELigMG_FD_151338 | JGI IMG/M metagenome (GOLD analysis project Ga0180219, IMG submission 151338) | Enriched Miracle-Growth compost microbial communities from Emeryville, California, USA - eDNA 3rd pass 30_C BE-Lig MG (version 2)... ...
GGCATGCGCCGCCACGGCGAAGACGCAGCCTTGCGTCCCGCCGTCATCCTGGTTGCCGCCGTCATGATGGGTATCGTTCGGCTGGAGCGGCTGCACGCCCTGGGCGGTGCAGATGACGATGGAGAGCCGGCCGTCGGGGCCCGTATGGTCGAGCATCAGCCCCGTGGGTATGAAGGCGCGCAGCGTGACGACGAACAGCGCCACGGCAGCCCAGACACCCATGAAGTTATGTGACCGTCTCACCCAGTTCAACATAGCGGCAAACGGTAGTCGAAAGCCGGGGATGGGACAACAGGCCCGGGCCGCGGCGCGCGGGAATGTCGCACCCGTCACCCGCTTCATCCGGGGCTCGCAAAGCGCCCGGGTGGACGCTATCCTCGGGGCCGGTCCAACCAGCGGCACCGGAGCACGGCATCCATATGCAGCATATCCGCGTCATCACCACGGGCGGCACCATCGATTCCGGCCCCGCCGCCGGCGGCGGCCTGTCGGTGGAGGCGACGGCGTCACCCACGCTCACGGGTCTCCTGGACGGGCTCATGGCGGGGCGCGCCAGCCACGACCTGGCCTCGCCGCTCAACCTGAACTCGGAGGACTTCTCCCTCCACGACATCGAAGCCATCGCCGCCGCCGTGGAGGCCGGGGCGCGGCAGGGCCACCGGCTGTTCCTCATCACCCATGGCTCGGACACGCTGCATTTCACCGCCGCCGCGCTGGGCCTCGCCTTCGCCGGGCGCGGCCTCACCATCTGCCTGGCGGCGGCCTTCCGCCCGCTCTTCGAAACCGGGTCCGACGGCCCGACAACCCTCAAGGCGTCCATCGACATGCTGCTGGCCGGCACCGCCGCCCCTTCGACCTACGTGGCGCTGAAGGCGGACGGAGGGCCGGCCCCGGCCGCCATCGCCGACTGGCGGGAGGTGAAGCCGCTGGATTTCGACAGCACGGGCATGGAGCGGCTGAAGGACCGCCCTCCGCCCCTGCCGGCCATGGACCTGGGCTTCGAAGGTCTGGGCCGGGCCGGCCGCCATGTGCGCTTCATCCAGGCCCATGTGGGCCTCAACGGCCCGGTGCTGGCCGGGCTGGCGGCGGGGGCGGATATCGTGGTCATCGGCGCCTATCACAGCGGCACCCTGCCCTCCGCCATGGCGGACGAGCGGGGCGTCACCGCTTATATGAACGCCCACCCGGAAACGCTCTTCCTCCTCTCCCGCCATCCCGCCGCCGGCGAAGGCTATGCCAGCGCCCGCCGATTCGAGGCGGCGGGGGGCATCCTCATCCATCACCTCCTGCCCCACCAGACCTATATGCTGGCCTGCCTCCTGAGAGCCCGGGAGAGCGCCCTCGCCACCATCCGTGGTAGAGTTTGCCGGCTCTCCGGGAGACGCCAACCAACCTGAAGTGTACCGTTCACGCGCATTTGCGCGGCGGCCGGGATCGGCTTGATTGACCGCTCAACGCTCCCCGACTACAGTTTGTGCAAACGACAAGGGGAGAGTACGGGTGCGATTGGTTGGGAAGTGGGGCGCTTTCGCCGCAACGATTGTTATTGCCATGGGCATGGCCGGCACGACACAGGCGCAGTTGCGCATGCCGTCATGGTGGCCCAAATCCACGAAGGAAGCGCCCAAGGGCGTGGAACCGCTGGATGTGGACATATTCACCACGAAGAATTTCTACCAGGACTGGAAGCACTGGATGGACCCGCGGTACTACCGCTGCAACACGCCGTACCAGCTCATGGACATGCAGAACAACGGCACCGTGGGCGAATGGGGCGATTGCGACATGGATCGCTCGTTCAAGGACATCGTCAGTCCCTACCCCTACAAGACCGCCGAGGAGCAGTACAACGCCCTGATGGCCGAGGCCAAGAAGCATGGCGGCCCCGATCACTACACGCGCGCCGACATGCCGGTGTTCGACGGCTGGTACGCCAAGGAGTTCCTGGGCCGCAGCCAGTGGATCAACGGCACCGACATGCAGGCGCCCACCATCCTGGCGCTGCTCACCCCGGAATACCGCACGCGCCTGGTGCAGCTCATCTATCATGAGGCGGTGACCAATTCGCCGCAATGGAGCGCCGCCTTCTGCTATCCGGAAGGCTTCCTGCGCTGGTGGTATGTGCACGCCACCCGCCAGATCGAGGTGATCTCGACACCCGACGAGGTGCAGTTCCTGGCCGGTGTCGCCGACAACTTCCTGCGCAAGATCCTGATCGATCAGAAGCATGTGCAGCAGGTGCCGCAGTGGTATGGCGAGACGGTTGGCTTCTGGGACGGCAAGACCCTCATCGCCTGGACCAAGAACGTGCGCGGCTGGCAGATGACCCATGCCATGTTCGAATACAGCAACGAGATGGAGACCATCGAAAAGATCCATCTCTCGGACGACGGCAAGCAGCTCATCACCGAAACCACCTTCTATGATCCGGAAACACTGAAGGTGCCGGTGACCATGACCGCCACCTGGAACCGCATCGGCGACGTCAATTCCGAGCATCGCCACCAGTTCGTGGAGTGCCGCACCAGCAGTCAGATCGTCAACGGGCCCGACGGGCGGCCCACGCAGCTCCTGCCCTTCGACGAAGGCTATATCGATTTCTTCGGCCGGCCCTGGGCACAGAACTGGCAGGAGCATTTCGAGAGCGACTGGGATATTCCGGAGATTCCCGAGCATATCCCGGGCGAGCCCGAGAAATTACCAGGCCAGTGAGGCTTCCAACGGGCCATCCGGCACACCATATAAAGTAGGTTACAAGCAAGGCAAAAACCCATGAAAAGCAGATTCACCAGGACATTGGGAGTGGCCGCCGCGTGCGGTGCGGCCCTCTCCCTCTTGGCGGCGGTTCCCGCCTCGGCGCATCACTCCTTCGCCATGTACGACACCACGCAGTCGAAAACGCTCACCGGCATGCTCACCCGCTTCCTGCCGGGCGCCAACCACGCGCAGATCCTCTTCTCGCTGGTGGACGAGAGCGGCAAGGGCATCGTGGGCGACAACGGCAAGCCCGTCATCTGGGGTATGGAAACCGGCCCCGCCGCGCAGATCGCCCGCCAGGGCGTCTCGGTGAAGGACTTCCCGCCCGGCACCATCATCACGGTGACGCTGCATCCGCTGAAGGACGGCCGCAATTTCGGCACCATCGCCCGCGGCGCCGGCATCGTGAAATGCGGCACGACCATGCCCCAGGGCGGCTGCACGCCCGAGACCGGCGAAGTCTTCCTGGAGATGCCGCCGCAATAAGCGGCCGGCTGATTTCCCTCCATTGCCATCCCGAGGCCCCGCAGTGGCCGCGGCGATCCAGGAGCGGAATATCCTGTAAGGCGCCCTATTCCCGCAGGGCCGTCGCCGCGATCTCCACCGAGCGCAGGCGCTTTTCGTGGTCGAAGATCTGCGCGGTGGTCATCAGCTCATCGGCCCCGGTGCGGGCGGCGAAGGCGGCGAGGCCGGCCCTGACCTGCTCCGGCGTGCCGACCACGGAGCAGGCCATGGTGTGCTCCAGAATCTGGCGTTCATGGGGGGTGAGGCGCGCCTCCAGGTCCTCGACCGGCGGCGGCAGGGGGCCCGGCCTGCCGGTGCGCAGATTGATGAAGGCCTGCTGCATGGAGGTCATGATATAGCGTGCCTCTTCTTGCGTATCCGCCGCGAAGACATTGAGGGCCGCCATGAACCAGGGCTTTTCCAGATGCTCCGACGGCTGGAAGCGCTCACGGTAGATCGCCGCCGCCTGCTCGAGCTGGGCGGGAGCGAAATGCGAGGCGAAGGCATAGGGCAGACCGAGCGCCGCCGCCAGTTGCGCCCCGAAGAGGCTGGAGCCCAGAATCCAGATGGGTACGTCGAGCCCCGCCCCCGGCACCGCCTGCACCCGCTGTCCCTCCTTCACCGGCCGGAAATAGGCCAGAAGCTCCACCACGTCGCGCGGGAAGGCGTCCGGGTCGCTGTTCAGCGTGCGCCGCAGCGCCTGGGCGGTGGCCTGGTCGGTGCCCGGCGCCCGGCCCAGCCCCAGGTCGATGCGGCCGGGATAGAGCGTCTCCAGCGTGCCGAACGCCTCCGCCACCATGAGCGGCGCATGGTTGGGCAGCATGATGCCGCCGGCCCCGACGCGCAGATGCGTCGTCTGCCCCGCCACATGGCCGATGACGATGGCCGTGGCCGCCGAGGCGATGCCCGTCATGTTGTGATGCTCGGCCAGCCAGAAGCGCCTGTAGCCCCATCGCTCGGCATGCTGCGCCAGGTCCACGCAGTTGGCCAGCGCCTGGCGCGGCGTGCCGCCCTCCGGGATGGGGGTCAGATCGAGAAAGGAAAGGGGAGCCGAAAGCATGGAGGCATCCTTGGCATGTGCTCGATCCGAAGTGTCGGCAAGGGATGACGGCCTGTCAAGCGACGGGGGATCACAAGCGCTTAAAGACAAAGCCTGCCTCTTTGCCGCCTTGGTTTGATGCCAGACTGATCCTGTCTGATCCATTCAGGCGCGCTGAAGACATACAAGGAGGGAAGAGACATGGAATTCTTTGGTTTTGGGGGTATCGGGGGCCTGATCGTCCTCATCCTCGACATCTGGGCGATTGTCAGCGTTCTCGGCAGCGGCACCAGCGTGGGCATGAAAGTGGTGTGGATTCTGCTCATTCTCATCCTGCCGCTCCTCGGTTTCATCATCTGGCTGCTGGCCGGACCCAAGAAGGCGTAGCGTCAGACGCACCTCACCAATTCCATTGTCGGGCCGGCCACCAGCGGCTAAACCTGTTGGCGTGCCCGCTTGGCGGAATTGGTAGACGCAAGGGACTTAAAATCCCTCGGAGGCGACTCCGTCCCGGTTCGAGCCCGGGAGCGGGCACCACCCTTCGCCCTGCGGGCTTCGGGTGGCATGCCACCCGGAACCGCACCTTGGGCGAAGGAGTGCCCTCCGAAGCCTTGGCGAAGGAGGGTGGGTCCACATCTCCACTTTTCTATTTCGCCCTGCGGGCTTCGGGTGGCATGCCACCCGGAACCGCACCTTGGGCGAAGGAGTGCCCTCCGAAGCTTTAGCGAAGGAGGGCTGGTTCAGTTGGTCATGCCTGAATACGGCCGGACTCACCTCCTGCCTATGATACTGTGGATCAGATTGTCGTCGGCCTTGGTGGCGTTACCGTTGATGGTGGCGGCCATGGTGTCGGCGAGGCTCTGCATGGCGCGGGCGAAGACGGCGCAGCGTTCGCGCAATTCGCTCTCCCGCCGGCTGGCGATGCAGCCGGCCAGCGTGCGGATGGCGTAGAGGGTCATCTCGTCCAGCTTTTCCCGCGTGTCATCGAAGATGCGGCGGAATTGGGCGGGGGCGTGCTCATAGGCCTCGATGGCCAGTTCGGCATAGGAAAAGCCGCAGTCGCGGAAATGCTCGGCATAGCTGCGCGGCCGCCAGCCCGCGATGTCTTCCAGCATCTCGGGCATGTCGGGCAGCATGTCTACGATCATGATGACTTCATTGTAATGGTTGAGATAATCGGTGGCCAGAAGGCTGGTGGGCGAGATGTTGCTGCCTTCCAGGCGCGCCGCCCAGCCATCCGCCGCGGAGCCGCGCGCTTTTCCGGTACCGTGTTCCGTTGCCGTCAAGATCCTGCCCCCGTAACGCTACTTCAGGCATCATAGGGGGCAAGTGTAACCAGCCGGTAAAGTCGCCGCCTTTTCATCGGCGGATCAGGCGCCGGCGGTGTCCCGCACCTCTTCCAGGGCCTTGATGAAGCTGCTGCGCCAGCGGTGCACGTCCTCCTCGCAGACATTGCGGATCATGCTGTCCCAGCGTTCCTTGCGTTCGGGCTTCGACATGTCCAGGGCCTCCACCAGCGCATCGGCCAGGGCATTCAGGTCGAAGGGGTTGACGATCAGCGCGCCGTCGAGCTGGGCGGCGGCGCCCGCGAACTTGGAGAGGATCAGCACGCCGGGGTCTTCCGGGTCCTGCGCCGCCACATATTCCTTGGCGACCAGGTTCATGCCGTCGCGCAGCGGCGTGATGAAGCCCACGCGGCTGGCGCGCAGCAGGCCGGCCAGCGCCTGGCGGCTGAAGCCCTTGGTGATGTAGCGCAGGGGCACCCAGTCGAACTCACCGTAAATGCCGTTGACGCGCCCGCAGGTGGCATCCAGCTCGTTCCGGAGCTCCACATATTCCGGCACGTCGGCGCGCGACGGCGGCGCCACCTGCAGCATGGAGACCCGCCCCCGCATCTCCGGGTGGTTCTCCAGAAGCGCCTCGAAGCCCTGCATGCGGGCGAGCAGGCCCTTGGTGTAATCCAGCCGGTCCACGCCCACGATGAGCTTGCGGCCGCGCAGCGACTGGCGCATGCGCTCCGACTGGTCGCGGGCGATGGGCGCCTCGGCGAATTCCATGAAATTGGCGGCGTCGATGCCGATGGGGAAGGTCCCCACGCGCACCCGCCGCCCGCCGGCCACCAGCACGCCCTCGCCCGCCTGCTCGGCATCCGCCAGCAGCGTGGCGTTGCGCGCGAAGGCCCAGCTGTCGCCCTCCGTCTGGAAACCCACCACGTCGTAATGGAACATGGCCTCCAGCATGGTGCGGTAGCTGGGCAGGATGGCCAGGACCTCGGGCACCGGAAAGGGGATATGCAGGAAGAAGCCGATGGCGTTGCGGCACCCCAGAGCGCGCAATTCCGCCGCCAGGGGGAGGAGATGGTAGTCATGCACCCATATGAGATCGTCCGGCTCCAGGAGCGGACAGAGCTTCTCGGCGAACTGGCGGTTGACCCGCATATAGCCGGCCAGGGCCTCGCGGTCGAAGGTGGTCAGGTCGCCGCGGTAATGGAAGAGCGGCCACAGGGCGCGGTTGGCGAAGCCGAAATAGTAATCGTGATAATCTTCCTCGGTCAGGTCCACCGTGACATAGGTCACATTCTCCGCGTCCTGGACCTGCGGCGTCTCGGAGGGCTGGGGGCTGCGCTTGCCGCTCCAGCCGAACCAGATGCCGCCGGATTTCTCCAGGGCCGCCTTGATGCCCACCGCCAGGCCGCCGGCACTGGCCGCCTGTTCCGGGTCGGGCACCCGATTTGAAACCACGATCAGTCTGGTCATGAAGGTCACCGTTTCCGACGATAGCACAGCTCTTTCATGCTGCGGCGCAAAAACGGCGACAAAAAGGTCGAAGCAGGGGCCCGACCGGATATCCGGCCGATCGGCTCAGAGCTGGCCGGTGGAACGCGCGTGCGCCTCCACGGCGAGAAGGACGCCGTCCCAGTGGTTCTCGCGGCAGGTGCGCGTGGCGCCGGCGATGCCGAGATGACGGATGAGCTGACGGGCGAGCCGATCCGAGCTGTGCACCGGAGCGGTGGCTGTCAGGCTCGAATCCGAAACATTGCGATCTTGCATCGTAACCTCTTTGGTGGCTCCGCTGTCCCCCTTTGCGGGGACCGGTGGCTTTGCGTCCCGCCGTTACCGACGGTATGCCCTTTTTCAGAAGGATTCGTGGCTCTTTCGAGGCAACCAGTAGACATTATTTGGATAAACGCCGGGTTAACAGGCTGTAAAGGTTCCCGAAACCATGTTTCAGGCGCGCAGGCGCGCCGGCTGCAGGCCCACCAGGGCATTGCTGAGATAGACCTTTTCGGCGGCCAGAAGGTCCTCGCGCCTCAGCACCTCCTCATGAAGGCGCCCCTCGCGGATGAGCCGGGCGCGCGCCACGCCGCCCAGCAGCCCCGAGGCCACCGGCGGAGTGACCAGCCGCCCGCCGCGTTCGATGATGATGTTGCTGCGCGCCCCTTCGGTGACCTCCCCCGCCTCGTTGGTGAAGATGACGTCGTAAAGGCCCCGGGCGGCGGCTTGCCCCAGCGCCTGTGTGTAGAGCCGCCGCGCCGTGGTCTTGTGATAGAGGAAGGGGTTGCGCCGGTCGACCGGTTGCGCGGCAAAGCCCACGTCCAGCGCCACGCCGGGCGGCAGGTAGGGTGCCGCCAGAAGCGCGGTCTCGCCCGTGCGGTCCAGGAGCAGGCGCAGGCGGTGCACCCCGCCCCGGGTCAGGGAAGCCAGCAGCTCCTCGATCTCGGCGCGCACCTCGCCGATGGCCACGGGAAAGCCGAAATAACGGGCCGAGCCTTCCAGCCGGGCCAGATGCAGGTCGAGAAGGGGGATGGTGCCGCCCTCCGCGCGCATGGTCTCGATGAGGGCGAAATCCTCCTGCGGCTCGGCGAAGAAGGACGCCTTGAGCCGGCATTCGCGATATTCGGCCCTGGGGTCCGAATCCGCCACGATGCCGCTGCCCACGCCCAGCACGCCCGCCCCGTCCGGCCCGATTCGCAGGGTGCGGATGGGCACGTTGAAGGTGAAGTCCCGCTCCGGCGTCAGAAAGCCGATGGCGCCGGTGTAGACGCCGCGCGGGATGCCCTCCAGCCGGGCGATGATCTCCATGGCCCGGATCTTGGGCGCGCCGGTGATGGAGCCGCAGGGAAAGAGGCTGCGCACCGTCTCCGCCAGGCTGAGGTCAGGCGCCACCTCGCCGCTCACCGTGGAGGTCATCTGCAGCACCGTGCGGTAGGCTTCCACATGGTAGGGGTTGGTCACATTGACGCTGCCCACCCGGGCCAGCCGGCCGAGGTCGTTGCGCAGCAGGTCCACGATCATCAGGAGCTCGGCCCGCTGCTTGATGTCGGCGCGCAATTCGGCCCGCCTGGCCGCATCGCCCTCCACCGTGAAGCCGCGTTCGGAGGTGCCCTTCATCGGCCGGGCGCTGAGCCGCGTGCCGCGCTTCTCGATGAAGAGTTCCGGCGAGTATGAGAGGATGGTCTCGTCCTCCAAGGCCAGGACGGCGCCGTAGGGCACGCGCTGGCTCTGGCGGATGCGCTTGTGCAGCGCCTCCACATTGCCGTCCACCCGCACATGGCACGGCAGGGTGAAATTGGCCTCGTAGATATCGCCGGCGGCCAGATAGTCCTTCACCGCCTCGATGCATTCCACATAGTCCGCCTCGTCGAGGGAGAGGTCCACCTCGCTCACCGAGAAGGCCTGCGTGCCCTCGTTGCGGGAGACCCAGAAGGCTTCCAGCTCCCGGGGGGCCAGCACCTGCGGCGCATCGAAGATGCCGAATGTCAAGAGGGGCGCGCCTTTGGGGTGCAGGCGCTGGAGGGGCGCCAGCCGCGGCTCCAGCCAGTAGCCGGCCTCGTAGCCGATCCAGCCGGCGGCGTGGAAGCCCTCGCCCGCCGCCGCGTCGATTTGGGCCAGGCAATCCATGAGCCGCGCACCGTCGGTGCAGGTGATCCATCTGCGCGGCCGGGTGAAGAGGTATGAGCGCGCGTCGCCGCCGGTGTCGAGACTGTTCTCGAACAGCATGTAGGGCGCGATGGGCGAGACGAGCGGCATGGCAAGCCCTTGCCCTTTCCCCCGCCAAAAGTCAACGGTGGCGAGGGCGCCTCCCGCCTAAAGCGCCGGGATGGAGACGATGAGCCCCCACACCACCTCGACCAGGCAGACCAGCAGGGTCAGCCCGGTGCCGGCACCGCGGATATAATTGACCGTACCCCTGGAAAGGCCCCAGGCGTGCAGCAGGCGCGCCACCACCAGCAGGATGCCCAGCACATGCAGCCCGTAGCGCGAGACGGAGAGGCTCTCCAGGAGCGCCAGGAGGATGAGCGCCAGCGGCACATATTCGATGAAGTTGGCCTGCACGCGCATGCGCACTTCCAGCTCCCGGTCCTGGCCGGTGCCGATCGATATGCCGCTGTTGCGCCGGTATCGCCCCACCCGCGCCGCCAGCACGAGGTAGAGAAGCCCGAGAAGGCTGGCGTAGAACAATGTCACCATCATGATGGTCCACTCCGGTTCTGGATTTCACGCGCTTAGCCTATAGTATGGCGCCAGACACAGATAAGAGGTTCTTATGCCGGCCCATGTCCTTCGCCCCGTCGCCAGCCTGTCGCTGGCGGCCCTGATGATCCTGTCGCCCGTTACCGCGGCCCGGGCGTCCGAGACCATCAAGGATGCCGGCACCGCCGTCACCGCCGCCCTGCCGCTGATCGCCGGCGGCGTCTCCCTCCTCAACGGCGACGAGGAGGGGGCGGTGCAGCTGGTGAAGTCGGTGGTGGTGAGCTCCGGCCTGGCCTTCGGCCTGAGCCGCGCCTTCAAGAGCAGGAACCCCGACGGCACGGTGAACGACACCTTCCCCTCCAACCACGCCACCGTGGCCTTCGGGGCAGCCAGCTACATGGACCATCGCTACGGCTGGAAATACGGCCTGCCCAGCTACCTGGCTGCCGGCTTCGTGGGCTACAGCCGCATCGAGGCCGACAAGCACAATCTGGTCGACATCGTCGGCGCGGCCGTCCTCAGCTGGGGCGTGAGCCACCTCTTCGTCACCCCCCTGCCGGTGGACGCCGGCGCCGAGGTGACGCCCGACCGCGCCCTGCTGCGCATCAGCGCCCGCTGGTAGGGTCCGTCAGAAGAACCAGGTGCGCGGGTTGGCGATGGGCTGCTCCTTGGACAAGGCCGACCAGCCGATGGCGATGCGCACCGCCCACCACACCCAGAGCAGGGCGAGGATGACGATGCCGATGATGATGGGAATGGTGACAAGCCCGATGAAGAACCAGGCGATGCTGATCCAGAAGGTGCGGATGGCCCACTGGTAATGGGTCTGCAGCCAGGTGCCGCCGGCGGCGTCGCGGTTGAGATAGGCCAGGATCACGCCGATCAGGGCAAACGGCCCCGGAACGGCCAGGTTGATGGCGTAAACGCCATAGATGACGGTGGCCATCTTCGCGGCCTCCCGGTTTCCCGACTGCGCTGTTGCTGCCGCCGTGCCGAGTCCGTCCCCTGAATTGTCTGTCATGGCCCTGCCCTTTCCCCGATGGTGACCGCCATCATAGCACGCCAATCCGTGCTTGGAATCAGGCATTATTCATTTACACTCCCGGCCCTGACGGACCGGCGGCCGCCCGCCAAGAGAAGGACCATCCATGCGCGGAGTCTCCATCGGCAAGATCATTTCCATCCTCGTGCTCTGCGTGATCGTGGGATGGCTGCTTTCGGTGTTCGGCATCACGCCGGAAAGCTTCTGGCAGAGCCTGGTCGGCATCGCCCGCACCGTGGCGCGCTGGGTGCTCTCGCTGCTTGAGAACAGCTGGGGCTATCTCCTGGCCGGTGCGGCGGTGGTGCTGCCCATCTATCTCATCATGCTGATCTACCGCCGGCTCAAGCGCCGCTGATCACGTCTTAGCGGTTTGCGCCACGCTCTTCAGCCACTGCGCGATCTCCATGGGGAAGGGGAAGACGATGGTGGAATTGTGCTCGCCGGCGATGGCGTTGAGCGAGTTGAGGTAGCGCAGCTGCATGGCGCCGGGCTCGCGGGCCAGGATCTCCGCCGCCTCGTAGAGCTTCTGGGCGGCCTGCTGCTCGCCCTCGGCGTTGATGACCTTGGCGCGGCGCTCGCGCTCGGCTTCCGCCTGGCGGGCGATGGCGCGGATCATGCTCTCGTCGATATCCACATGCTTGATCTCCACATTGGCCACCTTGATGCCCCAGGCGTCCGTCTGGTCGTCGAGGATGGCCTGGATATCGTGGTTGAGCTTGTCGCGCTCGGAGAGCATGTCGTCCAGATCGTGCTTGCCGAGGACCGAGCGCAGCGTGGTCTGGGCGAGCTGGCTGGTGGCCTCCATGAAATCCTCCACCTGGATGATGGCCTTCTCGGGGTCGATCACCCGGAAATAGAGGACGGCGTTCACCCGCACCGACACATTGTCCTGCGAGATGACGTCCTGCTGCGGCACGTCGAGGACGAAGGTGCGCAGATCCACCTTCACCATCTGCTGCACGACGGGGATGAGCAGGATGAGCCCCGGCCCCTTGACGCCGGTGAAGCGCCCCAGGGTGAAGATCACGCCCCGGTCGTATTCGCGCAGGATGCGGACGGCCTTGGCGAGGAAAACCAGGATGACGAAGGCGACGGCGATATAGAAGGCGTACTGGCTGGCCATGATGCGGCTCCTCAAGAGGAATGGGGGGATTCGGGTGAACCGGGCTGGACGGTGAGGGTGAGACCGTCGATGCCGGTGATGCGCACCGGCTGGCCGGGCTCCAGGCTGGCGGCACCCCGGGCCTGCCAGCGCTCGCCATGGGCCATGACGAAGCCTTCGCCATCCGCCCATGCGAGCACGCGGGCCCCGGCACCGATCATCTGCTCGCGCCCGCTCACCACCTTGCGGCGCTGCGAACTCACGGCGAAGGGTGCGATGACGAAGGCGAACAGCAGCCCCATGGCGGCCATGCCGGCGATGGCCGGCCAGGCAACGGTGTAGCCCGGCACCTCGGTGTCCATGAGGATGATGGCGCCGATCACCAGCGCCGCCGCGCCGCTGATGCCCAGCACCCCGAAGGACGGGGTGAAGGCCTCCGCCACGCTGAGGGCCAGCCCCAGGACGATGAGCGCCAGCCCGGCATAGTTCACCGGCAGGGTGTTGAGGGCATAGAGCCCGAGAATGAGGCAGATGCCCCCGAGTGCGCCCGGCAGCACGGCCCCGGGATGCAGGAACTCGAAGATCAGCCCGTACATGCCGATCATCATGAGGATGAGCGCCACGTTGGGATCGGTGATGACGGCCAGGAAGGCGCTGCGCCAGTCCGGCCGCACGTCCTCCATGGCCAGCCCCGCCGTCTGGAGGGTCACCATGCGGCCGCCGGCCATGACCATGCGGCCATCCGCCTGGCGCAGGACATCGGCCATATCGTCGGCCAGGAAGTCGGCCACGTTCATGTCCACCGCCCGGGCGGCGGGCAGGCTTGCCGCCTCGCGCACCGCCTGCTCCGCCCAGTCGGCGTTGCGGCCGCGCAGCGTGGCCAGGGCGCGGATATAGGCGATGGCGTCGTTGAGCGCCTTGGCCTCATGGGCATCCACCGGGGTGGCGGGCTTGTCCGCCGCGTCGGGTGCGCCGCCGATGCCGGGAAGGCCGCCCCCGCCGCCGAGCTGCACCGGCGTGGCGGCCCCCAGGTTGGTGCCGGGCGCCATGGCCGCCACATGGCTGGCGTAGAGGATGTAGGTGCCGGCGCTGGCGGCGCGCGCCCCGCCCGGCGCCACGTAGGAGATCACCGGCACCGGCGAGGCCAGGATGGCGCGGATGATGCTGCGCATGGCGGTATCCAGCCCGCCCGGCGTATCCATGCGCAGGATAACCGCCCCGGCACCCTTCTCCGCCGCCGCCTCCAGCCCCTTTTCCACATAATCCGCCGTGGCGGGGCCGATGGCACCATCGATATGCAGCACCACGGCGGAGGTCCTCTCCCCCTGCGCCGCGGCGCCGGAGGCCGCCAGAACGACAAGAAACAGGAGCGCCAGCGCGCCACACCATCCCATCGCTCCGGCACGGGGCGCGCCGGAGGATGCGGTCAGGGTCTGTCTCCTTGCCGATGCCATATCATGCTCCGCCCGATAGCATATACCATGCAAGGATTTGCGAGAAGCCGCCGGGCAAGCGCCGGAGAGGCCGCGCGAATAGGGGCTGGCGCGGACGATGGCGGACGATATCATCTCCCGATCGTCACAATCGAAAGGTGCCGGCATGGCCGTCTTCAAACGTTCCCTCGCTCTCCTCATCCTCCTGACCGCCTGCGCCGCCGTGGCCGGCTGCAACACGGTGGAAGGGCTCGGCAAGGACATCCAGTCCGGCGGCCGCACCATCGAAGACGCCGCGGATTAGCCTTAGCAACCTGCCATTATCGTCATTCCGGGATTGGCGGATCAGGCCACGTCCGCTTCCGCCGCTTCCAGTCTTTCCTGGGCGGTGAGCCAGCGGTCCTCGGCCGCTTCCAGTTGCCTGGACAGTTCGGCGTGCCGGGCGATGAGCGCCGGTGCCTCGTCGCCCTGGTAGACATCCGGGTCGGCCAGGCGCCTGCCGATGTCGGCCTTCTCGCCGGTCAGGCGGGTGACCTC
>Ga0180219_1001693_pt1 | contig 13875 bp, 11 predicted proteins | sample eDN3rd30CBELigMG_FD_151338 | JGI IMG/M metagenome (GOLD analysis project Ga0180219, IMG submission 151338) | Enriched Miracle-Growth compost microbial communities from Emeryville, California, USA - eDNA 3rd pass 30_C BE-Lig MG (version 2)... ...
ATCGGGAGCGTCTGGAATTTTATGCCCTCGAAAAAGCTGTCTACGCCCAGCGGGAAAAATGGGAAGCTGATCTCGTGATCGTGGAATGGGCCGGATCGGGGGTCAGCCTTTATCAGAACATACATAATAATGCCGGGCATCGATGGATCGATCTGAAAAAACCGGTAGGCTCCAAGGAAGACAGGGCATCCCAGCAATCACCAAAGTTCGAGCGCGGAGAAATCTGGGTCCCCCGCGAGGCCCCCTGGCTCCAGACCTTCGAGGACGAGCTTGCCAGATTCCCGCATGGTAAGCACGACGATCAGGTCGATAGTGTGGTCCAGTTCCTGGCCGCTTTCGATACGGGTCAATTGCTCCGCCTGGCCAATCACGCCCGGCGGCGCTGATACCTCGGCGGATCACTATCGGATATGATCCAGCACCCTCGCCATCCATTGCTCCACCGCTGCGGCAACGGATGGCTGCGTCAAAAGGGCGACAGGAAAGGCCGGATAGCCTTTCGTGTTCATCGTCTTCAGGGGACCGACGATTTCGACGAGCTCGTCCAGCAGGCCTATGCGGACATTCTCGTCCTGCAGCCCTTCACGCGCGTGGATGAAGCGCAGGGTGAACGAGAGATGGGCGTCTTTCCAGAGGTGGAAAGGATAGAGAAGCTTGCCATCATCACCCACGAAGCTCGCATAGATCGAGCCCTGCGAGGAGTGGATACCCACTACGCCTCCAAGGCGCTCGATCATGGACATGTAGATGTTCGCGCCCGGGATAACGTCGGCCCCCATCGCGGCCAGATTCCTCTCCAGCCATTCCGGCGGCGAAACCGGCTCCAGCGTGGCCGACGGACGTTTGGCCGCCGCCGCACGTTCCGTTTCGCCGATCACCCTCGGGCTGAGCGTTATGGCGCCGTTGCTTCCCGCAAACCATCGCAGTTCCACGGCCCGAACATCGGCGCGCATCTGATCGTTCAGGAACTCGACGATCCGGGCAAGCTCCCGGGGTATCTGGTCGGCAACGAACACGAGCTTGATGCGCCCCGCCTTGAAATTGGCATCGACCTGTTCCCAGAACCGATCGGGATCCTCGTCACCCAGAAATGCCCGCAACAGCTCTTCCGGCTCCTGCTCCGCCTGCAGGGCGGTTTGCGCAAAGCTGTCGGCGATCCTGCCGGTTTGCCAATAAGCAGTGGCGTTGGCGGCGTAGTCCAGCATCTGGCCTATAACCTCGCGCCGTAGCCGCGTGTCGACCGCGCGCTTGAGCTCGACCAGAACCGGCACCGCGTCACGGGTGACGAAGAGGTGGTCCAGCGACCATCGGCCAGATCCCGTATCACTGTCCGTGATAGCCTGTTCGCGGCGGATCAGCAGCAGTTCCCCATCGCCATCGCTGATCAGCTCAGGATATCGCGCGACCAGCATCTGCATATGATCTTCGTTGTCCGGCGTGGAGGGCCGCATGCGCTGGAGCTCGCCATCGGCGCCGACCATGTAGAGCGAGCCGGGCATCATTCGACATGCCTCCATTCCTCGCGATATTCGCCAACGACCCAAATGAAGCTCTGCAGATCGATATTGTCCCGGGGTTTCAGCGCCCGGGTGTTTTCGCGGGTCGTCTCTGTGAGATCGAGCAGGCTCGAATAAACATCGGGATCGAGTGCTGGCTGGTAGTCATGGGCGAACGGATGCCCGACGCGCTCGGCGAAATCACCGGTGACAATCGGTTTCAGGAACATGTGGTTTTCCGGGCGCCACAGAAACGGCAGATATGTCACCACCGTCCATTTGGCGCAGTCATGCCGGGCCAGCGCAGGAGTCATCATTGCCAGCGCCTGCGCGACGTCACCTGTCGCGAACCGTGCCGCCGCCTGCACAAATATATCGGCGTCGGGCCCACGCAGCAGCGGCTGCAGCCTGGTCTTCTCATAGGGAGACAGGAGGTTTGTTGCTCGGAAGGCGGCCAGCGCCGCCTCACCATAGCCGGTTCCGGTCAACGCCTCGTCCAGCGGCGCCTGCTCGTCGAGCCTGCGCTTCGCCTCGAGCTTGTAATCGCGCTCACTCTTGTCGAAATGCGCGGACTGGAAACCATCCGGGAAGAAGCTCCGGAAGCGGGTCAGCGCCCCCTCAAACCCAAAATAGGCGTCACTGCTCTTGCCGACGAGCGCTTTCAGCTCTCGCCATACCGCCTCGGGATCCTCGCCATCGATACGCGCCTTCTGCTTGCCCGCCGTTATCAGCAGGCCAACGAACGTCTTGCCGATGGTGACCAGTCGGAGCGTGTGCTTACCGATTGTGTCAGTGCGAATGGTCCGGGGAACCCCAACCGGGGATGCGACGCTCGCGCTATCATCATGTGCTGCCATATTTACCTCGTGTCGACGAACAGTGACAGTGACTGACGCTTGTTCACCCCAGCGAAGTCAAGCACGAATGTCACTGATCGTCTGTAGATTGATCGTCGACATGAACGGCACCGTTCCGCCGTGGATGTCACGCAGCGCCTTGCCCATAATCTTCGTCGCCTGCGCCAGCAGAAAGGCTGGTCGCAGGAAGAGTTTGCGTTCCGCGCGGATATTCATCGCACCTATGTCAGCGACCTGGAACGCGGCGCGCGCAATCCCACCATCACCGTCGTTGACAGGCTGGCGACGGCACTGGACGTAAAGCTGGGCGAATTGCTGGATTGAATCTGGGAACTCCGGTTGTGCCCCGGTAAGAGGCCGCCGGGACTCGACTGCGAACAAAATGTGAACTACACGCAAAGGAGCACTTGCTATCTGGGACAAATTTCGACACCATGTCGCAAACTGTCCCAGAGGGTATATGCTCAACGAATTTGCTGCTCTTCGTGTTCGCGCCGGCCTGTCCACAGAGGATCTGGCGCTGATGACCGGCTATAGTCTCCGGCAGGTGCAGCGCTGGGAAGCTGGCCACGGTGCTCCGCGGGAAGCCGCTGTCGCATTACTCCGGTCGATGGCCAATGCCGCTCCCGGGGAGACAGGCGGGCGCTTCAATTTCATCGATTTGTTCGCCGGTATCGGGGGCATTCGCAAAGGCTTCGACGCTATTGGCGGACATTGCGTCTTCACCTCCGAGTGGAATAAATTCGCCCAGCAGACTTACGCGGCCAATTTCCGCGACAATCATCCGCCGCACGGGGATATCACGACCATCGGCATAAATGAGATTCCGGATCATGATGTCCTGTTGGCCGGCTTCCCCTGCCAGCCCTTCTCAATCGCGGGCGTGTCCAAAAAGAACTCGCTGGGACGCAAGCATGGCTTTCTGGACGAGACCCAGGGAACGCTGTTCTTTGATGTCGCACGCATCCTGAAAGCAAAGCGGCCGGCGGCTTTTCTGCTGGAGAACGTCAAAAACCTGACCAGCCATGACAAGGGACGCACCTTCAAGGTGATCCTGAAAACCCTCACCGAAGAGCTCGGTTACAAGGTTTGGCACAAAGTGATCGACGCGCAGCATTTTGTGCCGCAGCACCGTGAGCGGATTGTCATCGTCGGTTTTCGTGAGGATGTCCCATTCAGCTGGGATGATCTGAAACTCCCTGCCAAAGGCAGCGTTCGGCTTAAAAGCATTCTGCATTCCGAAAACGGATCCGAGCAGGCGGAGGCGCCTTATACGCTCGGCCCCGATGCCATGGTGAATGGCAAATACACGCTGACGGACAAGCTCTGGCAGTATCTTCAGGGTTATGCGGAGAAGCACAAGGCGGCCGGAAACGGGTTCGGCTTTGGCTTGGTAACGCCGAATGACGTCGCCCGGACCCTTTCCGCCCGCTACTATAAGGACGGATCGGAGATCCTCGTCAGCCAGGGCAAAAAGCGTAATCCCCGCCGGCTTACACCGCGCGAATGCGCGCGCCTGATGGGCTATAAGGATGACTTCCGTATCCCGGTCTCAGATACGCAGGCCTATAAGCAGTTCGGCAATTCAGTGGCCGTGCCTGTCTTTGAGGCGGTCGCCCGGATCATGCAGCCGCATATTCAGGCACTGACTGGGCCTGCGCGCCAGCGCGAAGCTGCCTGAGGTGTGGCCGACGTTCACGATACCGCAACCCGCAGACGGAATATGGCTGCCATCAAAGGCCGCCATACAAAACCCGAACTGTTGATCCGCAAGGCACTGCATGCTGCCGGTCTGCGCTATCGCCTTCACGCAAAGCATCTGCCCGGCAAACCCGATCTCGTCTTTCCCCGCCACAGGGCAGTAATCTTCGTACATGGCTGTTTCTGGCATGAGCATGACTGCCATCTGTTCAAATGGCCGACGACGCGGACCGATTTCTGGCGCGAGAAGATCGGCCGCAATGTCGTGAATGATGAGCGTGCCGTCCGGATCTTGCTCGAAAGCGGCTGGCGCGTCGCGCTTGTCTGGGAGTGTGCGCTGAAAGGTCGGACCAGACTGAACTTCGCCGACGCTATGCAACGTCTGATCACTTGGATAGGGTCGGGCGAACAGACGGTCACGATCAGGGGGGAATAGTTGGTCGCTTCGCTTGGGCAGTTACTGGATCTGATGCGTCATCATGGCGCGTCGCGTATCTATGCCAAAAAGCTGGCACCCAACGACAACTCCAAAAATCAGGTTTATCTCGGCGGAGATTTTTCCGCGCTCAACATCATTCCCCATGGCAATATTTATACTGATGATGCCGAGGTGGCTGGCGCCGTGCGTGACCGGGCCAAGGCTGCTGTCGACTTTTACTGGATCGATGAGGCTGGCCGTCACCATGCGCCCAATACCGGGCTGATCCTCTATCCCAAATATCCTGAAGTGCGCATGTCGGGTTTCCTGCTCGGCTGCAGGGCAGCACCGGCGCACATCATGCGGGTTCGCGACGAAGGCCGCGTGCTCTTTCTCGGCATGACGCAGCAGGGTGAGGTGCTCGGCTATGCCGCCACTGCTGATGATCCCCTCACTGCCCAACTCAATGCGGGCGACTGGCCGGCGGTTGGCGTCTTTCTCGAACTGCCTCTTTCCCTGCAGCAACCGCAAAGCCCGAAGGCGCAGTTGCTCGATGAGCTTCGCCGTATTTGTCGTTTGCAGTGGATCGCCTCTCAGAAACTGGCAGCCGATGGCACGAAAGCGCCTTATGCCGCCCGCAATGGCGGCGGTTACACGCTCGAGGCGGAGCTGGGCATTACCCCCAACGGTTATGCCGAGCCGGACTTCATGGGATGGGAGATCAAGCAATATGGCGTCAGCGATTTTGTGAATTTCAGGCCGAAGTCACCGGTTACGCTGATGACACCGGAACCGACCGGCGGCGTTTACCGCACCGAAGGCGTTGCGGAATTTATGAGGCGCTTTGGCTATCCCGATCAGGCAGGCAGGCCTGACCGGTTCAATTTTGGTGGTCGCTATGATTGCCTGCGCCCGGCTAACCATCTGACCGGCCTGCGCATGACGCTGACCGGTTTTGATGCGACGACCGGTAAGATCACGGATATGGATGGTGGTCTTGCGCTGATCGATGCGGGCGAAGACATCGCCGCATCATGGACTTTCAAAGGCATGATGGCACACTGGAACCGCAAGCATGCACAGGCTGCCTATGTGCCTTCGCTGTTCCGGACACCTCCACCGGAATATAGCTATGGCGCCCATGTGCTACTGTGCGAACAGACGGACTTCCTGCTGTTCCTCAAAGCCTTTGCCGCTGGCGCCGTCTATTATGACCCGGCAGTGAAGATCGAAAATGCGTCATCCGACAGGCCGGTGATCAAACGGCGCAGTCAGTTCCGGGTCGCTCATGCGGAACTGACGAGATTGTATCAGCGACATGAGGCCGTGCAGCTGTGAGTACGGCAGAGCGATGCCATGTTAGCCGGACATGACATCTGCTTCCCGTAAGAGACAGCACGGGATCGGTGTTCACACTGTATCGTAATATTGCTCCAGCCGATCCGCGATTGCGACAGCAGCGATACATTGCCGTTCGGTTGGCACACGCTGGGACAACGTACTGCATGCCTGGAGAATACCGGCCTCTTTCGGTGCCAGTTTCCCGATCGAGCGCCCGAACACGAGAAGCTGCGACCAGTATTCGCTACCCTGATTTACAACCTCGCGCTGCGCCTCGATGCCATTGAGCTGTCGTTTTGCATTGCGGGTCTCGCGATTCACCGCGCGCAACGCCTCAAGATCGATCAACACGGCGTCGAAGCCCGACTCATAGGCGACGCTGCGTTTCGCAAGCTCCGCCCAGCAGGCCTGCTTTTTGGCCCATTCGCTCATATTGCGGATGCCGGGCGGCGGGCTCGTTATCACGTCGTTCGCCGCTTCGGCTGCCGCGAGAAATGCCCGTTCGAGATCGACATGGACCCGCTGCACACGCCAGGTCGCGTCGAGATCGATGGCGCGTCCGCGCGCATCTGCATCATGGACAACCTTTGCGATCGCATAGGTGACGATGTTGGCCCGGTAACCGCCCGTATACCATGGTTGCGCCGGTACGATGCGTTCGAGATTACGGAAGATGATTGCCTTCGCAATCAGCCGCTGGAACCATGTCTCATCGAAGGCGGCACCGTCATTCCTGTTCCATTCCTCGCCGATAGCTTTGGCAAGTTCGGCAAAGTTTTTCTGCGCGCCGTAGCTCACGATGTGCGGTTTGCAACGGTACGAGTTCTCGAACTTGGCAAGATCGGTTTTCGTGAAGAACTGAGATTTGGGAAACATGGCATCAAAGCTCTTGCGCTCTGCCGCACTGCGGCGGCCCCGCTCATCGGCAAATTGACCTCTCGCCCGTTCGTAGAACCACTTGTGTTCGCGATATCCCGTGTCACCGATCGGTGCGAGCATACGACGGGAATATTCTTCCATCCGTATGTGGAACGGATGGTTCGCAAAGAAGTCGGCAGCGTTGACCTTGTTCTGGCTGTTGGCAAATTGCGAGATGTTGGGGACCACGGTTTCCGAGCTCTGGGGCGGGACCACGGTCAGCTTCATCTGAACATAGACATCCTTCAACTGCTCCGCGGCGAGCTTGCGGGCGGCGTGGATCGAGGCCGTCGTTTGCCCCCCGTTCACGATCTGGAAATTGGAGGCCGACATCAGGAACAGGCCTTCGCCGATGCTGGCGATCTCGACGCTTTCGGCCGTGGTGGTGAGGCCGTTGTTGTATGAGAAGAACATGGCAGGATCTTCGCGGATCGTGTCCCGGATACCCTTGTTCACCTTGTTACGCGCCTGCAGGAAGCTGCGGACATTCGCCTCCAGCAGCCGTGCACCCCATCTGTCGTAGATGTCAGCCAGTTGCTTGCCTGGGATCACCGCAATGTAGCTCTCCAGAGGCGCGCCGTCATAGGATGCCCGCAGGACCGGGATTGCCTCGCCGAAATCTTCGGCGAAGTCGATGACGAGGTCCTCACGCGTCTGGCCGGCCTCGATGAAACGCTGGATCCGCGCCAGATCCCAGACATTGGAGGTGACCGGAATCTCGCCGATCTTTCCCACGGGCTGGGCGTCCGTCCTCGACTTGTTCAGCCGGTTGGTGACCAGAATAAGTTTGATTTTTGTGACCTTCTTCCAGTTGCGCCGGATCAGATCTGCGAGTGCATAGGCCTGGCTGCTTTCTTCGAGACCTTCGCGATAGTCCCGATCGAGAGCGGCCATGACGAACTGCACCAGCCGGGACAAAAGGCGGTTCGCCTCAGTCTTGTCGATTGCCCCCGCTTCCGCATCGCGATGAAAATCCGAGATCACGAGGTTGAGCGTGCCCTCCTCCTCGTCAGCATCCCAGCCATAGCCATCGACCTGGACCGCTTTCCGCTTGAACGTCCCCTCGTGGTAGCATTGGGCGAATGAGGAAAGCTCGCCCGCCTCGTCGAGGATATCGCCCATCTTCTCGAGGAACGCCTCGGTGGTGATCAGGCCCTGCGCGTCGGCTTCGCCCTGGACCTCTGCCAGGAACTCGCGATGAAATTCATTCAGCTCATCCATCCTCCCAGCCCCTCTTTGATCTGTGCATCAAGCGTTTCAGGCTCGATCCGGAAAGGTGCGCATGCGTCCAGGGCGATGCTGTAGCGTACCCCGGAAACACCCGGCTTCAACGGTGCCGCCACCCGCGGAAAGTTGCCTGAGACCTCGAACTCGCTCGTTTTTCCCAACGTCCAGCGACGCTCGGAATAATCGTCCTCGAAGTCGAACCCTGCATCGGCGAGGGCCTGTTCCCAAAGCCGATATGCCTCGGGTTCGGCGGTCGCATAGAACGTCTCGAGATCGCGGACGTGGTCGGTTAGCGTCTTGCCGTCGGGCCTGATCGCCGCATCGACCGCGGAAACCACCAAAAAGAGCCGACAACCGTCGACGTCCGATAACTGGTCCTCGGAGGAAATCTGTACGAACGGCTTTGCCGCTCCACGGCGAGCCTTGACCTCGACGAGACACCCGTCCAGCTCGAAATCCTTTGAGCTCCCCGACGGTCCTTTCCATGCTTCCACCGCCGGCCAGGGGCCGACGAGCTCTGCCAGACGTCGCAGGAACTGCAGCTCTCCCAAGAGACCGCGCTGTTCCTCGATACTGAGCAGATCATTGCGGCCGCCGCGCAGAAGATGGTGCCACCGCATCGCGCGGCGTACTGCCCGCCCAAGGACATCTGCGTTGTCTGCCGCCGGTCCGGCTGCACGCACGATGTCGAGACAGAGGCTGCAGAACAGTTCTTTCTGTTCCTGGTCCCTGAGAAGGAGCACAAGGGCGCGACTCCCGGCGACGTCCTGGAAACTGAGGTCGAGATTACGCAGCTTCGGCAACGGTTTCGGCTCGGTCACGCCGGATGCGATGCGAAGCAGCAGGCCCGGCTCGCCCTTGCCCGAGATGATCCAGAAGAAATCGTGTGTGCCGTCCGGATCGACGCGTCTGGCATCGATAGTTCCCGATGAAAGCGCCCGCCAGGGATCCTGCACCTCAGTCATCGATGCTGTCCTCGTCGGCATCGTCCTCTCCGAACAGTTCACGAAACGCCACCGGATTGAGGATATATTCGACCTTCTTATCGGGGCGTGCGGAGATCGGGAAACTCAGGGCCCAGCCGACGACGGGCTCCCCAGGCACCGATGCGCGAATATCCTCGGACAGGCCATCGGTCTTAAGCCCGACATTGTAGAGAACAATCAGCGGCTGGGTCCGCCTTGCACGGTAGATGCGGTCGGGATAGTTCGGCCGCTTGCCGTCGCCCCGGTCTTCCTTCTTCGACAGCTCGTCCTGTTCGTATTTGCGCTCTGCGAGTTCCGCGATTTCCTTGGGCAGCCCCGCCTTCTCGACACCGCGCGACGAAAGGCGCGCTTTCTTGCCGCTGATCGCGAGAACGCCGCGTTTCAGCTCTTCCTCTCCCAAACGTCGCTGCGGCGGAATGATGGACCACCCTTCGATCGTTTCCGGGGCCACTCCGCTTTCCGGGCGAAGGCTGGCGATCAGGACATCCCAGGTACTGAGTTCGTCATGAGCCCGATCGGTGATATAGGTCCGGACCGGACGGGTGTCGGTCAGCACCGACTCCTGCTCGTTCTCGAACGAGCGCAGGAAGGCGTCCACGTGCTGCCATCCCACACCCGTGAGCAACCACCCACCGCTGATCTGTTCGGCAGTATCCCGTCCATGCCCGTCGGAAGCAAGATCCCGTAGCAACCGGTCCCGCGCATTCCGGTTCTGTTCGAGCGCGCGGGGTGCTGCCGACAATTTCACCGTTTCGATGAAGCTGTTCGACAGTCCGACCATGACGTGTTTCTTGCCGGCACCCATCTTGTTACGCGCCGTGACCATCAGCGCACTCGGGTGACTCCGAACCGCCAGGCCGAACTGTTCGGGGGTGGCGTTCGATTGCTGCATGTGCTTCAGCTCAAGCTGCAGTTCTTCGGACGCCTCGCCGATATGGGCATACCAGGAGGCAGCTTCCTGCGGCATCCAGATGCGGCAGAGGTCCTCATAATGCGGTCGGTAACCGAACCAGCGGCCCATCTGCATCAGCGTATCGTACATGACCGAGTTGCGCAGGAAGTAGGATACGGTCAGCCCCTCCAGGGTCAGTCCGCGCGACAGCGAAAAACCGCCTACGGCAACCACTGTCTGTCCCGCACCGCCGCCATCATAATCCAGCCCCGCTGGCGAAGCGGCGTTCACCGCGACAACTTGCGCCGAGGCAGCGACAGGGAGAAGTGCCTCGAGAACGGCAGCCCAGCTGGTGCCGGCGTCGGCATATTCTTCTTCCCAGCAACGCCGGATCTCGCCAATCTCGGGATTAATCCCGGCCGCCTCGCTGCGTCCGCCATCGACACGGACCGCGTCTTCGATCTCCTTGAGATGCTGATGCAGCCGGTTGCGAATGAGGCCCTGCACACCGGTGAACCTCGAGGCATTGACCAGCATCGATGCGTGCTGGTTCGCCTGCCCGCGCAGGTTGCGGATGACGCGGGCAATCAGGAAGCACCGCAGCGCGTCCAGCATCGACGGTGGCAGCGAGGTCAGATTATGATCGATCTTGTGCCTGACCGGCAGTACGTCGCCATTATCCTCAATGTAGCGGATATGAGACGCCCGCTCCGCGTCATCGTCCGGGATGCCGTCGATGAAGACCTTGCGCGCGCCGAAATAGTTAGTCGGGGCGTCCAGTCCGAAAATGAAGTGGCGCGGGAACAGGTCCTGGCCCCTGACCTCGTCGTCAGTATCGGGGTCGATGAAGATGTTGGCGAACGGGGTGGCGGTGTAGCCGACGTAGCAACTGCGGCGGAACAGGGCGAGCAGTTCGCGGATCTGTCCGTTGATCCGGGACGATTCACCCTTGCCGTACTTGATGTCGATCGAGGCGTTATCGGCCTCATCGTCAATCAGGAGCATCGGCTGGTCGACCATGTCGGTGCCATGGGTCGTGCTGTGCTCCTTGAGCCAGTCGACGAGATTGGCGAGCGTCGAAGAGTTCTTCTTGATCACCAGCACGACCGGCACCGCATAGGAGGCGATCTGACTGGTGTTGGTGGTCGCCGTGGCTCGGTTGAAATCCTTCAACGTGGTCGTGAGACTGACCGGCGCCCTGCGATCGTCGAACCTGCCGACACCGATGACCCGGGGTCGCTCCCTGGTATCCTTCTTTTCGAGACGGCCGGTATCGCGACCGACGAACCCCTCGTCGATCCGCGCCTGGGTCTGGTTGCGCAGGTTGTTATGGATGCCGGCGATGACGACGATCAGCCGGTAACCGGCGTCCGCGGCCTTGCAGATTAGGCCGGTATAGTTCTGCGTCTTGCCGCTCTGGACGTGACCGACCACCATGCCCTTGCGATCCCATGGACCGGGCTCGTTCGGATTACCCATCCGGTCGAGGATGCTGTCGGTGATCGTGTCCGTGGAGGTGATGACGTCGGCCGGCAGCCGCTTCGACTGGAGTAGTTTCTTGTAGCGGCCCCAGTAGTGCGGATCGAGGCTTGCCCGCGCCTCATGAAGCCACGGCCTGAATTCGGGCGCATCGACGATCGCACCAACGCCCATGTAGATGCCGTTGCGCTCTTCCAGCAGCCGCGCGAGACGCTCGGCCTCTTCGTCCGACACCGAGTCGAACATCGGAAGCGCGCGCATCTGATCAATCAGCGCACGGATGCTGTCAGCCGTGCGGTCCTTCTCACGAAGCACCATCGGCGACACGGTCTCATCGAGGAGCTCGAGCGCCTCACTCATTTGTCTTCTCCCTGATCTGCAATCTCGCGGATGACGGCACTCGCTGTGTCCCAGTTGGTCCGGAACAGCTCGACGGGGTGGAGCGCGTCGAGGATATCGTCGGTGCTTCGCCCCTGTTCCTTCAATACCCGCACCATCGCTTGGGCGAGCTGTCGCAGGATCGCCTCGTCGGCATCGTCCGCCTGAACTTCCTCGGCACTTCCTGCGAAGTCCGCATGCAGCGAGGCGATCGGCACCGCCGAGCCCAGCAGCCCGACGATGTTAGCGAACTCATTCTGCATTTCCGCAGGCAGGCGGGCGGAAAAGTCGGCTAGGACGGGATGGCTCGGATCGGGCCGGTAAATGATCGCACCATCGCGCTGGATGCGATGCCAGACGGGCATATATTCGTGATCGACGAGCTTTTGGCCGCGCCGCCGATAGGTTCGCTTCGAGGTCAGAGAAAGGCGCTCGACAAGGTGGCGCATCCGCTCCCGGACTTTCGGCGGCAGCTGTGCCGACGCCTTCTTCACGTCGATCTTCCAGTCCGCGTCCATCGTGTTGGGGATGTCGACTCGGATGCGGCAGAGTTTTGTGAGCTCGGTCTGGCGGGCGAGGCCCAGCCAGCTGCCCGCGATTATCAATCGGCGGCCGCGATAGACGTAGAAGCCCTGCGATCTCAGATGCCCGTCCGGACCGCCCAGATCTTCCCACTCCGCTCTTGAGACGGATTTGTGATGGGGCAGCGTGAAACACTGGAACTCGACCGAGCCGTGGGCCATGTCGAGGCGGTCGACGCGATCAGCCTGATGCCCGGCAAAGGCCCGTCCGAACGGGTCGACCGGTTCGAGACGGCGGCCGTTCAGCCACAGCTCGAGCGGTGGCCGGTCGTCGCTCATGAAGCGGTGGAAGACGAGCCTGAGATGCCGCTCCGCCTGTGCGATGGCGCGATTGATATGGGCAACCTTGCCCGTATCGTCCGTCTCGATTCCACCCCCGAGACGATCGAGATTGCGCCAGATCACCAACGTCCCGTCCCCCTCCAGGCGATCGGCCCATGGCTGCCCCGCGAACTCGTCGTGAAGCTCAATCTCCCACCGGTCCGTTCGCGCGACGACATCGAGATCCCAGGTTGCGCCGGCGCTCTCACCGCCCTTGCGCGTAAGCACTGTCAGGCGTTTGCACTGCGAGAAGCTGGCGCTTTTCAGCCCGAGACCGAAGCGGCCCAGATCACCTGCTACACGGTCATCGAGCGGATTGCGCGATCCTGGCCGCATCGCCTCGATGAGTTGCGCAGGCGTCATCCCGCTGCCGTTGTCGAGAATCCCGACGGCCGGGTCAGCACCTGAGATATCGGTCAGGATCTCGATCCGCCGGGCGCCAGCAGTGATCGAATTGTCTAGAATGTCGGCAAGCGCGGTCTCACACGAATACCCGATATCGCGCAGGCTTTGGATCAGGGACGCCGCATGCGGGGTCGCATCAGCCGTCTTTATTCCGGATTTCATATCCTCCCGCCGCAATTCATTCCTCCCAGCCACCGGATCTCGTGATTCGATCTCGACTTCCATGTGATCGGTCGCAGTCACGACAGTTCCAGTCGCACGCATCATACGGCCCCGAGCGACAGCAGAACGCGCTCGTGAATCACTGCGTGAGCTTTGTCCGGTTGGTCGATCCGGGTATCGCCACCCCAGGTAAGCAGATGGTCGGGGACCTCCTGCAAGCCAGCGCGGAGACGGGCCAGCAATTGGTTACCGATGCCTTTGAGGATCTGCCTGAGATAAAAGCCGCGCTCGCAGGCACGGACTAGGATACGGCGCAGTTTATCCAGTCGCAGCCCGGTAATGTTCTCGATCATATCTCCCCCAAGCAGAAACTGCTGTCCCGCGAACGGTAAGACAACAAGAAATAAGCGCCAGTTAACGAAAAGACGGAACCATTCTGCGGAAAGAGCTCATTCCTCGATCCGCATTGCCGCCTTTTCTGCCAAAAGTGCAGCGAGGACTGAGTAAAGAAGGAATGGAGCTGCCGTTACGGCAGGGGGTTTCAAGCAGCCGCGGGGTCACGAGAAGCACCGCGTGTGTGGGCGCACAACACTGCGACGTTGAGGATCTTGGTCGCGACTACCCGCTTTCCACTGACGATTCAGAAGCGGCAGCCGACACGTCAACATGAGTTAGGATCAAGAAGCTTGCCTATTCCGCGGGAGTCGCCTCCT
>Ga0180219_1001699_pt1 | contig 13848 bp, 15 predicted proteins | sample eDN3rd30CBELigMG_FD_151338 | JGI IMG/M metagenome (GOLD analysis project Ga0180219, IMG submission 151338) | Enriched Miracle-Growth compost microbial communities from Emeryville, California, USA - eDNA 3rd pass 30_C BE-Lig MG (version 2)... ...
GCATGCCGTTCGCGATGATGGTCGTCGGCGTGCTGACCCTCGTCGTCTCGGTGCGCGGATCGCTCTCGCTGGGCGGTCTCAACTCGGCGGCGGTGGGACTGGGCACCGCGTGCTTCGGGCCGTTGCTGGGCGCGGCATCCGATCGTTTCGGCCAGCGTCCGGTGCTTCTCTCCGTCGGCATCGCGAACGGAATCGTGCTCGCGGGCTTCGCCTGGCTCGTCTACAGCCCCGCGCCCGATGCCGTGATGCTGATCGGGGCGTTCCTCATCGGGGCGACCGCCCCGCAGGTGGCGCCGCTCTCTCGCGCGCGGCTGGTCACGATCATCGGGTTGCGCATCGATCGCGGCCGGTATGAGCGCGTCTTCAACTCGACGATGGCCTACGAGTCGGCGGCCGACGAGACGGTGTTCGTCTTCGGGCCGTTCATCGTCGGCATCCTCGCCTCGTTCCTCGCGCCATGGGCCCCGCTGGTGGGGGCGGCACTGCTCACCGTCGTGTTCGTGACCGCGTTCGCCCTGCACCCGACGGCGCCGCCCCCGCAGACGCGGTCGCACGGCACGACGGCGGGTTCGGTGTCGGAGCTGTTCCGCCCCGCGTTGGTCGTCGTCGTGGTCGGCATCCTCGGCGTCGGATTCTTCTTCGGAGCGATGCTCACCTCGCTCACCGCGTTCATGGAAGACCGCGGCGTGGCCGAGCAGGCGGGCCTGCTCTACGGCGTGATGGGGATCGGATCGGCGTCGCTCGCGCTGGGCGTGGCGCTGTTCCCCGAGCGCTTCACCCGCGGGTGGCGGTGGCTGGTGTTCGGCGCGGTGATCCTCGCCGGATCGCTCGCCCTGCCCTTTGTCTCGGGTATCGGCGGCATGGCGGTCGTGCTGGCGATCATGGGGCTCGGCATCGGCCCGACGCTGGTCACGCAGTACAGCATCGGCGCCGAGCGCAGCCCTGTGGGCCGTTCGTCGACCGTCATGGCGATCCTGGGATCGGCCGTCATCGTGGGGCAGTCGCTCAGCTCTGCCGTCACCGGTGAGCTCGCGCAGGGGCTCGGCACCCCGGCGGCGCTGATAGCGCCGATCGTCTCGGCGGCGATCGTCGTGGCCGCCGGGGCCGCGAACCTCGCGCTGTCACGCGGCGCTCAGGCCTTGGCGCACACCCAGCCGTCGGGGAACGTGCCCGACTCGAGGAACGCCGCGAGCTGATCGCGCTGGCCGCCCGTCAGGTCGGCGTCGGCGCGTGGGTAGACCACCGGCTCCTCTTTGCTGTTGTGGTCGTCGAGCAGCGCGAGCAGGCTGCGGCACGCGTCGCGCAGCTCTTCCGGGTCGCGCGGCGCCAGCAGCGTCTGCTCGAGCGCGTCCATGCCACGCCACAGCTCGCCGTGCTCGCGCTCCATCACCATGATGGCCATCATCAGTCCGCCGGCCTTCAGCGGCGGGAAGAGGAAGGTCTCCTCCAGATAGATGTGCCGTCGCAGCGCGTGCATGGCGGCGTGGAGCGGAGCGGGGCCACCGCCGGAATCGAGCCCGGCGAGATACGTCTCGATGCCCGTGTCGATCTCGTGGTGCTCCGTCGTGAGCGCGTCGGCGAGGGCGGTGGCGGAGCTCTCGCCGATCACTGCTCGAGCTGCGCGTCGACCGAGATCGTCGCGCCGGCGAACAGCCGCGACACCGGGCAGAGCTTCGCGGCCTCGTCCACGAGGTCGGGGAAGGCTGCGGCATCCACTCCCGGAACCGTGCCGCGCACGGTGATGTTCGACGTGGTGATGGTGGGCACGCCGTCGACCGGGTCGAGGTGCACTTCGGCGCTGACGACCAGGCGGGTGGGCGTGATCTTGTGCTCGCCGAGGGTGAGGGCGAGGGCCATCGAGAAGCACGACGAGTGAGCGGCGGCGAGCAGCTCTTCGGGGCTCGTCTTGCCACCGGGCGCCTCGGTGCGCGAGACCCAGGTGACCTCCTGGCCATCGAGGGCGCCGCTGCTGGTCGCACCGAATGTGCCCGTTCCGGAGGCGAGTGCCCCATCCCACGTCGTCGTCGCATTGCGAACCGCGATGCTCATATCGCTCCCATCGTCGAGGTTTTCCACAGTGAACACTGTGGAAAACACTCTATCGCGCGCGGGCGCTAAGGGGGAGTGGATGCCGCGGCCCTCCCGCCCCGAAATCGGTGAGGGTGCAGCGGGTGGACGAGGATGCGGGTGCTTCCCTATCTCTCGGCGACCCGCTGCACTCTCACCGTCGGGTGGGGGCGTCCTCGCGGCGTGCGGTCAGGGCCGATCGCTACGCTCGCCCCGTGACCTCGCACCCGCAGATCGCGATCGGCCGCCGCCTGATCGCGCTGCTCCTGCTGCTGTGCGCGATCGCGGCGGGCATCGGCATCCATGACGGCGCGCCGCAGGGCACGGTCTCCGACATCGCCGGCGACGTGCTCTACGCGGTCGCCGCGTACCTCGCCGTGGTGATCGTCGCGCCGCGGCTGCGTCCGCTCGCCGCGGGCGCCATAGCGGCCGGCTGGTGTGTCGCGGTCGAGCTGTTCCAGCTCACCGGCATCCCCCTGGCGCTCGGCGCCGTGTTCCCGCCCGCAATGCTGGTGCTGGGCACCGTCTTCGACGCTCGCGACATCGCGCTCTATCTCGGCACGGCCGCGGTGCTCACCGCCGTCGACACCGCCGCGCAGCGCGTCGCTCGCCGCGCCCGCACCGCCGCGGAGTCGCCCCGGGCCTGACCGTGGAAGGATCGATCTGCGGCATCCACCCCACCCACCGACCCCACGGAGACCTCGGCATGATCGTTCTGTCCCTGCACGATGTGACGTTCCGGCGCAACGGGCGGCTCATCCTCGACGACATCACGTTCGAGGTCGCCGCGGGGGAGCACTGGGCGCTGCTGGGCCCGAACGGCGCGGGCAAGAGCACGATTCTGAGCATGTGCGGCGCGAGCGCGCACCCCACCAGCGGCACCGTCGAGGTGCTCGGCAGCCGGCTCGGCCGCGTCGACCTGCAGACACTGCGGCAGCGCATCGGGCACGTGGACCCGCGGCATCCCATCCGCTCGCCGATGACCGTCGAAGAGGTCGTACTCACCGGCTTCACCGGAACGGTCGACACCCCGTTGCGCTGGGAGCCCACAGCCGCCCAGATCTCCGCCGCGCGCGAGCGCATCGCGCAGGTGGGGCTGTTCGAGCGCCGCGAGGCGGTCTGGCCGACCATGTCGCAGGGCGAGCGCGGGCGCGCACTCATCGCGCGTGCGCTCGCCCCCGAACCGCAGCTGCTGCTGCTGGACGAGCCGACGACGGGGTTGGATGTCGCGGCCCGAGAGCAACTGCTCGAAACCGTCGACCATCTCTCGGTCGAGATGCCCGCACTCGCCTCGGTGCTGGTGACCCACCACCTCGAAGAGCTTCCCGAGAGCACCTCGCACGCGCTTCTGATCGGGCGCGGGCGCATCGTGGCCTCCGGCGCCATCCACGAGACCGTGACGACCGAGACGGTGACGCGCGCCTTCGAACACCCCATCGGCGTCGCGCACGACGACGGCCGGTGGAGCGCCCGCGCGCTGCGCGGCGCCACGCGGGCTCGGGCGTAGCCGCACCCGTGCCAGGGTTGTCTCATGCGACACAATCCTCTTTCCCGCACCGGCCGTGACGTCTCGGCCATCGGCCTCGGCACCTGGCAGCTCGGCGCAGACTGGGGTGCGGTGGGCGAAGACGACGCGCTCGCGGTGCTCGCGGCATCCGCCGACCACGGCGTGACCCTGTTCGACACCGCCGACGTCTACGGCGACGGGCGGTCGGAGTCGCTCATCGGCCGCTTCCTCGCCTCCCGTCCCGGCCACGCCGTCACCGTCGCCACGAAGATGGGCCGCCGCGTCGACCAGGCGCCCGAGAACTACACGCCCGAGAACTTCCGCGCGTGGACCGATCGCAGTCGCCGCAACCTCGGCGTCGACACCCTCGACCTCGTGCAGCTGCACTGCCCGCCGACGGCGGTCGTCGAAGACGATGCGACCTATCAGGCGCTCGACGCGCTCGTTGTCGACGGTGCGATCGCCGCGTACGGTGTTTCGGTCGAGACCTGCGCACAGGCCCTGGCCGTCATCGCGCACCCGGGCGTCACGAACGTGCAGATCATCCTCAACCCGTTCCGGCTGAAGCCTCTCGACGAGGTCCTGCCGGCGGCGCAGGCGGCGGGCGTCGCGATCTTCGCCCGCGTGCCGCTGGCCTCCGGGCTGCTGAGCGGCAAGTACACCGCGCAGACGACGTTCGCCCCCGACGACCACCGCAGCTTCAACCGGCACGGTGAGGCGTTCGATCGCGGCGAGACGTTCTCGGGCGTCGACTACGAGACCGGGCTGGATGCCGCGCGCGAACTCGCCGCGGCCCTGCCCGACGGGGTGAGCCTGCCCGCGGCATCCCTCGCCTGGATCGCCTCGCGGCCCGGTGTCACCGCCGTGATCCCCGGCGCCCGCAGCGTCGCGCAGGCCACCGCGAACGCCGAAGCCGGCACGCTGCTTGATGGCGGATTCGACCTCGACGCCTTCGACGCGGTCGTACGCGAGGTGTACGACCGGCGTCTGCGTGCCGACATCCACCCGCTCTGGTGACGATCAGGCCCCGCTCATCCCGACCACGCTGCGCAGGGTGTCGGTGAAGACGTCGGCGGCGGTGTGCCCGGCGGCGAAGTACTCGCGGATGGCGCGGGTCGCGGTCGGCATGCGCCGCTCGAACTCGGCGAGGTCGGGCGGGGCACTCGTGGGAGCCGGCGCCTGCTCCTCGAGCACATAGCCGACGGTGAAGCGCTCGACGGCGAGAACCCTGATGCGTGCGTCGCCCAGCGCCACGCCGCGGGCGACGAGGGCGGCCATCGCGGCGTCCGAGAACTCGGCGCGGGCGAAAGAGTCGCGTGCGCCCGCCACGACGCGGGCGCCGTCGCGGTGCGCACGCAGGGCGTCACGAAGCGCGGTGGATGCTGCGAACAGCCACGCGCGGTCGTCGACCGTGCCCGCAAGGGCCGGCAACGCGTCCAGCGCCGGCGCCATGATCTGGTCGGCCAGCGCCACCTGCAGCGCGTCCTTGTCGCGGATGTGCCAGTAGAGGGTCGAAGCCGTCACGCCGGTGCGCCGGGCGAGCGCGCGCATCGTGACCGCATCGAGTCCGTCGGCATCGAGCACTGCGAGCGCGGCCTCAACGACGGCATCCCGTGTCAGTGCCACTTGCACCCCTTGCCCCTCGCACGCGAACAGTGTGAGACACTGTAGCTCTCGAACAGCGTTCGAGAGGGAGAGGTGGGCCATGAAGGCAGCAGTCGTCGATCGTCGTGGTGGGGTTCCCGAGTACCGTGACGTGCCCGATCCGCGCCCGGCCGAGGGGCAGGCCGTGCTGCGCGTCGAGGCTGTCGCGGTCGAGAATGTCGATCGCGCCATCGTCGCCGGCACGCACTACACGGCGGCGCCGTTCCAGGCCGCGTTGCCGGCCGTCCCGTGCTTCGACGGTGTCGGGCGCACGGTCGACGGGACCCTGGTCGGGTTCGGCGGCCTCGAGCCGCCGCAGGGTGCACTCGCCGAGTACGTCGTGGTGCCCGAGGGACACTGGGCGCCCATTCCCGAGGGGATCGCGCCGGAGACGGCCGCGGCGCTGGCGACGGCGATCACGGGCATGAGCATGAAGACCGCGGCGAACCTGCAGTCCGGCGAGACGGTGCTCGTGCAGGGCGCCACCGGCGTCGCCGGCCGGCTCGCCGTGCAGACAGCGCGTCTTCTGGGTGCGGGGCGCGTCGTGGCGACGGGGCGGGATGCGGCGGCATTGGCTTCGCTTGCCGAGCTCGGCGCCCACGCGGTGATCGACACGAACATGTCCGATGAGGACCTTGTCCGCGCGTATCGCGACGCAGCGGGCGACGGATACGACGTGGTCGTCGACTTCCTCTGGGGGCGCCCGACGCGCGTGCTCTGCCAGGCGCTCACACCCGAGTCGTTCGCGATCGGGCGGCCGGTGCGCCTGGTGCAGGTGGGCGAGGCGGCGGGCGAGGCGTTCGAACTGCCGGCACGTGCGCTGCGCACGTCGGGGCTGGAGATCTACGGGGCTGCACGCAACCTCATGGACGGCATGGCCGACGCCTACGCGCAGGTCGTCGAGTGGGTGCGCGGCGGGCAGCTGATGATCGACGTCACGACGATGCCGCTGCGCGACATCGCCACCGCCTGGCAGCGCACCGATCTGCGCGGCTCACGGCTGGTCATCGTGCCCGATCACTCCGCATAGACGCCGCGCTCGAACGCGGCGACGCCGTCCTCGGCGATCGGATCGAAGAACGGCAGCAGCTGCGTCGCCCACACCGCGGCGACGCCCGACGTGCGGTCGATCCAGTAGAAGACGTTCGCCAGGCCCGCCCAGGTGAGCGCGCCGGCTCGCCGCCCGCCGACGACGTCATCCTCATTGCGCAGGAACGAGTACGCCCAGCTCTTGCGCGCGCCGGGGAAGAAATCCGCCTCGCGGGTGAGGGCGGGGATCGCCGAGGGCAGCGGCGTGACGACCACCCCCGGCGCACCCTCCGTCGCCCATGCGAGCGTCTCAGGACGCAGCACCCGCCCGCCGGGAGCGGATCCGTCGCCCAACCACACCCGCAGCAGCGCGAGCACGTCGGGCACGGTCGAGAACAGACCCTGCCCGCCCATGTCGAGTTCGGGGCGGTCGGGCGGCGACACCTTCGTCGCGACGATCGACCCGTCGCGCTGATGGCGGTACACGGGCAACAGCCGAGCACGCATCGCGGGCGTGACGTCGAACGACGTCGAGCGCATGCCGCACGGGGAATAGATGCGCTCGGCGAAGACATCGTCGAGCCGCTTGCCGCGCACGGCGGCGATGATCAGCCCCATCCAGTCCATCGACGTGCCGTAGGTCCAACGCTCGCCGGGGTCGTGCAGGAGCGGCGTCTGGATCGAGTCCCACAGGGGAGTGGGGGAGGGATGCCGCATCCGCTCGCGTGCGAGCAGCGCATAGCGCTTGTCGAACATGTCGTACGCGAGCCCCGATGTGTGCAGCAGCAGCATGCGCGGCGTGATGTCGCGCACCGGGGGACGTGTGCGCACCGTGCCGTCGTCACCGAGATCCTCGAGCACCTGCAGCGCGGCGATCTCAGGCACGTACTCGCGAGCCGGCGCGTCGAGGTCGATCAGGCCGTCTTCCACACACTGCAGGGCTGCGGTCGCGGTGAACGCCTTCGTCACCGAGTACAGGGCGATCACGGCGTCGGTCGCGGCACTGCTCGCGCGCAGGTACGCAGTCGAGTCGGGGTCGGTCACGCCGGCGATGACCAGAGGGGCTCCGGCGTCGACGGCGGAGTCGACGGCGGCGTCGAGTTGAGATTCGCGCACGTCCCCACTCTGCCATGTGCTTGACGGCATAGATGAGTTTCCTCTAATCTTCTTATGTGGGGACTGTGTCCGCGCGGGGCTCGACACCATGTCCGAGCCCTGCGCGAGATGCATACTCCGGCGCCACGGGCGGGGTAATCTGGCCTTTCTGAGACCGCCCCGGAGGACGCCCGTGATGCCCGCACCCGCGCTCGTCGTCGCGCTGGTGATCGTGGGTCTGATCGGCGTCGTCGTCGGCGCTCTCGTCAATGTCATCGTGACACGCGTGCCCGCGCAGGTGCCGCTGACCGGGGCGGTGCGGCCGCGAATCGTCGAGTTGGTGACGGGTGGCCTGTTCGTCGGGGTGACGGCATGGCTGCTCCACGCCGACATCGCCGGACAGGGTGTGGCCGGCGGGCGATCGGCGGTCGACTGGCTCGCGGCATCCCTCATCCTCCTCGCGTTCCTGTATCTCGCGGCTGCCGGCGTCGCGCTCGTGCTCATCGACCTCGACGTGCATCGGCTGCCCGACGCCCTCGTGCTGCCGTCCTACCCGATCGCGCTCGTGCTGCTCGGGGGCGCTTCGCTGCTCGGCGGCGACGGGGGTGCCGTCGTGCGCATGCTGCTCGGAGGTGCGCTGCTGTATCTGTTCTACGCGTTCCTCCGCTTCGTGCAGCCGGCGGGAATGGGCGGCGGCGACGTCAAGCTCGCGGGGGTGCTCGGCATGTATCTGGCGTGGATCGGCTGGCCGGCGCTCGTGATCGGGGCGTGTGCGGCCTTCCTGCTCGGCGGCGTCTTCAGCGTGCTGCTGCTCGTGTTCCGTCGCGCGACGGGGAAGACCCGCATCCCGTTCGGGCCGTGGATGGTCGCAGGCGCGTGGATCGGGGTGATCGGCGGTCCCGCGCTGACCGCGTGGTCCGCAGGGCTCACCGATCTCGCGGTGTGACGACCCCGGGTGCCTCCGTCCGTGCGCGACCACTCTGCGCCGCGCCGCGCCGACCCGAGCAATCCGCGACCGTCGCGGCTAGGGTGGCAGGCATGCGTGAGCTGGTGCGAAAGATCACCGCGTGGGCGCTGTCGCTCAGGCTGGTCCGCACGTACCTGCACTACAGCGAGCGGCACGGTCCGATGCTCGCCGATGCGATCACGTACCGCGCGCTGTTCAGCGTGTTCGCCGCCGTGCTGCTCGGCTTCAGCCTGGCGGGGGCGTGGCTGGCGGGCAACCCCGACGCGATGGATCGGCTGACCCAGACCGTCGGCGAGGTCATCCCCGGTCTGCTCGGCGACGACGGGCTCATCACGCCGAGTGCGATCACCGCACCCGGCGCCCTCACGGTCGCCGGCGTCGTCGCCGTGGTCGGCCTGGTCGGCGCGGCGCTGGGTGCCATCACATCGACGCGGACCGCACTGCGCACCATCGCCGATCGCCGTCGCGACGACGTGTTCTTCGTGTGGGTCCTGCTGCGCAACATCGGCGTCGCCGTGGCGATCGCGGTGGGCATCGCCCTGTCGGCGGTCGCCACGTTCGCGGTGGGCATGCTCGCCGACGCGGTGCAGAACGTGGTGGGCGACTCGATCGCCGCGCTCGCGGCGGTCGGTACGCACGTCGCCGTCGTCGTCGTGATCTTCGTGTTCGACGCAGTCATCGTGGCGGTCGTGTTCCTGGCACTGTCCGGCGTGCGGCCGCCGCCCCGTGCGCTCATCGGCGGAGCGGTGCTCGGCGGGGTGGGGCTCACGGTGCTGCAGCAGCTGTCGACGCTGTTCGTGCGGGGCGCGGCATCCAACCCCCTGCTCGCCTCGTTCGCCTCGCTCATCGCGTTGCTGCTGTGGATGAACCTCTCGGCACAGGTGCTGCTGCTCGCATCGTCGTACATCGTCGTCACCCTCGACGAGATGGAAGACCGGGTGCGGGCACGGTACGGGGCGCCCACGATGGCACGCCGGCGCGTGCAGCAGGCGGAGAACGCCGTGGCCCTCGCGGTCGATGAGCTCGAGCGTGCCCGCGCGGCCGAGCAGGGGCCGGATGAGAAGCCGTCAGGCGACGCCGACTGAGCGCACGTGCGCGTGCAGGGCCTCGAGCGTCGCCGCCACCGCGGTCGTGCGCGGACCGTCGCGCACCACGGCCCAGTACGAGAGCGGATGCGCATAGGCGTCGCGCAGCACGGGAACGAGGCGCTCGTCGGCGTCGGCGAGGAAGTCGGGCAGCACGCCGATGCCCGCACCGGCCGCCGTCGCCTCGACATGGGCGAACACGCTGGTCGAGCGGATCGACGGGGGAGAAGCAGGCAGCCGCTGCACGGCGCGGTCGAGATCGTCGACCTGCAGCGATGACTCGACGTAGTAGATGAGGGGATGCCGCGACAGCTCGTCGATCGTTGCGGGAGCGCCGTGGCGCTCGAGGTACCCGGCGCTCGCATACAGGCGCAGCGAGTAGTCGCACACCGGGGTCGCATAGGCACGGTGCACCTGCGGCCGCCCCACCACGATCTCGAGGTCGACGCCCGAGCGGTTCTGTCGAACCCGCTGCGTCGCCGCCAGCAGCTCGACGGCCAGCGTCGGGTGCTCGCGGTGCAGTCGCGCCACCGCGGGCACGAGGAACGCGGAGGTGAACGCCTCGGGAGCGGCGATGCGGACCATGCCCTGCACCGGATCTCCACCGGTCTCGGTACCCAGCGCCCGAAGCGACTCCTCGATGCTCTCGGCCGCCGTCATCGCTCGCCGGCCGAGCGGCGTGACCTCCCACCCACCCGCGGTGCGGACGAGCGTGCGTCCGCCCATCGCCGCCTCCAGTGCGGCGATCCGCCGCGAAACGGTGGAGTGGTTCAGACCCAGCACCTCGGCGGCAGCCGTGTATCGGCCGAGCCGGGCCACCGCCAGGAAAGTCATCAGGGCTTCGGGCTGCAGGTCGCGGGTCATGCTCTCAGTGTGCATTCATGCACAGAGAACGTGCAACATTCTCTCTCGAATGTGCATTGAACTGCAGTCTCCGCACGCCTATCCTGGCGGAGACACGACGTCACCGACGACGGCGTGCGGCACCTTCGAGGAGGCAGGATGTCGACGATCGCGTGGATCGGACTGGGGCACATGGGTGCCCCGATGAGCGGAAACCTCGTGGCCGCCGGACACACCGTCCGCGGCTTCGACATCTCACCGGCGTGCATCGAGGCCGCCGCCGCGCGCGGCGTGACCACCGTGGCCTCGGTCGCCGAGGCGCTGGAAGGGGCGGACGCCTGCTTCACCTCGCTGCCGATGCCCGCGCACGTCCGCAGCGTGTACGACGGACCCGACGGGATCTGGGCGCACGCGTCGACCGGCACACTTCTGCTGGACACCTCCACGGTCGACGTCGAGACGTCCCGGTGGTGCCACGACGAGTCGACAGCACGGGGGTTCACGTTCGTCGACAGCCCGGTCTCGGGGGGCACCGCCGGCGCCGAGAAGCACTCGCTCGCGTTCATGCTGGGCGGAGCGCCGGCCGACCTCGAACGGGCGAAGGACTTCGTCGAGCCGATGGCCGGCACCGTCATCCTGTGCGGCACGGCAACGGCCGGCATCGCGTCGAAGCTCGTGAACAACATGATGCTGTTCGTCTCGGCCGTCGGCGTCGCCGAGGGATCGCAGCTGGCGGAGCAGCTCGGGCTCGACCCGAACGTCTTCTGGCGGGTCGCCGATGCGGCGTCGGGCCAGTCCTGGCCGCAGCGCACCTGGTATCCGGTTCCGGGGGTCGTGACCACGGGGGCGGCCGACAAGAACTTCGACGCGACGTTCTCGCTCGACCTCGCCCGCAAGGACTGTTCGCTGGCGCTGCAGGCCGGTGCGGCCGCGGGGCTGCACCTGCCGGCCGCCGAGCTCGCCCTTTCGCAGTTCGAGCAGCTCATCGGCGAGGGGCTGGGCGCGAAAGACACCATGCTCATCACCAAGCTCGTCACCGCCGACGGCTCGTTGCGCGGCTACGACCCGTCCGCCGACGGTCGTTGAGCGAGCGAAGCGCCTCGAAACGAAGAAGAAGGAACACACCATGACCACCGTCACCGAGACCACCCTCACTCAGATCCCGCACATCATCGGCGCGCAGCGCGTCGACCCGGGCGAGCGCCGAGGCACCGTCTACAACCCGTCGCTGGGCGTGGCGACGGGCGAGATCGGCCTGGCCGACGCGGCGCTTGTCGCCGAAACGGCCCGGGTCGCCGCCGAGGCGCAGAAGGCGTGGCGCGACGTCGGACTCGTCAAGCGGGCGCAGCTCATGTTCCGGGTGCGCGAGATCATCACCGCGCGCGCCGAAGAGCTCGCCCGCATCATCACCGCAGAACACGGCAAGACCGTGCCCGACGCGCTCGGCGAGGTGCAGCGGGGCCTCGAGAACGTCGAGTTCTGCACCGGCCTCATGCACCATCTGAAGGGCGAGTACTCCGAGCAGATCGCCACCGGCCTCGACGTGCACCAGGTGCGTCAGCCGCTGGGTGTGGTCGCGTGCATCACCCCGTTCAACTTCCCCGCGATGCTGCCGCTGTGGATGGTCCCGACCGCCATCGCATGCGGCAACGCGGTGATCCTCAAGCCGAGCGAGCGCGACCCCTCCGCGTCCGTGTGGCTGGCCGACGTGTTCCGTGAGGCAGGTCTGCCCGACGGCGTCCTCAACGTCGTGCACGGCGACAAGGTCGCCGTCGACGCCATCCTGGCCGACCCCACCATCAAGGCCGTCTCGTTCGTCGGTTCGACACCGATCGCGAAGTACATCTACACCGAGGCTGCGGCCCACGGCAAGCGTGTGCAGGCCCTCGGCGGGGCGAAGAACCACATGGTGGTCATGCCCGATGCGGATCTGGATGCCGCGGCCGACGCCGCTGTGTCGGCAGGTTTCGGCTCGGCGGGGGAGCGCTGCATGGCCATCTCCGCGGTGGTCGCGGTCGGCGGGGTGGGCGATGAGCTGGTCGCCAAGGTCGCGGAGCGCATGAAGGGTCTGAAGATCGGCGACGGCTTCGATCCCGACAACGAGATCGGCCCGCTCATCACCGAGGCCGCCCGCGAGCGCGTGCGCGGCTTCGTCGCGGGCGCCGAGCCCGAGGGCGCCCGGCTCGTCGTCGACGGGCGCGAGCAGCGGTTCGACTCCGAGGGCTTTTTCCTCGGGGCATCCCTCGTCGACGAGGTGAAGCCCGGAATGGCCGTCTACGACGAAGAGGTCTTCGGACCGGTGCTCTCGGTCGTGCGGGCGGACAGCTACGACGAGGCCGTGCAGCTGATCAACGACAACCCGTACGGCAACGGCACCGCGATCTTCACGCGCGACGGCAAGACCGCCCGGCAGTTCGAGTACGACATCCAGGTCGGGATGGTCGGCGTCAACGTGCCCATCCCGGTGCCGGTCGGCTCGTTCTCGTTCGGCGGCTGGAAGAACTCGCTGTTCGGCGACACGCACATGTACGGGTCGGAGGCCTTCAACTTCTACACGCGCCGCAAGGTCGTCACGAGCCGCTGGCCCGAGCCCAGCGAGAGCCAGATCAGTCTGGGGTTCCCGACCCACTGAGCGCACGGGCCAGTTTCGAGTCGGATGCCGCCACCCGGCCGCCCGCGGCGGTCACGAGTGCGTCCACCGCGGTGAAGAAGGCCGCATGGTCGGCCGGGGCGGCGGGGCCGAGCTCGACCTCCCACTCGCGCCACCGCGACGTGACCACGCGGCGCTCGTCGACGGCCTCGACGTGATCGTCGACGACCTCGGCGACGAGGCGCCCGTCCTCGTCGCGCAATGCGTAGGCGACACGGTCGTTGCAGATGCGCGCGAGCGGCAGAAACGGCCCCGTCGCCCAGCGCGCGAGCGCGGCGACCACGTCGGCGGGCACGTCCTCATCGGGGTCGTCGCCCAGAGGCCAGTGCCACTCGTGCTTGCCCTCGGGAGCCGACGCTTTGATATGCCACCCTGCGTCGGGGCCGCCTTCGCGCCGTCTCACGGCGACGCTCGCACGGCTCAGGCTCTGATCGTCGGTGTCAAGGTACCGGGCGTCGAGGGCACGGTGCTCCGCGGCATCCACCCTCGCCACCTCGGGCAGCGTCGTCCACTCGGGCAGCACCGCCGCCTCGTCGACGTCGTACTTGCGCTCGACCTCGAGGGAATGGTTCGGGCCGACGCTCACTCGTCCCGGCCGTCGGGGTCGGGATTGATATCTTCGGTGGCCTCGTCATAGACGAACCGCGCCTCGGTGGGGCCGTCATGCGGCCCGGTGTTCTCATCGGCGCCGGCACGGCGGTAGATGAGCTGCCCCTCCCCGTAGGGGATGATGAGCGAGTCGTTCACTCCCGGTTCGAGGGGGATGATCTGCCCGTCGAGCGGGCCTCCGGCGAGACGTGCGATGGCCATGCACTCAGATTACTGTCTCCGGCACGGAAAAGAACGACGCCGCCCTCGGCTTCGAGCAGGGCGGCGTCGTCGTACGGCGGACAGTCTAGAGGTTGATCATGTGCCCCACCAGGCCGTGGAAGCCCTCCTGCAGCGCCTCGGACAGCGTCGG
>Ga0180219_1001701_pt1 | contig 13813 bp, 15 predicted proteins | sample eDN3rd30CBELigMG_FD_151338 | JGI IMG/M metagenome (GOLD analysis project Ga0180219, IMG submission 151338) | Enriched Miracle-Growth compost microbial communities from Emeryville, California, USA - eDNA 3rd pass 30_C BE-Lig MG (version 2)... ...
TGATGCACAGAACCATAAGACACTACCTGGAGGCACGAGACATGCAACGAAATTCTTTCACCCGTTTATTCGCGGTTGCGGCATTGGCGACCGCGGCCTGTGGCGCGCATGCCGCCGACAACATCAAAGTTGGCTTGATGCTGCCGTACTCGGGCACTTTTGCAGAGCTTGGGCAGAACATCACTAAGGGTTTCAAGCTGGCAATAGACGAGCAAGGCGGAGAAGTCGGGGGGCGTACCATCGAATACGTCGCGGTCGATGATGAGTCAGCACCGGCTAAGGCAAATGAAAATGCCAATAAATTGATCAAGCGCGACAAGGTCGATGTGCTTGTCGGCACAGTGCACTCTGGGGTCGCGTTGACGATGGCGCGGGTGGCCAAAAGCACGGGCACTTTGATGATTATTCCCAATGCAGGCGCCGATGAGCTGACCGGCGCGCTGTGCGCACCCAATATTTTCCGGGCATCGTTCTCGAACTGGCAGGCGGGCTATGCGGTCGGAGCCCTGATGGCGCAAAAACACAAGACCGCAGTATCTCTGGCATGGAGGTATGCGGGGGGCGATGAGCAGACGGCGGGTTTCAAAGAGGCGTTCGAAAAGGGGGGCGGCAAGGTACTCAGGCATTTGTCCCTGCCATTTCCCAGCACTGAATTTCAGCCGCTGTTGACCGAGATCGCCACATTGCAGCCGGATGCAACCTATTCATTCGTAGCCGGCGCTGCACAGGTCAAGCTGACCAAAGACTACGAGGCCGCTGGTTTGAAGGACAAAATTCCGCTTTACGGCGCTTTTCTGACCGAAGGAACGCTGGAGGCTCAAGGGTCGTCGGCTCAGGGTATGTTGACCGCTCTACATTATGCCGACGGATTGGACACGCCGCGCAACAAGTCTTTCATACAAGCATACAAAAAGGCTCATGGCGAAGATCCCGATGTTTTCGCTGTGCAGGGCTACGACTCCGCCCAACTCTTCCTGGCGGGCCTCGAGGCGGTAAACGGCGATACGTCCAAAAAGGACGAAATGATCGTCGCCATGCAGAACGCCAAGCTCGATAGTCCGCGTGGGCCGCTATCTTTCTCGAAGTCGCATAATCCCGTGATGAACATGTATATACGGGAAGCAAAAGGAAATCAGAACGTCATGATCGGCATGGCGGTAGAAGGCCTTTCAGATCCCTCCCCCGACTGCAAAATGTAATCCAGTGTCACCCTGCTTGGACAGGCGGCCGATTCGGTGCGAGCCGCCTGTTATTTCTGCTTTAAGCACGTATCCGGGGATAGGAATTTATAAAGAATCTATATGGATTTAGGGTCTCTTTTGATTCAAGCGCTCAATGCTGCGCAATATGGTTTGCTGTTGTTCTTGATTGCCAGTGGCTTGACGCTGATTTTTGGGGTGATGGGTGTCATCAATATCGCCCACGGCAGTTTCTATATGATGGGCGCATACTTTGCGTTCACATTGACGGGCCTCACGGGCAACTTCTTCATAGCCGTATTCCTGGGCGCAATCTTAAGCGCCCTGATCGGCGCATTCCTTGAATGGGCGCTGTTCAGCCATTTATACAAAAGAGATCACCTCGAGCAGGTGCTGCTCAGCTACGGCCTGATCCTGATCTTCGAGGAGCTGCGCAGCATATTTGTCGGCGACGAGGTTCATGCCGTTGCGGTACCGGCATGGTTGAATTTTTCGATTCCGTTGGGCGACATCATGACTTATCCCGCCTACCGGCTGTTCATGTCGAGTGTCTGCCTTCTGATCGCTATAGGGCTGTACGTGCTTATCAGGCGTACACGTCTGGGCTCGATGATTCGCGCCGGCACATCCAATAGCGGGATGGCGAAGATACTGGGCGTCAATACCAGTTTAGTGAATCGCACGGTATTTTCCCTCGGGGTTGCGCTGGCGGCTTTCGCGGGAATGCTCAATGCGCCGGCCGCTGCGGTATCCCCGGGCATGGGCATGGAGGTATTGATCGTCAGCTTCGTCGTCGTAGTCATTGGAGGCATTGGTTCCGTATGGGGCGCGCTGCTGGCATCGATGGTCATCGCCACCGCAGTCACCTTCGGCAGTGTGTTCTTCCCGAGTGTTGCCGGCATGTTGACTTACGTCATCATGGCGATGGTTCTGTTGTGGCGTCCGGAAGGCATATTTAAACAATGAATATCAAGACTCGACTCAAGATCGAACCGCTTCTGGCGGTGGCGTTCTGCATAGGCCTGCTGTTGTTTCCTATGCTGGGATTGGACTTTTACGACGAAATGGTCGCGCGGATCCTCATACTGGCTCTTTTCGCCGTCAGTCTCGATCTGCTTGTGGGATACACAGGATTGGTCAGCTTCGGCCATGCAGCCTGGTTCGGCGTGGGTGCATATATGTATGCGCTGCTGTCGACACACTATCAAATCAGCGATTCGCTTTGGGTCACGTTGCCGGCCGCCTTGATTATGTCCGCTGTCCTGTCGTTCATCGTCGGACTATTCGTGCTAAGGACCAAGGGCGTTTATTTCATCATGGTGACCTTGGCCTTTGCGCAGGTATTTTATTTCCTGGTGCACGATGTCCCTGCTATTGGCGGCAGCACCGATGGGTTCAACCTGTATGCCAGGCCAACCGTTATGGTTGGCGAGAAGAGTCTGTTGGATCTTGAAGACCCGTTCACTATGTACTACTTCATTGTCGGCACGCTTTTCATTTCTATGCTGTTGATCTGGATCATTCTGCGTTCGCCGTTTGGCCGCGCTATCCAAGGCATCAAGGTCAATGAGCATCGCATGGCGTCCGTAGGATTCCCGGTCTTTCGCTATAAGCTGGCGTCGTTCGTCATTGCCGGCATATTTGCAGGATTGGCCGGGTATCTATTTGCGGTTCAGAGTTATGGCGCTAATCCAGAACTGTTGTCCTGGCATAAATCGGCCGACGTGTTGCTCATGCTGATTCTCGGGGGAATAGGGAAATTCTGGGGCGGTGTGGTCGGTGCGTTCGTTTTTGTATTGCTCAAGGAGGTATTCATGGCTTACACCGATTGGTGGCAGTTATGGTTGGGCCTGACTATTGTGATGGCGGTGCTGTTTATACCCGGCGGAATAATGTCGTTGAGCGCCCGGATTAAACACTTTGCCGAGAAGCGCCATGCATGAAGTTCTGATGAAAACCGTAAATGTCGGGCGTCATTTTGGAGGTCTGGTTGCCAATGACAACGTTAACATCGAAGTCCACAAAGGGCGGTTGCACGCTGTTCTGGGGCCGAATGGCGCCGGCAAGTCGACATTGATCAATCTGCTTTCGGGCGATCTGGCTTGTTCCAGCGGCTCGGTGTTTTATGGCGAGCTGGACGTTACCGGCCTGCTTCCTTTTGCGCGTTCTCAGCTCGGGGTGGGACGCAGCTACCAAAAGACCAATATTTTTCCTGCTTTCAGCGTGCTCGAGAACTGCCGTCTAGCCGCTCAGTCGAGAAATCAACGCGTGGCGGCGTTATTCAGCGATGCCATGGCACATCGACCTTATCTCGAGTTGGCCGAACATGCGATCGTCCAGACAGGGCTTTCAGGTTACGAGCGCCGTCTTGCCGGAGCCCTGTCCCATGGTGAGCAGCGGCAGCTCGAGTTGGCCATTGTTCTTAGCACCCAGCCGCGCGTACTGCTGTTGGATGAACCTTTGGCGGGCATGGGGGCGGAAGAATCGGCGAGAATGATCGAGCTGCTCAGAACACTGGTTCCGTCGCACGGAATTCTGATGGTCGAGCATGATATGGATGCGGTATTTGCAATTGCCGACATTATTACCGTGATGGTCAACGGAACAGTGCTCATGACGGACAGTCCCGAGGCCGTCAAGGCCAGCGCTGACGTGCAACAAGCCTATTTTGGACATTGACGAGAGTACGGATATGTCAGAAATATTGATCGAAGCGCGTGAGGTTCACTCCTATTATGGACAAAGCCATATCTTGCACGGTATTGATTTCACCGTTCGTGCGGGAGAGACCGTCGGATTGATGGGACGCAACGGCATGGGCAAGTCGACTCTGATAAAAAGCCTGATGGGTGTTGTCGAACCTCGCAAAGGCGAGGTTCTTATACGCGGCAAGTCCTGTGTGGGCGTCGATGTTTATAAGATTTCACGCATGGGTATTGCGTACGTACCAGAAGGGCGAGGCATATTCCCCAACCTTTCTGTGAAAGAGAACCTGCTGCTGGCGGCGAGGCATGGAGTAGAAGGCCGCAACGAATGGACGTATGAGCGGGTACTCGACAGTTTTCCCCGCCTGCGTGAACGCTTGGCCAATGGTGGAGCGCAGCTTTCGGGGGGCGAGCAGCAAATGCTGAGTATTGGCCGTGCGCTCATGACCAACCCCGACCTGCTGATTCTGGACGAGGCTACCGAAGGGTTGGCTCCGTTGATTTCCAAGGAAATATGGCGCATGGTTTGCATGATCCGCGAGTCAGGGATCGCGACCATCTTGATCGACAAGAATTTCGAAGCCATCAGCGAGATCAGTACGCGCAATCTGATCATGGTTAAGGGCAAAGTCGTATTCGAAGGTAATAGCGAAGAACTGAAATCCGACGCTGAACGGCTCAGGAAATTCTTGGGTGTGTAAAAAGCCTGGGTATCAAAGCAAGGAAACCACCATCCAGCGGGCACGCTCGAGTTCGGGCAATAATTCTTCCAGCATGTTGTCCAATGTGCGGCGCGAAGTGGAGCTTACGATGCTGATGGCGCCGATAGTTTGACCTTTCCCGTCGCACACAAGTACCGCCATCGATCTGACGCCCAGCTCCAGCTCTTCGTTGCTTATCGCATAGCCCTGCTTGCGAACGTCAGCCAAGTAACTCATGAGGCCTGGAACGTCGATACGTGTATTTGGCGTGAGTTTGTGCCTAGCCATGCGCGACAAGCGTAATTCGGCCTCTGCTTCGGGCAGATCGGCGAGCAGAACGCGCCCAGTCGCCGCCCCGTACGCCGGTAATCGCGACCCTAATCCCAAACCGTTGGAAAGGCTTCGGCGGGTTGCCGCTCGGGCAACGAAAACCACATCTGAACCATCCAGAACGGCAAATGACGTCGATTCTTGGGTGCGCTCGCTAATTGCTTCAAGCAGGGGCTGTATTGTGCGCGCCAAGGCCGTTGACGTGAGATAGGCATGTCCTAGCCGTAAGACACGTGGAGCGAGGTGAAACAATTTGCCGTCGCTTTCCACATAGCCCAGGCGTTGCAGAGTAAGTAAAGAACGGCGTGTGGAAGCGCGCGTGTGCCCGGTGACCTCCGCTGCTTCGCTGAGAGTGAGGGGCCGGTTTTTGAGGCCGAACGCCTCGATGATCGAAAGGCCTTTTTCCAGGCCTACGACGTATTCTTTTTCGTCTTTGGACCGGCCGGCGTCGGTTTCTTTCTTGTTGCTTGAAGTGTTCGGACTTCGTTTTGTGGAAACAGCCATAGCTACCTCATAGAAAGTTCGAATAGCGCACATTATGATCGATTTCTTTGACCGGGAGTGTACCCCTACTTAAACTGTCGATCAATTACTCGTTTTAATCAACAGAGCAGAACCATCTGCCGCGCCTTTAAGGAGATAAGAGCATGTCTACCGATACCATCACGGTAGGAGCAAGCAACCCGGTTTCGGACTTTGATCCCTATACCGACGAAGTGCTGGCCAATCCCTATCCCCACTACGAAAAACTTCGTGAACTGGGCCCCGTTGTGTATCTGGAGCTATACGGCGTCTATGCACTTGCACGACACGACGAGGTGCGCGAGGTACTTTCAGATCCGGCGACCTACTGTTCCAGCGCCGGAGTCGGGCTGCCCAACTTTCATACCGAAAAACCATGGCGAAAGCCGAGCATTATTCTGGAAGCCGATCCTCCGTATCATGCGCGCACCCGCAAAGTCGTGGCTCGGATACTCTCGACTCCCTCCATTGCTCGTTGGCGTGCGACATTCGAGAAAGAGGCGGAACTTCTCGTCGATCGAATTATCGATATGGGAGAATTCGATGCAGCACGGGATTTTTGCGCCGCATACCCTTTGAAAGTCTTTGCAGACGCGGTGGGTCTGCCCGCTGGAGGGCGCGAGAATCTGCTCCCATACGGTGATATGGTCTTCAATGGCTTTGGCCCGATGAACGAGCGGTTCAAGTCTAGACTGGCCAAGGCGCAGGAGTCTGTACAGTGGATCAACAACATATGCCAGCGAGAAAATCTTTCCTCCGATGGGTTGGGAGCTGAGCTTTACGCGGCGGCCGACAAGGGGGAAATCACACATGAAGAAGCGGGTATGCTGGTGCGCACCTTGCTGTCCGCAGGGCTCGATACGACCGTGTTCACCTTGTGCAACGCGATAATTTCTCTTGCGAAAAACCCCGATCAATTCGAGTTGCTGAAAAAGGATCCATCACTTGCGCGGCAGATGATCGAAGAGGTCATTCGATATGAGCCAACCTTCCATTCGTTCTATCGCACGACGACCCGCCCCGTAGAGCTGGGTGGCGTGAAAATGGATAAAAACCAGAAGATCGTTGTGATCATCGGTTCAGCCAATCGCGACCCGCGCCGCTGGGAAAATCCCGATAAGTTCGACATCACACGCAAGGCGACGGGCCATATTGGATTTGGCACCGGCATCCATGGCTGCGCAGGGCAAATGATGGCCCGTCTTGAGGGCGACATTGTGATGGGTGCGTTCGCCCGCAAAGTAAGCTCGCTACAGCTTACCGGTGAACCCGTACGCCACTTCAATAACACTGTGCGCGGTTTCACGAGCATCCCCGCTCGCGTAACCGGAGGTTGAGGAGATACGCCGATATGGCAAAGATTGTTTATGTTCAGCTAGACGGTACGCGCAATGAGATCGACGCAGGCGCGGCCGCATCTGTGATGCAAGCGGCTGTCAACAACGACGTTCCCGGCATCATCGGCGAATGCGGCGGCTCGGCCATGTGCGCCACCTGTCATGTCTACGTCGATCAGGAATGCATCGACGATCTGCCTCCAATCAGCGAAGTAGAGAACGATATGTTGCAAAACACGGCCAGCGAGCGACATGAAAACAGCCGGCTGTCCTGTCAGCTTGCCATTGACGGCAGCTTTGACGAGCTTGTCGTGCATATCCCGCCTACTCAGGTGTAGTGCGACGAAGCCGGCTAACAATCATTGAATAGGAACGAAGATGTCGGAGAAATCGAAAGTAGTCATCGTGACTGGCGGAGCAAGCGGGATCGGGTTCTCCTTTGCACAGCATCTGGCACGCGCAGGCCACTGCCTGGTAATCGCCGACCTGCGAGGCGAGCAAGAGGCCGCAAAGCGCATTGTCGCGGAAGGCGGCCGGGCTATCGGCGTCCGCGCCGATGTGGTCGATGCAAGTGCGGTGCAAGCAATGGTTGAGCAGACCGTTGAACATTTCGGCACGGTGGACGCGCTGATCAACAACGCCGGCTTGTTTACCACCTTGGCGCTGCGTCCGTTCGAACAGATTCCCGACGAAGAATGGATGCGTGTAATGAAGGTGAACACGCTTGGGCCATTCATATGCGCGAAGGCGGTGGCCCCTGTAATGCGCGGACAGAATAGCGGACGAATTATCAACATCGCCTCGACGGTACCTATGAAAGGGCCGCCTAACATGGCGCACTATGTCGCCAGTAAAGGGGCGCTCATCGCCCTTACCCGCTCTTTGGCGCGTGAACTGGGCGCAGCCAACATCACCGTGAACGCCATAGCGCCCGGCTTCACTTTGTCGGATGGCGTGCTGCAAAACGATCTGCACACTCAAATGGGCGACGTTACGCGCAAGCTTTCGCGATCTATCCAGCGCGACCAGATTCCAGACGACCTGGTTGGGGCGGTGGCTTTTTTGATTGCCGATGCCGCCGGCTTCATCACCGGCCAGACTCTTGCCATAGACGGCGGGTCCGTATTTCTGTAGCAGGAGCTTTGAGCAATGTACGCGAATCTGTCACTTTATATTGACGGTAAGTTCATTGATGCGAATGAGCGCGAATGTCAGGACGTGGTCAATCCGGCGACCGGTGAGATTATTGGGAAGCTTCCGCATGCGACCAAGGCCGATCTTGACTGCGCGCTACAGGCTGCCCAGAAGGCTTTCCTTTCATGGCGCAAATCTTCGCCTCTGGATCGCTCACGCATCTTGCGGCGTGTTGCCGAGTTGACACGCGAGCGATGTGAAGAGATAGCGCGGAATATCACTTTGGACATGGGTAAACCACTGACCGAAGCTCGTGTCGAAGTAAATAATTGCGCCGAGCAGGCTGAGTGGCATGCCGAAGAGTGCCGGCGCACCTACGGCCGCGTCATTCCAGCTCGCTTGCCAAATGTACGTCAGTTCGTAATGCGCGAGCCCGTTGGCGTATGCGCGGCGTTCACGCCCTGGAATTTTCCCTATAACCAGGCCCTTCGAAAAATGGTGGCGGCATTAGGGGCGGGTTGCACGCTCATCATCAAGGGCCCCGAGGATGCGCCCAGCGCGGTAGTTGCATTGGCGCGAATCTTCCAAGATGCCGGCTTACCGCCAGGATGCTTGAACATCGTGTGGGGAAACCCGGCAGAAGTGTCGCAACACCTCATTAGCTCTCCGATCGTAAGAAAGGTGTCGTTTACCGGCTCTGTACCAGTGGGCAAACAGTTGGCCGCATTGGCCGGCGCACATATGAAACGCGTCACCATGGAGTTGGGCGGCCACTCGCCGGTTCTGGTATTTGACGACGCCGAAATCGATCAGGCGGCTCAAGTCCTGGCGGGCTTGAAAATGCGTAATGCGGGACAGGTGTGCATAGCGCCAAGTCGCTTTTATGTACATGAGAAGGCATATGACCGATTCGTTGCAAAATTTGTCGACACCATTGGTACGATGAGGGTAGGCAGCGGCCTGGATCCCGCTACCAATGTGGGGCCGTTGGCGCACGTCCGACGAGTAGATTTCATGCGGCAGCTTGTCGACGATGCGGCAGAACAAGGCGCCCGGATCGCGCTTCAATCTGACATCGAGCAGACGAGCGGCTACTTCTTTTCTCCCACGGTGCTTACAGAAGTTCCCGATCATGCTCGCATCATGCTTGACGAGCCCTTTGGTCCAGTCGCCCCCATTTGCCGGTTTTCGGATGTCGATGACGCTCTGCGGCGCGCAAACAGTTTGCCGTACGGCCTCGCTTCGTACGTATTCACAGGCTCACTAAAGACAGCGAGCTATGTGTCTTCGAACTTGGAAGCGGGAATGGTCAATGTGAACCATTTCGGAATAGCGCTGGCTGAAACGCCGTTGGGCGGGGTGAAGGACAGCGGCATGGGCAGCGAAGGCGGAGCCGAGACTTTCGATGGTTACTTGACAACGAAGTTCGTGTCAGAAGCTAGTTAACTATATTGTGGCAGATTGTTATATGACGACTAATACCATGAGCATTAAGCCCCGTTCTTTGGCGTCGGAGTGGCCCGAAGGCGTCACTAGCATTCCTTACTGGCTATATCAGGACGCGGGGGTATTGAAACTCGAGCAAGAACGAATCTATCAGGGCGCAACCTGGAATTATGTCTGCCTGGAGGCGGAGATTCCCAACACTGGCGATTATCGTACGACGCATGTGGGAGAAATGCCCATTATTGTGACCCGCCATTCAGACGGCGAGATCTACGCGTTCGAGAATCGTTGTGCGCATCGCGGTGCTTTGATCGCACTCGAAGACAGTGGGAACGCAAAAGAACTCACTTGCGTGTATCACGCATGGAGTTATGACCTGACTGGTACGCTCAAAGGAGTTGCATTTCAGCGTGGCGTGAGAGGCAAGGGTGGCATGCCGGAGTCTTTTCGCAAGGAAGATCACAACCCGCGAAAGCTGCGGATCGCGACTTTGTGCGGATTGGTTTTCGCCAGTCTGGACGACGACGTTCCGCCCCTCGAGGATTACCTTGGCGATGAGGTAGTGAGATGTGTTGAAAGAGTTCTGTACAAGCCGGCAAAAGTCATTGGCCAGTTCAAGCAGATGTTGCCAAACAACTGGAAGCTTTACTTCGAGAACGTCAAAGACTCCTACCACGCGAGCTTGTTGCATGTGTTTTTTACCACGTTCCGCATCAATCGCCTGTCGCAGAAAGGGGGAGTCATCGTCAGCGACTCAGGAGCGCATCATGTCAGCTACTCGGCCATCGACCCGAAAGAACAAGAGAGCGCTGAGTATCAAGCCGAAAAGCTGCGTTCGGATAAAGATGGTTTTCGGCTTAGAGATCCGAGCATGCTGGATGGCGTAGATGAGTTCGGCGATGGCGTTACGCTGCAAATATTGTCCATATTCCCCGGCTTCGTCTTGCAGCAGATTCAGAACTGCATTGCAGTACGGCAGATTCTGCCCCAGGGAAGCCAGTCCACAGAGTTGAACTGGACGTATCTGGGCTTTGAAGATGATACGCCTCAGATGGAGAAAATGCGGCTCAAGCAGGCCAACCTTATTGGCGCGTCGGGATTTGTATCGATGGAGGATGGAGCCGTGGGCGGCTTCGTGCAGAGGGGCATTCGGTGCGCCGGCGATGAATTCAGTGTGTTGCAGATGGGCGGTGCGGGCATCTCCAGCTCCGACTATCGCGCGACTGAGTCCTCGGTCAGGGGGTTTTGGCATGCATATCGTAGCTATATGGGACTTTGAGTAATGAGCACAACGACGTTCGAGGCAATCAATAAATTCAACGTGACATACGCTGCGTGCATCGATGAGGATACTTTGGAAGCATGGCCGGAATTCTTTACCAACGACTGCTTTTATAAAGTCACGACGATTGAGAATCATCAAAAAAAATTGCCGGCGGGACTGATTTACGCGGACAGCAAAGGCATGCTGCAAGACCGGATTAGCTCATTGCGTGAAGCAAACATTTATGAGCGTCAGCGCTATCGCCATATTCTCGGCATGCCACTGATTGAAGAAGAGACGGATACAGCCATTCGCGCTGAAACAGCGTTTCTTGTCAGCAGGGTAATGCGCGGCGGAAAAATGGATCTTTTCGCGACAGGGAAATACGTTGACGAGTTGCAGCGGGATGGAGACAGGCTGCTTTTGCGCAAGCGCGTCGTTGTATGCGATAGCATTAGCATCGACACGCTGTTGGCCATTCCTCTGTGACGGCTATGAGCTACGAAGGCGCCATTGCGATCGCCATCGGCGATCCAAATGGAATTGGCCCGGAAATAGCGGTCAAGGCGGCAGCATCATGCTTTGAGTCAGGGCGGCGTCCGATTTTAGTGGGTGATTCGTTCGTTATCGAACATTACGTCAATGTATGCGCGCCGGGCTTCAAGCTTCTGGATTGGGGAGACGCTCCGAATTCTCGAGGGCTGTTTCATGTTCCGGTCAATGCTTTGCCTGGCAAAAGCTTTGAGCCGGGCACGGTGTGCGCAGATGCGGGGGCAGCGACGGTCGCCTATGTGACTCAAGCAGTTGCCATGGCGCGCAATGGCTCGGTGGCTGGCGTCGTGGCCTGCCCGCACTCAGAGACGGCGGTGAATAACGCCGGCATCCCGTTCTCTGGATATCCGGGCTTGGTCGCCGACCTTACCAACACCCCGAGAGAAAAAGTATTTTTGATGCTGATGGCTGCAGGCTTGCGTATTGCGCATGTGACTTTGCATGAAAGCGTCCAAGTTGCACTGGCGCGGCTGGACCGGAAGCTGGTTATCGACGCCGCCTTCGCGACGTTGAATGCTCTGGAGCGCCTGGGCTTGCCACAAGCGCGCCTGGGCGTGTTCGGCATTAATCCGCACGCAGGCGAGGGGGGGTTGTTCGGCGATGAGGATGGACTTATTACCGAACCCGCCGTGCGAGAACTCAGATCCCGGGGCTTTAGCGTCGATGGGCCAACGGGAGCCGACATCATGCTCGCGCAACGCAAGCATGATGCTTATCTGGCCATTTTCCATGATCAAGGACATATCCCTGTCAAGCTGCTCAGTCCCCTGCGCTCCAGCGCCTTGACGATTGGAACGGGCATCATATTTTCCAGCGTCGGCCATGGCAGTGCACATGATATAGCCGGAAAGAACATCGCTGATCCAGCGTCAGTATCGGAAACCCTGGCCTTGTTGAGCCAGTCGACAAAGAAGTAATAGCATGGATTACCAAATTACCATACAAGACTCTGACATCGGCTTTGCTTGCGAACCTGAGCAGACAGTTCTCGACGCAGCACAACATGCTGGTTACGAGATTCCTTATTCATGCCGTAATGGCATATGCGGCAATTGTAGAGGCCGGATCATATCCGGTAATTTTGAAAGCAAAGGTTTTTCTGACGTTCTTACCCGCGAAGAACGAGCAGATGGCTATACATTGTTTTGTCAAGCGCAGCCACGTTCGAACCTGAAAATTGACGTTCGTTCAATTAAAAAAAATATGCAGGGTGCTAAAAAAATCGTGAAGGCACGTCTGTTCAAAATCACCAAGGTAGCCGACGACGTCAGTGTGCTTCTACTGCGGTTTCCGGCCGGGATCCGTGTTCCGTTCAGGCCAGGGCAGTACATGCAAGTCATTTTTGAAGACGGCCAGCGACGTAGTTATTCAATGGCGAACCCAGAGCATCAAACGGATTCGGTTCAGTTACATGTACGCCATGTAAAAGGGGGGCGTTTCACCAGCTATCTGGAAAATGGCGCCGTGGTGGGTGATTTTCTGGATATCGAATTGCCCTTGGGCGACTTTTATCTACGAGCTTCGGATAAACCATTGGTGTTTGTAGCGAGTGGCACCGGTTTTGCGCCGATCAAATCAATATTGGAGTCAATGTTCAAGCGCGGTTTTCCACCGTGCCGAGTTTACTTGTATTGGGGTGCGCGCCGTAAAGCTGACCTATATATGCTCGATTTACCTGAAAAATGGGCCAGACAATACCCACAATTCAGTTTCATTCCGGTTCTTTCTGAAGAATCGAACGGCGTGGACCGCACAGGGTTCGTGCATGAAGCCGTCTTATCAGACTTCGACACGCTGAGCAATTGTGATGTGTACGCTTGTGGCGTACCGGTCATGATCAATGCCGCACGGCGCGATTTTGTGCAGAACCGGCAGTTACCGTCCGCGAATTTTTATTGTGATGCCTTTGTAGAAACACCCCCGTGAACAGCCTCGCCAGCTCGAGCCCAGACCCACGCGCACTCCAAAACCCGGGCGAACGAGAGCGCAGAAAGAGCAACACGCGCTCAAGAACTACGCCGTTCCATCAGCGCCCAGGCGATGGTGCCCGCGTCCACGTATTCCAGCTCGCTGCCTGCGGGCACGCCCCGCGCCAGGCGCGATACCGCCAAACCCTGCGAGCGCAATGATTCAGCCAGATAGTGGGCCGTGGTCTCGCCCTCGGCGGTGAAGTTGGTGGCCAGGATCACCTCGCGCACCTCGCCGTCGCAGGCCCGTTTGATCAGCCGGTCGAACTGCAATTCGGTCGGCCCCACGCCCTCGAGGGGCGCAAGCCTTCCCATCAACACGTAGTACAGCCCCTTGTAGCCGTGGCTGGATTCGATCATGTTCTGGTCGGCCGGAGTCTCGACCACGCACAGCAAAGAGGGATCACGCTTGGGATTGGCGCATACCGGGCATATCGCCTCGTCGGAAAAGCCGTTGCAGCGCTCGCAATGGCGCAGGTCGCGCACGGCGTCGCCCAGCGCCGCGGCCAGGTGCTGGGCGCCCGCAACGTCGTGCTGAAGCATGTGATAGGCCATGCGGCGCGCCGTACGCGCGCCGACGCCCGGCAGACGGCGCAAGGCCTCGATCAGCGCCTTGAGCGGCTCGGGTTCGGGCAGCGTGGACGACATTGATCAGA
>Ga0180219_1001703_pt1 | contig 13799 bp, 8 predicted proteins | sample eDN3rd30CBELigMG_FD_151338 | JGI IMG/M metagenome (GOLD analysis project Ga0180219, IMG submission 151338) | Enriched Miracle-Growth compost microbial communities from Emeryville, California, USA - eDNA 3rd pass 30_C BE-Lig MG (version 2)... ...
GTTGGGGCGGCGACTGCGGCGAGGAGTAGAGGGGGGCGTATCCACAATGGTGTCCACTAAAAAATGGTGGGCACCATTGTGGCTATTCGAGGCTAGGGCAGGCAGTGGGTGCAGGGCGGACGCTTACAGTTGTTGATCATTTTTACCAGTTAGCTTTCCGGGTTGCCCGGGACTTCAGGCGCGTGGTTGATATCGACTACAGGTTTGATGAGGTGTGTCTTGTGCCCTTGGATGGGGGCTTCCAGTACGTTCTCTGGTTGAACGTGGTTGAGAGTCACGAGGGCGCTCCCTGTGCTGGGAGTTAAGTGCTGCCCGGTCATTTTTTACCACTCGCACCAATCCTCTGAACTAACGCTTAGGAGCCCTGTTCATGAGGATCATTCGCCTGAAAGAAGTCATCGATTCGACCGGTCTGGCTCGGTCGACCATCTACAAGTACATCGGAGAGGGGACCTTTCCAAAGCCGGTCTCACTGGGAGACCGCTGTGTTGGATGGGTAGACAGCGAAGTGCACGACTGGATCCTGGCTCGGATCGAGGAGCGTGATTTGGCTGATAGCGTCTCAACCCGACCTAGCCGCCTGAGTATGGCTAGCTAGACATCATCATAAGCGCCATGACCAGCTGACCGCTGGTCATGGCGCTTATGCCGCTAGAGGAAAGGCCATATTCTCAGCTAACTCCCTCATGAGGTGGTTAGGCAAATCTCTCGGCAAGGCAGGCAATGTTGCTCCCTATTGCCTGGCCAGCCTGGGATGGCCGCTGAGGCTTGGATCGGGATCTAGTTATATAGCTCTAGACTATCAATCTCTAGCTATTCAATAGCCTGGTCGCTGATAGCTACACGACCCCTACAACCCAGCCTATGGGTTAGGCCATCGGTTAAAAAGTACACAACACGTACCTGGTGTGCGAAACCACCAACCAGGTACACACCCATGACCGAACGAAACGCCAACACCCTTCGATCCCAGTCCGATACCGCAATCCGAATTGAGCGCCTCATCAATGCCATTCAGCGTACCGATAGCCAAGCCTACCGAATCACATACTCGAAGCATGGAGATGAGCGGGTCAGTGAAACCAGGCTGTCAAAATACTTCGATGGGATCGTGCAGATGGTCGCGCTGTTCGAGGGCGATGTGGAGTATCAGTATAGTTGGCACTTGAACCTTTTTCAGGAGGCCTGCCAGGCCACTGGAGTTGAGCTCAGCCCCTTTGGCATTACCTGCTTGAACGAGGGTGAAACGCGCTATCTGAGCACCAGCGAGACGCTGAACGAGCTGACCAGGAGCATCCGAGCCCGGCTCACCCAAAAGCGATATACGCGCTGGGAGCATGACCAGCGCTACCAGGCGATTCAGCAAGAGATCGAGAACGGTCGCTACGTTGACACCGTTCTTGATTGCTACGCCCGTACCTGTGTGGTCAGGGTTGATCTGTATTACCGTACAGAGGCCCAAGCGAGACTACGTGTGGAGCGCGTATTCGACGACCTGAATCGGTTGATTGCTGAGCGTGAGCGTAACCGGATTTTCGACCATGAAACCGGCTACATCTGCTGCGTTGAGCAAGGCGAGGATCGGGGGTATCACATCCATGCTGCGTTCTTCTTCAACGGTGCTGAAGTGAGTGCCGATATCTACAGGGGGCAGCTGATCGGTAAGCTGTGGGAGCGCATTACCCGTGGTCAGGGCTGCTACAACAACTGCAACATCGACAAAGATAAATACCACGACAGGCTGGGGCTCGGCCTGATCCACCGCCGGGACTTAAGTGCGCGGGGTGACGTGCATTACACCATGCGTTATCTGGTCAAGAATGATCAACATCTACGGCTCAAGCCGGTAGGCGCTCGTTGCTTGCGTAAGGGGCAGGCAAAGAAGCGTTTCCGGGATCACTAATCGGTCCATTCCCCGGCGAGCGTAACTCATCAAGTAGGTTGGGTAGCTCAAGCTTGTGCTGGTGATCCGATGGGTTGCCAACGTGCCGGGTGCTCGCTCGGTACCTGTGGAGTCCTGGCCGGCGGATGGTTTAGGCTCTGGCCAGGAATCTAAGACTGGCGTGGGTGCTGTGGGATGACAGAGAAAAGGGAGCGGTGCCGGCAACATTACCAGTCGGTTTATGAAAGGAATCAGCCTGCACTCAGCAAGGGGCATGCCCTTGATGAAAGCCTGCATCATTTCCTGGATCAACGGCCTGCAGGTAAAAATCTCTCTGCACTTGACCGCGCTACAGGTCTGGCTTCAGCTCCTTTTTGGCGTGATGTGGATGCGGTCGCTCGCTCTGAGCTGGCAAGCCTTGCCCTCAGTCGGGTGCTGCACTTCGACACTGCAATCGGTGTCGATCTGTTACTGCACCTCGCCAGCCACACCCCAGACACCATTAGATGGGCGATCCGCTACTCGAAGCTGTTTGAGCGTACTGATTCGCCGCTATGGCTTGCGCTTCAGGCGGCGCTCGCAGGGGAAGAGTGGCAAGTATTCTTCGGTGTCTGTGCCCGTTTGCTTGATCAGCTCAAGCCCTTTGATGAGCTGATTGCCAACGCTGAAAAACAGCTTGAGCGCTTATCCCTGCTGGAGCTGTTTTCCTACCTCAGCGTGCTGGCTTATAAGGCATTTGCCGAGGATGCCCCAGATGATCGCTCCGGCCAGCAGTGGCAGGTCTACAACCGCATTATCCTGAGGAAACTCCAGGCTTGCCCGGAGGAAGATTTTTGTCTGAACGAGTCACGGCTCGGGCAGTCGCTGAAGCGGCACCTGTCACCGATTATTTTTCCCGAATCGTCCACCGCTGATGCAGCTAGCTGTCGTGAAAACCTCGAATGGCTTGCTGTTCTGATTGCGGCAACCGAAGAGAGGATCGACTACGAGGGTTCGATTGACTGGTTCTGCTTCAACCCTGAATGCCGTTACCAGCTAAAACCTGGCGAGTCGGTTATCTATAACCAGTCGGAGGCAGGAACAGATCGGTGGCAGCGAACCGGACGTAAGAGCGACCTGCTTTGGCACTACTGGATGAACCGTGCCGTACAGGCATTCGTTGACTCCGGCATGGCTGAGCAGCTAATCGGCTCGCCTGAGAACCATGAACTGAATCAGTTGGCTTGTATCAAGGCAATGCGCAGCGAGCTGCAATTGCAGCAGATTTACGGCCTGGGTGATCTGCTCGCTTTCAGTGATGGTACTCAGGTTCAGCTTCGCCACGTCTTGCTGGCGAGTGAGCTGACCTCGGTTTTCTTTCAGAGCCAGTTCATCCAGCCATTCCAGGACTACCTTCGTGAGTCGGGCGTGCTTGCCCATGCCCTTGGCCGGTTGGCCATGGATGGCGTGCTGTCAGGGGAAAACAGGTTCCCCATGACCTGGTCCGAAGAGGAAGAAAAGATCCGCAGGATCAAAGGCTGGACGGTCAGCGAGGAACATCCGCAAGGCAGCGCCGATTCAGCCAAGGCAATTCTGAAGTTCTGGACTAGTGACCTCAAGGCGCTATCTCAGCAACTGAAGCAGCAGCCGGGGATGCCTGCACCACGCTTGTACGAGCAGACCTTCTACAGAATTGGCCGCTACAGCTTTCAGTTCCCCTGGGTTGGCGCGCAGCAAAACAACCTGACGGCAGCCATCAATAACCTGCGGCGCGTGAATGCTCGCAGAGCCGATATGCAGGCAGAAACCGAGCGAGTGGAGCTGGCGCTGGCCGAGAGCATTCGGCAACGAGGCTTTGCTGTTGAGGTGGGATATCGGCCGGCTCCGACAGACGAGGATGATGCTGGCGAGGTGGATCTGATCTGCCACCTGGATGGCGTAGTGCTGCTCTTGGAGGTCAAGTCGGGGTATATCCGTTCGACAACCCATGAGGTCTGGCTCCATCGAACCAACACGTTGCGCAAGGCTGCCTGGCAGCTAAGGCGCAAGCAGGTAGCGGTGAGTTGTGCGCTGATAGCTGATGAAGAGCTGCGCGCCAGGCTGGGCTATCACGGCCAGGAGCCTGGGGCGGATATGCACGCCTGGATCGTCGATACCTCCATTGAGCTCGATGGGCGGTCAGTCGATAGCTTCAGGGTGGTATCCCGAGAGGGGCTGGAGGTCATTCTGCGTGATGAGCAGCAACTCCTCAGGCCAATAGATCAGCTTGACGAGGAAAGTCGGGATTCATTGTTTCCTGACGGGTTTACTGCTGAGCGATTTATCGCCGTTGTTGAGTCAGATGAGCTGTGGCGCGGCATCTGTTAGCGCCAGGAAATGAGTTGCCTTGGTTTGGTCTGCTGAATGTGGGGCCTCGCCCCCACCCGTTGGTGCGCTCGAAAGGAGGTACGAGGTGAGTTCAGGCGAAGCAAATTTTGATGCCAAGTCGATAGCGGGTAGATTAGCTGTTTTGCCCCCGCGCAACATTGCCAGGATGCTTAAAGTTAATGTTTGAACAAGCCTTCAAGAATATCGACGACGCCCTCTGGAAAGAGAGCGGCTGTACCACCGAACTCGATTACACCGAGCAAACCTCCTGGCTGCTTTTCCTCAAATATCTGGATGGGCTGGAGCAGGACAAGGCCAACGAGGCCCTGCTTGAAGGTAGGTACTACTACTACATTTTAGATCCTGCCTACCGCTGGAGTACCTGGGCCGCCCCCAAGGATGCGAATGGCCAGCTCGACTACAACAGCGCACTGATTGGCGACGATCTGATCGATTTTGTAGATCGCAAGCTCTTCCCCTATCTGCATGGCTTCAAGCAGCGCGCGGCGGGCCCAGACACCATCGAATACAAGATCGGCGAGATCTTCGGAGAGATCAAAAACAAGATCCGCAGCGGCTACACGCTGCGCGACATTATCGATCACGTCGATGAGCTGCGCTTTGGCTCACAGGTCGAGAAACATGAGCTTTCGGCGCTCTACGAAGAGAAGATCAAGCGCATGGGCAACGCCGGGCGCAACGGCGGCGAGTACTACACTCCGCGCCCGCTGATCCGCGCCATGATCCAGGTGACTGCACCGAAGATTGGTGAGCGCATCTACGATGGCGCTTGTGGCTCAGCAGGCTTCCTCTGTGAAGCGCACGACTTCCTCCGCGCCACCCCCAATCTGAGTACAAAAGACCTCGAAATCCTGCAAGCACGCACTTTCTACGGCAAGGAGAAGAAGAGCCTCGCCTACGTGATCGCGATCATGAACTTGATCCTGCACGGCATCGAAGCGCCCAATATTCAGCACACCAACACGCTCTCCGAAAACCTCGCCGACGTGCAGGAGAAAGACCGCTTCGATGTGATCCTCGCCAACCCGCCCTTCGGCGGCAAAGAGCGGCCCGAGGTGCAGCAGAACTTCCCGATCCGCACCGGCGAAACCGCCTTCCTCTTTCTGCAGCACTTCATCAAGATGCTCAAGGCTGGCGGGCGCGCCGCCATCGTCATCAAGAACACCTTCCTCAGCAATTCCGATAACGCCTCTGTCAGTCTGCGCAAGCTCCTACTGGAGAGCTGCAACCTGCACACGATTCTGGATTGCCCCGGCGGCACCTTTCAGGGGGCGGGCGTGAAGACCGTAGTGCTGTTCTTCGAGAAAGGCGCGCCCACCCGCAAAACCTGGTACTACCAGCTTGACCCCGGCCGCAACATGGGCAAGACCAACCCGCTCAACGATGCGGATTTGCTGGAATTCATCGGACTGCAGAAAACCTTTGCCGACTCGGCCAAGAGCTGGAGTGTGGACGCCGCAAGCATCGACGCAGCGAGCTACGACCTGTCGGTGAAGAACCCGAACGGCGGCGAAGAAGTCACCCACCGCAGCCCGCAGGACATCCTCGACGAAATCGCCGCGCTGGATGCCGATAGCGCCGAGGTGCTGGCAAGCATCAGGGCGATGCTATGAAGGCGGGCTGGGAAAAGAAGACGTTGGGAGAAGTTTTATCCGTTCTTAGAAACGGAGTGAACTGCAAGCAGAACAAGAGCGGCAACGGGGTAAAAATCTCACGCATAGAAAGTATTGCTGATGCGACGTTCAACCCGGAGCGTGTTGGTTATGCCGACTTATCCGAGACCGAAAAACAGCGCTTCCTTTTAAAGAGTGGCGACATCCTTTTCAGTCACATCAATAGCCCCATTCACGTTGGAAAAACAGCAATCGTTGATTGCGACGAGCAAATTTATCACGGTGTGAATCTGCTATTGATGCGTCCGACGGACGCGATTTTGCCGACTTACCTGAATCTCGCACTGAAGTATTTATTCCAAACAGGGTACTGGGCTCGTTCCTGTAAGCAGTCGGTAAATCAGGCGAGCGTCAATCAGCAAGATATTTCTCGTGTTGAAATTTGCTACCCCGGTTCGAAAGAAGAACAACAACGCATTGTCGCCATCATCGACGAAGCCTTTTCCTGCATCGCCACGGCAGGCGCCGCCGCCGAGCAAAACCGCCAAAACGCCCGAGCCCTGTTCGAAAGCTACCTCCAGTCCGTCTTCAGCCAGCGGGGTGAGGGGTGGGTGGAGACGACCATCGACAAGATTTCCACTAACCTCGACAACAAGCGCATCCCGATTACCAAAAGCGACCGCAAGGCCGGCGAATATCCGTACTACGGGGCTTCGGGGATTGTTGATTACGTCGCGGACTACATTTTTGATGGCGACACGTTGTTGGTTTCGGAGGATGGCGCCAATCTGCTGGCGCGCTCAACACCAATCGCGTTTTCGGTGACAGGAAAGTACTGGGTGAACAATCACGCTCACATCCTGAAGTTCGAGAGCATGGCGACACAACGCTTCGTCGAGTTTTACTTTGCAAGCATCCGCCTTGATGAGTACATCACCGGAGCTGCACAGCCCAAGCTGAACCAGAAGGCGCTGAACTCAATCCCGATTCCCATCCCGGTAGATGTTGAAGAGCAGGCCGAGATTGTTGGGTGCATTGAGTCCATGCAAGAAGAAACCCAACGCCTCGAAGTCCTCTACCAGCGAAAGCTCGAAGCGCTGGACGAATTGAAGCAAGTCTTGCTGCATCAGGCCTTCAGCGGCCAGCTATAGGAGATCATTGTGTCAGGGATGGCCATTGAGCTTGAAGAACTGCTCAGCGATATGAAAATCGAGTGGTTCTACGCGACCAAAGAAAAGCTTAGCCCAGAAGATGTTTTCACCGGATTGCTGGATCATGGTCTGTTCGCCGAAAAAATCCCGCCATGCTTCACCAGTAAAGGGCTCGCCACGTTCGTCTCCGAAAAAATGGGCGGCATGTTGGATGAGGCTGACGACTCAAAGTTAAAAGCTGCCTTCAAGAAAGGCGAACATGACTACATGCGTTACGACGCCTTGCGTGACAGTAATGTCCCAAGGCACATGGGCGTGCCGCATCCTGAGGCTTATGCCGTTCAGGCGCTTGCGATTACAAAACACTGGCAAACCATCGCTACTCATTGCAACCAGCCCAAGCCGGCGTTCAGTCGCATTCATGTTAGGCACATCGGTGATGGCCGTATCTTCGAGATGAACTATAAGGGTAACGAGCGCTACCGCCTTGAAGAGGATGAGCAGAGGTGGATGTCGGGTGCGCAGTTTGTGGTTGAGGCTGACATTGCAACCTGCTTCCCAAGTATCTATACGCACTCGATTCCATGGGCGCTGCATGGCAAAGCCGAGGCTAAGAAGAGCGGCAGCCTGACTGGGCTGGCCGGTAACGTTTTGGATAAATGCACGCAGAGCACCCGTGACCGACAGACAAATGGACTGCTGATCGGCCCGCATGCCTCGAACATCATCTCTGAAATCATTCTGACCCAGATCGATGCCGACCTTCAGGCGAAAGGCCATAGCAAGGTCAAGCGGCACGTGGATGACTATCGCTTTTTTGCTGCAAGCTTCGACGAGGCTGAGCGCTTCATCAAGGATCTAGGCCTGGCGCTACGCGCCTACGAAATGTCCTTGAACGAAAAGAAAACCAAGATCCTGCCTTTACCTTGTCCGAGCGAGGCGAACTGGGTGCTTGTGTTGAACCGGCACCCTTTGCCGAAGGATCAGGAGCTCAAATTCACTGATATCCGCTCGTTCCTTGACCGTGCTCTGACCTGTGCCCAGTCCATTGGTAAATCGACCCCGCTGAACTATGCAATCAAGGTGTTGGCCAAGTCGCACGTGCATGGCCAGTCAATCGACATAGACGAGCCACTACCCCGCAAGCTCGGCCTGCGAGCTAAACGGATGTATGCACAAGAGGCCATTAACCTAGCGCTGGCCTATCCGTATCTTGCTCCAATCCTGGACGAGTATGTCTTTACCCCTTACTGGCATGCCGATCTGAAGGACATGATCGGTGTCTTTGCGACGTCTTTGATCCAGCTTGGACTGCGGAAGCTTTACCCTGATGCGATAGCCAACGCCATTTTCCTTGCGCTCAAGTATGACTTCATCTTGGGGTTGGAAGACGACCAACTCATCGACATCGTGGAGTTGGATGATTGTGTAGCCAATGTGCTCCTACTCGAATACGCCAAGCGATATGGCCGGGAAAAAGTGAAAAAGGTGGTCAGTGCGAGAGCAAATGAGCTTAAAAAGGCTGATCGGCGTGACAGGGACAAGCACTGGCTACTGATCTATCAGGTGTGGTCAAAAGAAGAGCTCCAAGGAAACGGGCAAGGTTTCCTGGCGGATCTGAAGGGGGTGGGGTTCCAGTTTTTCTTGTGGCCTAAGCCGCCTGAAGAAAAGGTAGCTGCCGATATGGAAGGCGGGATTGTGCATGCAGCAATGGCAGCCAATCCGGTCGAAGCAAAGGTCGAAGCATGAACGAAGCCGAAACGAGAGCGGAATACATTGACCCCGCCCTTGCTGCTGCAGGCTGGGGTGTGGTTGAAGGCAGCCGCATTCGCCGTGAGTACCCAATCACCCTGGGGCGCATCGAGGGCAATGGCAAGCGCGGTAAGGCACTTACCGCTGACTATGTGCTGGAGTATCGCAATACCAAGCTGGCTGTGGTGGAGGCCAAGGCCTGGCAGAAGGCGTTGACTGAGGGTGTTGGGCAGGCAAAGGATTACGCGGGCAAGCTCTCGATTCGCTTTACCTACGCCAGCAATGGCCAGGGTATCTACAGCATCGACATGCACACGGGTGCAGAAGGCGAGCTGGAGGCTTTCCCTTCGCCTGAGGAATTGTGGCACGCCACCTTCGCCGCCGAGAACGCCTGGCGTGACCGTTTTGCCGCCGTGCCCTTTGAAGATAAGGGCGGCTACTGGCAAGGCCGCTACTACCAGGACATCGCCATCGAGCGGGTGCTGGCTGCGCTGGCTGAGGGGCAAGAGCGCATCCTGCTGACACTGGCAACCGGTACGGGCAAAACCTTCATTGCTTTCCAGCTGGCGTGGAAGTTGTTCCAGAGCCGTTGGAATTTGACTGACTGGAAGTCTGAGGCAGCCCCGTCACGCCGACCGCGCATTCTGTTCCTTGCTGACCGCAATATTCTCGCTGACCAGGCTTACAACGCTTTTTCAGCCTTCCCCGAGGATGCGCTAGTCCGCATCGCGCCTGATGAGATCAAGAAGAAAGGCAAGGTGCCGAAGAACGGCAGCATTTTCTTCACGATCTTCCAGACCTTTATGAGTGGCCCGGGTGAGACTCCGTATTTTGGTGATTACCCGGCGGACTTCTTCGACTTCATCATCATCGACGAGTGCCACCGGGGCGGTGCTAACGACGAAAGCAATTGGCGCGGTATCCTCGAATACTTCTCGCCCGCCGTACAGTTGGGCCTGACCGCTACGCCGAAGCGCAAGGACAATGCCGACACCTATGCGTACTTCGGCGAGCCGGTGTTCATCTATTCGCTCAAGGACGGCATCAACGATGGCTTCCTTACACCCTTCCGGCTGAAGCAGATCGCCACCACGCTGGATGAGTACGTATTCACCTCGGACGACACCGTTGTGGAGGGCGAGATTGAGGCCGGCAAGCGCTACGAAGAGAGGGATTTCAACAAGATCATCGAGATCAAGGAGCGCGAGAAGAAGCGCGTCGAGATCTTCATGAACGAAATCGACCAGAAAGAAAAAACCATCGTCTTTTGTGCCACGCAAACACATGCGCTGGCCGTGCGCGACTTGATCAACCAGATGAAGAAAAGCGCCGACCCCAACTACTGCCAGCGGGTGACTGCACATGATGGTGCGCTGGGCGAGCAATGGCTGCGCGACTTTCAGGACAACGAAAAGACCATTCCTACCATTCTGACCACCTCACAGAAGCTCTCGACCGGCGTGGATGCGCGTAACGTACGCAACATCGTACTTATGCGGCCGGTGAACTCGATGATCGAGTTCAAGCAGATCATCGGGCGCGGCACCCGGCTTTACGACGGCAAGGACTACTTCACGATCTACGATTTCGTTAAGGCCCACCACCACTTCAGTGATCCGGAGTGGGATGGCGAGCCGATAGAGCCAGAGGCCTGTAAGAAATGCGGCAATACACCTTGCACCTGCGAGAAGACGCCTCCTAAGCCCTGTGCTACCTGCGGTAATCAACCCTGCACATGCCTGAAGGAGCCCTGCCAGAAATGCGGCAACCGGCCCTGTACCTGCAAGAAAAAGGCGAAGGTGAAGCTCGCAGATGGCAAGGAGCGACAGATTCAATTCATGACTGCGACCAGTTTCTGGCATCCGGATGGTACCCCCATGTCCGCCGCGCAGTTCATGGAAGCGCTATTCGGTAAGCTGCCTGAATTCTTCAAGGACGAAGATGAGCTACGAGAAATCTGGAGCGCTCCGGATACCCGTCGCAAGTTGCTGGACGGCCTCGCGGAGAAGGGGTTCGGGAAAGATCAGCTTGCCGAAATGCAGAGGATTATCGACGCTGAGAATAGCGACATCTTCGATGTACTGGCCTTTGTTGCCTACGCCGACACCCCGCTCACCCGTGAGCAGCGGGCTGAGCGGGCGAAGGTGGTGATCAGTAAAGAATTTGGCGACAAGCAGCAGGCATTTTTGACTTTTGTGCTCGCCCACTACGTCAGTGCCGGCGTGGATGAGCTCGACGAAGTTAAGCTGGGGCCACTCCTGAAGCTTAAGTACAACAACGCGATTGCGGATGCGTTTGCTGACCTTGGGACTCCCGATAGCATACGGAAAGCGTTTGTGGGCTTTCAGCAGTACCTTTACCAGGGCTGAGCTGCTCGCATGATTCACGGCTGATTAGGCTGTGCTTGCACCAGGTTTCGGTCAAAAGAAAAACGTGTGAAGCAAAGAGGGAGGCAGCAACCTCCCTCTTTGCTTCGTGGCTTTTCCATGACGTTAACGTGACTAGCTAGCCGTTGCGGCCTTGCTTATGGATATTGACTGATTACTGCGGTGCAGTACTGCTGGCTTCGATCTGGTCCTTTCTGCGGAAGGCTTTCATTAGTCTGCAGAGGATCCAGCAGGCCAAAATTACGGCGACCAGTAGTGGTGGAAAGCGCAGCATCAGAAGAACACTGATAACCAGCAATTGAACAGCCAGTTGCTGCTTCACCAACTGGTAAGGCTCCGAGATTGCCCAACGAGATCTCACAAGCTCGTCTATACGAGGCTAATGTTGGCTCTGCAGCACCCGACAAACCTCGAGATTTGCGTCAACAAACTCCGCCCAACTGTATAGCTCTGCATAGTGCATCCGGTACTGCCGATCCACCCGGCAGATATCTGGTCGGGCCTGATAAATCAGACAGTGCCGTTCAGCATCACTGTAGTGCCGACATGTGCCGTCTCCCCGATCTAGATAACGAGTTTGCTCAGCCATATGTACATTGCGGCAGCACAGCCCGCATTGCGTACAGGGAAACGCTGGTAACGTCATACCAGCGAGGTCAGCCAGTTACGGGTACTAGCTGCATTTCCTATCTCGAACGGAAGTTCGATACCGCGGGCCTGCACTTCTTGCTGCAACACCACACTGCGCTGCAGTTCATCGTTGCAACTTTGTAGTTCGAGGCTGAAGGCTTGCAGTTCGTCCAAGTCTAGGTTGAATTCCAGTCGGCTCAGTTCGGCCAGGTATCGATCCAATTCGGCATTGATCGCCTGAAACTGTTTGATTGTGCCTGCGTGCGGGGGCAGTGATTCGATAAATGCCCACAGCTTGAGCGCCACGCCGCTGTGCAGCAAAAAGTAGTTGAGCCCAAGGGTGATCACACCGGTGACCAAGGCGCTGGCGAAGGCGGCTAGCTCGGCGCCGAACGGGAAGCTGCACACCGGCAGAAGTTGGGCGTAGGCCATGGAGCCGACGACGGTAGCGGCACCTACGGACAACAGCGAGGTGACTGCTTGGCACAATTCAACGAAGCTGAGTTGGTCGGGGTTGAAGATCATCAGTTTGATGGCCTTGACCAGTTGGCCCCAGACTTCGCGAATGATCTTGATCGCCATCACCTGCGTGGTGGCGAGGATGTTGAACACTGTCGTGGTGAGGCTGCCGAGGATGCCTGCGAATAGGCCGTCTTTGAAAGCCACCAAGAAGTCACTGAAGCGTCTTTGCACTCGCTCCCAGATACCTTTGAGTGAGGCGGTGATGCTGTCTACGAATGCTTCGAAGCTGAACTGATGCTTGAGCTTGTCCAGCAGGGCGGGCAGTTGCTCGCGTAGTTCGAACCACACTTCAGCCATGACCATGCCGAGCATCTGCCGAGTGCCCATAGCCAGTCCGGCGGCGCCGGCAGCGCTAGCGGTTTGATGGAAAAACTTGCTGCTGGTGTAGTAGGTGTGGTTGATCTGCTGCTCGTATGGTGCCCGCGCTTCAGCATCGCGTTTGCGCATGGCGTCGGGATCTACCGCTTTGAGTTCGGTGATTTTGTTTTCGGTTTTACGGATCTTGTCTTCCAGTTCGCGGGCCATGTGTTGCTGCTGCGGTGTTTCACGCGGCAGAGCGGCCAGGCGAGCACGGTCTTTGGCTAGTGTTACTTCGTTGTCAGAAATCAGGCCAGGCAGCCTTTGCAGGTACTCGTTGATGGGCGCCTGCTTTTTCGATTTGTTTACGGTTTCGTGGGTGGATTGCAGATTGCTGCTCTGATTGGCCAGTTCTACGCCGCTGAGCCCCGCTAGTACCCGACCGGCATCGTCATGAATTTCCTTGGCGCTGATCACATGGTCGAGGTTGCGCTGTTCGTGTGCGCCCATCACGGCATTGCGATAGGGGTCGCGCAGGACGCCAGCGGCGTGCAGGGTTTTATCCTGCTGGCCGGTGGCGATGTAATTGTCGTGCTGATGGTAGGGGGTACTGTCGTATTCGCCGCGTTGCTCATAATGCTGCTGTTCGGCGGCGGTGGCCCACACACCGTTGCGCACATTGTGGACTGTGTCTACGTTGCCTCCTTTCTGGTCTTTGAACAGCAGAAAGTCCAGTCCGAAACTGGTTACAAGGCTGTTAACGACAGTTTTCTCGAGCTCTTCAGCCCAGGGGAAGTCTTGCGCTGCGGCGTGCATAGTGGCGTCCGTGACAAGTGAGTAAGGTGCAGGGCGGAGGCGGGGCCGTTTGGCCCCGTACCCGGGTCAAGCCGGCTCTATGCGAGCTGCGCTGGCCTTGGTATCACCAAGTTGCTTATCCAACTGATCCGTGTTGAGGATCATCGATCCGTCTTCGTCCGTGTCCATCACCGGTACGCCATTTTCGTCTTTGATGACTTCGCCGTTGGCGATCTTGACCTTGAACAGCGGCGTGGTGATCAGGTCTACGAGGATAGTTGCCAGTGCGAAGCCGTTGTTGATCAGGCGCAGAATGGAGTCGCCCAGCTTGGCCAGTTCTCTCTGCGGGTCGAGTTGGCGAGACCTGATGTCTTCGATGTGGCGGGCGATGAACTTGAGATGT
>Ga0180219_1001708_pt1 | contig 13775 bp, 14 predicted proteins | sample eDN3rd30CBELigMG_FD_151338 | JGI IMG/M metagenome (GOLD analysis project Ga0180219, IMG submission 151338) | Enriched Miracle-Growth compost microbial communities from Emeryville, California, USA - eDNA 3rd pass 30_C BE-Lig MG (version 2)... ...
CTTCTTCATGAGCGTGTCCATGACGGTGAACGAGTCGGACTTCTCGTAGGTGATCTTCAGCGTCGCAGAGCCGTTGTCGCCCGAACCCCCGCCCGAGCAGCCGCCCAGCACCAGCGCCGCCGATGCGGCGACCACGGCGATGGAGGCGATGCGCATGCCGCCCATTCCGTGGACCCGTCGTGCATTCTGTGCCCTCATCGTGCCCCCTTGTGTGGTGCGCAGGCGATGAGACCGTCGACGGTTTGTCGCGGGCCCGCGCCGGCGCGTAACCCTTGATGCCGCTCAGCATAGGCCGCGGCGCGGACATTGTGGGGCAGGGTGCGTGGAGGGGTGGATGCCGCGGGCCGGGGTGTGTGCGCGGTTCGGGCCTGTCGCGTGCGCGCGGTTCGGGCGGGGCATCCACCTCCGGCGCCGCCCCCGTGCACACTGTAGGGGATCGTGCCCGGCGCGCCGGTGCGGGGCGCTGCCGCGCGGCGTGGCGGCGAGAAACCCCGACCGTGTGCGCGCGAGGTGGATGGTTCAGCGACTCCGTTCTCGGTCTACCCGAGTCCCCGCAGCCACTCTTCGCCGACCACCGGGATGCCGTAGTCACGCGCCTTCCGTGCCTTGCCGGACAGCGAGTCGGGATCGGCGGCCACGACCAGCCGGACCTTCTTCGTCACTGCCGGCTTCGGCTCGTAGCCGAGCGAGCGCAGCGTCGCCTCCCACTCCGAGCGCGGGCGCGACATCTCACCGGTGAGGACGATGTGGTCGCCGGGCGCCAGCTCGAAGGCCGTGCCGAGCGGTGTGACGGGTGCGAGTGGCGGCTGCGCGAGGACATCCGCGACGATCTCGACCGGGACCTCGAGCAGCTCAGCGACCTGCCGCAGGTCGTCGCGTTCTTCGTCGGTGACGACCCCGTCCGCCCAGGCCACACCAGCAAGCGCCTCGACATAATCGCGGTGCAGTTTGCGTACGGTCTCCCGACCGATGCCACGCTCGTCTGCGAGACGCACCAGGGCATCCTTCTCATGCTCGGAGAGATATCGGTCGAGCAGGCATCGCTCGACGAGGTTCAGGTACTCGGCCTGCTCATCGTTGGTCGACACGTCAGGCACGCGATCGATGATGCGCTGTAAGAAACCGGGTTCCGCCGCGGGCACGTCCTGCCGCGGCATCCACTTCGCATGTTCTCCACCGCACGGCGCGAGCGGCGTCACCGACTCCAGGAGCTCTGACCAGATGGCGCGGTCGGTGCTCGCGATGAATGCGGCGAGCAGTTCGGCTGTGGCGAGCGCGTCCACCGACGCGCGGTGAGCGTCGATCAGGGGGATACCGAAGGCATCGCAGCAGTTGGCGAGGCTGCATCCGCCGCCGAGGTAGCTGCGGGCGAGCCGCATCGTGCAGACGCTGACGAACGGCGAGCCCGGCCAATAGCCGATGCGATCGAGTTCGGCGCCTAGGAATCGCATGTCGAACGACGCGTTGTGCGCCACGAGCACGCGCCCGGTCAATAGTTCGACAAGCTCGTCGGCGATGTCGCCGAAGGCCGGTGCGTGCAGGATCTCGCGCGCCGAGATGCCGTGGATGTCTTGCCGACCGAGATCGCGGCCGGGGTTGATGAGCGTGTCCCAGCTGCCGGTGATCGTGCCGTCGGGATCGGAATGGACCACCGCCACTTCGATCGCACGATCGGTGCCCTCGGCGAAGAGGCCGGTCGTTTCGAAGTCGATGGTGGCGAATCCGCGGATCGGGGGCATGCTGTCATCCATTCCAGTCGAAGGTGAACTCCGTGCCCTGGTGTGCGGGAGGAAGGGGCCCTGGGCAGGCAAGCCATCCGGTGCCGTCCCACACCGCATTGTCGTTGAAGAAGGCCATAATGCTGCCGCTCTCGGGGGTCGAATAGAGCGCGATGGTCCGGCGGAGGTCGTCGGAATATACGGGTGCAGAGGTGGAGTACTTAAGAGAATCACCGGGGGCGAGGAGGAAATCGTTCCGTGGATTGTTCGACCAATGGCCGTAGAGCTCGATCATTGTCACGTCTCCGGCGGCGTCGTATCCGATGACATCGGGGATGTCCTTGGGACCCAGAAGGATTCCATCGTCACTCGCGTTCTGGACCGCGCCGTCGACGGTCAGCTCGTACCTGTTGCCGGAGACCAGGCTGACGTGCGCGTCGACGATCCCACCGAGCAGAAGGCCTGTCGGGCAATCAGCGTACGGGTCTGCCTCCGGCGCGTCACTCTGAGTCTTATCCTCGTTCGGCACGGCGTCGGAACGTGCGGAGTCGGTGATCGTATCGTCGTCCACTCCAGCGGAGGGCGGAGATGCCGCATCGATCGTCTCGTCGATGGGCGACGTCGTCTCGGTTGATTCGTCCGCGGCGGTTGGTTCAGTCGCAGGCGTCTCGTCGGGAGTGGCACCGGAGTCGGCATCACTAACCGCCGTCGCCGTGGGCACAGCCGCAAGACTCATGCCTGCAGCCACTCCGCCGCCCGCAAGCACGGCTGCGCCCGCTGCCGCACAGACGATGATCCATACGTTTCGACGTCTCACCCCAGAAACTCCGACTTCACTCCCCAGCGAATCGCACCCAGGCATCTCTCTGGTCGAGAGTCGAGCGGTGGATGCTGCAGCAACGGACATCGCCGCGACCACATCTTACGGGCGGGCCACGACAGTGGTTGCCGCGGGCTCGAGCGCTCAGCGTCCAGCGTCCGCGGCCACCCTCTCCACAATGGGCACATCCGCCGGTGCCCATTCCAGCGTGGCGAGTTCGGCGCGCGGCATCCATCGCAGTACCGAATGCTCGGTCGGGGCGAGCGTGCCGCCGACGATGCGGCAGAAGAACACCGTGAGCGCGATGCGCCGGGCGCCGTAGTCGTGCTCGACGCGGCCGACCAGCGCGCCGACGGTGACGTTGACGCCGAGTTCCTCGCGGATCTCGCGCACGAGTGCTACCTCGGGCGTCTCGCCGGTCTCGATCTTACCGCCGGGAAACTCCCAGAGCCCTGCCTGCGAGCGTCCGGGTCCGCGCCGCGCGGCCAGCACACGGTCGCCTTCGACGATGGCGGCGCCGACCACCTCAAGCGCGGTGCTCATCGCGCCGCGAACTCCGCGAGCGCTGCGCTGTACCGCTCAGGATCGTCGCGGGTCTCGCTGGTGACGAGCAACGCGTGCGGTGCGATCGGGCGGGTGAACGTGCCGCGGCACGGGATGGCCACGACGTGGGTCAGTCCGCTGCGCCACGCGGGTACGAGCGCATCGAGGCTCGCGCGTTCGGGCTGAACGCGGGCACGCAAGTTCGCGACAAGTCGTTCGACGTGTGTGCGCTGCCAGTCGGCGTATTCATCGCCGAGCGACTCGGCGCCGAAGCGCTGACCCCAGCTCGGGTTCGCGAGCTGCGCGAGGATCTCTGCTCGACGTTCCGGCCTCAGGTTGGGATCCATCGCCTCGTCGATCAGCGACTGATCGTCTCCCTGCGCCGTGTGCGTGAGGCATTCGCGCCAGAGGCTAGGCCAGGCTTCGCTCCACTCATCGGGGGCGACTCCGCTCACTCGTTCGGGGGTGTCGGTCAGAAGCGGAGGAAGGTCACGGGCCGGTGTCAAGGCCCAGGCCTCGCGCACCCAGAGCAGCTGCATCAGTGCTTCTGCGGCGTCATCGACCGAGATGACCATGTCATGCGGCCACGGGTTGCCGCGGATCGGGCGCAACGACCTCATTTCGTCACCGTACCGCGCACACCGCTGGGTCGCGGGGCCGTGGGCCGCCTAGCCGCATCGGCGGAGTGGCAGCGTGGCCGCTGCTATGCCGCCCGCTTCGCGGTGCGCTACATCCTGTGCACGTCGATATCGGTCTCGAAGTCCTGGCCGCCGTAGTAGATGCCGAGCACCTGAACGACTTCATCGGTGACAGCAAAGGCGATGACAACTCGACGGCGAAATCCAACCGTTCTCAGCCCTGGTCGCAGGTCATCACGCGCGTTGCCGACAAACGGTGCGGCATTAAGGGCGTCGCAGAAGTCGATGATCGCGGAGACGTATCGTTCCGCCCGATCCGCGAAGCTCGACTGCCCGGCGATCCAGATGTACAGATCGGTCAGCTGTTGGGATGCGCGCGTTGAGTAGACGACATCGCGATTCACAACTGGTGCTCGCCGCTCCGACTCGCATGGAGCTTGGCCAACCGAGAGCGCATGTCTTGGGAACTGATCGTGCCTGAGGGGTCGGCGCGGAGAGCGTCATAGGTGCGCACGACTTCGTTCTGCAGCCATGCCTCAATAGCGTCCTCGCGGGCGAAGAGCGCTCGGAGCCCGTCACGAATGACTTCGCTCTCGCTCGCATACTCGCCGGAGGCTACTCGGGCCTTGAGAGCGTCGGCCATGTTGTTGGGGAGTGTGATGCTGAGTTGCGTCGTCGTGCGCATGGGATCTCCTCGAGTAGGACTCAATCCTACTCGCGACCCACTCTGCGAGCGTGAAGTTCACTCGCCCCGTGGACTCAGATCGATCCGCATCCACTCCACGTCCGCGTCGCGCCCGCCGATGTAGCGCAGCAGGTCTTCCTGCCGCGGCTGGCCCATCACGAGCCGATAGGCGCCGACGGTGCGCTGCAGCCGCTCAAGCTGCGCCGACTCGCGGCTCAGCGGTTGCGCCGGTACGTACCGCTCGATGACTGCGCCGCCGGGTCGCGTGAACACCCAGAACGGAGTGATGTCGGATGCCCCATCCGCCCGATCTGCGACGGCTGCGTCGAACATCGCCGCCCAAGGATCGTCAGCCGACCCGTCGAATGCTGAAGCCCGATACGAAGCCGCCACGTTCTTACGCACCGCGTGCCCCTTGTACCGGTGTACACGGCCCTCGCGCTGCTCGAGATCGACAGGGTTGCTCGGCCCGCGCCCAACAGCAGATCAGGCACGCACTGGAGCCAGTAAGTACCGATATCAAACGCCCCACCGACGCGGTGTGGGCGTCAACTCTAATCTGTTGCGATGCCGCGCCCGGGCGGGTCGTGCTCATCGCGCAACACGACGAGCACGACGCCACAGATCGCCCCTCAGTGATCACCCATCGTGCTCCGAACCGCTCAGATCCAGCAGATGGCCATCCCCGATCGCAACGCGGCATAATCAAGTCAACTGATCCGCACTGTGTCGAGGAGGGCTCGCCGTGGGGTGCGACGTCGATAGTTCACCTCCGAGCACGGGTCTTTTCGTAATCCGGGTATGTACGCACGAAAGAGTGGGATGATGGCGGGCGCCACGGCAGCGCAATTACTAGAGATGCACACAGACCGGTTGTGGCGTAAGAGGTTTGTCGACATAACCGACTTAATGGACATCCTGCGTGATTGCATCATTGGCGACGAATATACGATCCCTGACGGTTTGAATGAGGCCATTGCGCTCACGGATCAGGGTAACTCTCTGAAGAGCAGATTGATCAGAAAAGAAGACGTCCCAGCAAAAGAAGCACACCTGATGTGTGCGCTATCAACTGGGCATGATGAGCTTTTTATTGACATCGAACACACTGATATCGATGGACTAATGAAATCGATATCTGAGCAGATTCGGGATGCCCAGATCCGATTCCCTTTTATATACCACCGCGCACTTTATGATGCATTTGCTGATCAGTTTGAAGACGAAAAGGATTCATTATCCACAGAAGAGACTGTTAAGCTTCTCGATGGGATTCCGCGCGGTGTTTTCCAGTATGGTCGGTTTGTCGTTGGCCCCTCGGGGGTGAGTAAGTCGAAGTACTCTCGTTCGCTGAGGTTCTCGAAACGTGTTCCCGCCTATCATTGCAGTGACCCGGTCTGTAGGGAACTCCACTCTGTGTTCCTAAGTACGAGTTACAAAGCCGAGATTAACGCGCAGCGACAAAAGCTGGTGCAGGTGCTCGAATCGATGCAGCAGCCCGAGGCTGACTGGTCCGGGCTGGCTCTCGAATTAAGTGACGTAGGTGGTGGATACTTCGGAAACCACTGGATTGCACCGATGATTGCGCTACTAGGCGATGCGCTCAGCGACGATGAGCTCAAACATATGATCACCGCCCTCGGCAACAAAGAGGTTCCGGAGGAGAGGGCCGAGCTTCTCCAACTTTCGCTGTTTGAGAGCGATCAGGATCTCGCAGCCTGTCTAGATCGACTCGTTTTGACGCACGAAATTCGTGTGCCAATGGGAGAGATTCGGCGACCTGTATCGACCGCACACTTGCGATCGGGTGCATATCGGCTTCAGCCACAACTCGGGGCACGCGGCGTGCGATTTGTATCCGGTGATCCGGGGCTGGCGACTCTCCGTGAAAGGGAACTCGTCAAAAGGGTCTATTTGACGGGAAATGAGGACGATCGACATGAGTTAGATTGGCAGCTTCGCGGTGTTGACGGCGTCTCTCTCGAGAGACGACTTGATGACTTTCTAAGGACACAGTCGCCGCAGGAGGCCCTCACGCGTCTTGTTCTGACGCGCAGTAGCAGTGCGATTGCTGCAAGCGAAGTCGTGGGAATTGGTGAAGTTGACGGGATCTCCGACTCTGATCTCATTGCGCAGCTGGCGTGGAAGCTGGGATTCGACACTGACGAGGCGGATGATGCGCATGCGAACTTCTGGGGGCTGCATGAGAAGCTGACAGCAACGGTCCAGAGCTGGTTAGGCACTGGTTCAGGTGATACCAATGATTTTCGCGGGCGCGCTTCATCCTATTTTACTGAATTGGAGGGGCTGCTCGAAAGTTCGTTGGCTTTTTCTTCCTGGGTCCTCTTGCGTGATCATATAAGTGCAGCACGACCGTTTAGCTATGATAATGAGGGTGATCGACTGGAAGGATTCTCGCTCCTCCAAGCCGCGTACTCTGAATGGGTTGAAAAGCGACCGCGTGAGACCCTAAAATTCACCGGGCGTAAGACCATGTATGTATTGGTCCGCGGATTTGAAGTATTGGCTGAAGCGTTGAATTCTCTCCGGGCGCAGACTGGTCAGCATGTTCGACCGACAGCGGACTATCCAGAGTTCGCTGCACGAAGCAGTCTGCAACGGTTCCCGTTTCATTCGGAGATCCCGTTCTTAGATCTCGCTGAGCACAGCATGGAGCGGATAATCGGCGGGCTTCGGGAGGTTGCGGCGACTTTGAACTCGGATGTCCTGCCGAAGGCCCGGAATGAGTATTCACACTACCGGCGCACTTCGCCCGAGGTAGCTCTAATGGAAGGCACCCTAGAGGCAGTCGGGCGAGCGGTGCGGTTGATCGAGAATCTGGGGTTCGGATTGAACCTGTGTCGTCGGGCGTCTGAGACTTCTGACCGCTGGGGGCGCCGAAGTGTGGTGTATGTCGGGCCCCGGAGCACGAAACACGTCTTTGCGCGCCCCTCAAGCCTCGAGTGGCTTGGACTGCCTTCGCTTCGCGGAGCTCAATTTCTTGTGCGGGCAGCCGCGTTCGACGATGCCAACGAGGTATTGCGTTTTGAACCTCGCTACGTGAGTAAGTTCGCGGAGATGTGGGGCGCTTACCCGAAACCACGTAAGAAAGCGCCACCGGCAGCGGACGGGACTTCGGGTGGTTTCAACGATGGGGTCGCCAGCGGGACGGTGTCCTAGTACGCTGCCGATCTTCGCGATACGCCAGAGCTACGCAGCGCAGCTCAACGCGTTCGCAAACCGCATCCAGATCGGCGACATCGTCGTTCTGCCGCTCAAGCAAGCTGGGCGGCTCGCATTCGGCGAGGTGACCGGTGAGTACCGGTACCTTCCCGGTGACGGTGTTCTCAACCATGTGCGCAGCGTCGCATGGAAGCAGACTGACGTTGCCCGCACCGCGGTGAACCAAGACCTGCTGTTCTCGCTCGGCGCGTTCAGCACTGTCGTGCAGATCAGCCGCAACGACGCGGCGTACCGGCTGGGCGCCATTCTCGATGGAGCGGAGGCCGACCCCGGCGCACGCGCGGGGGTGTCGCCACTGCCTCCGGCGCCGGTGGACGACGTCGTCGACTCCGAAGAGGCGATCGCTAGTGACGGGCAAGACATCGTTCGTTACTCACGCGACCGCATCCTCAGTCGTATCCGCGAGCATTACTCCGGGCATGCCCTGCAAGGCCTGGTTGCCGAGATTCTGACGGCAGAAGGCATGACGTGCAAAGTCCAGCAGAAGGGGGCGGACGGTGGCGTCGACATCATCGCCGGTTCGGGGGTTCTCGGCATCTCCGCGCCGACGATCATCGTGCAGGTCAAGTCGCAGCCCTCGCGCGTCGGTTCAGAAGTGCTCGACCAGTTGGGTGGCGTGGTCAGCCAGCACCAGGCCGACCACGGGCTCCTCGTTGCCATGGGTGGTCTGACGACCCAGGCCCATGCCAAAGTCAGAATGCAGCGGCTGAAGGTTGCCGTCTGCGACGCCGAGGAGTTTGTTGATCGGTTGCTCAAGCACTACGACGCCATGTCTGACGCGGTGAAAGAGAACATCCCGCTGCGTCGTACGTGGGTGATCGACGAAGTTGCGGACGCATAGAGCGGAGCGTAAGCAGCCGCCGTGTGCGCGTTTCAGGATGACGGCCACAGCCGTCAGAATGCACCGGCGTGGCGAACGATGCCGTCACAGGCCCGCGGCATCCATCCGCTGGATCAGAGACGGGCGGCGCCGATACCGATCGCGTAGCTCGGCGAGGTATTCAGTGGCGAACTCAGGGCGCGCGGCCGCACGCGCGGCCGCGACCAGCGCCTTCATGCGCCGCACCGCGCCGGGGTACACGCGCGTGTTCGCCTCGATGAGGCGATCGTCGATCAGCTGCGCCATGATCGGCAGCACCGCGACCGGGTCGATCTTCGCGTAGCGGGCGACCAAGTCGTCCCACTGGTCGGCGTGGAGCGACCGGCCGTCCTCGGCGGCCTGCAGCGCCTCGCGCCACGCGCGCTCGACATCGCCGTCGCCGAGCAGGTAGGCGATCAGCTCCCACGCGCGGCGGCGCAGGCGCTCGATGGCCGCCTCACGATTGAGGCGCCACGCATCACCGGACGCCTGCTGCCAGGCGCGCGCGTTCGCGGCGGTCGGCCAGCGCTCGAAGACCTCGAAGGCTGCGGCTGCGGCATCCACTCTTTCCGCCCGCGTGACCAGCTCGACCCAGAGTTCGCCGCATTTCTGCTGCTGGAAGTCGGCTCCGTCCAGGCTCATACCCTCGTGCGCGACGTCGGCCGCGCGGTCGATGAAGCCCGCCTCGGCCAGTGCCTTCGCCGCGTCGGCGCGCATGTGTGCCTTCGGCAGATCGCCACCGTGCGTGCGGACGATCGCCTCTTCGTCGCCGCGCAAGACCGCAAGGCGTTGCAGGTTGTATCGCAGGGCATGCCGCGGCTGCCACTCGTCGTCATGGTTGAACTCGAGCTCGGGGCTCTCGGTGAACCACGACAGCTCGGCGCGGCGTTTGTCCAGCTGCTGCTCGAAGCGGACGAGTCCGCGCTTGCCGAGCGCCTCTGCGTAGTCGGCGACGTCGATGGCGAAATAGTCACCGATCTCGCCGAACTGCTGTTTCTGGATCCACGACGACAGGGTCGCCGGGCTCGGCGGCTCTTGCACGCACAGTTCGGCGTGCAGGGCGAGCAGCTCGCGGATGACGACTTGGATGCTGCCGTTCGAGTCGTCCGCGCGCATCAGAACCCGGAACGTGCTGGCGATCGCCTTGCGCACGACCGGGATCACGTCTTTCGCGCCATAATCCTCGGCCATGTCGGCCAGTAGCGGCACGGTCTGCTCGGCCTCGAAGGCGAACTCGTCGGCGTGGCTGGTCATCCACAGGTCGCGGCGGTTCGTGCGGAACGAGGCGAGGACATTCGGGATGTCACGGGCAAGCGTCATGGCTCAAGGATGGCAGGTGGGGGAGCGGTGCTCGTCTCGCGGGTGATTCCCGGGAGCCGTTATTTCAGGTTGAGTGCTGATCGTGAAATAGCGGGCTCGCTATTTCGGGTTGAGTGCCGATGTTGAAACAGTGGCGGTCTGAGTCGCGAGTGAAGGCAACCATCACACAGACATTCGGCTGGCTCGTGCTGGCTCTTTTCGCCAGGGCACTTTGATCGAGGCCCGCGCGCAGGCGGGCCGTGCGCACGAGTGCTGCTGCCGACATTCCCACTCCTGGGGCGGGCCGTCGTGCCGGTCGGAGAGCAGGGCGCGGCGGTCGGGGACTGAGGGCGCCCGCGCGCGCTACGCGACCGCCCGGCGGGCGAGCCGCTCGAGCTCGTCGGCGTCGATGCCCGGCCAGCCGTGCAGCCGCGCGCGCCAGTCCGCGGGGATGGCGGCTGCGCCGTAAACGGCGCCCGCCAGCGAGCCGGCGATCGCCGCCACGGTGTCGGTGTCGTTGCCGCCGCGAACGGCGCGCTGCACGGCATCCACCAGCGACGTCGCCCCGGCGACGGCGGCCAGCGCCGCCTGGAACGCGCGAACGACCCACCCGTTCTGCTCGCTGAACGCGCGGGGATGGATGCCGGGGGCCAGTGCCTCGTCGATCAGCTGCGACCAGCGGGTCGCGGTCTCGGGCGCGAGCGGGTCGGGGCGTTTCGACTCGCTTCGCTCGCTCAACGGGCGGGGGTCGCTCAACGAGCGCAGGGCGGCGGGCATGTCGAGCTCGCCGGTGAGGATCGCGTGGCGGATCGCCAGGCACCACAGCGCGCACGCGATGACGTTGTCGTTTTCCCAGTGGGTGAGCTGCGCGACGCGGCCGGCGGCGTCGGCGAGCTCGGCTGCCGTGCGGTTCAGATAGCCGAGCGCGACCGGGCCGGTGCGCATGAGAGATCCGTTGCCGCCGCTGCGCCCGGTGCGCTCGTGCGACAGCCGGGCCGCGGCGAAGGCGTCGTCCGCGCTCGCCGACGCCGACAGAGACGAGAGGATGCCGCGGGTCTGGATCCCGACGTCCTTCGAGGTCTGTGCCCACACCCGCCACGACTGCACGATCTCGGTCAGGGCATCGGGGTCTTCGAGCGTGCGGCCCTCGGCGAGCACCTGCAGGATCGGGATCGCCATGCTCGTGTCGTCGGTCCACTCGCCGACCTCGTGTCCGAAGTGGCCGACGCCGAACTCGGGGATCGCGGTGTCAGGTAGCGACGGGCCGAACTCGTACTGCGAGCCGAGCGCGTCGCCGGCGGCCGAGGCGAGCACCGCGCTGACGGCGCGGTCGTGCTGTGCGGTGGTCAGGGGCATGAGGCCAGTCTGGCAGGGCGCGGGGAGGGGATTCTCGCCGTCCTCACCTCTTGATGTCTGAGGAACATCAAGAGGGGAGGGAATCGGGAGGTACTGCGGGCCCGGAAATTCCGGATCCGGAGAATCCGGCCCCGGGTGCCTTTCGCCACCCTCACGCCTTGATAAGCACCGCTTATCAACTGGTGAGCGAATCGAGACCCGCTGCGGGCTGCAATTTTCGAGGTGCGGAGCGCGGCGCGGAGCCGGGGGTGCGGGCCGCGGCATCCACTCGTAACAGCCGCATCGCATTGGCGATGACCGCCAGCACGGAGAGTTCGTGCACCAGCATCCCGACCGCCATCGTCACCCCGCCGAACACGACGCCCACCAGTAGCGCCGCCACCGTGATCATGGCCACCGCGACGTTCTCGCGCATGACCGCAACCGTGCGGCGGGCCAGACCCAGCGCGCGTGGCAGCGCGAGCAGGTCATCGCGCATGAGCGCGACATCGGCGGTCTCGATCGCGACGCCGGTGCCGGCCGCGCCCATCGCCACGCCGATGTCGGCGACGGCCAGGGCTGGCGCGTCGTTGACGCCGTCGCCGACCATGGCCACGGTGTGTCCGCCGCGCTGCAGCTCACGCACGGCCTCGAGCTTCTGCTCGGGCATGAGCCCTGCGCGCACCTCACCGACACCGACCTCGTCGGCCACCGCCGCGGCCACGCGCGGCGCGTCGCCGGTCAGCATGACGACGCGGCGCACGCCCGCGCGATGCAGGCGCTCGACCGCCTCGGCGGCCTCGGGCCGCACCCGGTCGGCGACGGCCAGCACGGCGATCGGGCGTGAGTCGACCGCGACCACCATGGGCGTGCGTCCGGCGTCGGCGACCTCGTCGACGGTCGCGGCGACCGCTTCGATCAGGCGGGCGTGTGGGGATGCAGTCGTGCCCGCACCGCGCAGCAGCGCGAGCGTGCCGACGGCGACCTGCCGTCCGTCGAGGGTCGCGATCACACCGCGGCCCGGCACCGGTTCGGTGTGCGAGGGCAAACCCACGACAGCAACGCCGGACGCCGCGGCGGCGTCGAGCACCGGACGGGCGAGCGGATGCTCCGACCCGGCCTCGGCGCGCGCGGCCAGCGCGAGCACGTCGGCGCGCTCGTAGGCGTGGTCGACGATGATGACGTCGGTCAGGTGCGGGCGCCCCTCGGTGAGGGTGCCGGTCTTGTCGATCGCGACCACGTCGACCTTCGCTGCGGTCTCGAGGTACTCGCCGCCCTTGATGAGGATGCCGTCCTTCGCCCCGCGCCCGATCCCGGCCACGATGGCGACGGGAATCGAGATGACCAGGGCTCCGGGGCATCCGATCACCAACAGTGTCAGCGCGAGCGTCAGGTTCTGCGTGACCAGGCCCAGCACGAGCGCCAGCACGATGATGCCGGGCGTGTACCACCTCGAGAAGCGGTCCATGAAGGCCTGGGTCTTCGCCTTCGCGTCTTGCGCCTCCTCGACCCGATGAATGATGCGTGCCAGCGTCGTGTCGGCGCCGACTCCGGTCGCCGTGACCTGCAGCACGCCGCCGGTCGAGACCGTGCCGGCGAACACGCGGTCGCCCGCCGCCTTCTCGACCGGAATCGACTCGCCCGTGATCGACGCCTCGTCGATCGCCCCGACGCCGTGCGCGACGACGCCGTCCACGGGCACCTTCGCGCCGTTCTTCACGACCACGAGCTCGCCGGGCGCGACGGCGGCGGCCGCCACCTCGTGCTGCACGCCGTCGCGCAGCACCACGGCCACATCGGGCGCGACGGCGACGAGTTCGGCCAGCGCCGAGCGCGTCTTGTTCAGCGTCGCCTGCTCGAGCGCGTGGCCGATCGCGAATAGGAACGTGACCGCTGCGGCCTCCCACAGCTCGCCGATCACCACGGCTCCGACCGCCGCGACCGACACGAGCAGGTCGATGCCCACGACCCTGGCCCGCAGTGCGCGCAGCGCGGAGAGGATGATCGGGATGCCGGCGGTCACCGCCGCAGTCAGCATGAACGCGTCGCCCCACAGGGTGAGGCCGAACAGCTTCGACAGCGCGAACGACACGACGATCAGCGCCCCCGCGATCGCGGGGAGGCTCCATCGGTTGTGGAGGCTGCGGATCAGGCTGCGCACGGCGAGCACCGGGTCAGAACGCCGAGACCGACGTGGGGTAGCCGGCATTGCCGACCGCGGCGGCGAGCTCGTCGGCGCTGACGACGGCCGGGTCGTGGTCGACCTCGATGCGTCCCGACGCGAAGTGCACGGTCACGTGCTCGACGCCGGGCAGGCGGCCCAGCTGCTTCTCGATCTTGCCGACGCACGAGGGGCACGAGAAGCCCTGCGCGCGCAATGTGGTGTGGGTGATGGTCGCCGTGTTCATGGCGGTTCCTTTCTGCTGATGCTCTGAAAGTAGAAGGGATGCCGCGCCCCGACCATGACGCACGTCAATCAACCGCAGATCGGGCGGCCGCGGCATCCACTCCCCGCCCCCGGTCGGTGAGAGTGCAGCTGGTCGCCGAGAGATAGGGAAGCAACCGCACTCTCGTCCACCCGCTGCACTCTCACGGGTATGGGCCGGCGGGCTGGCCGGCGGGTACGCTCGGGCCA
>Ga0180219_1001709_pt1 | contig 13769 bp, 8 predicted proteins | sample eDN3rd30CBELigMG_FD_151338 | JGI IMG/M metagenome (GOLD analysis project Ga0180219, IMG submission 151338) | Enriched Miracle-Growth compost microbial communities from Emeryville, California, USA - eDNA 3rd pass 30_C BE-Lig MG (version 2)... ...
GGCGCGCATCAAGCCCATTATTTATGATCCCAAGGTAGAGCCCATGCTGGTGGATCAGCGCGCGGGTATTGATAACGTGGTGCATTCATCGGTAAACTTCTATGAAGGTGTGACCCAGAAAGAAGTAGAAAGCTTTTACAGCACCTTCGATACCAGCGCCCATGCCCCCTCCTGGGGTCTGAACAGCAAGGTGACCAAAGACGCCAGCGGCAAAGTGATAGAGCAGGTCTGGAAAAGCGGCGGCATGTACGGCGCGGCTATAGATAAAATTACTTACTGGCTGGATAAAGCCGCTGCGGTGGCAGAGAATGATCAGCAAAAGAAATCGCTGCAATTGCTGGTGCAGTATTATAAAACGGGCGACCTCAAAACCTTTGACGATTACTCCATTGCCTGGGCCAACGATACCGCCAGCCGCATAGATGTGGTAAACGGCTTTATTGAAGTGTATCTGGATCCCCTGGGCAAGAAAGGTTCTTTTGAAAGTGTGGTCAGCATGAAAGACCTGGATGCCACCAAGCGCATTGAGGCAATCGCCAAACAGGCGCAATGGTTTGAAGACAACAGTCCGTTGCAGCCCGAGCACAAGAAAAAACAGGTGAAAGGCATCACGGCCAAAGCCATTACCACCATTGTGGAAAGCGGCGACGCGGCGCCCAGCACGCCCATTGGTGTGAACCTGCCCAATGCCGACTGGATTCGCAAAGAGCATGGCAGTAAAAGCGTATCGTTGTCCAACATTGTGCACGCCTACAACGTGGTGGGCGCCAAAAGCGGCATGCTGGACGAATTTGCTATCAACGATACGGTGAAGGCCCGCGCCCGCAAATACGGCGAGCTGGCCAGCGACCTGCACACCGATATGCACGAGTGCATTGGCCATGCCTCCGGCCAGATTAATCCCGGTGTTGCTACCACAGACGTCACCCTGAAGACCTACGCCAGCACGCTGGAAGAAGCCCGCGCCGATCTGGTAGCCCTATACTATGCCATGGACCAAAAACTGGTGGACATTGGCGTAGCGCCCAGCACCGAAGTAGGCATGGCCGAGTATGACAGCTACATGCTGAATGGCCTGATGACCCAGCTGGTGCGCCTGAAGCCCGGTGAAAATATTGAGGAAGCGCACATGCGCAACCGTGCTGTGGTAGCCCGCTGGGCCTACGAAAAAGGCGAAAAAGACAACGTTGTGGAAATGGTGAAAAAAGACGGGAAAACCTACGTGCGCATCAACGATTACAACAAGCTGCGCGACCTTTTTGGCCAGTTGCTGCGCGAAATTCAGCGCATTAAAAGCGAGGGCGATTATGCCGCCGGTAAAAAACTGGTGGAAACCTACGGCGTAAAAGTGGACCCCGTGCTGCACCGCGAAGTACTCGAGCGCTATGCCAAGCTGAACGTAAAACCTTACAAAGGATTTATTCAGCCGCGCCTGGTACCGGTGATGAATGGCGATGAAATCACGGACGTAAAAGTGGAATACCCCGAAAGCTTTTTCCAGCAAATGCTGGAGTATGGCAAGAAGTACGCTTACCTGCCGGTGCATAACTAATTAAGGCAATATTTGCGTCAAAGCCGGCCTGCATTGTTTGCAGGCCGGCTTTTATTTTAGCAACCGTGAAGGAAGATTTCAGAAAAAACTTTTGTTTTCAAAGAAAACTCTTTTGAATATTAAATAATATTTGAAATTATTTTATGTTAATTTGATATTTAAATAATTGAGGACATATTTGTCTTTGCGCCGTGCTTTAATTAAAGAGGTTGCGTAAAGACCGGCAAATGACGAAGGACCTTGCAAATGCAGATATGATAGTCTGGCCCAATCCGGTAAAAGGGTACTTACAGATAAGCTTTACCCACGAAGAAGGCAGTATAGAAATCACCAGCATGGATGGCCGGATGTTGTTCAATCAAAAACTCCATCAGAGGCAGCAGTTAAATCTACTTGAACTGCCTGATAGCTTCTATATTTACCAGTTAAAGATGGGGAATGCCATCTTAGAAATAGGCAAGCTTACCAAGCAAACCCGTTAGCCAATTAAATTGTTTTGCCATGAAAAAAGTACTTATAATGTGCCTATGCTGCCTTATGGCAGCACAGGCCATAGCACAAAACTATTTTAATCGGCGAGAGACACTGTATTCAAGAGCGGTAGTACTTACAAGTGTGATACCCATAAATAATAGTTATTATAGCGTTGGTATCTGTTTGGATAGCATCAATCACATAGATGAAAGTTGGTTCTATAACGTATGGGGTATTAAGTTCGCTAAATTTAGTGCGATAGGAGACGTTGTAATAGATACAGTTTTCCAGAAGCCGCATATGCGGCCAAATATTTGGTCATGGGATGCTAAATCCATTCTTCTGGAGGACAATACTATTTTAGTAGCTGCACAGAACACCAATACAAACAACAAGATGTATCTTGGCTTGTATTGTTTTGATACCACAGGTCATGTGCTTTGGGAAAGAGAATATGAGCAGCCCGGTTACCCGGATATTGATTCCAACTTCTGGCTGATGGACGACTTTAAACGCACCAGCGATGGACACTGGCTGATGCTTTCCAGCATCTGGTCGCCCGACAAGAGCGGTGATATGTTGCTGACCAAGCTGGACAGCGATTTCAATGTCATCTGGCACCAGCGCTATGGCGACTCCTGGTACGAAGTACCGGGCCGCGTCATAGAAACAGACAGTGGCTACCTGGTAGCCGGAAGAAGAGATAACAATATAGGCTCCATTACTCCCAAGCTAACCGGGCAGGTGGAATTTTTAAAAACTGATACGGCCGGTAATGTGCAAGGGACGTGGCGCACCGATACCAGCCATCTGCATTCCTTTGTGTGGGATATAGTCCGCACCTCAGATGGCGGCTACCTGTACGTGGCCACCGGCGAAGGCTGGCAGGATTCGGTGTATTATGAAGCTTACCACTACAATGGCTGGATAGAAAAGCTGGACAGCAACCTGAATTCGGAATGGGGGCGCATCATAGGTCTTGGCGATTATTCCACGCCTTACCGGGTGTATGAAAAAGAAAATGGGGACATCCATGTCTTTGGTGAAATCATGGACACCAGCGTTATTTTCCCCATTCAGCATGTGGATGGCTACTGGATAACTTTAGATGGCGCTACCGGCAACACGCTGCGCACCAGGAAATACAATGGCATCCATAGCAATAATGACTGGAACACTTTTTACGATGCCCGGCCTACACCAGATGGTGGTTATGTGATGGTTGGTGATGCTAATGACCAAAGCAGTACGGTAATACAGCCAAATGACAGGGCTTGGATTGTGAAAGTGGACAGTACCGGTTGCCTGGGCCCGGATGACCCGCAGTGCCAGCCCACCGGCGTAATGCCGCCCGGCATGGAGCAAATGCAAATTGCTATTTATCCTAACCCGGTAAGTAATGTACTAACAGTAGAATTGCCACAAGGAATGAGCGCGCAGTTGGAGTTGATGGACATGCAGGGACGGATGGCACTTGGGCAGGCTTTAAACGGCGGTATGCAGCAGATAGGCGTGCAAAGCCTGGTAGCCGGTAATTACTTGTACCGCATTACCGAAAAAGGCAGGTTACTGGCAAGAGGCAAGTTGGTGAAACGGTAAAGTGCAGGGTGCCGTAGGGCCTTTTTCGAAACAAAAGCTGTCCGCTTCAGGGCAGCTTTTTAATTTGCTATTTAAATTGTATCAGGTGCTGCCTTGACCCGCCAGACACCCGTCTTCTTAAAAATGATAAAAAGCAGCTAACTATCACAGATAGAAAGCTATTTTTGAGCCCACCAGACAAACCCCCGCTTCCTTCATGCCTGATTACCGCTTTTGGCGCCGTAGCAATACAGAAACCACGACCACTACGACCAAAAAGAAAAAGCCGAAATGGCGCGAGTGGCTGGATGCCGCTCTTTTTGCCATCGTTGCCGCTACTATTATCCGAACCTTTTTCATTGAGGCCTACACCATTCCCTCTGAAAGTATGGAAGGCAGCCTGCTGGTAAACGATTACCTGTTTGTAAGCAAGCTCAGCTACGGCCCGCGCCTGCCCATGACGCCCCTGGCGGTGCCCCTGGTGCACAATACCATGCCCCTGACCGGCGGTAAAAGCTACAGCGAGGCTGTGAAGTGGAAGTACAAACGTCTGCCCGGCTTTGGAAAAGTGGACCGCTACGACGTGGTGGTCTTCAACTTTCCCAACAACGACACGGTGATTCTGGAATACCCGGACCGCGATTATTACCAGTATGTGCGCAGCGAAGGCTGGGCCAGTGTGCACGCCAACTATACCGTCATTACCCGCCCGGTAGATAAAAAGGAAAATTACATCAAGCGCTGCGTGGGCCTGCCAGGCGATAAAATAGAATTGCGCGATAAGCAGCTTTTTGTAAACGACAAGCTTTCCGAGCAGTTCCCGCACGTAAAAGAACTGTATGAATTTGCCACACCCACACCCCTGAGCGAGGATTTCATCAACGAGCACGGCGTGGAAGTACGCGCCCAGAACGGCCGTCAGTACATCCTGAACCTGCCCAACAACCAGGTAGCCGCCCTGCAAAACCTGCCCGGCGCCGCCTTGCGCCCCATGACCTACCCCGCGGGCTTTCAAAGTCCCGAGCCGGCAGAGTGGACCTATCCCTATGATACCACGGATTTTAAATGGAACCGCGATAACTACGGCCCGCTGGTGATACCCCAAAAAGGCACTACGGTCAACCTCACGCCCGAAAACATCAGCCTGTACCGGCGCATTATTGTCAACTACGAAAACAATACGCTGGAAGAAAAGAACGGTCAGTTCATCATCAACGGCCACCCGGAATATACCTACACCTTTAAAATGAATTATTACTGGATGATGGGCGACAACCGCGACAACTCGCTGGATTCCCGTTATTTTGGCTTTGTACCCGAAGATCACATCGTAGGCAAGGCCTGGTTTGTATGGCTCAGCTACGGTAAAAGCGGCCTGCGCTGGAACCGCCTGTTCCGCAGCATCCATTCCCTGGAACAATAACTACCCGTTGCCTTTCAGTACTGGCCTGTAGCGCTCATCCCTAATTCCTAACCCCTAATTCCTAACTCCTCATCTCTCATCTCTCTTCCATGCCTTCCACTGCTGCCAAAACGCGCACCCGTCAGCTTTTCGACCGCGATAAGCGCAATGCCTTTGAATCCATCGCTTATGCCCAGTTCCTGGCATTCGCGCCCTATTTGTTTCAAACCGCCATCATGCTCCGCGACAAAGGCATCCTGGCCTACCTGGAAGCCAACCGGCAGGAGGGCCTTGGGGTGGAAGAAGTGGCTGCCGAAAGCGGCCTCAGTCATTATGCCGCCCGGGTATTGCTGGAAGCCGGCCTGGGCGCCGGCCTGCTGTACCGTAAGGAAGATCGTTTTTTTATCACCAAAGCAGGCTACTATTTTCAGACCAATCCCATGACGCGGATCAATACCGATTTCGTGCGCGATGTGTGCTACGAAGGCGCTGCCGATCTGCCCACTGCGCTCGAAGAAGGGCGTCCTGCCGGTCTGCGTCACCTGGGGCCCTGGAATACCATTTACGAAGGCCTCAGCATCCTGCCCCAACCCGCCCGCGACAGTTGGTTTGCCTTTGATCACTTCTATTCAGACAACGCCTTCCCCGAAGCGCTGCCCCTGGTATTTGCGCATCAGCCTAAGAAAATAATGGACATTGGCGCCAACACCGGCCGCTTTACGCAGGCCTGTCTGCAATACAATCCGGCCGTGGAAATGGGCCTGGTGGATCTGGAAATACAGCTGAATGTGGCCCGGCAGGAACTGGAAGCCGCAGGCTATGAAGGGCGTTTCAAGACCTTTGCCATCAACCTGCTGGACCCCGCCGCGGCACTGCCCGCCGGCTATGATATCATCTGGATGAGCCAGTTTTTAAGCTGCTTCTCCGACGATCAGATTCTTTCCATCCTGCAGCGCTGCTACGAGGCTTTGCCCGAAGGGGGGCGGGTGATCATCAACGAAACCTTCTGGGATCACCAGCAAAACGAAGCCGCTGCCATGAGCCTGCAGATGACCTCGCTTTACTTTACTGCCATGGCCAACGGCAACAGCCAGATGTACGACAGTGAAGTGTTTAAAGGCCTGCTGACCCGTGCCGGTTTTGAGGTGGAAAAAGAAGACCGAAACATTGGTCAGGGCCATACGGTGCTTACCCTGCGCAAGGCAGTAACAACGCTTTAAAAAATCTTTTTTTTGGGTTTGGGCAGTTTGTATCAAATTTACACGCTGCGCATCTTGCGTATAAAATAAATAAAAATAAAAGGAAAATGAAAAATCAGGTGGATGTCCTGGTAATCGGTGCAGGGCCCAGCGGCACCATTGCAGCCGCCATGCTGCAACAACAGGGTATCGAAGTTGCCATTGTTGAGAAAACCCAGTTTCCCCGCTTTGTTATCGGCGAAAGCTTTCTGCCCCGCTGTATGGAAGCGCTGGATGCCGCCGGCATGATTGGCGCCATTAAGGAAAAAGGCTTTCAGCAGAAAAACGGCGCCAAATTTGTCTGGGGCGATAAGCTTTGCGACTTCGACTTCTCCTGGCAGTTTACACCCGGCTGGAACTGGACCTGGCAGGTGCCCCGCGCCGAGTTTGATAAAGTGCTGGCCGATGAATGCGAGCGCCGCGGCATCCCGGTTTATTACAATACCGAAGTCACCAACGTGGTAATTCACGACGACGGCACCTCGGAAACCACCGTTAAGAATACGAATGGAACCGAACAGACCATCCGTGCCAGATTTATTATAGATGGCTCCGGCTATGGCCGCGTGCTGCCTACGCTCTTCGGCCTCAACAAGCCTTCCACGCAAATGACCCGCAAAGCGGTGTTTTGCCATGTGAAAGACCCGCGCCGCAGCGAAGCCACCGAGCCCGATCGCATCACTATTTACGTACACAACCCCGATACCTGGATTTGGGTGATTCCTTTCTCCAATGGCAATACCTCGGTAGGCTATGTGGGCAAGCCGGAATTCTTCGAGGATTTTAAGCAGGAAACGCCGGAAGCACAATACCGCGCCCTGCTGGCGGCCGAGCCGGAACTGGCCACCCGCTTTAAAGACGTGGAACTGGCATGGCCCGAGCCGCGCGTGCTGCAGGGCTGGAGCAGCACTACCGATACTTTTTACGGAAAAGGCTTTGTGCTTACCGGCAACGTAACCGAATTCCTGGACCCCGTTTTCTCGAGCGGCGTAACGCTTGCCGTGACCTCGGCCGAACGCGCCGCCCAACTGGTAGCCCGCCAGCTGAAAGGCGAACCGGTGGACTGGGAAAAGGATTATACCGAGATGATGCAGCAGGGCATTGATGTGTTCCGCACCTTCGTGAATGCCTGGTACGACGGCGACCTCTTTAAAATCTTCTTTGCCCCCAACCCCGACCCCGGCATCATGGCGCAAATCTGCTCGGTGCTGGCCGGTTATGTGTGGGACGAAAACAACCCCGTGGTGCGCAATCACCAAAAAGTGGTGCGCACGCTGGCCCGGTACCTGGAGGCGATGCAGCCTTCCAGTTAAGACCTTTGCCATTTATTTTATTTAAAATGCTTTGCAAGCCCGTAACGCCCACTGGCACCGGGCTTGCATTTTTCGGTTTAAAACCAAGCCATGCAGCAAGTGATCAGCAGTATCCGGATTAGCGAAGAACGCATTAGCAGTAAGATGAGGCCGGGCCTGCTGCTGGCGCCGCCCTTTAGCGCCGCCGACGTGTACCGGCAGGCGGAAATGAATTATCCCAAGTTCTTTAAAATGGATCCGCTTTGCCGCTGGGCTTTTGTAGGCGCGGAACTGCTGTGTGGCCATGGCGAAGAGGCCGTTTACACGGCTCACGACAAAGAAAAAATAGCCGTGGTGCTGGCTACTGCCAACGGTTGCCTGGAAGTAGATAAGCAATACCAGGAAAGCATGCAGCAAATTGCCAGCCCGGGTTTGTTTGTTTATACGCTGCCCAACATCATGCTGGGCGAAATCAGCATCCGCCATGGCTTTAAAGGCGAGCAGCTTTGCCTGGTGCAGGAAAGCTTTGACGCTGCCGAAATGTGCTTTGCTGTGGCCGACCTGCTGTGTAAGCGCGGCATGGAAGCCTGCCTTTGCGGCTGGATAAATCTTACCGGTCAAAAGCCCGACGTGCGCCTGTGGTGGGTGCCTGCCGAAGCAGCCGGCCTGCTGCAGCCTGCTTCCTGAAACCAATAGAAAGTCCGTTCGCCTTTCTTACATAACATGAATCTTGTTTTAGCTTTTATGTTTAGCAGCAACCTGCGCAAATTTTAGTCGAAAAAGACACAACCTTGAACTTTTGCTTCTTTGAGGGAGGCAAAAGAAGAAATAAAAATAAAACCTGCCCGGCATTTACGTTAATTACTGAAATATCCACCCCCATGAATAAAGTAAACCTCATCCGGCCCTGGCGCCTGCAGCCACGGCTGCAACAATTGCGCCTGGCGCCGCTACACCCGGCCGGCGCACCCGGTGGGCCTCAATACGGCCACCCGGAACCCATCGCTTTTAACCGCAGCCAGTGCCTGCCGCACCACCGGCCGCCTGCCGGCGGGCCTGCCTGAGCCTTTTCCTGAAAAATGCCCGCCTGCCCGGGCGGGCATTTACTTTTATAAAGATTACGAAGCTGCAATGCGCCGCGCTTTGGTGGCCGGCGGGCGCTCTTTCTGATTATCCCGGATAAATTTCCGTTCTTTGCGCAGCGTTTCTGAAAGCTTTGCTTTCGTAAAACGCCTTTTGTTTCATTCCAACAACCTCACACATAGTACATGAACCTGCACGAATACCAGGCAAAGGAACTTTTAAAGAAATACAACGTGCCTACCCAGGAAGGCATTGCCGTGGAAACGCCCGAAGAAGCCCGGAAAGCGTATGAAGAAGTGGCTACCGCCAAAGGTACCCGTTTCGCTGTGATTAAAGCACAAATCCATGCCGGCGGCCGTGGTAAGGGCACCATGAAGGAAGCGCCGGAACAACACGGCGTACAGGTAGTGAAAAGCGCCGAACAGGCAAAAGAAGTAGCCCAAAACATCCTGGGCAATACGCTGGTAACCATACAGACCGGCGAGGCCGGCAAAAAGGTCAGCAAGATTCTGGTAGCACAGGATATGTATTATGACGGCCCCAGCGAGCGCAAGGAATTTTACCTGAGCATCCTGCTGGACCGCGCCCGCCAGGAAAACGTGATTATGTACAGCACCGAAGGCGGTATGGACATTGAAGAAGTGGCCCACAACACGCCCGAAAAAATCTTTAAAACCTGGGTAAAACCCGGTTTTGCCCTGCAGCCTTTCCAGGCCCGCGACATCGCCTTTAACCTGGGCCTGAGCGGCGAAGCGCAGAAAAACATGGTGAAATTCGTGACCAACCTCTACAATGCCTACGTAGGCCTCGATTGCGCCATGCTGGAAATCAATCCCCTGTTCAAAAGCGCCGACGACAAGATCATTGCCGTGGATTGCAAGATGAACATTGACGACAATGCCCTGGGCCGCCATAAAGACATTGAAGCCCTGCGCGATAAAAGCGAGGAAGACCCTACCGAGGTGGAAGCCAGCGAAAGCAACCTGAACTACGTGAAGCTGGACGGCAACGTGGGCTGCATGGTAAACGGCGCCGGACTGGCCATGGCTACCATGGACATGATTAAGCTGGCAGGCGGCGAGCCGGCCAACTTCCTGGATGTGGGCGGCACCGCCAATGCGCAAACCGTGGAAGCCGGTTTCCGCATCATCATGAAAGACCCGAACGTAAAAGCCATTCTTATCAACATCTTTGGCGGCATTGTGCGTTGCGACCGTGTGGCTGCCGGTGTGATTGAGGCATATAAAAACCTGGGCAACATCCACATCCCTATTATTGTGCGGCTGCAGGGCACCAATGCCGAGCAGGCCAAAAAGCTGATTGAAGAAAGCGGCCTGCAGGTGCAAAGCGCCATTGAGCTGAGCGAAGCTGCGGCGCTGGTACAGCAAGCAGTGGCGTAACGGCAGGGCATGGCCCTTTCTCCGTTGAAAAGCTGAAGGATTGGTTTTAACCTTCAGCAACAAAAACAGAAACCTTTAAAAGCCCGTTTTGCGACAGCAGGACGGGCTTTTTGCTGCGGTTAAGAATGGATGCTTTAAGCTTTTTATTCCTAAAAAAATCTTCTGGTAAATTAGTTTTGGATATTCGCCAACAATTTCTTTTACCTTCATGCCTCACCTTAAACATTTTAAGTCATGAGGTACGCATTTTTTTCCACTCCCCCGGCGGCACACCTGACCAAAATTGTTACTGCAGCGCGCAGCTTTTTTGCCTGGGTGCTTGCTTTGATGCTACTGGGCCTTCCGCGTTTAAGCTTTGCCCAGGATTCCTGGCGGTATCAGGATGCACCAGGTAGTGAACTCAGGTATGTGGCTACCAACTACAACGGCGGTACCGGCACTAACCAATCGCAACCGTGGTAGCATCCCACACTTCATCCGGCTTTGTGGTACGGTATGTGTATCAGGATGGCACACTCGCCCTTCAGTACCGTTATACGGCTGCTACCTGCGAGCCCATGATACCTACTGCCATTACTTTAAAAAGAGGCGCAACTACTGCTCAGGATCGCTATGCTGTTGTAGGTTTTACAGAAAGCTGCGGCCCGGGCGACCCATACAATATGTGGCTGGTAGAATTGGATGGAGCCGGTAATGTAACGATGGTAAAGATTTACGATTTCCAGGTAAATGCCCTGGCCGGAAGTGCTGAGTACTTTCCGCAGGCTGCCTACAGTGCTAATCACTCTGTGCCTATGGACATCAAGCCGGTTTACCAGGATAACGCTTTGTTTGAGAAGGGCTATATCATTGCCGGTTTTGTAACCGAGAATATTACCGATGCTGTACCTTTTGATGCCATTCCTCCCATTACCACAGCCCAGGCAAGGCGGCAGGGCTGTTTTCTCAGAATAGATGATGCGGGTAATATTCTTTGGAGCAGAACCATAGAAACCGGTGCGGTGCCTACTGATAATCATAACTGGACGCTTGTTAATAAAATTATTGAAGTGCCCGGCGAAGGTTTTGTGTTTACAGGGCAGGCCATTCAGCATTTTAATCTTGGTGGTCCATACGGATTGCCAGGCGGCATCCTTACCGGCGGTTTTGGCTATGCGCCGCCCGCTACCGTAGGCGCGCCGGTGCGGGCACACATCACTATCGTAAACGAAGCAAGCTATGAAGAAGCCTGCGGTGCTGACCCTGCCAATGCCGTATTTGTAGCCAGCGGCAACGATTTGCTTTATGACCCTAATACGCGCCGGGTACACCTGCTTGGTTCCGGCATTCAGCTACAGGGCCCCTGCTGTTCTTTAGGACAAGCCAGGCCTTATCTGATTGTGGGAGAAATAGTCCTTGCAGGCAGCTATGCTTTGGACTTAACAACCACGCGGCTTTTGGATTTTTATGCGATACCCAGTGTAGGCGGTGGGCCTATTGACCGGCCTGCCATTGTAGGCGCCCGTGTTTTCTTTGACCCCGAAGATCCTGAAACCCTTATTGAAACCGGCTACCTGCATAAATCTACATTTACGGAAAATGGTGGCATTAATGGCTCTCATCCTTTCTTTCTAAGGTATCATTATCCCAGCCAGACTGTAATCGGTGGTGAAGCGTATGTGTTTCCGCATAATTCAAGCGGCTTTTATGGTAGCTATATACCATCAAGGACGTTTAGTCCGCTGAACAACTTTATGAATCCTGCGGGTATCGTAGATGTACAAACTTTATTGGGAAGGGAATTGCATGCATTCTCGCCTTATGTATTTGGATTCAGAATAATAAACAATGTGGTTTCTCTATTTGGTACTCCTTATAATAACTGCTATTACTTCCCCACAGAAGTTGGAGTTGTACCCGAAGGATGTCCCCCATTTGCTACTCTTTACGAAGGGCCTGCATTGCCTAATTACCATCTTTTTTATACAGCTAGCACCGTTAATTCATTACCCAGTCCTGCGATTTCACGAATTACTTTACTGCCTACTACAAACAATTGTCCCAGTATAGCGTTCAAACCTGTACCTGAACCAGAAGCTATGGCAAATCTTGCAGCAATGACACAGCCTGCTGCCTACCCAGTGCCTGCTTCAGATTTTATCCGGTTAAGTGCAAGCCCTCAGAGTGAATTTGTGATTCAAAATGCAATGGGCCAGGTCGTGCTAAGCGGTAAAACCAGCCAAAGCGACGAAACCATTGATATCCATGCCCTTCCGTCCGGATTTTACATGCTTCACGTAACCGACCATTCCGGTAAGGCTACTTTCATTAAACTTACTAAGGAGTAAAATATAGCAGGCTGTTCCCTAATTGGGAGCAGCCTTTATTTATACAAATTAAATATTCTTTGTGATGAAACGTTTCGTATATGCCATTTGCAGCTTCCTTTTGTTGGGTTGTGCTTCTTCTATTAATGCCCAGGTAAATATTACTTCTGATATTTCTGCGACAGAACTTGCAAATTATATAACCGGCGGTGGAGTAAAGATTTTTAATGTTACATATAATTGCCCTTCCTTTTCAAAAGGAAAGTTTCAGGTGATTGAGAGTAACCTTGGTTTAGACAGTGGCATTATCCTTACAAATGGCAGAGCAGCAACTGCCCCGGGAGGACCTTATTATTTCCCATCTGGTACTTGGGGATGTTCATTTGGTTCAGCAGACAGTATTCCTATTCCCGACAGCATGGGTGCTAACGGGCATGGATGGTTCAGCCTTTGTTCTTTGGGAGCAGGAAGTGTGGGCCCTAGCAAGACGTTCCTCTATGTGTCCGATACTTTTTTCTATGATTATGATTTGGATACTTTTTTAAATAGTTTTGGAGCAGTGGGAACAAATTTGGACGCCTGCAAGCTGGAGTTTAATTTTATTGCTGCAAGTGATTCCATTAGTTTTGATTATGTTTTTGGAAGCACAGATTATATGGCTGGGCCATGTAGTAGTTATGATGCCTTCGCCACCTTTCTTTCAGGGCCTGGAATAACAGGGAAGAAAAACATAGCTACTGTACCAGGAACCAATTACCCCATTTGCGTGGCTACCATTCAGGACCCGGTAGCTATTCATGCATATTACCCCGATGTCACCGGCCCGGAGGACTCGGTTTCCTGTTATTCTACCGGTCCTTTTCCTTACTTCCCGGAGTATTATGTAGATAATTACATGGGAGAAACAATTACTTACGGCGGCTTCAGTACCGTGCTTACTGCAAAAGCAGCCGTTAACGCCTGCGATACTTATCACATGAAGCTGGTGGTTGCAGATTTTGGTGCAAGCTCCTTTGATTCCGGCGTGTTCATCAAAGCGGGTTCATTTTCTGCGCCTACGAGCCAGTTAACTGCTTTAGGCGCTGCCGGCCTGCATACAACAGGTAGTACCACAGACACTGCTATTGCCGTTGCCGGCTGCGCACCTGCCACCTTTACTTTTCATACCCCTTCCCCGCAACCTGTACCTACCACTTACTACGTTTCTTACGCCGGTTCTGCTGTTGCAGGCACAGATTACGCAGCCCTGCCTGCTTCTTTTGTGATGCCGGCAGGCGCCACTTCTTTTTCCTGGCCGGTGAGTGTCCTGCATGGCGGCGCTTTCTCTTCCACCCTTATTGCTACGGTTTCAGACAGCACGGCTTTCTTTTGCCTGGGCGGCTTGCCGGAGCTGCGCTCAGCCGTCCTGCTATTAATAGATTCTTTACCCCTTGCCATCACGACA
>Ga0180219_1001711_pt1 | contig 13762 bp, 13 predicted proteins | sample eDN3rd30CBELigMG_FD_151338 | JGI IMG/M metagenome (GOLD analysis project Ga0180219, IMG submission 151338) | Enriched Miracle-Growth compost microbial communities from Emeryville, California, USA - eDNA 3rd pass 30_C BE-Lig MG (version 2)... ...
ATCTGCCGTCTTCGTCTAGACTTGATCACTGTTGCGGCTTCGGCCGAAACACCATGGGGTATGGTGTAATTGGCAACACGGCTGATTCTGGTTCAGTTGTTCTTGGTTCGAGTCCAGGTACCCCAGCCATACGAACGTTACTCGAACCATGGTCAAATGAACTGGCTATGGGACGAACTGAACTCCCCTCCTGCGCGAGGGGAGTTCTTGTTTTCTCGGTCTGATTCTGAGTCTCTGCGAGCTTGAGTTCACCGCTGATCTCATGGAGGCGTACGTTGACAGCTCGACGCTTGCCCACGACCTGAATGCGGTTGTCCTCGACACGCACGGTGAGGTGCTCGAAGAACGCCGTGAGCAGGTCTCGGCGCACAGCATCTGAGGCTTGCTTGTAGAGGTTGCCTGGTTCACTGAGCAGATCGATGTACGCCAACGCTGTGTCGGTGCCGTACCGGAGTCGGTCAACGGTAACATCGAGCTTCTCCTTGATTGCCTCCTTCTGCAGGGTTGTCTTCTCGATCCGCTCGCGGATCCTTGCGATCGGCAGCGAACCTGTGGCAGCGAGCTCAATGAGTCGCTCTTCTTGCGCTTCGAGCTTCTGAAGCTGCTTCGTGAGTTGAGCTTTGACGTCGCGGTCTTCGGCGAGGATGTTTTCGATCGATTTGGTGACCGAGTCGCGGATACGGTCAATCGCCGCTGCACCCAGCCCTTCACCCGCCACAGCCGTGATGACTTCGTCCTCGATCTGCTCAACCCGGAGCCACGGCAGTGAACACTGCTTGTGCTGCCGCGCGGCGCAGACGAGGTACTCGTAGGTTCCCCCGTTGCCTGCGTTCTGACTGTAGACGAGCCGATTCTTGCGGCCCGCATCTTCGCACTCTCCGCAGGAGAGTAGTCCCTTGAGGTAGTGAAAATGGGTGATGTCGCGGTCGCCCTTGCGATTGCGGTGATCGAGCACTTCTTGCACCTTGAGGAAGGTCTCTTTCGACACCAGCGGCTCATGTCGTCCAACGTAGAGCTTGCCCTTGTAGCGCATGACTCCCGTGTAATACGGGTTGCGCAGAATGAGGGCGAGGCGACTACGACTGACTGCTTGAGCCGGTCGCGATGGTGAAGGACGCGTTGTGAGGCCGCGTGCTTCGAGCATGCTCGTCATCTGCGATATCGAGTAGCGGCCGGTGGCGTATTGCTCGAACGCCCAGGCGACAAGCGGGGCACGCTCGTAGTCCACATCGATCGTGTTGACGAGGCGTCCGTTGAAGTCCTTGCGCACGTTGAGGTAGCCAAGCTTCGCGCGTCCGACAGTGCCGCCCTGCTCCACTTTGTGGGCCATTTTCACAGCAACGTCTTCGCCGTTCATGCGGACTTGGACTTCGTTCATGATGTCGGTGATGGCTTCCATGGCATCGGCCATGTAACCCTCCCCGAACTCCTCCTTGGAGGAGATGAGCCGGACGCCCTTCTCCAGGAGCTGGCGTTTCGTGATCGCAGCATCGGTGAAGTTTCGGAATACGCGGCTGCGCATGTAGATCACGACGTACTTCACCTCGGGGTGGTCATCGACATAGCGCAGAAGCTTCTTGAACTCCGTTCGTTTCGCAATCGTCTGAGCGGACTGCCCAGGCTCCACGAACTCCTTTGCGACGGTCACACCAAGCTCACGAACCTTGCGCATCGTCTCGACGCGTTGGGTGGCGATACTGTTGCCGTCCTCATCGATGTCGGCGGCGGTGTGGAGCTGACGTGGCGTCGACACACGCAGATAGACGACCGCCTGCGCGAGCTTGACGTGTGATTCCTCCAGGGCTCGCGCCGCCGGAGACTTGATCAAGTGTTCGAGCCCGTCGAGCGAGTTGACGGGCACTTCGGAAGTTGCGAATCCGGGGTTTTGTGGGGTCATGGGTTGGTTCCCTCCGTTTAGGTCCTCCGGATTAACGCTCTGTTTGCCCTCGAAGTCCAGTCCCCTTCCGGCGCTCCGGGCCGTTTCCCCGCCGCCCACCGGTGGTCGGACGATGTTGTAGAAATCACCTCTGTTGTCACGGCTGCTCATAGCACTCTCCGTCGATCCTGATGCTGGTGGATGGGTGGCGCGCTACCCAGTCGCGCGTTCCGGGCGGGCAGGCGGCGCGGCGCGCCTAGAAGTGGGCCCGGCGCCCGGCGGAGCGCCCTTCGCGCCTGTGTCGGGCACGTGTGGCCGCACAGGGGCCCTCGTTCCCGGCTCTGGCGCGGGCGTATCGGGCTCGGCATGGTCTGCGTCGTAGTGTTCCTGCGCCAGCCTGAGTAGCGCGCGCCCGAGGTAGTGAACATCGATCTCAGCGCGTCGCGCTCCCTCAACGCGTATCCGGCGGCCAGTGAGCACCCGTCCGCCTCTTCGCGGCGCCACGTGTCGTCCTTGCGGCCTACTTGACGAAGACATGCAGCACCTCCTTTCCCTCGACGACGTCGTAGATGTCGCGGAGCCGGGCCATGAGCGGGTCGTAGTTCCACTCCAGGGCTTCGGGCTCGATGCCGTTGTCGATGCACCAGTCCGCGAGTCCGTTCTCCCAGTCCTCGAGCGGGCTGAGGGCACGAAGCGCGGCCTCTTCGGTCGCGTAGGTTCCGGCGAAGGCTTCGTGGAAGCTCTCCATGATGTCCTCGGTGCCGACGCTGACATCTGGCAGTGACAGGAAGGCTTGCAGGGCTTCGTCTTCCGGCAGTTGGAGCGTGGCCAGGAGCTCGATGAGCTCGTCTTCGTGACCGCTATGCCAGCTCGCCGGAACGTTCACGACGAAACGTTGCTCTCCGACCGGCACACTCGTGCGCACGAGCAATTGGTCGAGCTTCGGCGGCAGGTGCTCGTTCATGAAGCGCCGACCGGAGCCGGTGTTCTCGCGTTGGACGAGGTAGGTGCCGAACCAGTCGATCATTTCTTTGACGACCGGGTCGGCCTGCTCGCTGCCGTAGAGGTCGAGGTACTCATCGCGGAGGCTGAGGTAGTTGCCTTCGCCGGTGCGGCCAAAGCCTGCGAGCGCACTTTGGCGGCCGTAGGCGCGGCCCAGGACGTGGGCGATGCAGCGTGCGATCGGCAGATCGATCTCGGTCTGCTTGGCGGTCGCTTCGGCGATACCTTCAGCGATGCGGTCGAGGAAACGGTCTCTGGTGACGATGAGGCGCCGCCAGTCTGGCTGCTCGCGATCTGGCGCAGGCCGGGCCTCGGGAGCGTCTGGGGTGGGTTCGAACTCGCTCATGATCGGTGCCCTCCGTTGATGATGAAGCGACCGAGCGCGTCGACCCACCCCTCACGTTCGAGGGGGACGGTGACTTCGCCGAGTTCGCGAAGGGCCGCCTCGGCGTCGAGTTCGCCGGTGCTGGCGAAGTGGTCGAGGGCGCTGCCGGGGCCGTCGTGCAGGGTCGCGGCGATGAGGCGGGCGATGCCGGTGTCGGCGACATCTGTGCTGCCGTCGCTGTAGTCATCGAGGATGCGCAGTGCCGTCTCTGCTTGGTCGAGCGACGACGGCACTGTCGCGTCGAAGTCGAAAGACTGTTGAGTAGTTGATGGTGTGGTCATGAGAAACCTCCTTTCGGTGAGGGGTTGATAGGGCTTCACTTGCTCTTCGGAGCAGTGCAGCGTGACATGTGGTTGAGCCAGGCGCGCTTCTTCGTGAATCGCTTGAGGCAGTCGGGGCACATGTACGTCATGGTGGATTTCCTTTCAATTGGTGGTTGATGGGGCGAGGAAGCCGCTGAGCGCCTGTAGTGCGGCGGGCATCTCGCAGATGGTGAAGAGCTCGGCCGGAAGGTCGGGCTCTCTTCGGATGGCCGTCGAGAGCTTGCGTGCACGCTCGGCGTCCGGAGTCACCCAGAGCACCGCGGGGAAGATGCCGCTGACTTCCTGTTCCAGCCCGGCTTGGCGGTACTGCTGGTAGGTGCGGCACTTCTTGATGACAGCGGGCAGGTGTTCGGTGCCGCGGTCGATCTCGACGAAGACGTGGGCTTCGACTTCCGGATTGGCGACGACGACAAACATGTCGGGCTTGAGCGTCACCACGCCCAGCGGGCCTTGGAATGGCCGCCAGCAGGATGGTTCGGTATCGAGTTCGAGGACGTCCATTTCGCCGCGTAGCTCGGCCTCCTTGGCCGTGACGGCGAACTCTGCAACGGCAAGGGTGTGTGCCAGGAAGTCACGAGACGGGGTCACGTAGCGTCGCCGCCCTGGTTCTCCTCGTCGGGCGCGCAGTAGTCGTTCGCCCGTCGCCGCGAGATGCCAGGTCGTGGCCGCGGAGCCACGTAACGGTCCGCCCACGCGCCGCTCGATGCGAGCGATGAAGCCGTGTGCCTCGAGGCGGAGTAGTAGACGGTTGGCGAGACGTGTGGCCGTCGGGACAGTGGCGTGCAGACCGTGAGCTCCGGCTGGGAAGTGGAGCCGCTGGACGAGCCGTGTCGTGAGGGCACGGAATCGCTCGAGGTCTTCGAGGATGTGACCGTCGCGCTCGGTGAGCAGGCTCTCCAGTTCCCGTACCTTGCTCGGCGTCCATGTAGGGGTCATGAGGTGCCTCCTGCGGTGCACTCGGGGCGCGGGCCTGTACCGCTCGAATGAGCGGGAGTCCCATCCCGGAAGGCCGGGAATGGACGACAGTTGGGCCGAACGGTGCACCATGAGGCAGCTGCGACTGGCGCACCGACTGGCGCGCTGCCATCCCTTTCCCGCGGTGTGCGTAGCGTCGTCATGTTCGCCTCCGTTTCACCGGCGAGGTGACGCCCGAGGCACCGCTCGAAGCGGGGCTGCTCGGTGGGGCCGTGGTGGGGCGGGACGGCGGCTTCGTCGCCTTCGCCTGGCGCTTGGCGTGGGCTTGCCGGATTGTCTTTCCATGCCCGAGGCGTGGTGGCGGAGGCAGGGTTCGAGCCGAGAACCAACCGCTTGAACCCTGTCGGGTGTGCACGTTCGCGTAGATCTCGTACTGCGGCAGCTCCTGGATGTCCGACGCGGCGAGCGTGGAGCTGGAGCTGGCGATGCGCTTGGCTTCTCGCGCACTCGTGGCGTAGACGACCTGGCTCTTCGTGTTGATCTCGATGGCGTCGGCGAGCTCGCTCCCCATCTGGTAATAGCCCTGGCCGAACAGCGCCCACCCAACGCCGTACGACCTCGAGATCTCCAGGGCGGACTCCAGCGACACCGGCAGCTTGAGGAACTTCCTGACTTCGTCGACGTAGACGAAGCCGGGACGCTTCTTCGGGTCACGCTCGCTGGCACGTTCCTGCGCAGCCATGAATGCTTCCGCCACGATGAGCCCGCCGACAAGGAGTGCCGCCTCCGGCCCGGCCAAGGCCTCATTGACGCTGGCCAGGACGATACGGTCGCCTTTCCAGATGTCGCGGAGCCGGAAGGGTGGATCGGCTTGCCCGAGGATCGCGGTGGTGCCGCGGCGCATGAGGTAGCGGCGGAGCTTGTTCATCGCCGGGGCGATCTCGTTCTCCTGCTGGTTCGGCTTGAGCGACTCGTAGCGCGCCCAGAAGCGAGCGATGTCTGGCTCGTCTGCCACCGCCGGCGTGACGGTGCGCCGGAAGGCCGGATCGGTGAGGAGGCGCGGGATATCGAGCAGCGTGTGGGGAGTATCTCGACGCTGTCCGTCGATCGCGAGCGTCAAGCAACAGGCGGTCAGGATGTCTTCGGTGCGCGGCCCCCAGCCTTGGGCGAAGACGCTCTTGAAGACGGCCATGATGCTGTCGGCGACGGCGTAGGCGTCACGTCCGCGAGCATCTAGCGGGTTGAACCCGGTTGTCCCATCGGGATCTGATGGGTCGTAGAGCACGACACGTTCCCCTTCCTCGGCGGTCAGAAGGTCGAGGACGTAGTCGACGCCCTGTCCCTTCGGGTCGATGAAGCAGACCGGACGTCCGGCCCGGACATCCGACAGGAGCCATGGCACGAGGACTGCCTCCGTCTTGCCCGACCCCGTGGGCCCGAGCACACTTACGTGACTGGTGCGGGCTTCGGCCGTGATCCCGACGAGCCGTTCGGGGCCCGGGGCAGTGCCAGCGGCGAAGACGCTCTCTGCCCTTGAGACGCCCTTCGGTACCGGCAGCCGCTTCGGATGGAGCGGGTCGACGCCGGGGAGATCGCTGTCGCCGAGTGGCCAACCGAGCAGCGGTGCCAGCTCGGCAGCCGTCAGCTCCAGGTGGGCACGCACCGGACTGGCGAAGTGGAGGTTGGTGGCCGCCTCGCGCACCAACTTCAGGCTGACTCCAATGGTCTGCAGGCCGTGCAGGCTGCCGAACAACCTGCGTGCGAGCAGTGCGCGGCGGCCTGGGTCGGGGCCGGCGACGCCGATGCGTACAACGACTTGTCGGCGCACCTCGGCGGCGTGCTCTTGGAGCTTGCGCCGCGTCTCCGGCGTCGCCTTCTTGACTCCACCCCAGAGGCGTGATCCAACCGGCTGGAGCGGGTCGGGTACATCGGGGCGGATCTGGCGCGGGCCGAATGTGCGCCCCAGGACGACTTGAAGGACGAGCGTCTCGCCACTCTGTCGCCCGGCCAGTGCGTTGTAGATGGCGGCGGTTAGCTTCTCTGGATCGGGTGCGCCGGTTGGCAGACCACGTTGACGGGATTCGACGCGTCCAGCGGACACGAGCGGCTCACGGGTCGCGCTGTCGAAGATGACGCCTGGTATGTACCCGCTGAGCAGGTGCTTGATGTGGTGCACGCTGGTCGCGGTGCAGCCGAGTATCTGTTGGACGCCATCGTCACTGGCTCGTACCTCGAAGGACAGCGGCCGCGAAACATCCGTTGCCGCAAGACGCCCCAGCAACTCGGTGACGGTCTTCGCGGTCATAGGGCGCGGCAGGTGTAGACGGGTGAAGACGAAGGGCTCAGGCATCGCTGACCACCTTGCTTTCGGTAGCTGCGCGCTCCATGGAGTCGCGTTCAAGGCCGCGTGAGCGTCGAGCTTCCTCGTCAGCACGGGCCTCGGCTTCACGTCGAGCCTGTTCCAGCCCGGCGCTGACCAGGATCTTCGCGACCTGCTCGGGACGAAGATCATGATTCAGGTCCGAGAAGGCCCAGACTCGACGGTTGCGGCGCTTGCGATATCGGCGCTGATCCGCCCGATTCGTAGGGTGATTCATGGTGCTACCTCCTCTCTGTTGAGTTGTTGATGTGCTCCTCCCCGGGCGCCGCGAAAGCGCTTGTGATGGCGGAGGGGACGGGGGACTATGAACGATTCGATGCGTTCTGTCAACCCGTGTTGACAATTCCACAACGTCTCTCCAGGGGTGAACGTGCTCATGCTCACCACCGCCCGTCTCGGCGCCAGCGGATGAACCGTACGAATGCCCAGATGAGCCCGCTGAGGGCGGCTGCCAGGAGCAGCCACCCCCAGATCTGGGCCAGCAGCTGAAGCGCGATCCAGAGCGCTACGACGCCGGCCAGCGCCAGCAGGCAGGCGCGGAAGAACCGCTGCATGATGGTCTCCGGCTTCTCGTCGTCGAACTGGTCCTCGTCTTCGTCGTCCCAGAACATGGCTCATGCCTCGCCTTCTCCGTCGCCCGGTACGGGGTCTGGATCGTCTTGGCGGGCGTAGTCGCTGGGAACCGGATAGCCCCAAGGTGCGAGCGAGACATCGCTCTCGATCTCGTTGCCCCACACCGACCAGTTCGGCGCTGGTGGACGGCGCCGAGCGAACAGCTCGAGCTTCTTGGTGTCACGACCCGACACACGATCTGCGATCGCGTAGAACTCGTCGGGCTTGACGGAGTGCTCCTGAAGCGGCGCGAACACCCACGTCGGCTGACTCCTGAACTGCACGGGTGCCTTGCCCCGTGTGCCGAACAGGACATGCTCGGTGGCGTTACGCAGATAGTTACCGAGGGTGAAGCGCGGCTTCACCCAAGTCAGCGGGGAGCGCGGGGTGAAGCCCCATGCCTCCATGACGTCGTAACCGACACGCAGCGTGGCGTTCGTTACCCAGAGGTACAAGTGGGCGTTGTCCTCAGCGAGCGCCTTGACCGCCTCTCCCATGTCCTTGATCTGCTCCAAGGTCAGAAGGGAGTAATGCTGATCCGCGCCGCGACTTCCTCGCTGCTGAGCCTGCCAGGGAGGATCTGCCGCTATGACGCGAAAACGCTGCGGCGGCTGATGGCTGTCTTGACCGGCATCGCTCGTGGGCGTCGCTGCGGTCTTCGTAGTGGTGGTCATGGTGAACCTCCTTTCTCGCCCGTGGTTACGGCGGGCGGACGGATGAGTAAGAACGGGCTGAAACGGGCTGTCAATGCGCCGATCGCGACGCGACGGGGGTGAAGGGCGCCAGCGCAGCGACTGCGACTGGTACAGGCACGAGACGGGAAACTCTGGATCGCTCACAGCAGCACCTGCTTCCCATTCGGGCCGTGCAGCAAGGACTGCCGTGCGGCGCGTCGGGTGGCCGTCAGGCTGCGGTGCAGCGCGGCGGCGAACGCGCCGGGGGGATCTCCGGGGCTGAGCGGCGTGGTCGTGATGTTCTCGGCGTTCTCGAGGTCGGGTGGCACGTGGCCGCCGAGGACAACCGCGTGGATCCGCCCGGGAAAGGCCCGGAGCCGAGAGAACACCTCGGACGGGTCCGTATCGGTCAGCTCGAAGTCCGACACGATCGTGCCGATGATGTCGTGATCTGGATGGGTGGCAGCGATCCGCTCCATCTCGATCAGGCTCGACAAAAGGTTGCTAGTGCCGAAACCGCGGGGCGTCCGCAGCGACGGATCGAGCCTGCTCTGCAGGCGACGGTCGTTCAGCGCGACGACGCCGCTGGCACCCATCGGATGATCGAAGTGCAGGACAGCCACCTTCGAGCGCCCGCTGTAGGTCCAATCCGCCACCAGCCGGATCGCCCGCCGTGCTTCCTCGAATCGATTGCCAATGGGATCGTTGCCCTGTGGTGCGATCACCGAGCCGGAGTCGTCGAAGTCCACCACGACCAGACAGGGGCGCTTGTGCTCGATGCCTGGCCAGCCGAGCTCGATCCATGGCTGCCGCTCGACCGGGAAATCGCGCACCGGGATGACACCACCAGGGAGCACACCCGAGCGCTGGATGTACCGAGTCACTTCGCACCTCCTCGACGTGCGGTCTGCCCGATAGCCGTCGGCTCGACCCCTGGCCCGTTTCCGGCCGTCTGCGGATTCCGCCGCAGCACGCCGTAGTGCAGCGCCTGCATGTGATGCCCTGCAGCGGTGCCTCGGTGGGCCTGCTCGGCCTGGATGGACTGCGCGGTGGCGAGGGCTTCGTCGCGGCGCTTGAGGGCCGGGCTCTCGGCCAGCGTCATGTTCTTGGCTGACTCGCGAGCGTGATCGGCCTCGGCGTTGTCGATGAGGTCAGCCATGGTGTCGGCGTAACAGAAGCTCTCGATCCAGCTGGCCGCTGCGATGGCTGCAGCGATGCCGCCGAACACGAGCCCAACAAGTGGGTCTTCGATGCTTGCTCGCAGGGCGAAGATCGCACAGGCCACCGTCGCCGCGACCGCTCCGGATACCCAGATCAGCGCCTTCAGATACGTCCACCCCCGGTCGGGGGCATCGAACAGGTGCCGATACGGCGCCAGCTCTGGCGGCAGATCCTCGGCGACGGCGGCACGACGGACGCGGTCGCGGACGTCGCGTACCTCGCCGCCGCTCAGGCCAGCGGTCACAGTGGCGGCAGCCGCGGACAGTGCCATGATCACGGCGATGGCCGGTATCTCGCCCAGCCAGATCGCAGCCGCGCCGATCCCGGCGATGTCGCCCGCGAGGAAGGCAGCCTTAGCAAGCAGGTGCCAGCGCTTCGCCTTCGGCGGCCGTCGTCGGTACGGGGTCAGCACCGTCAGCACGATCACGTAGGTGGCCGTGACCGTCTCCATGACCTTGTTGTGGGCCTCGAGTAGACGCTGCACGGCGACGGCGATTGAAGCGAGCCCCGCCGCCTCCACTTCGGCGTCTCGGGAGAGTAACTGGCTCTCCGCCTGGTGTAGTTCGTGCTGCTCGCTCGTCAGCTCGTCGTACTCCGGGCTCACCCACAGGCGTGCCACGGAACCTGGCTGAGGCGTCGCCCCGGCCTCATCGACGCGGAGCAGCGCGATCTGTTCGGCCAGCGCATCGGCGGCGCTGACGCCTTCCCATGGATCCAGTTCCCGAGCCATGATCAGTGCCCGTCCGTCATGACGCGGATCTGATCGGCGCCGGTGCGCTCCAGCAGTCGCGTGTAGAAGGTCTTCATGCCCGCGATGAAGTCACTGGAGACTGGATCGCCGGCCACGCGGCCGATACCGACCACCGCCAGCGAGGCGCCGCTGAGATCCGGGACGGCCACCGTGTCCGCCAAGGCAGTCGCCTCGGCATCCGTCATCGGGTGATCGAGGACGATGCCTTGGTTGGTCAGGCCATCGGTGTAGATGGTGGCCTGCAGCAGCATGTCCGGCCGAAGGACGCGAGCCTCTCCGAGTAGGCGGAGGAGGCCGGTGACGTCGGTACCGCCTGCAGGTAGCGTCGCGATGGCCGGCTTGTAGTTCTTCGTGACTTCGGCCATCACGTCGTCGACCAGTCCCGGAACGCGCCGGAGCTTGGCTAGGTCGGTCGCGCCCTCGGTGGCCAAGTCGCCGTCGTAGATCGGTGCGGTCACCGAGTTGGTCCCAAAAGCCACGATTGTGACATGTCCGCCGCACACTGCGGCCCGTTCGACGTCGACCTCGATTGAGCGGAGATGTTCCGAGGCGATGGTGTCGTCTTGACTGGTGCCGGTGCCGTCGACGGCGTCGTAAACGTTGACCGGCTGATCCGGGCAGGCAGCCAGTATCGACTGGAGCTGCCCAAGCTCGCCAGGCGCTTGACCTGAACAACCGGCGAGGATCAGGGGGAGTGCCACGAGAGTGGCGAGGATGCCAGCCGCATGCGGCTGGCGGGATACTGAGAACGTCATGAGACGCGCCCCTTCTTGTTCTTTGCGTGGAGATGGTGTCGATGGGTGACAAGGGGCGGGGCCGTTGCAGCGGTCCTGCCCCACTCGGACGGTGCTGAGCCGCCCGTTGGCCCAAGGCTCTCCCCGCGCACATCGCCAATTCCGGGACAGGACACAGGACGCGGACAGGACATCGAAGGTCGCCCGAAGGACGCGCTACAGGACGTGTCGCGCGGAGCACCGGCCCGTAGGATCGGGGGATGGGGAGTTACGACGTCGACGAGCTTCCTCGCGTCGATTCGATCGATCCCGGTGTTCTTGCTGATCTACAGCACCTCATCCTTTGGCAGTGCAGGGTGGGCAGCGCGCAGCGGCCCGTTCGAATCGGTCAGCCACTGACCGCGGCGCTCGACGGGTGCGGGTATTTACTCGATGCACTTGCCCTGAGTCCCGAGGAAGCACTGAACAGGCTCAATGAGGTGCTCCCCAACCACCTCGACAGCCAGTCCGCGGTCAGCACGCGCCTCTACGCCGTGCGCGCGATGCTGGGCCTTCTGGAAGCTCGACCTACCTACGAGACGTTCGCGCTCGGTAGTGAGGGCTTGCGCCTCGGAAATGTGGAGACGCACCCGGGCACCGTTGAATCGCGGGGGTTCAGCTGGGACAAGAACGTCGAGATGCGCAAGGCGTTCGTGGCCGAGCTCTTTGGAGTCTCGTCGCCCAGCGCGATCAAGCTGGACAGGCCCGCCGCAGTCCAAATGGCGCGGGCGCTCGCGCTCGCACTGGGGCTCGTTGACAACGCGCAACGCGATAATCGGATGGTTGGAGGGACGAAGCGCACGCTGCTGAGCAGCCAGTTCGCGCTCCGTCTCGACGAAGCTCCGCTGCACTACCCATCTCATCTGACGACCACCGCGCTCGCGGCAGGCTTGACCCTTAGCCCGTTTGAGCGGGAAGTGGATGAGCATCCCCAGGATCGGCGGGGACTCTACGCGCGCGTGCACTCATCCGGGGGTACATCTGCGGAGCACGTACTCGCCGACAACCGCCGTGTCGTCGTGCTTGGGAACCCGGGTGGTGGGAAGTCAACGGTGCTCGCCGCTGCGGTTGTCGCGCGAGCATCGCGCAACGTTCCGGCGATCGTGGTTCGCTTGTCGACGCTTGCTGAGCGACTCGACCGCCCATTTACTATCGGTGAACTGACCCAACTTCTTGTTGAGATCGCCGCGGCGGATGCCATGATCCCTGCGGATCCGGCAGCGCAGGTGGGGCTCGCTCGACGACTGGCGAGCGACTCGGACGCGCTCGTTGGAATGGATGGGCTCGACGAGGTGCATCCTCAGTTCATCGATCGTGTCCATGGCGCCCTGCGCCAGTTGGACGGGCTGCCAGGGAGCGTCCTTATCTCGGCTCGGAGCGTCGGGTACGTCACGCCGCCTGGCAAATGGGCGGAGTATCAAGTCGATGCCTTGACACCGGGAGCCGCTCGGGAGTTCCTCGACCGGTGGTTTGGCGCCGGTCAGCAGGTGGCCCGTACACGGGCCGAAGCCGCGCTCAGCTCACGAAGACGGGCTGAGCTCACCGGCGTGCCCGTGCTTCTCGGAATTATCGCGACCGTCGCTAGCGAGTCGACCGTGCCAGATTCAGAAGCGGTGCTCTACGACTACTACGTGTCGATGTTCCTGCGCGGCAAATGGAAACCATCCGGGTTGTGGGTGCCAGTCGAGGAGATTCCAACCCGACTAGCGATCGCACGTGAAGTGGCTTGGGCGATGGCGACCGGGCTGACCGGCCGTGCGGACGGCGCTCGCTGGCAGGACACGATCGCGTTCGCCGACCTGATCAGTCCAGCGAATACCTCGGATCCGTCGCTGGCTAAGTTGCTCGTTGAACGCCACGGGCTCTTCGTCGCCCATGGCCTGAGCCGGTCCGAGCTACACCAGCGATTCCGCTGGCTGCACCGAACCGTTCACGAACACCTGGTGGGTGCATATCTCGCAGAGAGAGTCCGCGTCGCTGGTGACGAAGTCGGCTTCCTTGACGACCTGCTCCTGGGGCCCTACCACTGGGTGACACCGCTCGGGCAGATGATGGATCTTCTCGGTGATGAAGGTCAGGGACGCGTCATGAAGCGCCTTGCCGCGCTCCATGCAGAAGGCGATCCAGGTGAGAAGCTCATAGCCCTTATGGCGCTACTGGGCAGCGCCCTACCAGAAGGATCAAGGCTCCGCCGCGAACTTGCGCTTCAGGCGCTCGACTCGGGCGACTATCAAGCCGCGACAGCTCTGGACTACGCCATGTGGCTTGAGGAGCTTCCGATTCGAGCACGGGAAGGATCGCTCTGGAACGTTCCGCACGCGCTCCAGAGCGGCGTCCACCTCGGGGAGGCCTACCTTCGCGAACTTCTGGATTGCCAGCAGGACACCTGGCGACTGACACCGCAGCTTTACTACGACACCGCCGTCGCGCTCTCACGGTTCGCACCTGACCGTGCGCTCGAGGCGCTGGTTGACGTCGCGCCGCTCACGTGGGACGAGGCGAGTATCGAAGCGGACTGGTTGCAGCAACCATCACCGGAGGCGGTCGGTCGGACGTTGCGGCAGATCGAGACTTGGGAGGCCGGTGATCGCCTCCGCATGCTTCACCTTCTGGTGGATTGCGGCGTCGATCTGCGCAACCACTTGCGCCCAACTGGCCCGTCGGAATCGCGAGACATACAGGCTGCATACGAGCTTGCGCACCCTCCAGAAGAGGCAGTTCGCGACGACGGTAGAAGACTGCACTCCTACGACGTTGTTCAATGGCTCGTGTCAGGTCGGTACGGCGACGAGTATGCATTTCGCTTCGGCGGACGATACGACCTCCGTAGCTTCTCGCGAACCACGGTGA
>Ga0180219_1001712_pt1 | contig 13756 bp, 15 predicted proteins | sample eDN3rd30CBELigMG_FD_151338 | JGI IMG/M metagenome (GOLD analysis project Ga0180219, IMG submission 151338) | Enriched Miracle-Growth compost microbial communities from Emeryville, California, USA - eDNA 3rd pass 30_C BE-Lig MG (version 2)... ...
GGCCGTCGCGGTGGCGCTGGCCGTCCTGTTCACGATCTCCGGCATCTCGCGTCGCACACGCGAGCTGGGCACGCTCAAGGCCATCGGCTGGTCCAACGGCCGGGTCGTGGGCCAGGTGGCCGGCGAGTCGGTCGCGCAGGCGCTCATCGGCGGCGCCGTCGGCGTCGCGCTGGGTGTCGTGGGCGCTGTGATCATCAACGTGATCTCGCCGACCATTTCGTCTGCGCCGAGCGCCGAGGCAGGATTCGGCGGCGAACAGGGGATGCCGGGCGGAGGCATGCGCGGCGGCATGGGCAGCACGATCTCCGCCACCGCGAGCGACATCGTGCTCAGCGCCCCGCTGTCGGCCACCATCATCGGCGCGGCCCTGCTGCTCGCCGTCGTCGGCGGCCTGGTCGCGGGGGCCCTGGGTGGCTGGCGCGCCGCTCGACTCAGCCCCGCCGAAGCCCTGCGTTCCGTCGCGTGAGAACCCTTAGGAGACAGAGATGACCATGATCGAAGACACCACCGTGACCGACGCGGGCCAGGAGCCGGCCGTGCCGGCCTACCGCCTCGCGGGAGTGAAGAAGACCTATCAGGGCAAGGGCCGCGTCGTGCAGGCGCTCAAGGGGGTGGACGTCGAGATCGCGCAGGGCGACTTCGTCACCATCCAGGGACCGACCGGTGGGGGCAAGTCCACGCTGCTGCAGCTGCTGGGCGCGCTGGACAAGCCCACCGAAGGCCACGTGATGATCGGCGGCACCGACCTGGCCACGGCCTCGTCGAGCGACCTCGAGCACGTGCGTGCCAAGGAGATCGGCTTCGTGTTCCAGGCGTTCAACCTGATGCCGACGCTGACCGCGGCGGAGAACGTGAACATGGGCCTGGAGCCGCTCGGGCTGGACCGGGCCGAGCGCGAGGCGCGGGTCACCGATGCCCTCACTCGGGTCGGCCTGGCCGAGCGCGCCGATCACCGCCCCGGCGAGCTGTCCGGAGGGCAGCAGCAGCGCGTCGCCATCGCGCGCGCCATCGCGAAGCGTCCGCGCGTCCTGCTGGCCGATGAGCCGACGGGCAACCTCGATGAGTCCATGCGCGACGAGATCCTCGTCGTGCTGGAGCAGCTGAACGCCGAAGGGCTCACGCTGGTGGTCGTCACGCACGACTCCGCCGTCGCCAAGCGTGCGCGGCGCCGGCTGCGCCTGGACAAGGGCACGATCCGCGACATCACTCGCTGAGCTGGGGACGCGGGCGTTCGTCCCCGCGCTCCGCACTTCGCGCTCCGCGCTCCGCTCAACGGCCGGGGGGTCACGCTCCGGCCGTTGAGCGCGGCCCGCCGGCCCCACCCGCCGGTCGTCGAGCGAGCGCAGCGAGACGAAACGCCGTCCCCGCTCCGGCGGCGTCAGCCCTCGACTGTGCGCGGCCGGGCCGGGGAGAGCAGGAACGCGATCAGCAGGATCACCAGCATCCCGATCACGGCGCCGAGCGTGTTGGCGAACAGGTCGCGTGCGTCGGGCACGCGCGTGTCGAGGAACACCGCCTGCGCGGTCTCGATGGCACCGCTGATGACGAGACCCAGCAGCGGGGCGGTCCACCACCCGCGCACGCCGAACCAGAGCACGGCGATGACGCCCAGCGGCACGAACATCGCCACGTTGGCCCAGAACTCCACCAGGTCGAACGTGATCCACGCCGTCGCCGGACGCTGCGCGAACCACTCCAGCAGCCGGTTCAGGGCGCTGGCCAGGTCCGACCCGTACGGTTGCGCGCGCAACGTCAGAGCGGCGACCGCCCACAGGTAGACCGCCGACAGCACGGCCAGAACCACGCGCGCCACGATGCGGCGCACGCGGGTCGTGGTCGGTTCGAGAACGGTCAGTGCGTGTCCTCGGCCTCGATCTCGGTGCGGTCGCCGGACCACAGCGTGTGGAAGGTGCCGTCCTTGTCGACGCGACGGTAGGTGTGCGCGCCGAAGAAGTCACGCTGCCCCTGGATGAGGGCGGCAGGCAGGCGCTCCGCGCGCAGGCCGTCGTAGTAGGCCAGCGACGAGGAGAAGGCGGGGGCGGGGATGCCGGATGCCGCAGAGGTCGCGACGATCTGACGCCATGCGCCCTGCGCGCGGCCGAGCGCCTCGACGAAGTACGGGGCCGTGAGCAGCACCGGCAACTCGGGCTGCTCGTCGTACGCGTCGGCGATGCGGTTGAGGAACTGCGCCCGGATGATGCAGCCGCCGCGCCAGATCTTGCTGACCGCGCCGAGGTCGATGTTCCAGCCGTACTGGGCCGCACCGGCGCGGATCTCGTCGAAGCCCTGCGAGTAGGCGACGATCTTCGACGCGTACAGGGCCAGACGCACCTGCTCGATGAACGCGTCCGCGTCCTGCACAGAGAAGGCGTCCTCGGCGGGGCCGGGCAGTCCGCCGGACACGGCGCGCTGCTCACGGTGACTGGACAGCGAACGCGCGAAGGTGGCCTCGGCGATGCCGGAGACCGGCACCCCCAGGTCGAGAGCGGTCTGCACGGTCCATGCGCCGGTGCCCTTGGCGCCGGCCGAGTCGAGGATGACGTCGACGAGCGGCTTGCCGGTCTCGGCGTCGGTCTGACGCAGCACCTCGGCGGTGATCTCGATGAGGTAGCTCTCCAGCTCACCACGGTTCCACTCGGCGAAGATGTCGGCGATCTCGGCGGGGGACTTCCCGGTGCCGCGGCGGATGAGGTCGTACGCCTCTGCGATGAGCTGCATGTCGGCGTACTCGATGCCGTTGTGCACCATCTTCACGAAGTGTCCGGCGCCGTCGTGGCCGACGTGGGTCACGCAGGGCTCGCCCTCGGCGACCGCGGCGATGGAACGCAGGATCGGCCCCAGCGTCACCCAGGCCTCGTCCGGTCCTCCTGGCATGAGTGACGGGCCGTTCAGAGCACCCTCCTCGCCACCCGAGACGCCCATGCCGACGAAGTTGAAGCCGGCTTCGCGCACGGCCTTCTCGCGACGGATCGTGTCGGTGAACAGGGCGTTGCCGCCGTCGATGATGATGTCGCCGGGCTCGAACACCTTCTGCAGCTCGTCGATGACGGCATCCGTCGGGTAGCCGGCCTTGACCATGATGATCGCGGTGCGCGGCGTCTGCAGCGCGGCGGCGAACTCCTCGTAGCTGAATGCCGGGACGAACTCCGCCTCCGGGTGCGCGGCCAGCAGCTCGTCGGTCTTCGCGCGACTGCGGTTGTACACGGCGACGGTGTTGCCTTCGCGGCTGGCGAGGTTGCGTGCGAGGTTCGAGCCCATCACCGCCAGCCCGACGACTCCGATGTTTGCGGTGGGCTGGACAGTGCGCGTTTCGGGCACAGGGAACTCCTCAGATCTGCAGTGGGATTCACTGTCAAGAGTAGTCGGAACCGGCCTCACGCGCCGACGCGTGACGCTGTGAGGCGGCGGCGGGCGCCGGCGGTGCGGCGTGACGTTGCGCGACCAGTCGACGGGTCACCGCGATGTCCCGCTCGCCCAGGCCGGCGGCCACGATCTCGTCGAACGCCGCGCGCAACGTCGGCAGCAGGACGGGAGTCACTCCGGTGGCCCGGGCGACGTCGTCGGCGAAGCGCAGGTCCTTGACCATGTACTTCGCCGCGCCGCTGGGGGAGTCGTCGCCGGTCGCGAGCTTGGCGCGCCGGCTGGTGAGGAGGTTCGATCCGGCGTAGCCGCCCCCCAGCAGGTCCCACAGCACGTCGAGATCGATGCCAGAGCGGGCCGCCAGTTCGCTGGCCTCGCCGAGCGCCAGGATGGTCGCGGCGACCACCATCTGGTTGCACGACTTCGCGACCTCACCCGCGCCGAGCGGGCCGAGGCGCACGGGTGAGCCGCAGGGGGCCAGCGCCTCCGCGGCCGAGTCGGTGTCAGCCTCGTCGCCGCCGAGCATGATGGACAGCGTGCCGGCCTCGGCACCGTCGACGCCGCCGGAGACCGGACAGTCCACGACGCGGACCCGGCCCTCCGTCGCGGCGGTGATGCGGTCCGCGAGGGCGCGCACGCCCGTCGGCGAGGACGTCGAGCCGATCATGACGAGAAGCGCCCCGCGTCCGGCCAGCAGTCCGTCGGGTCCGTCCAACAGCGACTCGAGCTGGGGCAGGTCGGGCAGCATGACCAGCACCGCTGTCGTCTGCTCGGCCAGTTCGCGAGGGGTGGCCGCCCAGGTCGCTCCCGCCGCTTCGAGGTCGCTGTGGTGCCGTCGCCCGTGGATCACGAGGGCGCCGTGCGCATCGAGCAGGCGTCGCGCCATCGGGGCGCCCATGGCTCCGAGTCCGATGCAGCCGATGGTGGGGTGCCGGGTCGATGGTGTCGTCTCGTCGTCGAGGTCGCCGGTGAACGTCATGCACCGAGCATAGCGAAGGGCCAACGGGCTGAACAGTGTCCATTTAGCTGGACTCGCAGTACACTGGAGTACGGCGCCGCTGCCACGCGCCCGAAGACCCGAGGAGGGGAATCCGGATGGCCGATACACATTCTCCGGCACAACAGCGACTGCGTGTCGTCGCGGCGGTGCCGTTGCGCGAGGATCTCTGCCAGCTCATCGAGCGCCTCGAGCCCCGTCTCGATGTCATTCGGGACCACGCGCTGATGCACCCGATGCGGGGGCCGGCGGACTGGTCTGGCGATCCCGAGCACGTGCGCACGCCGGAGCAGCAGAGCGCCTTCGAGGCGATGGTCGACTCCGCCGACGCGCTCTTCGGCATCCCCGATGTGGAGCCCGCGGCTCTCGCTCGCACGGTCGAGGCCAACCCGCGCCTGCGCTGGGTGATGACGACCGCGGCTGGCGGAGGCGGACAGGTCAAGGCGGCGGCACTCGACCGCACCGCCCTCGATCGCATCGTCTTCACGACGAGCGCGGGTGTGCACGGCGGTCCCCTGGCCGAGTTCGCCGTGTTCGGCGTGCTCGCGGGCGCCAAAGGCTTGTCGCGCCTGCGCGCGGATCAGGATGCCCGCGTCTGGCCGGATCGCTGGGAGATGCGCCAGCTCGATGAGATGACCGTGCTCGTCGTCGGGCTCGGCGGCATCGGGGCCGAGTGCGCTCGGCGATTCCACGCGCTGGGTGCGACGGTGTGGGGCACGACCCGGTCTGGCGACTCGGTGCCGGGCGTCGACCGACTGGTGCCGCTCGACGAGCTCGCGCAGGCCGTGACCGAGGTGGATGCCATCGTCGTGACCCTGCCCGGCACCGATCAGACGCATCACCTGATCGGCGAGCGCGTGCTGGCTGCCGTGAATCCGGGGGCGGTCATCGCCAGCGTCGGTCGAGGCACGGTCGTCGATGAGACGGCTCTGCTGCGCGCACTCGACGACGGTCGCATCTCCTTCGCCGCACTCGACGTCTTCGAGGTCGAGCCGCTTCCGGCCGACTCCCCGCTCTGGTCGCATCCGCGTGTCCTGATCAGCCCGCACACGGCTGCGCTGAGCAGCAAGGAGGAGGAGCGCATCGCTCGCCGCTTCGCCGCGGACGCGACACGGTTCCTCGATGGCCAGCCGATGCACGCGGTCGTCGATACGGTCGAGTTCTACTGACCGTCATGCGAGGTCGCCCGCGAGGAAGGATGCCGATGGCCGAGGACCAGGACGACAAGACAGGACGAGACCCGGCGCCGGCGGTCACCCGCAGTGTGCGACTGCTCGACCTGCTCGCTCAGGCGGACGGCCCGTTGAGCCTCACCGAGCTGGCGGCCGGGCTGGGGCTGGCCAAGTCGTCAACGGCGAATCTGTGCCTGGCTCTCGAGGCCGCCGACATGGTGGAGCGGGTGCCCCACGGGTACCGGCTCGGACGGCACACGGCCGAGCTGGGCGGGGCATTCGCCGCGCAGTTCCAGCAGGTGCGTGAGTTCTACGCGGTCTGCGACGAATCGCCGGTGCTGCGCCACGAGCTCGTTCAGGTCGCCATGCTCGACGGCGCCGACGCTCTCTATCTGGCGCGGCACGAGGGCGGTGGCCGGGTGCGACTGGGCACGCCGCTCGGGTCACGGCTGCCGGCGGCGCTCTCGGCCACCGGTCGTGCGCTGCTGATGGGGTTCGACGACGCGAGGGTCAGCGAACTGCTGGCCGACCGTGTGCCGTTCCCCAAGCTGACACAGAACTCGCCCACCGACATGGCCGGCGTCCTGGGGCGTCTGGCCGCCGCCAGGGAGCGGGGGTGGGCGCTGGATGCGGAGGAGTCGTATCCGGGGATCGTGGGGATCGCGGTGCCGCTGGAGCCGTGGGCGCCCGGCGACCCGCCGCTTGCCCTCGGGGTCGGTATGGCGGCGGCGGCCTCTGATGAGGCGCGGATCGCCGGTGTGGCTGCCGCGCTGCAGGCCGCAGCGGAACGATTGACGAACCCGTTCAGTGCCGCGGCGCGGAGAGGATGACGTCGACAGACGCCTGCTGTTCAAGATATTGAACTGAAGCCAACGGGTTGGTACAGTAGCTGCACCGCAACGGTACGCCGATCGAAGGAGATGGCATGAGCAGCACGACCACAGACCCGGCCGCGTCGCCGACCGATGACCCCGAATACGCAGCGAATCTGCGCCGGGCGACGCTCGCGTCGAGCATCGGAAGTGCGCTGGAGTACTTCGACTTCGCGCTCTACGGCCTGTCGACCGCGTTGATCTTCAACGTCCTGTTCTTCCCGCAGGACGACCCCGCGATGGCCACGGTCGCCGCGTTCGCCACGTTCGGTGTGGGTTTCGTGGCCCGCCCGTTCGGCGGACTGTTCTTCGGCGTGCTCGGGGACAAGCTCGGCCGCAAGTGGGTGCTCGTCATCACGATCCTGCTCATGGGCGGCGCATCCACGGCCATCGGCCTGCTGCCCACCTACGAGGCGATCGGTCTCGGTGCGCCGATTCTCCTGGTGCTGATGCGGCTGCTGCAGGGCTTCGGCGCGGGCGCGGAGCAGGCGGGCGCCACGGTGCTCATGGCCGAGTACGCCCCGGTGCGCAGGCGTGGCTTCTTCTCCGCGCTGCCGTTCATCGGCATCCAGGCCGGCACGCTGCTCGCCGCGGTCGTGTTCAGCCTGATCTCTATGCTCCCCGAGGAGCAGCTGCTCACCTGGGGATGGCGGGTGCCGTTCCTCGCGTCGTTCCTGCTGATCCTCGTCGCGCTGTTCATCCGCATGCGCCTGCGCGAGACTCCCACCTTCATCGAGCTCGAGAAGCACGAGCAGATCGCCGAGCGCCCGATTCGCGAGATCTTCACGCGCGGACTGCCCGGGGTGATCGTCGGCATCGGCCTGCGCATGGCCGAGAACGGCGGCTCGTACATGTTCAACACGCTCGCCCTCGCGTTCTTCGTGACCGTCGTGGGCGCCGATGCCGACCGCAGCCTGCTCACGTGGGGCGTCACCATCGGCTCGCTGATCGGCATCTTCTCCGTGCCGCTCACGGGTGCCCTGTCCGATCGATTCGGACGTCGCACGGTCTACCGCTTCGGCGCCGTGTTCATGCTCCTGTACACGTTCCCGGCATGGTGGCTGCTCTCGCTCGGCAACTACGCCATCGCGATCGGTGTCATCGCGGTCGGCATCGGCATCGCCGTCAACTCGATGCTCGGCCCGCAGTGCGCCATGCTGCCGGAGCTCTTCGGCAACCGTCACCGCTACCTGGGCGTTGCGATGGCGCGCGAGATCTCGGCCGTGCTGGCCGGGGGACTCGCGGGCGTGCTCGGTGCCTACCTGATCGCGGTGAGCGGCGGCAACTGGCTGCTGCTGGCCATCTACATGGCCGTGCTGGCGCTGCTCACGACGGCTTCCACGTTCCTGGTTCCCGAGACGCTGCGCCGTGACCTGACCCGCATCGACGATGCCGTGAAGGTGTCGCGCGACGAGGTCGGCGACGACGTCAGCGCCACCACCGTCACGATTCGCACGGTGGGATGGTGACCGTGCCGACGGGTATCGCGGCGTTCGATCTCACCGGACGCACCGCACTGGTCACCGGGTCGAGCCAGGGCATCGGGCGTGCACTCGCGCAGGGCCTCGCCGAGGCCGGTGCCACGGTGATCGTGCACGGCCGAGACGCCGCCAAGGCGCAGCACGCCGCCGAGGAGATCACGACCGCGACCGGCCGGTCGGCTGGGAGCGTCGTGTTCGACGTGACCGATGCGGATGCGGTGGATGCCGGAGTCACGGCGATCGAGGAGACGCACGGCACGCCGGACATCGTGATCAACAACGCCGGCATCCAGCGGCGCGCCCCGATCGCCGAGTTTCCCGAGGAGGACTGGGAGGCGCTGCTGGCCACGAACCTGTCCAGTGCCTTCCACCTGTCCCGTCGAGTTGCCGCCGGCATGATCGATCGTGGATCGGGCAAGCTCGTGCAGATCGGCAGTGTGCAGTCGCAGCTGGCCCGCCCCTCCATCGCCGCGTACGCGGCCACGAAGGGTGCGATCTCGATGTTCACCAAGGGGCTGTGCGCCGACCTGGCGCCGCACGGCGTGCAGGCCAACGCGATCGCTCCGGGATACTTCGCGACCGAACTCACCCGCGCCCTGGTGGACGATGCCGAGTTCTCCGCGTGGGTGCGGGGGCGCACGCCGGCCGGTCGGTGGGGACTGACCCGTGATCTCGTCGGCGCCGCCGTGTTCCTCAGCAGTTCGGCATCCGATTTCGTCAACGGGCAGACGCTGTTCGTCGACGGCGGCATGACGGCGGTGGTGTGATGCTCATCGGACGGATGCGCGCCGACGGCGCCGTCCATCACGTGCGGTGGCACGGCGGCCGGGCGATCGCCATCGAGGATCCGTATGTCGCGTTCGCGGCGGGGCGGAAGCCGGCCGACGTCGGCGGCGCCGTCGTCGACGGACAGCTGCTCGCGCCCGCCGACCCGCGCGTGGTCGTGGGGATCGCCCAGAACGGTCCGGGCCACCCGGCTCCCGTGCAGGCGTGGCTCAAGAGTCCGCGCACCGTGGTGGGCAGCGGCGAGACCGTGACACTGCGACGGGATGCCGGCACGACCGTCGCCGAGGGCGAGATCGCCGTCGTGATCGGGCGCGACACCGCCGGACTCACGGTCGCCAACGCGGCGGACTATGTCCTCGGCGTCACCGCGGTCGATGATCTGTCCAGCCCGGATCGCGGAGATCTCGACCCGCGCAACTTCGAGTCGAAGGCGGGGGAGGGCTACACCCCGCTCGGACCGTGGATCGACACGGATGCCGGCCTCACCGGCATCCCGCTCGTGCTGCGCGTCGGCGGCGACGACGTCGCGCGCACCGGGAGCGACGAGCTGCCGGTGCCGATCGCCGAATGCCTCGCGTATGTCGCGACGTGGGCACGGATGGGCCCTGGCGACATCGTCATGATGGGCGCACCGTTCTCGAACGCCCCCGTCGCGCCGGGCCAGACCATCGAGGTCTCCGTCGCCGGCATCCGCTTGATCACCCCCACGCGGTGACCGCCCGCATCCGCGCCCTCGAGGAGGACTCTGCCATGGCCAATCTCGCCGTCGTCGCCCACGCCGCCGGAGACGTCCGGGTCGAAGACATCGGACCGGCACGCCCCGCATCCGACGAAGCCGTCGTCGCCGTCTCCTACGGCGGCATCTGCGGCTCGGACCTGCACTACTGGACCCACGGTGCGGCCGGCGCCTCGATCCTGCGTGAGCCGATGGTGCTCGGTCACGAGCTGAGCGGAACCGTCACGGCGGCCGCCGCCGACGGCTCGGGACCGGCGGTCGGTGCGCGGGTGGCGGTGCATCCGCTCACTCCGGTCGGCGACGGCAGCACGCCGTGGCCCGCCGACCGGCCGAATCTCGCGCCCGCATCGACCTACCTGGGCTCGGCGATGCACCTGCCGCATACCCAGGGCGGCTTCGCGCAGGAGGTCTCCCTGCCCACCCGCATGCTGCACGTGCTGCCCGACGGACTCGATCTGCGCACGGCGGCCCTCGCCGAGCCGGCAGCCGTCGCCTGGCACGGGCTGGAGCGCGCCGGCGAGATCCGCGGACGCCGGGTCGCCGTCATCGGGGCGGGTCCGATCGGGCTGCTCGTCGCCGCCGTCGCGCTCCACCATGGCGCGGCCGAGGTGATCGCGACCGACGTGCAGGAGCGGCCGCTCGATATCGCGCGCGGCTGGGGGGTCACCGCCGTCGCCGCGCAGGATGCCGAGCGCATCGCCGCGCTGCACGCCGACGTCGTCGTCGAGTCCAGCGGCACCGTGCCCGGGCTCGCTGCGGCGATCTCGGCTGCCCGTCGCGGCGGGACCGTCGTGATGCTCGGTCTGCAGCGCAGCGGCGACATCGCCGTGCCGATGGCCACCGCGATCACCCGTGAGCTCACGCTGACCGGGTCGTTCCGGTTCGGGGACGAGTTCGCGGCGGTACTGGCCGCGCTCGCAGACGGATCGCTGCGCGTCGACGGCGTCGTGACCCATGAGGAGGATGTGCGCGACGCCGTCGCCGCACTCGGAGTCGCCGCCGACGCGGCCGTCTCGTCGAAGGTGCTGCTCTCGTTCGCCGCGGCATCGGTATCGTCGTCGGTATCCTCGAACGAGGCGGCACCGCCGAAGCGGGATGCAGAGGGGGAAGCGTGATCCGGATCGTGGTGATGGGTCCGAGCGGCTCGGGGAAGTCTCTCGTCGGCGCCGCGCTGGCCTCGCGGCTGCGGGCGCGCTTCGTCGACGGCGACGACCTGCACCCGGCGACCAACATCGCGAAGATGCGCGCCGGCACGCCACTGGACGATGCGGATCGTGCGCCGTGGCTGGATGCCGTCGCGCTCACGCTCGCCGGGCGCGACGCGACAGTCGTGGCCTGCTCCGCGCTGCGGCGCAGCTATCGCGATCGCATTCGCGGCCGCGTGGCCGATGCCGTGTTCGTCGAGCTCGTGGTCGCCGCGGAGCAGCTGCACACGCGGATGTCGCGGCGGGAGCACTTCATGCCGCCGGAGCTGCTGGACTCGCAGCTGAACACGCTCGAGCCGCTCGCTCAGGACGAGGTCGGGGTGCGTGTCGCGAACGACGCCGACCTGGAATCGGTCGTCGATCGCATCGTCGCCGTGCTGGAGGGTCAGTCCTTGCGGTAGGCCGAGCGGCCCATCGACCAGAACGCACCGACCACGCCCACCGTCGCACCGACTGCCATCAGACCGATCAGCCACATCAGCGCGTGCGTCATCCAGCCGTAGTCCATGGTGCTCCTCAAGCCTGATCGATCGGGACGTCTTCATCGTAGCTGGGGCGCTGGTAGACTTGTGCACCGTACTTCGGCGAGGGATGCCCGGCATCCGTGATCGACGCAGTGATACGCCTTGTGGACCTCCACGTGGCTTCCTCACGCGCGTGCGTTCGAGTCGAGACCACAGACCCAGATCAGGGCCCGGATGTCGGGTCCACAAGGAGAACATCATGTCGACTGAGAACGACACCAAGGTCGTCGCCGAGCTGCGTGAGCAGTTCGGCAAGGGCTTCGCACGCCGTCTGCGTGCCGCCGGCCAGATCCCCGCCGTCCTGTACGGCCACGGCACCACCCCGGTGCACCTCGCGCTGCCGGGCCACCAGGTCTCGCTGCTCATCCGCCGCGCCAACGCGCTGCTCGAGCTCGACGTCAACGGCAAGGGCCACCTCGCCCTCGTCAAGGACGTGCAGAAGGACCCCGTGCACCAGATCATCGAGCACATCGACCTCCTCGTCGTGAAGAAGGGCGAGAAGGTCCAGGTCGACATCCCGATCGTCATCACCGGCGAGTCGGCTCCCGGCACCATCCTCAACCAGGACGCGGTGAGCATCTCGCTCGAGGTCGAGGCGACGCACATCCCCGAGCACGTCGAGGTCTCCGTCGAGGGCCTGGAGGAGGGCGCGCACATCACGGCCGCCGACCTGACGCTGCCCAAGGGCGCATCGCTGGTCGCCGAGGGTGACGTGCTGATCGTCGCGATCACCACCCCGTCCGGCCCGTCGGCCGATGACGAGGCTGCGGATGCCGCGTCCGCTGCCGCGGGCGAGAGCGCCGGCGCCGAGTCCGGCGAGGCTTCCGCGGAGTAATCCGCGCAATGCGTTCTGGGGCCCGCCCCACCGATAACGGTGGTGGCGGGCTCCGTCGTCGAGGGGAGAGGTGACATGGCCGAGACCTGGCTGGTGGTGGGACTGGGGAATCCCGGGCCCCGGTACGAGCTGACCCGGCACAACGTCGGCCAGATGGTCGTCGACGAGCTGGCTGCGCGCCGCTCGGAGACCCTTCGCACACACAAGGCGAACGCCCGGGTGGCGGAGACGTGGCTCCGGCCCGGCGCCGCGAAGCTCGTCCTCGCCAAGCCGAACTCGTTCATGAACGTCTCCGGCGGTCCGGTGTCGGCCCTGGCGAAGTTCTACGACGTGCCCGCTGAGCGCGTCATCGTCGTGCACGACGAGCTCGACATCCCGTTCGACGCGGTCAAGCTCAAGATCGGCGGTGGGCACGGCGGTCACAATGGCGTGCGTGACGTCGCGAAGGCACTGGGCACGCCGGAGTTCCCGCGCGTGCGGGTGGGCATCGGTCGCCCGCCCGGGCGCCAGGACCCCGCCGACTGGGTACTCGACCCGTTCGGCGCGACCGAGCGCAAGGACCTGCCGCTCGTGCTCAGCGACGCGGCCGACGCCGTCGAGCTGCTCGTCGCCGAGGGCCTGCTGGCGGCCCAGCAGAAGCACCACGCGCCGCGCGCCTAGTCGTCACAGTTTTCGGGTGGACAGCAGTGCTGACACCGGTGGTTCGACGACGGGCCTGGCAATCCGCACGACCGGCGTGGTCGACAGCAGTATCGTGAGGCCAACGGCGATCACCCCGGTTGCGACGAGCATAGGTATCGCCAGTCCCGCGACGGGGACGAGGATGCCGCTGGCGAAGATAAGCCGCAGCACGAACGTGTGTAGCAGGTAGACGTACAGCGTGCGTCCGCCCCACGATGTGAAGAACAGCCGTCGCCGCGGAACCAGCAGGAGGAACGCCAGCGACATCGCCACTGCCGCGACCAGCAGACCCACACGGATGAGGATTCCCCAAGCCGGTTCAAGGCCGCGTGGCGCCAGCATACCTTCGTACGAGGTGTACCCCGCCGCCCAGCCGCGCATGCCGAGTGCTTCCAGTGGGACGCGGGCGATCCACGCAGCGGCGCCCACGGTCAGAAGCATCGCGCCCGCGACGATCCTCGCGCCCCAGGATGGCTGAAGGAACCAGCGCGCCGCGAGAAGCCCCCGCTCCCGGCAGAGATAGCCGAGTACGAAGATCGGCAGGAGATACGCCGTGCGCGACAGCGACCACTGTGGACCGATCGCCGGAAGCAGCCCCGATAGCAGCGAGATCAGCACCGAGATGATCAGCGGTGCGCGCGTGGCGAGGATCAGCGGCAGCACGAGGATCAGCACGATCAGAGTCACGAGGTACCAGAGCGTCCACCCGGGGATCACGAGAAAGCTGTGCGGGAACGGGCCTGCGCCGGTCGCGAAGCGCACCAGCGCCCAGATGCCTTCGAAGACCAGCCACGTGAGCGCGAGGCGCCATACGGCGACGATGCTCTTCCTGGGGTCTGTCGACGCGAAGTAGCCGGAGAGGAAGATCAGCGCAGGAATGTGGAACACGTAGAGCAGTAGCGCCATCCAGCGCTGGGCGGCACTGCCCTCCGGCAGGTCGTTGAGCAGATGACCCCAGACGATGAGCACCAGCAGGAGCCAGCGGGCGTTGTCCCACAGAGCGATTCGCGGGGCGCGTGAGGAGGCGGCGGTCACCGGTGGTCGCCCGCGCTCAGAGCGCTGTCACGCTGCCGGTGGCAAGCGCGACGAACAGCGCGATGAAGAAGA
>Ga0180219_1001713_pt1 | contig 13750 bp, 13 predicted proteins | sample eDN3rd30CBELigMG_FD_151338 | JGI IMG/M metagenome (GOLD analysis project Ga0180219, IMG submission 151338) | Enriched Miracle-Growth compost microbial communities from Emeryville, California, USA - eDNA 3rd pass 30_C BE-Lig MG (version 2)... ...
CGAGTCGGGTCTCGCTTTCGCCGCGGACCGTGATGATGACTTCGCTCATGCGGCGACTCTACGCGGGATGCCGGGAATGGCGCGCTGTCGTCTTCCGTTGTAAGCTGTAATGCTCGGGTGCTTCGGCACCAGAGTGACAATTCCCAGAGTGACAATTCCACAGTGTGACAGTGGCTTGCTGCCTGGCAGCGTTCCGGGGCTGATCGGTTTCGACAGCGCCTGTGAATCTGCGAGAAGCGGGCCGAGGATGCAGGGTTATCTCGTTAACGATCTCTGCGAACCAATAGTTGCCGATGCAAAGCGCAACGACTTCGCCCTCGCTGCCTAAGCGAGCCTGAAGTCCGTCAGACCGTAGGCGATCCCGCTACGGACCCTGGCGTCATCTAGGGATCTTGCTGTGTGACGGGGTCTCGACGTCACACGGGACTCTTCTGAGACTGGGCTCGTCGACTTAGGTGTCTGTGACAAAGGTCGGAGCCGAGCAGAACGTCTCTACAGACTGCGCCCGGAGAAGACGCAGTATCCCAGCGTTGGACGGGGGTTCGATTCCCCCCAGCTCCACAGAGCCGCTGTCACCAGAGAGGCCCCCTGCTCCCGTGGAAACACGTGAGACAGGGGGCTTTTCGCTGCCTGCGCGGGCCGCTCGCAGGACGTTTTCACGATCCCGGGCGTGTCGGCGGCGTGTCTCGGTCGGCCCGCCGGAAAGTCCTGCGGCGTGTACGCCCGAGAGTCCTCGCAGGATGCCGCTATGCGCGGGCGTCGGCGACCGTGCCCGCTCAGGAGCCGGGGCGCTCGATGAGCAGAAGGCCCTGCTTGGTGTCGGAGACGGTGACCCAGCCGTCGCCGAACAGGTAGGTCATCCCGTAGCCGCCGTCGTCGGTGGCGATGGCCTGCGCTGGATCCTCCGTGACGTAAACGCCCTGCGCCCCGTCCTCGACGATCCAGCCCTCCGCAGCCAGCGCCTGCTGCGCGGCTGTCGCCTCGTCTGCCGTGATCGGCGACCAGCCCCACAGCAGCAGGTTCCCGCTCGCCGTCGAGAAGTCGCCCCAGGTGCACGCGATGCCGTCGCTGTACTCGGCGTCGAGGATCGTGAACGGGTCTTCCCGGTACGACCAGCCCTCGCCCTCGAGCTCGGCGACGAGGTCGGCGCCGATGAGCGTGTCGCACGCGGCGGTGAGGTCCTCGGGCGCTGTGGTCTCCTCAGGAGCTGTCGTCTCGTCAGGGTCGTCTGCTGGTGCTGTCGCAGGCGTCGTCGGGGGCGTAGTCGCCTCGGGCGCTGCGGCGGCGCCGCAGGCGGTCAGGCCGAGGAGGAGCGCGACGGTGGCAGGAAGAGCGATGGCATAGCGGGGGAGGGTCATCGAAGTGGGGGCTCCGGATCAGGTGGGGTTGTGGAGGAGAGCGAGGAAGTCGTCGTGCAGGATGCCGTTCGTTGCGAGCGAGGAGAGGGATGCCAGGGAATCGCGGCCCTCGAAGTCGGTGAACCGGCCGCCGGCTTCGAGGATGATCGGAACGAGCGCGGCGATGTCGTACTCCTTGACACCGAACTCCGCGACGAACTCCAGACGGCCCTCGGCGAGCAGCATGTAGGGCCAGGTGTCGCCGTAGCCGCGGTCGCGCCATACGGCGCGGGAGAGGCGGAGCAGCTGGTCGGTGTGCCCGGTCTCGTCCCACTGGGCGACGCTCTGGAAGCTCACGCTCGACGCGCTGATGTCGTCGACGGCGGACGCCTGCAGGCGCCGCGGCTCGCCGGAAGGGGTGTTGGTCCACGCCCCCTGCCCAGAGGCAGCCCACCAGCGGCGCCCCAGGGAAGGCTGGCTGGCGACCCCGACGCGGGGCGCGCCGTCGATTTCGAGGGCGATCAGGGTCGTCCACATCGGGATGCCCTTGAGGTAGTTCGCGGTCCCGTCGATCGGATCGATGATCCAGCGGCGGGCTCCCTCGCCGCTGACGCCGAACTCCTCGCCGAAGATGCCGTCGGCCGGACGCTCGGTCTCGAGGATGCCGCGGATGCGCTGCTCCACGGCGAGGTCGGCCTCGGTGACATGCGACGCGTCGGCCTTCGTGCGGATATCCAGATCCGGCGCGTCGAATCGGGCCATCGCCACCTCGTCCGCGGCGTCGGCCAGGCGCAGCGCCAGCGCCAGATCGTCGGTGAGGTCGCCGTCGAAGGGCGCACTCCAGGACGGTGTGGGGGTGGGGGAGGTCACGTCTTCAAGGATACGTGGGGGTTCCCGGCTCGATTGGCGTGCAACGGCATCGAGATGGTAACGTTGCTCCTCGGTTCGCCTCATCAGTGAATCTGCACCTCTAGCTCAATCGGCAGAGCAACTGACTCTTAATCAGTGGGTTCTGGGTTCGAGTCCCAGGGGGTGCACAGTGCGAAGAACGGCCCCGGATCTCCGGGGCCGTTCTTCGTTTCGGGCGGGCGCGCGAGCGCTCAGGCGGCGTCTCCGACGAGGACGGCGACGGCTTCCTCCGCGGCATCCGCCTCATGGACGTCGATGCGGGCGAGCGCGCGACGACCGATCAGGATGGTCGCGGCGGCCACGACGATCGAGCCGGCGGCGAACAGGAACGGCACCGATGCGTTGGTGGCGTGCCACAGTGCCGCGGCGATCGGGGGAGCGGCCGCGCCGCCGAGGAATCGCACCGCCGAGTACGCGGAGCTGGCCACCGAGCGGGGAAGGTCGGTCGCCTCCATCACCGACTCGGTGAGGATCGTGTTCATCAGGCCCAGCAGCAGGCCTCCGACGATGATGGCGACGACGAGCCCGGCCGGGTCGTCCGCGAAGACGGCCGCCGCCACGAGGTCGAGGGCGAGCAGCGGCAGCACGAGGAGCATCGCCGAGGTGCGGCGCATCCGGCGCAGCAGGATCGGCGCCACCCAGACGCTCGTCACGGCGAGCGCGACGCCCCAGCCGAAGAAGGTCAGGCCGATGCCCATCGCCCCGAACCCGAGCGGGTACGGCGAGAAAGCCAGCAGCACGAAGAACCCGATGTTGTAGAACACCGCGGTGATGGCCAGCACCGCCAGCGCCGGCCGGCGCAGCGCGCGGAACGGCGCCGACAGCGGGATCGGCACGCGCTTCTCATCGGTCGTCCGAAGCAGCACCAGCACGGCGACGAACGCGATCGACATCAGCGCGACGACGCCGAAGAACGGGCCGCGCCAGCTCATTTCGCCGAGGATGCCGCCCAGCAGCGGGCCGATCGCGATGCCGAGGCCCAGAGCCGCCTCGTACAGGATGATCGCCGCCGAGCTGCCGCCGCTCGCCGCGCCGACGATCGTCGCCAGCGCCGTCGAGATGAACAGGGCGTTGCCCAGTCCCCACCCGGCGCGGAAGCCGATGATCGCGTCCACGCTGTTGGCCAGCGCGCACAGCAGAGCGAACGCGACGATAAACGCGAGGCCGATCAGCAGCGTCTTCTTCGCGCCGATGCGACTGGACACCCAGCTGGTCACCAGCATCGCGAGGCCGGTGACGACCAGGTAGCTCGTGAACAGCAGTTCGGTCTCGACGGGTGTCGCTTCCAGCGACTCGGCGATCGCCGGCAGGATCGGGTCGACCAGGCCGATGCCCATGAACGCCACCACGCAGGCGAACGCCACCGCCCACACCTGCGCGGGCTGCCGCCACACGCTCGCTCGCTGCCCTGCTCCCGATGTCATCGTTCCTCCTGTGCGCCGGTCTTGTCGGTGAGAATCCGGGCAGCCCGCCGCAGCGCCGCCCAGTCATCGTCGGTGAGGCCGGCGAAGCGAGGGGCGAGGGATGCCTGCAACTGCACGAGCCACTGATCGAGCGCGGCGATACCGGCATCCGTCGCCGACAGCACGCTCACGCGCGAGTCGTGCGGATCCGCCTCCCGCGTGAGCAGTCCGGCATCGGCCATCTGTCCCGCCAGCCGCGTCATGCCCGGCTGGCTGATCCGGCTCAGCCGGGCCAGCTCGCCGAGTCGCTGGGGCCCGTGATCGCGCAGCAGCGACAGCGTGCGCCACTGTGCGGCCGGCGCAGGCGACGGGGTGTCCAGCGCCGCCATCCGCGTGAGTGCGTGCGCCCCGAGCATCAGCCGCAGGATGTCCTCGCTTTTCGTCATGACAGAAGCATATCAACGCTATATAACAAGCAAATGTAAAGGTCCGACAACGGTCGCCCCGAGAGGGGCCTGTCCGGTTGACAGACGACGACACGCATCGCACTATTGCAGTACCTGAATCAGCTCTCAGGTATGTTCCTTCCAACGGAGAAAGGCACGCACATGCGGGTTACGAAGAAGTTGCTCCTGGGGTCGGTGATCGCCACTGCGGGACTCGCGCTGGCGGCCTGCGCCCCCACCACCGCCGAGCCGGGCGACTCAGCCACCGAACCGGGCGCGACGAGCGAGGTGACCATCGGCATCATCACAAGCGAGACGGGCCCGCTCGCCGGCTACGGCGAGCAGTACCTCGACGGCTTCAAGGCTGGCCTGGACTACGCCACCGACGGCACCGGCGAGGTCGACGGCACGAAGATCACCGTCGACTACCGGGATGACGCCGGTGACCCCGACACCGCGGTCAACATCGCCAAGGAGCTCATCGGCGACGGGGTGAAGATCCTCGCCGGCAGTGCATCGTCGGGCGTGGCGCTGGCCGTGGCCGAGCAGGCCGCGCAGAACCAGGTGCTGTTCGTCTCCGGCCCGGCAGCGGCCGACGCGATCACCGGCATCAACGACTACACCTTCCGCAGCGGGCGCCAGTCCGCGCAGGACGTCGCCACCGCCGGCACCTTCCTCGACGACATCTCGGGCAAGACCGTGACGGTGTTCGCGCAGAACACCGCGTTCGGCCAGGGCAACGAGGCTGCGGTCAAGGCGATCCTGGGCGCCAAGGGCGCCGAGGTCAACAGCGTGCTGGTCGCCGAGGACGTCACCGAGTTCACCCCGTTCGCGCAGCAGGTGCTCGCGGCCGGGCCCGACCTCGTGTTCGTCGCGTGGGCCGGCACGACCTCCGGGGCGATGTGGCAGGCGATGAGCCAGCAGGGCGTGCTCGACGAGATTCCGGTGGTCACGGGTCTCGGCGACGCCGCGACGTTCGGCGCGTACGGTGAGGCCTCTGAGAAGATCAGCTTCCTGAACCACTACTTCCCGGGAGCGCCCGACAACGCGGTCAACACCGCGATGGTGGATGCCGTCACCGCTGCCGGCGGCGCGCCCGACCTGTTCACGCCGGACGGCTTCACCGCCGCGCTCATGCTCGTGCACGCCATCGGCGAAGCTGGCGACGATGTGGACGGCCTGATCGCCGCGCTCGAGGGCTACAGCTTCGACGGGCCGAAGGGCTCCACGACGGTCCGCGCGAGCGACCACGCCCTGATCCAGGAGATGTACCAGGCCAAGCTCGTCGCCGACGGCGACACGTTCGTCCCGGAGCTCGTCGCCACCGTCGCCGCCGACGACGTCGCCCCGGCCGAAGCACAGTGAGCACCAACACAGTGAGCACCGCAGCAGTGAGCACCGTCACGGTGAGAGGAGAATCCGAGCGATGAGCACCCCCGTCCCGTCCGCGCTCCGCGTCGAAGGCCTCGGCCTGCAGATCGGCGGCGCGACCATTCTCAAGGATGTCGATCTCGACGTCGCGCCCGGCACCCTCGTCGGCGTGATCGGACCGAACGGCGCCGGCAAGACCACGCTGTTCAACGTGATCTCCGGCGTCACCAGGCCCACGAGCGGCCGCATCCTGATGAACGGTGAGGACATCACCCGCACGTCCGTGCCGCAGCGGGCGCGGGCGGGACTGGGGCGCACCTTCCAGACGTCGAGCCTGTTCCCGCGCCTGAGCGTGCTGGAGAACGTCCGGCTCGCCGCGCAGGTCACGCTCGGCGGCAACTATTCGCTGCTGCGCTTCCCGCGCGGGGCGGATGCCGCGACCGAGCGCGCGCGGGAGCAGCTGGCCAAGGTGGGTCTCACCCACAAGCTCGACACACCCGCCGGCGACATCTCGCACGGCGACAAGCGCAAGCTCGAGATCGCCGTGCTGCTCGCCACCGACGCCTCGATCGTCCTGCTGGACGAGCCGATGGCCGGTGTCGCCTCCGGTGACGTCGGCGGGCTCGTGGACACCATCCGCCGCATGCAGGCCGAGACCGGCTGCACGGTGCTGATGGTGGAGCACCACATCGATGTGCTGATGGGGCTCGTCGACCGCGTCGCGGTCATGTACGCGGGCTCGATCATCGCGTTCGACGCGCCGCAGCAGATCATGGCCAACCCGCTCGTGCAGAGCGCCTACCTCGGCCGGACGGAGGCCGCATGACCGCGCACACCGCTGCGCCCCCGCCGATCCTGACGGTGGCGAACCTCTCGGCATCCATCGCTGGTCAGCAGGTCGTCGAGGACGTCTCCTTCGAGGTGCCGGCCACCGGGATCACGGCTGTCCTCGGCCGCAACGGCGTCGGCAAGACGTCGACGCTGCGGGCGATCCTCGGCCTCATCCACCGACGCGGCGTCGTCACGCTCGCCGGCGAGCGCATCGACGGCCTGCCCACGCACCGCATCGTGCAGCGCGGCGTCGGCTATGTGCCGGAGGACCGCGACGTGTTCGCGAAGCTGACCGTCGCCGAGAACCTCGCGCTGGCCGAGCGTGACCGCAACCCGCATCGCGAGTTCGTCGCCGCGCTCTTCCCCGACCTCGTCGCGCGGCGCAACCAGATGGCCGGCACGCTCTCCGGCGGACAGCAGCAGATGGTGTCCGTTGCGCGTGCGCTGCTCAACGAGAACCGCATCCTGCTGGTCGACGAGCCCACCAAGGGCCTCGCGCCGCGGATCGTCGGCGAGGTCGCCGACGCGCTGGCCGAGGCCGCGAAGGTCGTCCCGATCCTCCTCGTCGAGCAGAACCTCGACGTGGTGCGTCGACTCGCGGCGGATGCCGTCGTCATCGCCGGCGGACGGGTCGTGCACACCGGCCGCGCCGCCGACATCCTCGCCGACGACGCCCTCACCACACGCCTGCTCGGCGTCAGCGGGGAGGTGCACACATGAGCAGCCTCGTCCTCATCCTGCTGACCGGCATCGGCCTCGGCGCGCTGTACTTCCTCGTCGCCTCCGGCCTCAGCCTCATCTATGGACTCATGCACGTGCTGAACTTCGCGCACGGAGCCTTTCTGACCCTCAGCGCCTTCGTCGGCTGGCAGGTCGCGCAGGCTCTCGGCACGGGGTCCTGGGGGTCGTTCCTCGCCTCGATCCTCGTCGGCGCGGTCGTCGGCGCGGTATTCGCCACCGTCACCGAGCTCGTGCTCATCCGCCCGCTGTACGAGCGGCACATCGAGCAGGTGCTCGTCACGGTGGGCCTGTCGTTCGCCGCGGTCGCCCTGTTCGAGGGCATCTGGGGCACCGACGCCATCAACATCTCCGGCCCGGTCTGGCTGCGCGGGACCACGGAGGTGCTCGGGGCGAAGATCCCGAACACCTACTGGGTGCTCATGGTCGCCGCGGCCATCGTGCTGGCCGCACTCGTGCTGTTCCTGCGCAAGACCCGGTACGGCATGATCATCCGGGCCGGCGTCGAGAACCGCGCGATGGTGACGGCGCTCGGCATCGACGTGCGCCGCAGCTTCACCCTCGTCTTCGCGATCGGCGGTGCCGCCGCAGGCATCGGCGGCGTGCTGGCGATGCACTACTCCACCTTCGTCTCGGCCCATCTCGGGTCGACGCTGCTGATCTTCGCGTTCATCGTCACCGTCATCGGCGGTCTCGGGTCGCTGGCCGGAGCGGCGATCGCGTCCGTCCTGGTCGCGGTGCTGCAGCAGTTCGCCAACTTCTATCTCGACGGCACGGGCGACTTCATCGTGGTCGCGCTGCTCGCGGTCGTGCTGCTGGTGCGCCCGCGCGGACTCCTGGGGAGGGCAGCATGACGCTCACCACCGGCATCCCCACGCTCGTACGTGGACGCAAGGGCGCCTATCTGCCGTTCATCGCCGGCGGCGCGCTCGTCGTGCTCATGGCGGTGCTGCCCCTGCTGAACATCTCGCTGCCCGGCATCCTGCCCGGTGCGACCTACACGCCCGGCACGCTCGCGCTGCTGTCGCTGTGCATGGTGTTCGCGGCGCTCGCCCTCTCGTACAACCTGCTGCTGGGCACCGCCGGCATGCTCTCGTTCGGGCACGCGCTGTACTTCGGCGCGGGCGCCTACGGGCTCGGCATCGCCCTGAAGTACCTCGGTGTGCCGCTGTGGCCCGGCATCTTCATCGCGCTACTCGGCGGACTGGCCATCGCGCTGGTCACCGGGGCGGTCGCGATGCGCGTGTCCGGCATCCCGTTCGCGATGGTGACGCTCGCCTTCGCGCAGGCAGGCTCGGTGCTGGTGCGTCGCAACCAGCAGGTCACCGGCGGTGAAGAGGGTATGCGGCTACCGGTCGCCCAGGTGCCGGAGTGGCTCGTCGGCGTCGTCAACACGCGCAACCTGTACTGGTTCACGCTGGTGGTCGTCGTCCTGGTCTACCTCATCGTGCTCTGGGTCGACCGGTCCCGGCTGGGGCACCTCGCCGAGGCTGCGCGCGAGAACGAGCTGCGCGTGCGGGTGCTGGGGCTGCGCCCGTACGTCGCGAAGCTCATCGTGTTCCTGGTCGCCGCCGGGTGCGCGTCGCTCGCCGGCATCGCGTACATGCTGCTGCAGTCGGGCACCCAGCCCAGTGCCGTCGGCGCCGACCTGACCATCACGGTCCTCGTCATGGTCGTCCTCGGTGGCGTTGGGTTCCGCTGGGGTGCCATCGTGGGAGGCGTGCTCTACACCCTGCTCGACCAGCGCCTCACGGTGCTCGCGCGATCGGAGTGGATCAGCGACCTGCCCGACGTGCTGCGCATTCCGCTGTCCGAGCCGCTGTTCCTGCTCGGCGTGCTGTTCATCCTCGTCGTGATGTTCCTGCCCGGCGGCATCGCCGGAACGATCGACGGGGCCGTGCGCCGCCGGCGCGGTGAGCGCACGCGGGCACAGCTGGCGCGGCTCGACGACGCCGAGCAGGCCGCTCCCGAGCAGGTCGAGGTGCGGGCATGAGCGACGGCAGCGGGCGCGGCGGCTCCGCCGACGGCGCGCACACGATCGGCCGTTGGCTGTCCGACCGTGCCGCTGTCGCCCCTGACCGCATCGCGATCGACGACCGGGGCGTGCGCATCGCGTACGGCGAGCTGGATGCCCGGGCCGCCGGCCTCGCCCGCAGCCTGCGCGCGGCCGGCTACGGCCCCGGCGACCGCGTGGCCACGATCTCCGGCAACTCGATCGAGCACGTCGTCGTGTTCTTCGCCTGCGCCCGCGCGGGCCTCGCGTTCATGCCGCTGTCCTGGCGGCTCACCCCGCGGGAGCTGAGCGAGGTTCTCACCGCATCGGCACCCGCCCTGGTCCTGGTGGAGGACGAATACATCGGCAGCGCGAGCGACGCACTGCGCCGCATGGCGGCGCGCCCGCCGATGGCGCTGCTCGGTACCACGGGCGTCGAGGCGGCCGTGCCGGCCCGGCCGGGCGGGGCGGCCGCGCAGCGCCCCGTGCGCGACGACGACGCGCTGCTGGTGATCCACACGTCCGGCAGCGAGGCGGCGCCGAAGGGCGTCGTGCTCACGCACGCCAACTGCTTCTGGAACAACCTGGCCCTGGCGGGTGCTCTGCCCGTGACCGCCGACGACGTCGTCCTGGCGATGTTGCCGCAGTTCCACGTCGCGGCCTGGAACTGCCAGCCACTGCTGGCCTGGTGGACCGGCGCGACGGTCGTGCTGGAGCGCTCGTTCCAGCCGCAGCGCGTGCTGCAGCTGATCGCGGAGCGCGGCGTGACCACCATGATGGGCGTGCCCACCCAGTACCGGCTGCTCGCCGACGATCCGCGGTTCGGCGCCGACACCCTGCGCACGCTGCGCGTCGCCCTCGTCGGCGGGGCGACCGTGGGGCACGAGCTCGCCGCGGTCTGGGAGGCCGTCGGCACGCCCCTCACGCAGGGCTACGGGCTCACCGAGGCGGCCCCCAACGTGCTGTACGCCGGTCGCCCCTATCCGCACGTGGATGTCATGCTCACCGACGCGGAGACGTCCCTGCCGCTGGAGGGACCGGCCACCGGCGAGCTCTGGGTGCGCGGACCGAGCGTGTTCGCCGGCTATCTGCGCGACGAGCCCGCGACGGCGCGGGCGATGCACGAGGGCTGGCTGCGCACCGGTGACATCGCGCAGCGATCCGCCGACGGCGAGTATCGGATCGTCGACCGCCTCAAGGACATCTACATCTCCGGCGGCGAGAACGTCGCTCCCGCCGAGGTGGAGGCGGTGCTGCTCCGGCATCCCGCGATCGCCGAGGCCGCCGTCGTCGGCGCCCCCGATCCGGTGTGGGGCGAGCGCGGCGTCGCGTTCGTCGTCGTCCGCGACGGCGCCCTGCTCGGCGAGGACGAGGTGCTGGCGCACGCGCGCGCCGAGCTGGCGGCCTTCAAGGTGCCGGTGCGCGTCGCGTTCGTCGCCGCGCTGCCGCGGGCCACGATCGACAAGCTCGCCCGGCCGCGCCTGCGGCAGTGGGCGTCCGAACTCGTGCAGATCCAGAGGGAAGAGGATGCCCGTGACCACCACTGATGCCGCTGCCGCGCAGCCGGTCGCCGACGCGCCGCCCGCGCTGTCGACCGCGGGGCGACCGCTCACCAAGCGCGGCGAGGCGACGCGACGCAAGCTGCTGGAGGCAGCCGAGCACGTGTTCGCCGCGCTCGGCTATCACGAGGCCTCGATAGTGAAGATCACCGAGCGCGCCGGCATCGGCCTCGGCACGTTCTACCTGTACTTCGACAGCAAGCAGCAGATCTTCGAGGAGCTCGTCGTCGACCTCAACCGCCGGGTGCGTCACGCGATGGCCGAGGCGATGGCCGACGCCGGCAACCGCATCGAGGCGGAGCGCGCGGGCTTCGAGGGGTTCTTCCGCTTCACCGCTGCGCACCCCGCCCTGTACCGGGTCGTGCGCGAGGCCGAGTTCGTCTCGCCCGAGACGCTGCGGCTGCACTACACGCGCATCGTCGACGGCTACGAGGCGGGTCTGCGAGCGGCGCAGGATGCCGGAGACGTCGACGCCGCCCTCGACCCCGCGGTCACCGCGTGGGCCTTGATGGGTGCCGGTGAGCTCATCGGCATGCGCTACCTGCTCTGGGAGCGCGACGCCGACGGCAACCCGCCGGCGCAGATGCCGGCCGCGGTCATCGACGACATGACGCGGTTCATCCGCAATGCGCTCGCGCCGCGCGCGCACGGTGACACCGAGACGGAAGACACCGAGACCGAAGACACCGAGACCGACCGAGAACGAGGGAGCCACCGATGACCGAGCAGGATCTGGCCGGCAAGCGGGCGCTGGTCACCGGAGCCGGCAGCGGCATCGGCCTGGCGTGCGCCCACGAGTTCGCGCGCCGCGGGGCGCACGTCATCGTCGCGGACGTGAACGGCGAGGCCGCGCAGGCGGCCGCCGCCGACACCGGGGGAGAGGCGTGGGTCATCGACCTGTCCGACACCGCGGCCCTCGACGATGTGTCGCTGGACGTGGACATCCTGGTCAACAACGCCGGCATCCAGACCGTCGCGCCCCTGCCCGACTTCGATCCGGAACGGTTCCGGTTCATGCAGCGGCTCATGGTGGAGTCGCCGTTCCTGCTCATCCGAGCCGCACTGCCCGGGATGTACGCGAAGGGATGGGGGCGGGTGATCAACATCTCCAGCGTGCACGGCCTGCGCGCCAGCGCCTACAAGGTCGCGTATGTCACCGCCAAGCACGCGCTGGAGGGCCTGTCGAAGGTCACCGCGCTGGAGGGCGGCACGCACGGGGTCACGAGCAACTGCATCAACCCGGCGTATGTGCGCACGCCACTCGTGGAGAAGCAGATCGCCGATCAGGCCCGCGTGCACGGCATCGCGGAAAGCGAGGTGGTCGAGAAGATCATGTTGACCGAGACCGCCGTCAAGCGTCTCGTCGAGGCAGACGAAGTCGCGTCACTCGCCGGTTGGCTCGCGTCGGACGCCGCGGGCATGGTCACCGGTGCCGCGTACACGATCGACGGCGGATGGTCGGCGCGATGACGACCGCGTTCACGGCTGTCGACGTCCCGGTGCGCGGCGGCGCGCTGCGGGTCGGCGTGAGTGAGGCGGATGCCGGTGCGCCCACCGTGCTCCTCGTGCACGGCGTGACGGCGTCGCATCTGGCGTGGACGGCGGTGACGGACGCGTTGCACGAGAGCATGCCCGGCGTGCGCCTGCTGGCACCCGATCTGCGCGGGCGCGGCCTGAGCCGCGACCTGTCCGGACCAGCCGGCATGGCGGCGCACGCCGACGACCTGCGCGATGTGCTCGATCATTTCGCTGTCGATCGGGCGCTCGTGGTCGGCCATTCGATGGGGGCGTTCGTGTCCGTCGTGCTGGCCCACCGGCATCCCGAGCGCGTATCCCGGCTGCTGCTCATCGACGGTGGTCTGCCACTCGCCGTTCCTGACGGGCTCGACCCGCAGGAGGTCGTGGCGCACGTCCTCGGACCGACCGCGGCGCGGCTGTCCATGCGGTTCGGCAGTGTGGGTGAGTATCTCGACTTCTGGCGGGCGCACCCCGCCTTCGCCGATGACTGGTCACCGCAGCTGGAGGAGTATCTCGCCTACGACCTCGCACCGGACGGGGCGGGCTCGTTCCGGCCCGCCACCGCGTACGAAACCGTCGTGGACGATTCCACCGACATGAACCTCACCTCCGCGGTGCCCGACGCGCTGGCCGCACTGCGGCATCCTGCGCGGCTGCTCACCGTCCCGCGGGGACTGCAGAACGAGGAGCCCGGGCTGTATGCGGCAGAGCGGTTGCCGGCACTGCTCGCCGAGTACCCCGGCCTGGTGCATGAGCGCATCGACGGCTTCAACCACTACACGATCGTGATGTCCGCTGAGGGCGGGCGGGTGATCGCGGATCGCATTCGCCAAGAGATCACTGGGCCGTGAGATGTGCGCTCAGCGCGCACCGGCGGCGACGCGCGTGCTCAACTGATGCGCGTGGGCCAGCAGCAGTCGACCCAGTTCGGCCTGTCGCTCCGGGGTGAAGCGGAACTCGACCCCGGTGAGGCTCAACGCCCACTGCGGGTGACCGCTGCGTGTGAACACGGCAGCCCCCAGCCCGTAGCTGCCCGGGACGATCAGCCCGGGGTTGACCGCGTAGCCGCGTTCCTTCGTCTCCTGCAGGCGCGCTCGGAGCCGCTTCTCGCGATGCGGCGACCCCCAGCGCTCCGCGAGGTCGGGATGCCGCTCGAAGTACGCGTCCACATCGTGAGGCGTGAGGAACGCAAGGATCGCGAGGCCGGCGCTGGCCACGCCGAGCGGGAACCGCACCCCTTCGGACAGCACGAACGAGCGGATCGGGAAGCTGCCCTCCTCGCGGATGAGGCACACCGTCTCGTCGCCGCGGCGCACGGACAGGAACGCGCTCTCCTCCGTGCGCACTGCGAGCGAGCGCACGATGTCGCGGGCGATCGCGGTGATGTCGTAACGGGATGCCGCGACGGTACCCATCAGGTACAGCTCCGGTCCCGGCATCCATCTGCCGGTCTGCTCGTCCTGGTCGACGAGACCTTCGTGGCGCAGCGCGGTGAGCAGGCGGTGCGTCGTCGGGCGCGTCAGGTCGGCGCGCCGGGCGATCTCCGCGACCGCGAGGCCGTCGTCGCCGGCCTGTGTGACGAGGCGCAACAGCGACGCGGCCCGGGCGATCGATTGGGCGCCGGGCACGGTGGCGATGCGACGGT
>Ga0180219_1001721_pt1 | contig 13710 bp, 14 predicted proteins | sample eDN3rd30CBELigMG_FD_151338 | JGI IMG/M metagenome (GOLD analysis project Ga0180219, IMG submission 151338) | Enriched Miracle-Growth compost microbial communities from Emeryville, California, USA - eDNA 3rd pass 30_C BE-Lig MG (version 2)... ...
GTCCCGGTCGAACACGCGTGCTCGCCGCTCGCAGTGGAAGACCGTCCCCGTCCAGCTCGTTCCCGTCGTGGTGCGGGGCGAGACCCACCTGGTGCCGCGCCGGCTGGTGCGCGCCGTGCAGCGCGGGCTCGTCGATCCCACGGTCTAGTCGATCCCACGGTCTAGCGGGCTCAGCCGAGGGTCCGCACCATCCGGTAGTTCGTCAGGGCCACGCCGCGCACCACGGGCCGCCGTTCCTCGACCACCACGAAGCCCCGCCGCTCGAAGAACGGACGCGCGGTGACGCTCGCGTGGGTGCTCAGCTCGCGGGCGCCGTGCCCGACGGCGGTCGCGGCGACGTGGTCGAGCAGGGCCGAGGCGACCCCGCGCCGCACGACCGCGGGGTCGACGAACATCATGTCGACGTACCCGGCGTCGTCCACGTCGGTGAACCCGACCACCTCGGCGTCCAGGACGGCGACCACGGTCGCCCGGGCGGCGCGCGCGGCGTGCCAGGAGGCGAGGTCCCGCTCGTCCGCGCCGGCCCAGGCGGAGATCTGCTCGGGGGTGTAGTCGGCGCTCGCGGTCTGCGTCACAGCCGCCAGGAACACCGCGAGCGTGCCTGCGGCGTCGTCGTCGGTGTAGGCCCGGATCGTCATCCCAGCATCGTGGCACGGCCGTGCGTTCGGCGAGCATCGCCTGCTCGCCTGTTCGCAGCGCGCGGCCCTTCACCTCCCTCGGCCGCTTGACTTCCCCCAGCGGGACGCATGGACTCGGCGCATGGGACTGACCGGCGACGAGGTGCGGGCGTGGTTCGAGTCGGCCGGCGAGGGGTTCGTCGCGGCCGTCACCCAGGTGGGCGACGACGCCTGGGCGAGACCGGGGCTCGGGGAGTGGGACGTCCGCGCGCTCGTCGGCCACACCTCGCGGGCCTTCCTCACCGTCGAGAGCTACCTCGTCGTGCCGTCGGGCGACCCGGCGTCGGACGCCGCGCTGTCGGACGGCCCGGTGCTGCGCCCGATCACCGTCGTCGACTACTACGCCCGTGCGCGCCAGACCGCGGCGGGACCGGACGTCGCCGCGCGCGGGAGGGCTGCTGGCGCGGCGCTCGGCCCCGTCCCGCTCGACGAGGTGCGAGCGATCCGGGACCGCGTCGTCGCGCTCGTCGCGGACAGCCCCGACGACGCGCCGGTGCGTTCACCGTTCGGCGACCTGGAGCTGATCGACTATCTGCAGACGCGCGCCTTCGAGCTCACCGTGCACGGCCTCGACCTGGTGCGGGCGCTGGGGATCGAGGCGCCGGAGGGGCTGCGCGCGGCGGTCCCTCCGGCGCTCGTGCTCGCGGCGCGGCTGACGGTCGACGTCGGCGGCGGCGCGACGTTGCTCGCGCTGCTGACGGGGCGACCCGCCGGTGCACCGCTCCCGCGCATCGTCTGAACGGGCGGATCGTCTGATCCGCCACGCTGTCGGCCTGTCGTCCCGTCGTGAGCCGCTCCGAGCCTCAGTGCTGGCCCGCGCCCTCGGAGGCGCCCGCCCGCTGTGCCGCCATCTCGGCGGCCCACGCGGCCACGCGCCGGGCAGACTCCTCGTCCGAGAGGTCCTCGACGCGCGTCATGATCGACCACCGCACGCCGAACGGGTCCCGGACGCTGGCGTACCGGTCGCCCGAGACGAAGTCCGTGACCGGTTCGCGCAGCGTGGCGCCGGCCTCGAGCGCCGCAGCGACGACGGCGTCGACGTCGGGCACGTAGAGAGCCAGCGAGTAGCAGTCGTCGTCGCCCGCCGGCGGCAGCACGAGATGGTAGTCCGGCACCGCGTCGCCGAGCTGCAGCAGCCCCTGGCCGAGGTCGAGCACCGCGTGCGCGACGATGCCCCCGAACCGCGTCACGTCCACGACGCGGGCGCCGAAGACGTCGCGGTAGAACTCGATCGCGCCGTTCGCGTCGGGCACCACGATGAAGGGGGTGAGCGACGTCGAGCTGTGCGGCCGGCCGGCCGTCGTCCAGCGGCCGTCGGCGGCGCGGCTCGACGTGGGTGTGCTGCTCGGTCCTGTTCCCTGGGGCCGCGAGGCCGTGCTGTCGTCCATGCCGACCACGCTAGGCCCGCCGCTCGGCACGGTTCTTGAAGATTCGCGACACCTACGCTGGGAGGATGAGCAGCATCGCCCGCGGGGTCTCGGACACCGGCGTCCTGCGACCCGACCGGCTTCCCACCTTCGCCCGGCTCGTGGCTCCGGATGCGGTGAGCGTGGTCCTGGGGCACGTGTGGATCCCGGAGTGGGACCTGCCCGGGGGCGTCGTCCTGACGCAGTCCGTGCTCGCCCATCCCGCCACGAACGTCGTGATCCAGCCGGGCGGCAGCGTCGTGGCGGGTGCGGGCACGCGAGCATCGACCCGCGACCTCGCCGGGCGGGGGTGGGCCGTGGGTCTGCTGCTGCGCCCCGCCGGGGTCGAGGTGCTCGGCCTGGACCCGCGACCGCTCGTCGACGCCGAGCTGCCCGTGGGGGCCCGGCTCGGGCGCACGAGGGGCGCTGGGCCCGTGAGGGACGTCGGGCTCCCGGGGTTCGAGGCCGTCGAGGCCGAGGTCGTCGCGCTGATGTCGGCCGCGGGAGGCGGCCCCGGCCGTCACGCACGGGTGCTCGACGCCGTCGTCGCGTGGTTGACGAGCCTGCCCGAGCCGTCTGACGCGGGCCTTCGGGCCAACGACCTCGCGGACCTCGTGGAGCACGACGCGTCGGTCACGACCGTGGAGGCGCTCGCCGCCCGGCTCGGTGTCTCGGCGCGCACGACCGAGCGCCTCGCCCGGCGATACGTCGGTACGAGCCCGGGCGCCATGGTCCGCCGTCGTCGGCTGCAGCGCGCCGCCGCGCGCCTGCGGGAGGACCCCGCTCTCGCGCTCGCCACCGTCGCCGCCGAGACGGGCTACTCGGACCAGGCCCACTTCACGCGTGACTTCCGCGCGGTCGTCGGGTCCACACCGTCCCGCTACCGCGCCGCCCTCGGCTGAGCGCAGCGTGCTCCCGCGCCCGGGCGCCGACCGGGTGCCGTCGGGAACCGGACCGGGGACGGGCCATCCGGAGGGAGGGCGGCTCCGAACCACGGGTGAAGAGCCTGCCGGGTCCCCGGCGTGCTCCCGTGTCTACCGGGGTGCGGCCTCACGACCGTCGTGCTGCGGAATGCCGAAAGGTCGTCCCCCATGCACCTTCCCTCACCCGGCCGTCCCGGCCGCCGTCGTGCGCTCCCCGCGCTGCTCGCCCTCGCCCTCGGTCTCGTGCTGGCCGCGCCGGGCGTCGCGCTCGCGCACGTCTCGGCGAGCCCTGACACGACCGTCGCCGGAGCGACATCCGTCGTGAGCTTTGTCGTCCCGCACGGCTGCGACGGGTCGCCGACGACGAGGATCTCCATCGAGGTCCCCGCGCAGCTCTCCACCGTGACCCCCGTGTACAAGACCGGGTGGACGATCGAGAAGGTCATGGAGCCCCTCGACCCGCCGGTCGACGACGGCCACGGGGGGACACGGACCGAGCGGGTCGCCGAGGTCGTCTTCACCGCCACGACCCCGCTGCCCGACGGGTACCGCGACACCGTCGGCCTCCAGGTCAGGCTCCCCGCGGAGCCGGGCCAGACCCTCGTGTTCCCGACGGTCCAGACCTGCGAGAGCGGAGAGACGGCCTGGGTGCAGGTGCCGCAGCCCGGTCAGACGGCGGAGCCCGAGAACCCGGCACCGACGGTCGTGACGACGACTGCGGCGACCGCGGCGCCCACCCCGTCCTCGTCGCCCAGCCTCCTGGTGTGGGTTGCCGTGGCGATGGCGGCTCTCGCCCTGTCGCTCGGCGTGGCGACGACTCTGCGGGCTCGACGCGGCGAGAGGCGCTGACCGTGCCGGTCGCTCGGGGCCTCACCGCACGCGTCGTGCTGGTCGTGCTGCTCACGGTCGCCGCTGCGGTCGCCGCGGCGCCTGTCGCGCTCGGCCACGCGATGCTCGAGAGCACCGACCCCGCGGACGGTGCGCTCCTTCCCGTCGCGCCCGAGACGGTCTCGCTCACGTTCTCGGAACCGGTCGAGCCCGTGCCCTCCGGCACGAGGGTGCTCGACGGCGCGGGCGGCACCGTCCCGACGACGACGTCGGTCCAGGACCGCACCGTGGTCCTCGCCCTTCCAGGCGATCTGGCCGACGGCACGTACCTGCTGAGCTGGCGGGTGATCTCCGTGGACGCGCACCCCGTCTCGGGGGCCTCGACGTTCGTCGTCGGGGCCAGCGGTGCGGGCGGTGCGAGCAGCGCCGCGGCAGCCCGGACCGCCGTCGGCGCGGCCGCGCCCGGCAGCGGGTCCGAGGAGGGGCTCGCGGCGACCGTGGTGCGGGACGGAGCTCAGGGGCTGACGTACGTCGGTGCCTTCGCGGTCGTCGGGCTCGCGGTCCTCGAGGTCTTCCTGCTCGCGGGCACCGGAGCAGAGGCCGCACCCGCGGCCCGCCGCCTGCGCCGGCTGGGGCGTCGGGCGGGTGCGGTGACCTGCCTCGGGATCGCCGTGGGCGTCCCGGCGACGTTGTGGTGGCAGAGCGGAGGTCACCTCGAGAGCTGGCCCGACTGGCTCGCCGCCGCCACCGCGGACGCCACGGCTGTCGAGGGTGTGCTGGCCGGTGGCGCTGCCGTCCTCGGCACCGTGCTCCTGCTCCTCGCTCCCGGGCACGCGGCGCTGCGTCGCGCGCTCGCCGTGGTCGGGGCGGTGCTCCTGCTCGGTTCGTTCGTGGCCGTCGGGCACTCGCGCAGCGCAGGGCCCGCAGCGCTCGTGCTCGCGGCCGACGCTGCGCACGTCACGGCGGGAGCTGTCTGGTTCGGGGGGCTGGTGGGTCTCGGGGTCGTGCTCGGGCGCCGGCACGGCGTCCCGGCTCCGCAGGCGGCCCGCACGCTGGGGCGGTTCTCGACGCTCGCGGGGGCGCTGCTGGCGACCGTCGGCGTCACGGGCGTGCTGCTCGGGTGGCGCATCGTCGGGTCGTGGAGCGCGCTGGTGACGACCGGGTACGGCTTGGCCCTGCTGGCCAAGGTGGCGCTCGCGGGAGCGGTCGCGCTCGTCGCCGGGTGGAATCGCTTCCGGCTCGTGCCGAGGTTCCGCGACGGCGAGGGTGACGAGGTCGCGGAGCGTGCCGCTCTGCGGCGCACGGTCCGGTCCGAGGCCGTGCTCCTGACGATCCTGCTCCTGGTGACCGGCGTCCTCGTGTCCCTGGCCCCGGGGCTGGGGTCGTCGTCGGGCCGTGCCGCGAGCGCGCAGACCGTCCCGTCCGCTCCCGCGGACCTCTCCGGGCGTGCCGGCTCCGGGCCCGTCACCCTCCCGCTCGGTGAGGGGTCGTTGCGGCTCGGACTGCGTGCGGGCGCGGGCGGAGACGTGCTCACGCTCGTGGTCCTGGACGCCACGGGCGCGGTGGTCGAACCGTTGAGCGCGCCGTCGGTCGAGCTGACTCTGCCCGACGCCGGCGTGGGACCCTTGCGTCCGGAGGTCTCCCGCTCGGGCGCCGGCACCTACACGAGCTCTGTCGAGCTGCCGCTGGCGGGGCGGTGGCACCTCGAGGTCGCGGTGCGCACGTCCCGCTACGAGGCCCCTGTCGCCGTGGCCACCGTCGACGTCCCCTGACGCCGGATGCGGCCACGCTCTCGGGTGCTCAGGTCGTCGTCAGGACGACGATCGGCGTCGTCGTCGGCTGCTGCGACCCCCCGGAGGGTTCGACGGTGATCGCGAGCGAGCCACCTGGCGGCACGTCGTCGACCTCGGCCGTCAGCGTCCCCCCGGAAGCGCCCAGCACGCCTGCCGAGGTCGCACCGGCGGCGTCGACGACCCACAGCTGATAGTCGTGGTCCCGCAGCCGCGGCAGGTCGCTCGTGGTGACGACGCCGCGTCCGTCGGCCGCCACGACCGCGACCGCCTGGCCGCCTCCGGTGACGCCGGAGCGCACGAGCTGTGCGCCGGGCTCGTTGAGCGCTCCGGAGATCACCTCGACCCGCTGCTCGGCCTGCCGCGCGCGCTCGTGCTGCTGGTAGGCGACCCCCGCGGGCACGGCGGCGCCGACGACGAGAGCGGCCGCGACGGCGAGCCACCGGACCGACGGAGCCCGGGGTGCGCCGCGGGCCGGGCGGGGACGAGCGGGCTCGTCCGCACGAGGGGGCTCCCCTACCGTGCCGGCGCCGGTGGCGGGACCGGTCTGCGGCACGCGCGTGAGGGCGCCGAGCACCGCGTCGCGCACATGGGCGGGTGCGGGGGTCGCGCTGCCCTGGGCGAGCCGGGCCGTCGTCTCCCGCAGGGCGCGGGCCTCGTCGGCGAGCGCGGGGTCCTCGGCGACGGCGCGCTCGACCCGGGCGCGCTCCACGTCGTCGACGGCGTCGAGGGCCCACGCGGCCAGCAGGTCGCGGACGTCGTCGTCCTTGCGCTCGTTCATCTGTCGTCCACCCCCAAGCACCGACGAAGCCGGTGGAGCCCGTCGCGGATGCGCGACTTGACGGTCGGGAGGGCGGCACCGGTCTGCTCGGCGACCTCACGATAGGTCCGTCCGCCGTAGTAGGCGATCGTCACGGCCTCTCGTTGCAGGTCGGTCAGGGAACCGAGGCAGCCGAGCACCTGCTCGCTCTCCATGCGCCGGTCCACGGTCTCGGCGACGGCGTCGTGCGGTCGTTCGAAGTCGCGGACGCCGGCCAGCTCGTCGCGGGTGCGCTGGGCCTGCACCGCTCGGACGCTGTCCACGGCGCGGCGGTGGGCCATGGTCGCGATCCAGGCGGTGGCGGAGCCCCTCATGGCGTCGAACCTCTCTGCGGTGCGCCAGACCTCGAGCATGACGTCCTGCGTGAGCTCGGCGGCGAGGTCGGGGTCTCGCAGGACCCGTAGCGCCGTCCCGTAGACCATGGGCGAGGTCTCGTCGTAGAGCGAGGCGAAGGCGGCGCGGTCCCCGGCAGCGGTGCGGCCCATGAGGGCGATCAGCCTCCCCGCGCGCTCGTCCCGGGTCCGCGGCGCGTCCGTCGGCTGCGGTCGGGGTTCGGTCACTGTGTCATTCTGCCGTATCGGGATCTGGTGGACGTGGCACGGGTGGCGGCCGCGGCTCTCGCCTGACGACCGCCACCCGCTCTCTCGCCTGTCGACCCTGAGGACAAGGGGTGCGTCCGGGCCGGCGGCGGTGCGGTCAACCCTTCTGGACGAGAGCCTCGTTCAGGGAGTCGATCGCACCGGCGAGGGTCTGGACGTGCATCGCGAGCCCGCTGGCGACCGCGTCGGCAGGCAGAGCACCGTCGCTGATCTCGGAGAAGAACTCCCCAGCCTCGCCGCGGTACGCGTCCAGGGACGTCAACGCCGTGACGCCGGCGCTGTCGTCGTTCTTGGCGATCGCTGCGGCGTAGTCGACGAAGTAGCCGATGTGCTCGCGCCACAGGTCGAGGAACGCCGCGCCCTTGTCGTCGCCGGCGAGAGAGCCGACGGCCTGGGAGAGCGCGACCGAGTTGCCGTCGAGCGCGGCCGCCGCCGCCCCGAAGGCGGAGGAGTCCGTACCACCGTCGGTGGTGTAGGCCGTGAACACGGCGACGCTCGCCAGGTACACGTGCTCCTGCAGCGTCGCGGTGAGCTCCGCACGCAACGTCGAGGCCTTGTCGGACGCGTCGCCCTCGAGGCCCGCGGACGCCGCGAGCCCTCCCGCGATCACCGCGGCGCCCTCGCCGACGTGGGCGGCCGCGGCGTGCAGGTCGGCGTAGGCGTCGTCGCTGCCGGTGGCCAGGTCGTCGATCGCCTTGGTGAGCGTGGTGATGTGCATCTCGAGGGCCGCGGCGATGTCACCCGCAGGGAGCTTGCCGTGGGAGATCGTCTCGAAGAAGGCGCCGGCGTCCTTCGTGTAGCCCATGAGCTCCTTGACGGCCTTCTTCTTGCCCGCGGCGTCCGCGCCCTTGGCGGCGACCGCGTAGTCGACGAAGTAGCCGATGTGGGTGCGCCACAGCGTCAGGAACGCGGCCTCCTGCTTCGGGGTGGAGAACTGGCCGACCGCCTTCGAGAGGTCGACGGTGTTGCCGTCGAGCGTGGCCGCCGCGGCCTTGAACTCCGCGGAGTCCGCCCCGGCCACGTAGGCGGTGGCGACGGCGATGCCCGCCAGGTAGACGTGCTCCTGGAGCAGCGCCGTCAGGCCTGAGCGCAGGTCGGCGGCGGGCGAGTCGACGGCCCCGGGGATCTTGAGCGCGGTGACGAAGCCGGTGGCGAGGGTCTCGGCGGTCTCGGGCATGTGGCCCGCGGCGGTGCGGGCGTCGGCGAAGGGGTCCCCGGTGCCCATCGGCATCACGGTCGCGGGGACCGTCGCCGTCATGGGCTCGCTGGGCTCGGCGGTCGTGCTCGGGGTGGTGGACGGTGAGCTGGCGCTCGCCGTCGGCTTGTCGTCGTCGCTGCTGCCGCAGGCCGCGAGACCGAGCGTCAGGGCGAGGGCGGCCGCGATCGCCGCGACCGGCCGGGTGGTGCGAGGTGTGGGGCTCATGTCGTGCTCCTCCGTCGTGCGTCGTCCTGCTCTGTCACCGCAGGTTCGGAGCGGGACGGACGACGGATGGGTGCGACGGGGAACAGATGCGCCCGGACAATAGTTGAGCGAGGTGGACTCAACTTTTCACGTCGCGGTCTTGCGCCCGGTCGACACCCGTCATAAAGTTGAGCGCAGCAGACTCAACACACAGCATGGAGGCAGCAGCACATGGCACGAGCAGTAGGAATTGACCTCGGTACCACCAACTCCGTCGTCGCCGTCCTCGAGGGAGGCGAGCCCACCGTCATCGCCAACGCCGAGGGCGCTCGCACCACCCCGTCGGTCGTCGCGTTCTCGAAGACCGGTGAGGTGCTCGTCGGCGAGATCGCCAAGCGCCAGGCCGTCACGAACGTCGACCGCACCATCTCCAGCGTCAAGCGCCACGTCGGCACCGACTGGAAGGTCGCCATCGACGACAAGGAGTACTCCTCGCAGGAGATCTCCGCGCGCATCCTGGGCAAGCTCAAGCGCGACGCCGAGGACTACCTCGGCGAGCCCGTCACGGACGCCGTCATCACCGTCCCGGCCTACTTCAACGACGCCCAGCGCCAGGCCACGAAGGACGCCGGCCAGATCGCCGGCCTCAACGTCCTGCGCATCGTCAACGAGCCGACCGCGGCCGCCCTCGCCTACGGGCTCGAGCGCGGCAAGGAGGACGAGCTCATCCTCGTCTTCGACCTCGGCGGCGGCACCTTCGACGTCTCCCTGCTCGAGGTGGGCAAGGACGAGGACGAGTTCTCCACCATCCAGGTCCGCGCCACCAGCGGTGACAACCACCTCGGTGGCGACGACTGGGACAACGCGATCGTGCAGCACCTGATCGCCGAGGTGAAGAACTCCTCCGGTGTCGACCTGTCCAAGGACAAGATCGCGCTGCAGCGCCTGCGCGAGGCGGCCGAGCAGGCCAAGAAGGAGCTGTCGTCCGCGACCAGCACCAACATCTCGATGCAGTACCTCTCGATGAGCGAGAACGGCCCCATCCACCTCGACTCCAAGCTCACCCGGGCGCAGTTCGAGCAGATGACGAGCAGCCTCCTCGAGCGCACCAAGGCCCCGTTCCACGCGGTCATCCGCGACGCCGGCGTCTCCATCAACGACATCGACCACATCGTGCTCGTGGGTGGCTCCACCCGCATGCCCGCGGTCACCGAGGTCGTCAAGGAGCTCACGGGCGGCAAGGAGCCCAACAAGGGCGTCAACCCGGACGAGGTCGTCGCCGTCGGCGCCGCCCTGCAGGCCGGCGTCATCAAGGGTGAGCGCAAGGACGTGCTGCTCATCGACGTCACCCCCCTGAGCCTCGGCATCGAGACCAAGGGCGGCGTCATGACGAAGCTCATCGAGCGCAACACCGCCATCCCGACCAAGCGCTCCGAGATCTTCTCCACGGCCGAGGACAACCAGCCCAGCGTCCTCATCCAGGTGTTCCAGGGCGAGCGCGAGTTCGCCCGCGACAACAAGCCGCTGGGCACCTTCGAGCTGACCGGCATCGCGCCGGCCCCGCGCGGGCTGCCGCAGATCGAGGTCACCTTCGACATCGACGCCAACGGCATCGTCCACGTCTCCGCCAAGGACCGCGGCACCAACACCGAGCAGTCGATGACCATCACGGGCGGCTCCTCGCTGCCCAAGGAGGACATCGACCGCATGGTCAAGGAAGCCGAGGAGCACGCGGCCGAGGACAAGAAGCGCCGCGAGGAGGCCGAGGTCCGCAACCAGGCCGAGGCGCTGGTCTACTCCACGGAGAAGCTCCTCAAGGACAACGACGAGAAGATCCCCGAGGACGTCAAGACCGAGGTCGGCACTGCCGTGTCGGAGCTCAAGACGGCGCTGGAGGGCACCGACGCGGACGCTGTCAAGGCCAAGCACGAGAACCTGTCCACCGTGGCCCAGAAGATCGGCGAGGCGCTCTACGCGAGCGCCGAGGCCGAGCAGGCCGCCGGTGACCAGGCGCAGGCCGACGCCGACGCGGCTGCGGCCGCCGGTGCGGGGCACGCCCCGGACGAGGACGTCGTCGACGCCGAGATCGTGGACGAGGACGAGTCCAAGTGACCGACGACGCCACGGGCACGCCGGAGGAGGAGTCCTCCTCCGGCGCCCCGTTCCACTTCCAGGACAAGCGGCGGATCGACCCGGAGACGGGTGAGCCTCGCGTGCCGGCGGCCGACGCCCAGGCGGGTGCGGCCGACGACGGCATCGACCACCTGCACTTCGTCCCGGACGCCTCGGTGGCCGACGTGGACCCCGACGAGGCGCTCGCGGCGGCGCAGGCCAAGGCCGCCGAGCTGCTCGACGACCTGCAGCGAGAGCGTGCGAGCTTCACCAACTATCGCAACCGTGCGCTGCGCGACCAGGAGGCGGCGCGCACCCGCGGCCTCGAGGACGTGCTCTTCGCGCTGCTGCCGGTGCTCGACGACATCGAGCGGGCGCGCAGCCACGGGGAGCTCGAGGGCCCCTTCGTGGCGATCGCCGACAAGCTCGACGGGTCGCTCGGCAAGTTCGGTGTGGAGCGCTACGGCGCGGTGGGCGACGAGTTCGACCCCGCCGTGCACGAGGCGCTCATGCACCAGCCGGACGAGTCCGCGAGCACGGTGACGGTCCAGGCCGTCATCGAGCCCGGCTACCGCATCGGCGAGAAGATCGTCCGCGCCGCGCGCGTCGCCGTCATCGGTCCGCAGGGCTGACGACGACGGACGAGAACGCACGCGCGACGGCGTCCGGCCCGGGGAACGCTCTCCGGCCGGGCGCCGACGCGCCTCACCGCACCACCCCGCACCACACCCCACGGAAGGAGGCGCCATGACAGGCCAGGACTGGATGGAGAAGGACTTCTACGCCACGCTGGGCGTCTCCAAGGACGCCGACCAGGCGGCGATCAAGAAGGCCTACCGCAAGCTCGCCCGCCAGTACCACCCGGACCAGAACCAGGGTGACGCGGCGGCAGAGGCTCGGTTCAAGGAGATCGGGGAGGCCTACGCGGTGCTCTCCGACACCGAGGAGCGCAAGCAGTACGACGCCGTGCGGGCCATGGCGGGCGGCGGGCCGCGGTTCACCGCAGGCGGCTCGGGCGGCGGCGGGTTCGAGGACTTCCTGGGCGGGATGTTCGGTGGCTCCGGCGGCGGTCGCGGCAACCCGAACGTCCAGTTCTCCACGAGCGGCGGTGGCGGCTTCGACGACCTGCTGGGCGGGCTGTTCGGTGGCGGTGGTCGCAGCGCGGGCTTCCAGCAGGCCGGCTTCCAGCCCCGGGCCCAGGCCGGCGTCGACCTCGTCGCGAGCACGACGATCGGCTTCCGGGACGCGGTCGAGGGTGCCACCATCGACCTGTCGGTCGAGGGGCGCTCGGTCAAGACCCGGCTGCCGGCCGGGGTGCACGACGGCCAGAAGATCCGCCTGCGCGGCAAAGGCCGCCCGGGCAGCGGCGGAGGCCCTGCCGGCGACCTGCTGATCACCGTATCGGTCCGCCCGCACCCCGTGTTCTCGATCGACGGGCACAACCTGCGGCTGACGGTCCCCGTCACGTTCGCGGAGGCCGCGCTCGGCACCACCCTGCAGGTCCCCACCTTCGACGGCGACACCGTCAGGCTCAAGGTCGCCGCGGGTACGCCGACGGGCCGGGTGCTGCGGGTCAAGGGGCGCGGGATCAAGGCGAAGGCCGGCACCGGTGACCTGCTCGTGACGGTGCAGGTCGCGGTGCCGAAGAAGCTCAGCGGTGCCGCCAAGGAGGCGGTCGAGGCCTTTGCCGCCGCGACCGCGGACGAGGACGTGCGCGAAGGGCTGGCCGAGCGCGCCAGGGCGTGATGACTGATGGGCGCGACCGACCGGCGCGACGCCGGGCGGCGCGTCACCAGCGGGAGCGAGGAGGAGCACGATGCGGTTCACGACCAGGTCAGACTCCGGGGACCGCGCGTACGGCGGCGGCCGGGAGGACCCGGCCCAGCGTGCGGACGTCCCCACCTTCGTGATCTCCCGCGCTGCGGAGCTCGCGGGCATGCACCCGCAGACCCTGCGGCAGTACGACCGCCTCGGGCTCGTCTCGCCGCGTCGGACGGCGGGGCGGGGCCGCCGCTACTCGATGCGCGACGTCGAGACGCTTCGCGAGATCCAGCGGCTGAGCCAGGTCGAGGGGGTGAACCTCGCCGGCATCCGGCGCATCCTCATGCTCGAGGCCGAGGTCACGCGCCTGCGCGGGCACATCGACCTGCTCACGACGTCGGAGCCGGGTGCGCGGATCTTCGCCGCCGGAGCCAGCGGGGACGTGGCGATCGTGCGCCGGGTGCCGCGGCGCCGGGCCCAGGCCGTCGAGGGCGAGGGCGTGGGCGCGCTCGTGCTGTGGCGCCCCCAGCGCTGAGCGCTCGACGAGCGAGAACCTTTCGGGAATTGCCTCTGGCACAATACGTCATGACGATATTTCGCAATATCAACGTGGCGTAAATTCGTTGGAATTTCAACGGTGAGGCTGCCCTTGCCTTACTAGCGGGAGTGCCCGTTGCGTATTACCGTGGCGATATCGAAACATTCGCTCCGCCTCGGGAGGGCATCATGGCTGACGTTCTGGACATGCCGCACATCGGCTCGTGCACCATCGACGCGTGCTCGTACAACGACCACTCCGCCGGCTGTCACGCCGGCGCCATCACCGTCATCGACGCGCCCGACGGCGGCGCCTCGTGCGGCACCTTCATCCCGCTGTCGATCAAGGGCGGCCTCGACAAGGTCGTCGCCGAGGTCGGCGCCTGCCACCGCGCGGAGTGCGCGCACAACAGCCAGCTCGAGTGCGCCGCCTCCGCCGTGCGCATCGGCGCGGGCCCGGACAACGAGGCCCACCCCGGCTGCCTCACCTTCGAGAAGCGCATCGCCTGACGCGTCCCTCACCCGTGAACGACGGAGCCCGTCGAGACCTCGGTGGTCTCGACGGGCTCCGTCGTTCGTGCGCTCGGTGTCGTTCGAATGCCCCGGTGTCGTTCGTGCGCTCAGTCGAAGAGCATCTCTGTCGACGGAGCCTGCGCGCCGCTACCGGCGAGTGCGCCGGCGCGCCCTCACCGTGCGCCGCGCTCCGGCTCAGTCGACGATCCCGTAGAGCCGGTCGCCCGCGTCGCCCAGCCCCGGCACGATGTACGACTGCTCGTTGAGCCGCTCGTCCACGGCGGCCACCACGATCTTGACGTCGGCGCGGTCGCCGATCGCCGCGCGCACGGTCTCCAGGCC
>Ga0180219_1001724_pt1 | contig 13702 bp, 14 predicted proteins | sample eDN3rd30CBELigMG_FD_151338 | JGI IMG/M metagenome (GOLD analysis project Ga0180219, IMG submission 151338) | Enriched Miracle-Growth compost microbial communities from Emeryville, California, USA - eDNA 3rd pass 30_C BE-Lig MG (version 2)... ...
TGTCAGCCATACCGGCGATGAAGTCGTCAACGTCGACAAGCTGACCTACGCCGGCAGCAAGGAAGCGCTTGCGCAGGTCTTGGCCAGCCCGCGCCATGTGTTCGAGCAAGTGGACATCTGCAACCGCCCCGAGCTGGACCGCATCTTCGCCCAGCACCAGCCCCAGGCTGTCATGCACCTGGCGGCCGAGTCGCATGTGGATAGATCCATACATGGCCCCGACGCCTTCATCCACAGCAATGTGGTGGGCACCTACACCTTGCTCGAGGCCGCGCGCCAGTACTGGCAGGCCCTGCCGGCCGCAAGGAAAGACGCCTTTCGCTTCCTGCATGTTTCCACCGACGAAGTCTATGGCGACCTCGGGGGCAGCAGCGCTTCGTTCACCGAAGAAACCGCCTACGCACCCAGCTCGCCCTATTCCGCCACCAAGGCGGCGTCAGACCACCTGGCGCATGCCTGGCGCCGCACCTACGGCCTGCCTGTGTTGACCAGCCACTGCACCAACAACTACGGCCCTTGGCAGTTTCCCGAAAAGCTGATCCCGCGCATGATTCTCAACGCCGTGCAGGGCGAGCCCCTGCCTTTGTATGGACACGGCCGCCACGTGCGCGACTGGCTTTATGTGGATGACCATGTTCACGCCCTGCGCATTATTCTCGAGCGGGGCAGGGTGGGCCAGACCTACAACGTCGGCGCCCACAACCCGCGGCAGAACATCGACGTCGTGCGCGCGGTGTGCCGCCTGCTGGACGAACTGCACCCCCAAAGCCGCCCCACCGGCCCCTACGGCACGCCTGTTTCACACGAACACCTGATCACCCACGTGGAAGACCGCCCCGGCCACGACCTGCGCTACGCGCTCGACGCCGGCAAGCTCCAGCGCGAGCTGGGCTGGCAGCCTCAGGAGAGTTTCGAGTCGGGGCTGAGGAAGACGGTGGAGTGGTTCTTGCAGTGGCATCAGAAGCATTAGCTGCAGCGGCTCCTGTTGAGCCGGCCCTTCAGAGAACCAGATCAGTGCGCCCGCAGGACTGCGCATGCCCATAGTACTTTCCCGATAATTTAGTCTTGGGGCAGATTCTCTTCAGCTGTGATCGGGGTGACCGTAAACTTCATTCCAGCCGCTTTGGCCAGCTTGAAAATCGTTTCGTACCGAGGCTTGGCGCCTGGCGCCAAGGCTTTGTACAGGCTTTCCCGCCCCACCCCGGCATCGCGAGCCATTTTGGTCATGCCACGGGCTTTGGCCACGTCGGCCAAAGCCGCCAGAAACAATGCCGGGTCGTCTTCTTCCAGCGCCGCAGAAAGGTATTCAGCAATAAGTTCTTCGTTATCGAGATACTCCGCTGCATCGAAGGGACTGATAGTGGTTCTGGTCATGACGTTTCCTTTTGAACCTGTTTCCATAAGGAAATAGCCGCTTTTATGTCGTGTTGTTGTGTCGACTTGTCTCCACCGTTCAGCAGTAGATAGACTGCTCGCCTCTCTCGAGCGTAGTAGATTCTATAGCCTGGACCGAGGTGAATGCGCATTTCATATACCCCGTTGCCGACTGGTCTAGCGTCACCAAAATTACCGGAGCTTGCGCGTTTGATGCGCACCAGGATTTGAGCCTGTGCTTTGCGATCGGATAGGCTGGAAAACCATAAATTGAAGGCTTCGGTTTGGTAGATGGCGTACATATGGATAGTATCCGATCGAATACAATCAGGTCAAGCATCAAGCGGTGTTTCATTGCATTATGGTCAACCTCGCACTGCCAACAATCGTGGAAACTACGCGAAGAGGTGAAGCGGAACTGGAGAAAACGCTCACCGCTCGGCTATCATCAAGTCAAAGCCACAATCCTTGCCATGCCCAACCCGCCTCCCATCTTCGAACGCAAGAAACCCGCGAAGCGCCAGAACTCGCTGGTCTGGATCTTCGACCGGTTCGAGTTCGACCCAGGCTATATGCGCTCGCGCATGTTCGGGTGTGAAACGGCCTATATCGACGGCATGCTGTGCCTGGGCGTCATCGATCGCGGCGCCGAACCCTGGAGCGGGCTGCTGGTGTGCACCTCGCACGAACACCATGCCGCGCTGATGGAAGAAATGCCCGCCCTGAGCCCGCACGAAGTACTGGGTAAATGGCTGTACATATCGCAGGAAGATGCCGCGTTCGAAGACACGGCGGACAGGCTGGTGGAGCTGGTGCTGGCCCGCGACCCGCGCGTGGGCATCGAGCCCAAGGGGCGGGGCCGGGCACGGCGGGGTAACTCGTAGGCGGCCCGCAGCAAGTAATCAGGCGGGTTCTTGCGTGATAGAAGCCCGTATCAAGCTCTCGGCGGGAATTCCCAGTTGCTGATGCAACTTGCGAATCATCGGCAAGGTCAGCGGTCGTTTTCGGTTCAATACTTCATAAACCCGATTTCGTCTGCCTATCATGGGCTCCAGGTCTTTTGCCGTGAGGCCGCCTTGCTCCATGCGAAACTTGATTGCTTCAACCGGGTCTGGCAGGTCGATGGGAAAATGCTTGGCCTCGTAGGCTTGCACCAATGTGGTCAGTACGTCCAGGCGATCGCCCTCTGGAGTGCCGAGCTCAGGATCGCTTTGCATGAGCCGGGAAATTTCTTTAAGCGTACTCTTGTAGTCGGCATCGGTACGAATTGGACGGATGTCCATGGCTACTCCATTTCAACAGTGTCGGCGTCGACCTTGTCGTATTCGGCATGTGTGCCAATGAATTTCACATAGACGATACCCAGTCGATACGCGATAGAAGCTATCAGACGGTAGTCGTTGCCTCTGATATTAAATACGACGCGCCGACTCTTCAGGATGCTGGCATTTCGAAACTGGGTCTTGATGTCGGCTGGTTGCGTCCAATGCGCCTGGGTTGTTTGGTCGAGCCAAATCTTGATGGGCTGTTCAGCCTTTGGGTGCAGGGCCCAAAACTGGCGCAATATGCGGGTTGAAATCACTCGCATGGATAATATTAGTCCCGAATTGGGATATGCACAAGGGCCACCGTTTGAGCAAGCGGCTTATGTTAGAGGGGGCAGGGCTGAGCGAAAGCGTCGGCTCATTGTTGGATAGTACGGAGGCTTCTGCCAGGACGACAAGATCGGAAAGTACGTGACTTATTTTCAGTCGAACCCAAGGGCAAAGGCCGGCGTATGCGCGGCGAAGCCTAGCGGTGCAGCCAGGCTGGGCGTAGGGTGGCGGGGCTTAGGCCTGCGGCTTGTGCTTTTTTACGATTGTCCAAGGGTGTTCGGAAACATCAAAGACCACGCCGAAAGGGTCTTTGAACTTGGATTCGGCGTCAACGCCGGGGTAGGTGTCGGGAATCTTCAGAAAGAAGCTGCCGCCTTCCGACTTGATCTTGTCGGCGGTGGCGTTTTCGTTGTCGACGACGAAGCCGATATGGTGAATACCCGCCCAGTCGGGGCCATTGATCTGGCCGCCCTTTCCGTCTGGAAAATTCAGCAAGGTCAGGTTGACGGTGCCGTCTGAAAGCATGACGGCGTTGCCGATGGGCGAGGTCGCTTCGGCCACACGCTCTAGTTCGAGAGCGGTTTCGTAGAATGAGGCGGCGCGCTCCAGGTCGGGCACTTGAATCGCAACATGTCTTAATTTGGCCATGTCAGGCTCCTAAAGGGAATATGCAAGCACAAATGCGTCGCGTCATGGAATCATTTCTGTGAAAAGACGCTGCAGGCCGGGCATGTGCTCTAGCCCGACACCGGGTTTGTCGCCAAGATGCAGGTAGCCGTCCGCCACACGATAGTCTTCCGGGTAGGGCCCCAGCAATGGGTGCGCCGGGGCGGTTTCATGCCCGCCCAACCCCAGGCCGGCGGCGGCATGGGCCGCCAGCAGGTGGCCGGCGTGCGGAATACAGGCGCTTCTGTTCCAGCCCAGCGTGGCCATCAACTCGATGATCCGGGTGTACTCGACGATGCCGTAGCCAAGGGAAATGTCCACATTGAGCATGTCGCGGCCGGGCCGCAGGCCGCCGTAGCGCAGCAGGTTGCGCGTGTCGGCCAGCGAGAACAGGTTCTCGCCGGTCGAGACGGGCGTCTGCGAGTGCCGGGCACAGTGGGCCAGCAATTGGTAGTCAAGCGCCTCGACCGGCTCTTCAAGCCAGGCCAGGCCATACGGCTGCAGGGCCTCGAGCCAGGGCAGGGCGTTGTGCTCGGCAAGACAGCCGTTGAAGTCGACAGACAGGGCCGAGGCGTTGTCGCCCAGGGTGCGGATCACGGCTTCGATGCGCTGCTGGTCTTCGGCGATGCTCAGGGCTCCGGCCTTGATCTTGAAGCGGCGATAGCCTTGGTCTTGATAGCGGGCAATTTCGTCGGCAAGGCCCTTCGCCCCCACGCCGGGGCGGTAATGGCCCCCGCTGGCGTAGATGGCTGTGCGCGACGGCTGCCGCGCGCCCGGAAAGCGCTCGTTCAGCAGCGCCCAGAGAGGCTTGTGTTCTATCTTGGCCTGAAGATCCCAGGCCGCGGCGTCCAGCAGGCCCACGGCGCCGGCCCGCTCGCCGTGGCCCCCGGACTTTTCGTTCTTCATCATCAGCGCCCACAGCTTGAAGGGGTCGATGCCTGCGCCAGCGTCGGTGCCATAGCTTTCGGGGCTGGCCTGCAGAATGCGGGGTATGAAGCGCTCTTGCAGCAGGGCGCCATGGCCGTATCGCCCGATGGAATCAAACGCCAGGCCCACCAGCGGCTTGCCGTTGCGCACCAGGTCGGAGACCAGCACCACTGCGCTGGCTGTCATGGTGTCGAAGCTGATGCCGGCATTGCTCATGCCCGAGGCCAGGCTGACAGTCCGCTCGATGATGTTGACAATGCGTGCCATGGATAGCTTTGCGCCCTGGCCTACATAAGGCTCATGAAGGCGCTGTGCACGGTGTCACAGTCGACCAGGTCGATGCGCTTCGAGGCGATTTTCAGGCCTGCCGGCGTATCGCGCAGCACGTGGCGGCACTGGGCCGAGAACAGCCGACGCACTTCTTCGCGGCACTCGTGAACGAAAGTGGTTGAATAGACTTGCAGGGCGTCGCCGCGCCCAGGCTCGGCGTCGAGAATAATATTGCCGATGATGCGCGTGCTGCGGGGCGGCGCCATGGTCTGGTAGGTGCGCGGGTCGCTCAGCCGCCGTACCCGCATGGAAAGCAGGTCTTTGTTGTCGTAGATGATGGAAGGGACATTCAACGGGTCTGTCTGGCCCGGGGTGGCGGGTATCCAGTAGATGGCGTCTTCGGTGAACAGATCAAGCCATTCGGCAAAGCGGCCCTGGTCCAGCAGCCGGGCTTCGCAATACAGAAACTGCTGTACCCGCACAAGGCTGGCGTTGCTGGGTTCGCAGCCCAGAACCTGGGTAATGTCGTTCATGCGTGCGCTCCGTCTGTCATGTAGCCCAGCCAGGCCTTGAACTGCGACCTGATCGGCGCCTCGGTGGCGGCCGATATGGTTCCGCCCCCCGGGAATGGCTTGTCCAGCTCTGCGCCGCGGCTCATGTCTATCCAGGCTTCATCGTCGCTGCCGCTTAGCCCTGTATTGCAGCGTTCAAAAATGGCGGCGTCGTCGCCGTAGATCATGGAGGCGGGCGAGCTGAGGTTGGTGAGGAAGCGCACCGCCCGATGGTAGATCTGCTCGGGGGCGCCCACCAGCCTGAAGCAGCGCGACACGACCAGTGTGCGATCGGGGGCCACGGGGTAGACCATGCGCAATTGATGATACTGCGCGTTGATGCTCAGGTTGGGGTAGACAAGGTTGTTGAAGCGGTCGAGGTTCAGTATTTGGCTGGCGCGCTCTTCGCCATACGCCTGCTTCATAATTGCCTCGTACTCGTCTCGGACCGGATCAGATTCTTTCCGTGCCAGCAGGCGGCTTCGATAGATGCCGTCCATATAGCTGTGGCCGCCGGGCAATGCCACCAGCTCGATGCCTTCCCATTCTTTCTTGCTGAAGGCGTTGCCCTGCAGCATTTCGCGGGTCTGGCCGTCGTCGAACGGGGTGGGTTCGGCCTGGTGCTGGCGCGCGGTCATGACCGACGAGCTATGCACCACGCCCGGATGTATGGTGTCGTTGGCGTTTTCATGATGCATCTTCCAGTTGGCCCTGAATTCGAGCCGAAAGGCCGTATCGGAAAGTTCAAGCTGCCCTGCGGGCGAGCGATCGACCAGATTGTCGATGGCGCCGCGCATGGGGCCCAGGAAATCTGCCAGCGAAGGCCCGCTTTCGCTCAGGCTTGCAAAAATGAAGCCGCGATAGCTGTCGACGCGCGGCGCGCGCGCAAGCGAATTACGGGGCGATGCCATGTCGAAACCAGCCGGATAGCTTTGCCGGTGAGGCACCCCCCGCAGCGTGCCCTGCAGGTCGAACATCCATTGGTGGTAGCCACAGACCATGCGCGAGGTGTTGCCCTGGTGCTCGTTGCACAGCGTGGCGCCCCGGTGCGTACAGCGGTTCTGCAGCACGTTGAACTGGCCGTGTTCGTCACGCGTGACAAGGTAGTCATGCGTGCCCAGCCTGGTCCTGACGAAGTCTCCGGCCTTGCGCAGCTGGCTTTCGTGCGCCACATACAGCCACACTTTGCCAAAGATGCGCTCCATCTCGAGATCGAAGACGGCCTGGTCGGTATAAACGCTTCTATGGACGGTGGACGGCGTGACCAGCGCTTTGATGGTGTCGACACTGAGTGCCATGAGATTCTCCAGCCATCGCGTGAATAATAAGTGATATTCTGTTTTGAAAGGATGTGGCGTGTCAATGGTGTTTGCTTCCACGTACGTGTAAACACTAATGCGACGCAAGGTAGAATGGGATGCCGCTCTGTATCGCGGGGGCGGAAGTTGACGGACCGCTAAAAGGAAAACCACGGAATGGCGCAAATAAAGAAGCGTGAGGTGCGGGATGCGATACTGGCCTCAGCGTTCGACCTGTTTTGCCGCAAAGGGTACACGGCCACCACCATGGCTGAAGTGGCCCGCCAGGCCGAGGTCAACATCGGTACGCTGTACGTGTACTTTGATTCCAAGCTTGCCATACTGTATGCGCTGTACCGTCCCTGGCAAGAAGAGCAACTGCGCAACCTGGCCGAGTCGGTTCGAAAGATGCGTTCGCCGGCCATGCGCCTGCGCCGGCTTTTCACGGGGCTCTGGGCCGACATACCCGCGGCCGACCATTCCTTTGCAAACACGCTGATGGAGGCGCTTCCCGCGTCTCCGGCCGATGCCGGAAAGCAAGACAACCTGCTCGAAGATGTCGAGGTGTTCCTTACCGAGCTGCTGAAGGAAATCTTGCCAGAGCATCGCCATTACCTGCTGCGCGGCGGCCTGCTCTCGCACTTGATCTGGATGGCGTTTGACGGCTATACCATCAACAGCCGCCTGCGCGACCTTCGAGACATTTCGGCAACGGCCGATCTGTTCAGCGACCTGCTGATGGGGGTAGAGCCGCAAGACGCGGCTTCATAAGAACCGTGACCCCCTTGTAAATTACATTCTTTTTTGGCCCCTATCCACGCCGGTGGGCGACAGCAAACAACGGCTCCGGAAGGGGCCTTTTTGTTGCGCATTCCTAGGGATTACCCGTAAAAAAAGGGGGTTTGCAGGGTTATCACTGATGATTTCAGGGTCTTTCCGGCACCGCCGCCGTTGACAGCCTTCATGGTTGAATCCAGTATGACACTTAGTTTTGAAATGAGAAATTGATTCAGGCAGAGCGATTCAAGGGATGCATAACCATGGAAATGTCTAGCGAACGGCTCATCGAGGCTCCCCCGGGGGCCGTCTGGAAAGCGTTGAACGACCTTGAAACGCTGCGAACCTGTATTACGGGTTGCGAACGCATCGAGGAAAAGGAGCCCGACGTCTACGACGTTGCCATGTCGGTCAAGATCGGGCCGGTCAATGCCAGGTTCAAAGGCCAGCTGTCGCTGCTGGACGTCCAGGAGCCAAGCGCCTACACCATACGCTTCGAGGGCCAGGGGGGCGTGGCCGGCTTTGCCAAGGGTTCCGCCACCGTCCATCTTCAGCCCCAGGAAGACGAGGACCAGACCATGCTGTGCTACAGCGCCTCGGCGCAGGTCGGCGGCAAGCTGGCGCAGCTGGGCTCGCGCCTGATCGACAGCGCCGCAAAGAAGATGGCCGACGACTTCTTCGACAAATTCACTTCATCGTTTTCAGCCGATACAGAGCAGGCGTAGCAGCAGAGCAGCATTCCTTTAATAAATCCTCCATGAAAGGGGCGGGCATGAAAAAGTGGAAATTCTCCAGGCAGGTGATTGCAGCTGTTTCAGGCGTGTTGTTGATGTCTACCGGGGCCATGGCCGAACTGAAAGTCGGCTTCTCGGGCCCGCTTTCGGGCTCGCAGGCGGTGGTGGGGCAAGACCAGCTCGATGGCTTCCTGCTGGGCGTTGCCATGCGGGGCGGCAAGCTGGGGGGGCAAGAAGTCCAGGTCATTACCGCCGACGATCAGCTCAAGCCAGAAGTGGGCGTGCAGATTGTGCGGCAGTTCACCCAGCGGGATCGCGTCGATGCGATTGTGGGGCTGGGCTACTCCAATATCGTGGTTGCCAACCTGCCCCGCCTCAAGGAATCGGGCGTAGTGGCCATTGCAACCGGCGCGGGGCCCTCGCAGATGGCGGGCTCCGACTGCGGCGCCAATGTGTTCTCTGTTTCGTTCCAGAACGATGGCTTCGGAGAAGCGATCGGCAAGCTGATGCAAGACCGCGGCTACAAGAACGTGTATTTGATGGCGCCCAATTACCAGGCTGGCAAGGACATGCTGGTGGGCTTCAAGCGTTTCTACAAGGGCGATATTGCCGCCGAGGTATATACCCAGGTCGGCCAGACCGATTATTCGGCCGAGATCACCCAATTGCAGGCCTCGGGCGCCGACGCCCTCTTTATGTTCTATACCGGCGGAATGGGTGTCAATTTTACGAAGCAGCTCAGCCAGGCGGGGGTCATCGGCAAGCTGCCCGTGTATTCCACATTTACCGTCGATGGAGCCAACCTTCCGGCGATACAGGGCGCGGCAGTGGGCGTGGTAAGCGCCAATATGTGGGATTCAACGCTGGACAACCCGGCCAATAAAGCATTCATAAAGGCCTTCCAGGAAAAGTACAATCGCCTGCCCAGTGCATACGCCGCAAACGGCTACGACGCGGCCGCCATACTTGACGTTGCCGTTACCAAGATGCAGGGCAAGGTGGATGATCGCGCCGCGTTCGCCAAAGCGGTGCATGATGCGGGTGCGCAGATCAAGTCGGTGCGGGGGCCGTTCCGGTTCAATAATAATAATTTCCCCATCCAGAACTACTATGCTTTCGAGATCGTGGAAGATCAAGGCAGCTATAAAAGCAAGCTGATCGCCACCCCGCTGGTAGAGCACGAAGACGTCTACGCCAAGTCGTGTCCATTGTAGAATGAGAGTGAATCCGGCATGAAGGCCCCCGACTTCCAGTACTGCTGTCCCAAAACCATCGACGAAGTCTGCGAACTGCTGCAAAGTCATGGGTCCGACGCTCGCATACTGGCGGGGGGGCAAAGTCTTGTGCCGGCGATGAACCTGCGCCTGTCGTCGGCCGAGCTGCTGATAGACATCAATCGGGTACAGGCGCTAGAGGGCGTCTCGCTTTCCGAAGATGGTTCCTATGTGCGGGTGGGCGCCCTGGCCCGGCATGCGCAGGTGGCTGCGTCTGAATTGATCGCCAGGCATGTGCCGCTGGTTCATCGCGCCATGAAATACGTGGCCCACCCGGCCATACGCAATCGCGGCACCTGTTGCGGCAGCCTGGCGCTGGCCGACCCCTCGGCCGAGATGCCGGCGTGCGCCGTTACGCTGAACGCCACGCTGGTGCTGCAAAGCGCGAAAGACGGTGTTCGCGAAGTGCCGGCGCGCGAGTTCTTCTTTGGCCTGTACGACACGGCCCGCCGCGACGACGAGATACTGATCGAGGTGCGCTGGCCCTGCCAGGCCGCCCAGTCGCTTGTGGGCTTTCACGAGCTTAGCCGGCGGCATGGCGACTTCGCCATGGTGGGCATCGCGGCCCAGTGCCGCATTGAAAACGGGCTGGTCGACAGCCTGGCTCTCATTACCTTTGCCACGAGCCCGGTTCCCCGCCTTTCCGCGCAGGCCCAGGCACTGGCCCAGGGGCAGCGCCCAACACCCCAGCTGGCGCAAGAGCTGGCCCAGGCGGCCGCCAACGAGCTTGACCCCGACGAGGTGGCTGAAATCGAAATCCGGCGCTATCAGGCCGCGGCCCTGGCGCGCAGGGTGTTGAGCAAAATGTTCCAGGAGGCCGACTATGCGGGATAGCCAGGTGCAAGACATCACGGTCACTCTCAACGGCGAGCGCCGTGAGTTCGCGGTGCCGGTGCGCCGCAATCTAGTCGATTTTCTGCGCCATGACGCGGGCCTTACGGGGTCTCACGTGGGGTGCGAAGCAGGCATCTGCGGCGCCTGCAATGTGCGGGTCGACGGGGTGGTGGTGCGTGGCTGCCTGATGTTTGCGGTGCAGGCCGATGGCCGGGTGGTGGACACGATTGAAGGCATTACCGCCAGCGGCGAGGCTGAAGCGCTGCAGCAGGCCTTTGTAGAGCGCAACGCGCTGCAGTGCGGCTATTGCACGCCGGGCATGCTCATGACAGGCCTGGAGCTGGTCAATTCCGGCCGGATGGTCAGCCGCGAAGAAATACGCGAAGAGCTGTCGGGCAACTTCTGCCGCTGCACGGGCTATCACGCCATTGTCGACGCCATCGAGCACGTCGTGGAGCGCGGACGAAAATGACTGAACGAACCAAGGTCGCCGATGAGGTGGCAACATATACCGAAGGGCTGATGGGCAAGTCGGTTCCCCGGCAGACGGCCCGTCGGCTGGCCACGGGCCGGGGCCGCTATCTGGACGACATCGATGCCGGCGTTCCGTATCATGTGGCCTTCTATCGCAGCCCCTATGCACGCGCGCGATTCACCCTGGGCGACCTAAGCGCCGCGCAGAAGATGCCGGGCATACTCCGGGTGGTAACCGGAGAGCAGCTTTCGACCGTATGCGCGCCCTGGGTCACGCGCCTGGAGATGCTGCCCGAGCACGTCTCGGCGCCGCAGCATCCCTTGGCCATAAGCGAGGTGTACTGGCAAGGCGAGCCGGTAGTGGCCGTGGTGGCCAAAACCCGTGCCCAGGCCGAAGACGCGCTGGACGTACTGGAAATCGACTGGCACGACCTTGAACCGGTGGTGGATGCGGCCCAGGCCCTGCAGCCCGAATCGCCGCTGGCGCACCCCCAACTGCCCAGCAACCTCGCGCTGCAGCGCGAGATCAGGCGCGGTGACGTCGAGGCGGCGCTAAGCAAGGCCGCCTGCGTCGTGCAACACCGGTTTTCATTCGGGCGCCAGACCGGCGTGCCGCTCGAGGCGCGGGGCGTCGTCGCCCGCTACGACCCTCGCACTGAAGAACTGGTGGTGTACCAGTCGCACCAGTCGCCCTTCCAGATGCAGGAAATCTATGCCAAGCAGCTTTCCATGCCTCTGTCGCAGGTGCGGGTGCTATGCCCGGATGTGGGGGGCGCCTTTGGCATCAAGCTGCATGCCTACCCCGACGAAATGGCCGCGGTGGCCATAGCCAAGCTGCTGGCCGTACCCATCAAGTATCAGGCCGACAGGCTTGAATCTTTTGTGAGTGATGCCCACGCACGAGAAGCCGTTGCCACGGCCCAGCTGGCGCTTGACGGGCAGGGGCGCATTCTGGGCCTGAGCTTTGACGCCTTGTTCACCTTTGGTGCTGTCTCTTTATACCCGCGCAGCAGCGTGGGCGAGGCCTTGCAGGTGCTTGAAATGTGCGGCATGGCTTATAAAGTGCCTGCGCTGCATGGCCGCGTGCGCGGGGCTTTCGTGAACAAAGTGCCCAGCGGCGCCTACCGGGCCGTGGGCCAGCCGCTTGCCTCGGCCATTATCGAGCAGCTGCTTGACAACGCGGCGGCCAGCCTGGGCATGGACCGCCTGGAGATCCGCCGCAAGAACTACATTGTCGAAGCCGACCTTGCCGGCGACGGCGACAAAAGGCTGCGCGGCCTGTCGCTGCACCAATGCCTGGACACCCTGAAAGAAAACATCGGCTACGAGCAATTGCGCCAAAGACAGGAAGAGCTGCGCACCCTGGGCGTGTACCGGGGCATAGGCTTGTGCACCTTCATCGAGCAGACAGGCGTGGGTGCAGGGCTGTACGGACGCAATGGCGTACCCGTGGCCGGCAAAGAAAGCGTGCGTCTGCAACTGGGGGCTTCGGGCCAACTTACCTGCTATACCAGTGCCTCGGAAAGCGGCCAGGGGGCGCACACCGGGCTGGCGCAGATTATTGCCGATGGGCTTGGCTGCCCCATGGATGCCATCGTGGTTCGCAGCGGCGACACCCAGGTCGACCCCACGGGCGGGGGCTCTTGGGCTTCTCGCGGCATTGCGCTGGGCGGCGAGGCGGCGAACCGCGCCGCAAGGCAATTGCGGGCCAATGTGCTGGCCATCGTCTCGGCCTGGAAGTCGGTGGACGTGGCCGATCTTGAAATCGACCATGGCGTGGTCTCGTTAAGCGACGGCGAAATGATCTGTTCGCTGCAGCAGGTCGCAAGGCTTGCCCACTACGACTCCACCCAGATCCCCTTGGCCGATATACCCTCATTAAGCATAGAGTGCAGCTATTCGCCGTTTGAAAAACCCTATTTCATGGCCAATGGCATCCAGGCGGCCGAGATCGAGCTGGACGCCGAAACCGGCCAGATCAGGGTGCTTGATTTCTGGGTGGTCGAAGACTGCGGCACCGTCATCAACCCCTTATTGGTCGACGAGCAGATCCGGGGCGGGGTGGTGCAGGGCATAGGCGCTGCGCTGTTCGAGCATTGTATCTATAGCGACACGGGGCAGATGTCCAATGCGTCGCTGGCCGACTACCTGGTGCCCATGGCTTCTGAAATGCCCGACATCCACGTTGCCCATGTAAGCACGCCCGAAAAAGAAACCGGCATCGGCGCCAAAGGGGTGGGCGAGGCGGGAACGGTGGGTTCCATCGGGGCGATTTGGTCGGCGGTGAACGATGCCTTAAGGCCATTGGAGGCTGCCGCCGAAAACCAGCCGTTCACGCCTGATGTCATTTTGTCTGCGATTTTGCGCAAACTGCAAGCTGACTGAAGCCGCGGCAAACACCTTTCAAGCGGCGCGGGGCGCCAGGCCCATGCGCCGCGGCCCCTTAGGCGCCGATCAATTCCATAAAGGCCTTGGCCATCAGGCCGTCGGCCGTGGCGAAGGTGGTCAGGATCTCGAAGTGATTCAGGCCGGGGCCCACCAATATGCGTGGGCTTAAGCCTTCGTCTTGCAGTTTGGCCACATATTCATCATGCTGGCGAATGAACTCGGGGGATTCGAGCTCGCCGCGCACGACCAGCATCTTCAGCTTGCGATTCACGGCGTGGCGAATGGGGCTTAGGGCAAACACTTCCAGCGGTTCCAGCTTCAGGTATTCGCGCCGCTTCGAGTACGCAACAGGCCCAAGATCGTAGATTCCGCTGCATAGCAGTACGCTTTGAACCAGCCCCGGGGCATGAGGCAGAAGCGCGTTCCAGTCGAGCCCCGCCAGGCATGCCGCCAGATGCGAGCCCGAAGAGTGGCTGGCCAGGTGGATTCGGGCCCTGGCGCCGAAAGTGGCGTGATGATGGCTTATCCACGAAATGGCCG
>Ga0180219_1001729_pt1 | contig 13664 bp, 13 predicted proteins | sample eDN3rd30CBELigMG_FD_151338 | JGI IMG/M metagenome (GOLD analysis project Ga0180219, IMG submission 151338) | Enriched Miracle-Growth compost microbial communities from Emeryville, California, USA - eDNA 3rd pass 30_C BE-Lig MG (version 2)... ...
GATGAAGGGCCGCGATCGGATACCAGTCTAGAAGCGTTGGCCAATTTAAAGCCTGTTTTTGCTGCAGATGGCGTAATTACTGCTGGAAATTCATCGCAGACATCAGATGGAGCAGCATTTGTTTTAGTGGTATCTGAACGAAAGCTCAAGTCGTTGGGCGTAGAACCGCTAGCTCGGTTAGTCAGTTATGGTGTTGCCGGCGTGCCACCCCGTATCATGGGTATTGGACCGATATACGCTATACCCAAAGCTCTCAAACAAGCCGGACTCCAATTGAGCGATTTAAATTTGATAGAGCTTAATGAAGCTTTTGCTTCTCAATCATTGGCCGTAGTCCGAGCGCTCGATCTGGATACAACATTGCTGAATGTAAATGGAGGAGCCATTGCATTGGGGCATCCACTTGGATGTACTGGAGCAAAATTAAGCGTTCAACTTTTTAACGAGCTGAAGAAGCGAAACCAGCGCTATGGCATGGTAACCATGTGTGTAGGGGCAGGGCAGGGTGCTGCGGGTATCTTTGAAATGATGTAAACCACATGCAACAGCAAGAACTGTAAAATTGTTAAAATTGGCATAAAGGTTTTCCTAAATAAAATTTTTATATTAGGTTTGAAACTATTAATATAATCGTTCATCACATGTGTCACATCTTTAGAGGTTGTTGCTTTGTTCTCGTAGCTATTTTTTTATCTATAAAAGTTCAAGCCCAAGATTATTCGCTCATCGCTAATTCCTACATTGCTGCAAAGGGAGATAGTATCACTTATACACTCTTTCAGGGTAGAGGCTTGGATACCACTGAAATAGCACCAGAAGCGGCTAAGAGTTTGAACTATGCCAATTATACACAAGGTGGAAAAAAAGTAGCTGATACTATTCCTTTGGATAAAAGTTTTATCCGTTATACCGCTATTCAACAAGAAGGAGGACAGAGCCTATTAGCCGTCGAATTTCAGGGTGGTTCTGTAACTTATGATCAATTGGTGGTTGAAGATTTCGCGAAAACAGAAAATTTGACCGACTTAGCAACCGTGATCGATTCTTCTGGTTTTACTACCGAATATACAGCTAATACATTTTTTACAGCGAAAGCCTTGACCATTACCGATAAATCAAATGGGAATTTATATAAGAATAGAGAATGTAAACAATTGGAAATTGTATTGGAACAAAATCCATATAAGCTTCAATATGGCGACGATATCACAGCGATTATCTTGTTAAATGGTAAACCGCAAGAAGGGGCAAGTACAACCATCTATACGAAATCGAATTCTGGGCAGATACATGCATCAAAATATCGGTCAAACGCCGAGGGGAAAATTTATTTTAAACTGAATCGATCAGGTTTATGGTTATTACAAACCGTTTATGCTAATCCAAGTAAGGAAGAAGGCATGGATTATAATTATTACCAAAGTTCTTTTTCTTTCAGATTTAGTCATTAGCCGTTTTTTTGTGCATTGCCTTTCGCGTTACGAAGATATATACCTTACACCATCAACCGGATACCTCTTAAAACGTATAAACTTAATACTTATAACTTTCTACTGTCTTTTTCTTGCCATTGTTTACTAAAAGAAGTTGGAGCGACCTCCGGTAAGGTACGTTTATTACCCCAAGCCTTACTAAAAAAGCGTTTGAGAGCAGCATTTTTCAGTTTGCCTCCAAAAAAATCTAGCCATTTCCTCTTGCCATTTATTTTCGTATACAATTTCCATCCCCATTTCTCCGCAGTTGTTGTTTCTCCGGCTTTCACGGCATCGCGCCGATTCAGTAGGAGCATTTTATGAATATCTATTTTTACAGGGCATACTTCGGTACATTTACCGCATAAACTGCTGGCATAACTGAGGTGTTTAAAATCTGCCATTCCCTGCATATGGGGTGTAATGATAGAGCCAATTGGCCCACTATATGTTGTTCCGTAACTGTGGCCACCCACATTTTTATAAACAGGGCAAGCATTTAAGCAAGCTCCACATCGAATACAATATAGACCTTGTCTTTGTTCTTTTTGTGCCAACAAATCAGTACGTCCATTGTCTAAGAGGATGACATACATTTCTTCCGGACCATCATATTCGTGCTCTTTTTTGGGGCCATGGAGTATGGTGTTATATACGGTTAGGTTTTGTCCTGTTCCATGACCTGCCAGCAGCGGCCAATACAAATCTAAGTCTTGAATAGACGGAATTAGTTTTTCAATGCCTACAATGGCGATGTGGATTTTAGGAAATGTAGTGCATAGACGGGCATTACCTTCGTTTTCCGTAATAGCAATTCCTCCTGTATCAGCGATTAGGAAATTGGCTCCTGTGATACCCACTTCGGCCGAGCGGAATTCGTCCCTTAAAAGTTCCCGTGCTTTTAATGTTAATTGTTCCGGACTGGCATCAATGGGTGTTCCAAAACGCTCATGGAAAAGCTTTGCAATGTCTGCTAAGCTGAGATGCATGGCCGGTGTAACGATATGATAAGGTTTTTGCCCCAGTAGCTGTACAATATATTCGCCTAAATCGGTTTCAATAGCACGAATATGATGCTCTTCCAAAAAAGCATTCAAGTGAATCTCTTCGGTTACCATAGACTTGGATTTGACTATGGTTTTGGCACCAGCTCGTTTTGCAATATGTAAGATTTCTTGCTGTGCCTCCTGAATATCATTGGCCCATATTACTTTACCACCATTTTTTTGAAAGTTAGATTCGAACTCTGGCAATAGCTTGTCTAGGTTCTCCATCACCTTCCATTTAATCATATGGGCTTTACGCTTGGCATTTTCCAAGCTGTTCCAGCGCTTTAATCCCTTGTCAACAGCAAGATGATATCGGTCAATATTAAAGTTGATGACCTTTCGATGTTGTAAATCAAATACCTTTTGTTCGCTTGCCGAGATGAAATCTGCTGCTTGTTTTGTTGACATGAAAAAAACACTTTAGTACTATAACGTAAATAAGAAAAACTTATTTTTTGTTTGAATCTACTAACGGTCGTTGATCTCTATTAACTAAATCCCAGGCCGTATAAAAAACTAGCTTTGCTCGCTTGGTAAGCAAGTTAAAATCGATTTTGTCGACGGTGTCGCCTACGTCGTGATAATCAGCATGTACTCCGTTAAAATAAAAAATGATTGGGATTTGATGCTTCGCAAAATTATAGTGATCAGAACGATAGTAAATCCGCTCCGGATCGGCAGGATCATTATATTTATAGTCTAGTAGCAATTTCGTATACTGACTGTTTGCTGTTTCGCTAATCTGGTGCAATGTGGAACTCAATTTATCCGATCCAATAAGATATACGTAATTTGGATTTGCCGTGTGGCTGGGGTCAATCCGCCCAATCATATCTATATTCAGATTTGCAATGGTATTGGCCAAGGGGAAAATGGGATGACGGGTATAATAATCAGACCCTAAAAGGCCCTTTTCTTCTCCAGTAACTGTCATGAATAAGATACTTCTTCGAGGGCCTTGCCCATTTTTTTTTGCGGCAGAAAATGCTTTGGCAATCTCGAGCACTCCTGTAACACCCGATCCATCGTCGTCAGCTCCGTTATTTATTTGTCCATCTGGATTGACACCGATGTGATCATAATGAGCGGTAATAACAAGTAACTCATCCTTTAGATCGGTACCTTCCATATAGCCCAATACATTTTGAGCTTTTACAGGCACCGTTCGTACACCAAATGAAAGATCCATTTGCGCATGGAACTGAAAGCTTGTGGGGGCTTGCTGCAAATCCATCGTAGCCATTAATTGATGGAGATTTCGGCCGCTGGATGCTAAAATACGATGAGCTGTTTGTTTTGATATGTAAATGACTGGAGTTACAGACTGGTTATTTATCGTGTCTGACGCTCTAAAATCTTCTTTTAATTGGATAATCTCTTCGTGTTGGATTTTTTCGACACGCTGTAATAGTGTATCGGCGGTAGGAGATGCAACTAGAATGAGCTTCGGTTTTTGACTTAAAAGATCTTGAATGTGCTGATTGCTTCCACGTTTTGATGCTTTGCTTTCATCTACCAATAGCACAACTTTATTTTGAATAGAGAAATTTGCCGCCCGCCGCTCCCGATTTTTCTTGCCGTAACCAACAAATGTAAGCTGACGCTCATGGATGACCTGTTGATTGGTTGGTTGAATAATGAGAAAGTCTTTACCCAAATGAAATGGAATGGTATCTATCTGAAAGCGATCGGCACAAAACTTGGTCGTAGCTAGTTTGACGGGTTGAAAAAAAGTGTGGTTAACAGGAGGTATGAGTCCGATAGATTCAAATTGTGCTGCGATGTATTGGGCAGCCAGTTCGGCACCTTGCTGCCCTGTTTCTCGCCCTTCAAAGGCATCAGATGCAATAATCTGCAAATGTTCTTTGGCAGAGAGTGTATCAATATAATTAGCATATACTGTTGGCGGGTGGTTTTGGGCAAAGCATCCGCTATTCGCCAAGCTAATGAGACACCAAAACCAAACTTTTTTAACTGCCGTCATGTACAGTAAAGCAATTTAAACACAGACAATTTTATTTACCCGAGTTCCATGGCGACCACCTTCAAAAGCTGTTGTCATAAAAAGTTTGACCATCTCTTTGCATAGCGCTATCTCTGTGAATCGTGCAGGTAAGCAAATGATGTTGGCGTCATTATGTTGTCGGGCTAGTGTGGCTATCTCAGGCTCCCAACAAATGGCAGCACGAATGCCTTGATGTTTGTTCGCCGTTATGGCAACACCATTAGCACTGCCACATATGAGCACGCCGGCATCGCATGCCCCACTTTCAACTGCATGAGCAGTAGGATGAGCAAAATCGGGATAATCAACAGAATCACTACTGTTTGTTCCGAAATCTGTCACGGTATAACCCAAAGATTTCAGGTATTCAATCAAAATGGTCTTATAAGCAAAACCTGCATGATCACTACCAATGGCAATTTTATTTATTGTATTCATGATATCCTTTGTTCTGGTGTAATGTTTAACTTATTTACTGTCGTTATAAAATTCCCGCTCTGCCTTTAATTTAGCTTTCTGTACCCTACCTGCAATGACGATGCTCAATTCGTATAATAAGAATAACGGGAAGCTAACGGTTAGCATGGTTAAAATGTCGGGTGTTGGTGTAACAATAGCGGCAATAACCAAAATCAAAATGACAGCATACCTCCTTGTTGCACGCATAAATTGCGGCGTCATGATGCCTATTTTCGATAGAATAAATATAATGATGGGAAGTTCGAAGACAACTCCAGTACCCAATGTTAACGTGGCAACCGATGATAGGTAAGAATCGACGGTTATTTGATTGTCTATTTCCGGGCTAACAGAGTAATGAGCTAAAAAATTAACTGATAATGGCGAAATCATAAAATAGCCGAATAAAATGCCTAAAATAAACAATAGGGTGGCATAGAAAACAAAGCCATTGGCTGATTTTCGTTCTACGTCTGTTAGAGCTGGCTTAATGAATAGCCATATTTCATAAAGTAAATAGGGAAAGCCAAGTACTAATCCAATTAATAAGGATGAGTTCAATTGCAGGGTAAATTGGCCTGCCATATCGGTGTTGATAATATTAATTGGAATTTCTTTGACGCAGAAATCAGGACCTAAATTAAAACGTTCGCCAATTAGGCACATCATACGATACGTCCAAAAGTCGGGCTTCTTTGGCCCCATAACAATGGTGTCAAATATAAAATCGTAAAAGGTAAATGCCAGCCCCATGAATATGGCAATGGCAATGGCAGAACGAATGAGGTGCCATCTTAGAACTTCCAAATGGTCAAAAAAGGACATTTCAGCTTCTAGCGATTTGCCTTTTTGCTTAATAGTTTCAATAATTTTCTTGCCGGAAATCTCGCTCATATTTTTCTTTAAATGGAAAACCCGTTCAAAACAAACTGGAAACGTGGCGGGTCTTAAATCAGTGCATTCAGTATCTAAAAACAAACAAAAATACCATTCTTACAATTAAGAATGGTATGATATGTAAAGATTCTATAAGGTTATTGTCATAATCTTATTCTGACAGATCAAAAGTCTCCATGAACTTAGTGGTAAAATTACCTGCTCTAAAGTTCGGGTCGCGCATCAATTTCAAATGCAGGGGAATGGTTGTTTTTACCCCTTCGATAACGAACTCGCTGAGTGCTCTTTCCATGGTTGAAATAGCTTCTTCTCTGGTCTGTGCAACACAAATGAGCTTGGCAATCATGGAGTCGTAGTTGGGTGGAATTTGATAACCTGCATATACATGTGTATCTATTCGAACCCCATGTCCCCCAGGAGAATGGAAGGTCGTAATTTTTCCGGGCGAAGGTCTGAAACCATGGAATGGGTCTTCCGCATTGATCCGGCATTCGATGGCGTGCATGTTCGGTTCGTAATTTTTACCCGATAGTGGTACGCCAGCTGCTACTTTAATTTGCTCTTTAATCAAATCAAAGTTAATTACTTCTTCCGTAACGGGGTGTTCTACCTGTATACGGGTATTCATTTCCATGAAATAGAAATTCCGATGTTTATCTACTAGAAATTCGATGGTTCCGGCACCTTCGTAATTAACCGCCTTTGCCCCAGCTATGGCCGCTTCGCCCATTTTTTGTCTGAGTTCTGGTGTAATAAAAGGGGAAGGGGCCTCTTCTACTAATTTTTGATGCCTCCTTTGAATGGAACAATCTCTTTCAGATAAATGGCACACGGTGCCATATTGGTCCCCAATGACTTGTATTTCGATGTGACGAGGATCTTCAACAAATTTTTCGAGATATATGCCGTCATTTCCAAAAGCTGCTCCCGCTTCTTGACGGGCTGAATCCCATGCGGGTTCAAATTCGCTGTCGTTCCAAACGACGCGCATGCCACGACCACCACCACCTGCAGTTGCTTTTAATATAACAGGATAACCAATTTCATTGGCCGTTTTTAATCCTATTGCAATAGAGGGAACTAGACCATCAGAGCCCGGAATAGTGGGTACCCCAGCATGGCGCATGGTCTCCTTCGCCGAAGCCTTATCTCCCATACCCCGAATCTGTTCGGGGGTGGCACCGATAAATTTAATGCCATAATCACGACATATGGCCGAAAATTTTTCATTCTCTGATAAAAAACCGTAACCAGGATGGATGGCATCCGCGTTTGTTAATTCGGCAGCTGCGATGATATTTGGAATATTCAGGTAAGAATCTCTACTGGCAGGAGGTCCGATGCAAACTGCTTCATCTGCAAAACGAACATGTAGGCTCTCGCGATCGGCAGTTGAATATACTGCAACACTTTTGATGCCCATTTCTTTGCATGTTCTAATAACACGCAATGCGATTTCTCCGCGATTAGCTATTAATATTTTTTTAAACATGAACTTGATAAATAAACCAATGTAACGCGATTGATTAAGAAGGATCAACTAAGAATAAGGGTTGATCATACTCTACTGGTTGTGCATTGTCTATCAGCACTTTTACAATTTTTCCAGAGATATCAGATTCAATTTCGTTAAATAACTTCATCGCTTCTACGATACATATGACTTGCCCAGCTTTTATTTCATCTCCTACATTGACAAAAGGCCCCTTATCTGGACTTGAAGACCGATAGAATGTACCTATCATAGGCGATTTTACCGTTACATATTTTGATGATTCGTCTGCCGCTTTTGGTTGAGTTGGTGTTTCAACAGCGGGGGGGTGTGAAGCTGATTGAGGGATGGTTGCTGCGGGAGTTTGTACTATTGGGGCCGTCGGAACGGTTGCTGTTACATAAGTAGGCTCTTGATTTGTTTTTATTGTGATCTTGAAGTCCTTCTCCTCAATAGCAACTTCGTTAACACCTGATTTGGCAACAAATTTAATCAGGTCTTGTATCTGTTTAATATCCATACTCATATGCGTTGTTCTTAATATCTAAACTAATTGTGGTTGAAATGAAAATAAGCTGTGTGCAAACTTAGATAAAATGCTTGGTATTCACGAACACTAATAGAAAAAACTCGGGTTGGTAGTGAATCAATACGCCCATTTAAGATATACAGATCCCCAAGTAAAGCCACCACCAAAGGCAGCTAGGATCAATACATCTCCTTTCTTTAATTGATTTTCCCATTCCCATAAACACAATGGGATGGTGCCGCTTGTGGTATTACCATACTTTTGAATGTTAATCATGACCTTTTCAGCGCCTACACCCATACGTTCGGCTGTTGCATCAATGATCCGCTTATTGGCTTGATGCGGAACGAGCCATTGTACATCATCTGCCGTTAAGTGATTCCGTTCCATAATCTCGGCTGCTACGTTCGCCATATTGGTTACAGCAAATTTGAAAACCGTTCGGCCTTCTTGGAAGGCGTAGTGTAGCTTTTGATTGACGGTATCGTGACTGGCTGGAAGCAATGAACCCCCAGCTTTAATATTTAAGAATTCTTTTCCACTACCATCGCTTTTTAAAATGGCATCCAATACACCCAAACCTTCGTCATTTGGTTCCAGTAATACGGCACCACATCCATCTCCAAATATGATGCAGGTAGCTCGATCTTCATAATTAATAATGGACGACATTTTATCTCCGCCCACAACAAGTACTTTTTGGTGCTTGCCCGATTCAATAAATTGTGCACCCGTGGTCAGACCATAAATAAAGCCTGAACAGGCCGCCTGTAAATCAAAGCCCCAAGCATGCGTTGCTCCCACTTTGTCTGCAAGGATATTGGCCGTAGCAGGGAAAGGCATATCGGGGGTGCTGGTACAGAAAATAATTAAATCGATTTCTTCAGCAGAAATGCCGCGCTTACGCAATAGGCCTTCAACTGCTGGGACGGCCATATCGGAGGTTGCTAAACCTTCTCCTTTTAAGATACGTCGTTCTTTAATACCAGTACGGGTGGTAATCCACTCGTCATTCGTTTCAACCATGGTTTCTAATTCCTGATTGGTTAATATATAATCAGGTACATAGCCATTTACAGCAGTGATTGCAGCATGAATTTTAGACATTCTAGTTTTTATTAAAAACGGCCTTTACTTTATCAATGAATTTAGATTCGATCATATTACGTGAAAGTAGCACCATGTTTTTGATCGCTTCTGGATTTGAAATTCCATGACCAATAATAACGGGCGCATTTACTCCTAAGATCGGGCTTCCACCGTATTGTTCGTAATTAAATCGATCAAAAAATTTATCTTTAAAGCCCTTTTTTAGCGTTAATGCATAAAACGATTCGGCAAGTTTAAGTACAACATTACCTGTAAAACCGTCCGTAACAATAACGTCAATATGGTCTTCGAAAATATCTCGGCCTTCGATATTTCCAATGAAATGAATGGATTTGCTTTCTTTCATTAAAGCATGTGCGGCAATCGTTAACATGTTGCCTTTTTCTTCTTCCTCTCCAATATTCAACAACGCAACGGCAGGGTTTTCATTTCCATAAACATATTGCGCATATAAGCTTCCTAAAATACCAAATTGTAGTAAGGCATCCGGTTTGCAATCTGCATTTGCCCCAACATCCAACAGCACACTATATCCGCGGGTTAAACGAGGTACATTAGTAGCAATGGCGGGGCGTATAACACCGGGTATGGTTTTAATACTGAATACGGATCCAACGAGCATAGCTCCCGTATTACCTGCTGAAGAGAAGGAGTCAATCTGCCCCTCTTTTAAGAGTTGAAAGCCGAGGGTAATGCTCGCATTTGGCTTTTGCGTAATTGCTTTGGTTGGGTGCTCGCCCATACCGATGGTTTCGGTTGTATGTACAAATTCAAATATAGATGGATCAACATTTGCTTCCTCTAAGATAGGAAGCGCCAGTTCCTTATTGCCAATAAGTACAATATGCTGATTATCCGATAATATCTTCGAAGCTTCTACTGCCCCTAAAACAGTCGCTCTAGGAGCATAATCGCCTCCCATAATATCTAAGCCAATCTTCATCCTGGATTTATCGTTTACTTTTCACTGTTAACTAAAACATCCCAAAGTACCGCATTTTTTTGCAAATAGCGCGGCACTTTGGGATGTTTTTTTACTAACTATTGAAAATCAACTTATGCAATCGAGGTGTTTTCAATAAGTAACTTGCCATTGTAATATAGATTGCCATCTACGTTATATGCACGATGTGGTAAGTGCACAGCACCGGTAGTTTGGCAAGTCGTCAAGCTAGGTAATTCTGCCTTATAGTGTGTTCTTCTCTTATCTCTTCTAGATTTTGAGGTTTTACGTTTTGGATGTGCCATCTCGTCTTTTTATTTAATGATTGTTTTTTATGTTTTTTAATATATCCCACCGCGGATCGACCTGATGTAGGTCTGTTTCCTGGTTGCTTAGATTTTCTAATTTATGAATCATTGCCGGATCGCATGTTGCATTGATGCCCTGTTCTTCGCACCTAGCATATGAGGGAACCGATAGATTGATGTACTCATAAATGACATGTGTTAAATCTAATGTGTGCTCGTTTTTTTTAAGTACTAAGATTTCATCGGTCGATTCGGATACATCATCTTGTTCATCAAATTTAACAATCAGTCGTTCTTGTATACTACAAGGACTGTCAAACTGATTTAAGCAAACATCACAGGTTAATACAATAGTACCATCGATATGTATGTTTGTTATCATCATCGTTTCCTGCTTATCCAATAGCACCGATACTTTTAAATAGCCATCTTTTACAATGGAATATTCGAATGCATCGAAAAAGCTTTTATCTATTTCAAATTCAAAAGCATGTTGCCCGGGCTTTAAACCGGTGAACGGTATGCGATATTGATTTAAAATTTTCAAGGCACGATAATTAAGCTCGCAAATTTAGAAATAATAACTTAGATGTGAAAGTTTTTTTAAAAGTTATATCTGAAAGCCTGCAAGCTGCACAACGCACAAGGGTGCGCTCACAATTAATCCCGATCTTTTGTAAGCTTTCTTATTTTAAGTGGATTGGTCGTTAATTCTTCTTGTTCGCGGCGGTTTCGTGCAATTCGGATGGCAGCAAAAATAGCTTCTCGAAACGATTGTTCTGAGGCTTTGTTTTTACCTGCTATGTCATAGCCTGTGCCGTGGTCGGGTGACGTCCGGATAACAGGTAAACCGGCTGTAAAATTGACGCCATTATGGAAGGCAATTTGCTTGAAAGGAATGAGGCCTTGATCATGGTACATAGCCAAAATTCCGTCGAAGTTTTGATAGCCATTGCCTGCGAAAAAGCCATCTGCAGCATATGGGCCGAACGCAAAAATACCTTGGTTATTTGCTTCTTGAATAGCGGGAGTAATGATACTTTGATCTTCAGTGCCAATGAGTCCGTTATCGCCAGCATGTGGATTCAATCCTAAGACCGCTATCTTGGGTTTTTGTATCCAAAAATCTGTTTTTAAACTATGATTCATGAGGTCAAGCTTTTTTAAGATGGCTTGCTGGTTGATATGGGCGGCTATCTCTTTAACAGGTATGTGGCCCGTAACTACACCTACTTTAAGCTCATCACTAATCATAAACATGAGTACATCGCTCGAATTGGTTTTGGCTTGTATATATTCGGTATGACCAGGGAATTGAAAGTTTTCTTGTTGTATGTTGTGTTTATTAATAGGAGCGGTAACCAATACATCAATTTTGCCATTTATTAAATCTATCGTAGCACGTTCGAGTGAAATGAGCGCATATTTTCCTCCGATTTCGTTCGACTCGCCCAAGGTGATTTTGACGTCTTCTTGCCAGCAATTAATCATGTTAGGTCGCTTTTCATGTGCTTGATCGGGATGATTGATGACGTTGAAACTGAAATCATTAATTCCGATCGCTTTACGATGAAAGGATGCAACTTTGGTGTTTCCGTAAACTATTGGAGTAAAGAAATCGAGTAATCGGCTATCTGCTAGAGTTTTAATAATGATTTCTAACCCAATCCCATTCACATCACCAATGCTAATGCCTACTTTTAATTTATCACGCATACCTGATTCCTATTTTGAATAGGCCAAACTTAGGTAAAAATGAATTTATATGCAATTATGTTTAAAAGCGGTTTAATAAGTGTATCTTTGAACCAAAATGTAATCACCGGCAATGACGCAAGTTCGTGCAAAAAAACATCTTGGCCAACACTTTCTTATAGATAAAAACATTGCAAGAAAAATCGTAGATGCACTGCAACCAGAAGAGCGTTACCATGTGGTTTTGGAAGTAGGACCGGGGATGGGTGTTTTGACTGATTCCCTGCTTGTTGATGAACGGTTTCAAACATGGTTGATCGATCTAGATCAAGAATCCATTGCATTTTTGGCTGATAAATACCAGATTGCTGATAATCGGCTTATTCATGGCGATTTTTTAGCATTTGATTTTGGCATTTTAGGTAATGACCCCATAGCGATTATAGGAAACTTTCCTTATAATATCTCTTCTCAAATTCTATTTAAGGTGCTCGAAAATCGACATCAAGTGGTCGAGGTAGTTGGCATGTTTCAAAAAGAAGTTGCCGAACGGTGTACAGCGAAACCGGGTACGAAGATATATGGTATTTTGAGTGTGTTCCTTCAGGCATATTATCAGGTAGAATATTTGTTTACGGTTAAAGCGGGGGCCTTTAATCCACCCCCTAAGGTGCTTTCTGGAGTAATACGTTTAGTGCGGAATCATGTTCAAACTTTGGCGTGCAACGAAAAATTATTTTGGGCTGTTGTGAAGGCAGGGTTTAATCAACGACGTAAAACATTACGAAATGCATTAGCTGGTATAGTGAACAAAGATCAAATGATTGCGGATCCGCTGCTTGAACAACGAGCGGAGCGATTGAGTGTGGCAGATTTTGTGCAGCTGACCAATCAGATAGAGAAGAGTATAAATGCTAAAGAATCATGATCAGGGAACAAGGAGCAGTTAGCTATTGGAAAGTTTTAATTGTGGATGATATCCACCCGGTTTTTTTAGAAAGATTAGATCAATTCGGGATAACCTATACTTATAGGCCTGATATCACATTAGAGGAGGTGCTTCCCATTCTTGCAGATTATGAAGTGCTTATCATACGGTCTAAATTTAAGGTGGACGAGCGGGTTTTCGAAAAAGCTGCCAAATTGAAGTGTATCGGTCGTGCGGGAGCGGGGATGGACAACATTGATGGTGAACAAGCTCAGCAAAAAGGGATTACGTTATTAAATGCTCCGGAAGGAAATTGCGATGCGGTTGCTGAACACGCCATAGGGATGCTCCTCTCTCTCATGAACAATCTAGCAAAAGGTGATAAAGAAATTAGAGAAGGACGGTGGCGGCGTGAACCGAACCGCGGTATAGAACTGGGCGGAAAAACAGTAGCTCTGATTGGTTACGGGAATAATGGCCAGGCCATGGCGAAAAAGTTGACGGGATTTGGTGTCCGTGTAATCGCTTATGATAAGTATAAGACCGGATTTTCTTGTATATATGCAGACGAGGTTGGTATGGAAGAGGTGATAAAAGAAGCTGATGTGCTTAGTTTGCATATTCCCTTAACCGCAGAAACACGTCATTTGATCAATCATGACTACCTCGAACGTTTCAATAAACCGATTTTTTTTCTAAACACATCGCGCGGAGAAATTGTTGATATCAAGGCACTTTTAACACAACTTGATCAAGGTAAAGTACTGGGAGCTGCAT
>Ga0180219_1001732_pt1 | contig 13631 bp, 13 predicted proteins | sample eDN3rd30CBELigMG_FD_151338 | JGI IMG/M metagenome (GOLD analysis project Ga0180219, IMG submission 151338) | Enriched Miracle-Growth compost microbial communities from Emeryville, California, USA - eDNA 3rd pass 30_C BE-Lig MG (version 2)... ...
CCCGCGACATCGCCGCCCGTCTAATCGGAGAGCTATCCCGGGTCCATCCAGGCATTCCACGCCGAGGCTGATCCGCCCCTCGGCGCGATGTCCCTCAGGCTGGGAAGGGGGGCGGGAAATGGAGCGGGTGAAGGGAGTCACATAAAACACTATAAATAAACAACATTTTTTGCTACAATATCCTACACAGAACCTGCACAGGTACGGTAAATCAGTCACTTACGCCGCCAATCTGCACAGTTTCTGCACAGTAGGAAGCGGAGAAATGAGTTTCATCCTCGACAAAGAGCAGATCAAGCCCGGCCTTATCATTTTCCGACGCGGCGATGTCGGGCACGACAACTACTACTGCCGGATCAGAATCCAGAACGAGGATCGCTATAAGACAATCTCCCTGCGCACGGCAGATCGGCAGACGGCCCGCGACCGTGCGATGGACGAGTATGCGGATATCCGTTTCCGCCTGAAACACGATGTCCCCGTATTCAACCGCCCCTTCTCGCAGGTGGCGCAGGAATACGCCGAGGCGCAGCAACGGCGGGCGAACGCCGGGGAAGTCAGCCAGGCGCGCGCCAGAAACGTCAAAAGCAAGATTGATGGACCGCTGAACGCCTATGTCGGCAGCACGCAAATTCACCTGATTACACAGGACCGCTGGTCAGAATACCCGCTGTGGCGGCGGGAGAACGGCAAGGGACGCCGCAACAGCGTGATCAGCGATTCCACCATTCGCATCGAGATGAGCATTTTCGCCGCCATCATGAACTATGCCATCAGCAAGCGATACGTGCCCGCACATCATCGGTTCGAGGGCATGCCGAAGCTCAAATCGAACCGCCGCGACGAGTTCACGCTGGAGGAATATCGAAAACTCCATACCAAAGGCCGCAAATGGATGAAGGAGGCGACCACGCCGCAGGGCGTTTGGTATCGCCAAATCTGCTATAATTTCATTCTCATTATGTGCAACACGGGGATGCGCCCGCCGGAAGCGAAGAACCTGCGCTGGCGGGACATCACCACCGCCAAGGACAAAGATGGCCGGGAGATTCTGGTCATCTATGTGCGCGGCAAGGGCAAGGAGCGCAAGCTGATCGCCCCCACCAGTGTGGGCACCTATCTGGATCGGGTGCGGGAATTGTCCAAGGCCACCAAGCCCGACGATCCCGTATTCACGATCATCAACGGCAAACCGGCAAAATGGCTTTATCGGGATACAGTCGAAGAATTATTGAAATATGCCGACCTTCGCGACGGCCCGAGCGGCATCCCCCGCACGACCTATTGCTTCCGCCATACCTATGCCACCCTACGGCTATCCGCCGGGGTGGATGTCTATATCCTTGCGCAGCAGATGGGCACTTCCGTCAAAATGATCGAACAGCACTATGGGCATGTGAACACGATCAAACACGCCGACCGCGTGTTGATGGGCATCGGCGGATGGGATGCGATGCATGCCGAAATGAACGCCGAGATCGACGCATTGGAAGCCAAAGCAAAAGAGGTGCAGTCCGTCAAAGCTAAGCAGACGGGCAAGCCGCGCCGCCCCAAACGCTAGCGCGCATCGTACCAGCCATCGAGTTCGATGGCCGATGCAAGAGCGCTGGCGTTGCCGTTTTCACGACGCGCCGCTGGCGCAATAGGCGTGAATACGGCCAAAGCTGGCAGGGAAGAAGGTGTGCCGAGCCTCGGCATACCCCCAGCCTGCGCCCCGAACCCGCGTCCGGCCCAGACAGCTTGCGGGTTCGCTGTTCGCCGCTGCGCCGCTGGCGCAATAGAGCGGAGAACACTTGGAAGAAATCGACCCGGCCAAAGGCCGTGTCTCCCTATGCAGCGGATGCAGTTGCATCGGCTGCCCTATCCCCGCGCCCGAAGGCGGGGGGTTAAACCCCCGGCCCGCGCAGGCGGCGCTTGATGATCGCGCGGTTGATGTTTTCGAGAGAGCCGAGCGCATTGGCGCGTTCCGTGGTGTGCTCTTCGGTCTGCGCTAATTCTTGGCTGACCGTGTAAAACTTGGAATACAAAACGGATTCGGGCTGATCTTCCAATTCGGCGGTTGTGATGAGACGCATGATTTTTTCTCCTGTCTGGCGAGGCCGCAACCATCGCGACCTTTCATGCCCCGTCACAGGCACGGGATGACCGCTGCGCACCCGAAGGGCCGCAACGTAGAGGAGGAGCCGCTTGCGGCTTGCGCAGGCCAAGGGCAGCTTGTGCCACGGTGCATGATGAAAAGGGCGTGTGGGGCGGCTTTGCTGGCAGGAGGCTTTTGCGTCTTGTCGCCGCCAATCATCTGGCGTTCAGCCTAAGTCTGCTTTAACCATTCAAGAGACTGTAGCGATTGCGGAACATCTATAGGGGGCGAACACATGAGCACTTTGCCTATTCGGATACTGGCCGTTATCGGCGTCGTTGCGGCAGGCGGTGCCTTCGCCCTGTGGTCAGGAACAGGCGCGGCCGAAGCGGAGGCCGAGAGCGCCCCCGCATCTACCCCCGCGACGATTACCGAATTGCCCCTTGATCGGGGTTACTACGTCCGCACGGACGCGACGTGCGCGACCGCATCGAACGCCACCGCCGCGCTGCTGCGGCGGCAGGGCCTTTATTGGGGCAGTTCCTTTTGCACGTTTCAGGGGATCGAGCAGACCGGGCCGAACACGTTCCGCACCAAGCAGTATTGTACCGATGTGCGCGCACCCGAGCCGCCCACGCCGATTCCGGCCGAATGGCTGACCACCGCCGATTGGGTGATTACCGACCGCACATCTTTCAAGTTCAAGGACAGCGAAGGATGGGAGCATGAGGCGCGACTTTGCGCGCAGCAGAGCATGCCCGACGGCTTTCAAAGAAGCATAGCCGACCTGATTAAGTAACCCGCTCGCCGGGATCAAACCCGCGTTCCCGCTTCGGCGGCACGTCTTTGGTGCCGCTGCACAGCCAGCACGAACAGGGCCGCCCGTGCGTCGAGGCGATCTTGCCGACCGCGCGCGGTGACGGCGATGCATCGGCGGACAGGCCACGGCCCCACAGGGCCATGACCCGGCGCGCCCGCGCCTTCATCCGCTCCGCGTCCTGTCTGCGCCGTGCGCGCATGGCTTGCGCTCCGTTTCCTTCAATCCGCCGCGCTGAAACGCTCCAGCGCGTTGTGAATATCGCTTTGCAGATTTACGGCGCAATCATAGGTCAGCCCGCCCGCGATGATCGCGGCGCGGCTCTGGCCGTCGCCGCGCACCGCGAGCGTGTAGCTGCGCTCGGCTTGGCGGTTGGTCAGGCCGCGCTTGACCAGTTCCGGCGTCGGAATGCCGCCGCGCCCGGCCACAAGCACGTCCTGACTGACTTTGACGCCGTTGTTGCCGACTTCCAAATCTGCAATGCGGTCGAGCGGCAGGTTGACGTTGCCGCTTTCAATGCCCTGCGGGCTTACCGCAATCGTGGCCCGCTTGCGGTGACGCGCGCCCGGCAGGACGTAAAGGCCCGCGACGACGAGGCAGATCAGCACGGCGGGAAAGACTTTCCACAGCACCGCGAAGAGCGCACCGAGGGGCAGAAGCGCCAGCAGCGGCAACCATGACGCGCGCGCCGGGCGCACGTCATAGACATAGCCGCCCCGCGCCGGATCGTCGCGCCGCTTGAAATCAGCCCGCGCACCGTTGAACCACGTCCGCAGCACGTTCAGCCCGCCGAAGGGCAGCGAGAGCCCCAGCGCAAGGGCGACGGCACCGATGGGCGAGGCTTGGTTGCTGGTGCCGAAGTAGATCAGCGCAGGCAGGGCTTGCAGCCCGATGAAAATAATCCCGCCCCAGATCAGAAGCCGCTGCCAACCGGGGCGCTGGTTTGAAAAAAGAGGCAGCCGCACGGCGGCATCGTTCGTTTCCATCGTCCTTGCGCCCTCCGCTCGCGAGATCACGGCGACATGGTTAACCGTATCCGCGCGGGCGCGGCAAGTCCAAAATCGGATTAGTCCAAAACAGGATTAGCAACAAGGGGTAACTTCCTCTTGGGGCTGGCGTGACAAAGAGCCTTCGCACAGAGGGCCATATCGCCCTGACGAAGGCGCTCATTGATGCGCGCAAGGCGAGCGGCCTGACACAACAAGAACTGGCGGCGCGCCTGCGGCGCTCGCAGTCGTTCGTCGCCAAGATCGAGCTTGGCGAACGCCGTGTTGAAGTCGTGGAGCTTGTGGAGATCGCGCGCATCCTTGATGTGCCGACCGCCGATCTTATCGCGCCCGTCGAAGCCGTCTTGCAAAAGCGGCGATAAACGCCGCGTCGGCTTTGGGGGATAGTATTCGCGGGCATGCGGAAAGCATGCCGCCACGAAGACAGGAGAACAGACCGGAATCACAACAGGAGGATTGCATGCATGCAGGAACAGGAACCCCTGCCGCCTGAAGTGCAGGCGGCGCTCTCCGCTTGGGAAGGCGGGCCGGGCGACAGGCCCGACCCCGCGCCGCATCCCGCGCTGGCGCGGTTGCGGGCGCAGTTTGCATCGCATCCCGACGTATGCGCGCTTACGGCTTTGACCGACGCGGCGATGCACCGCGCCAGCGCGGACATGCCCGTGATGGTGAAAGTACGGCCCGAGCTTGCCGCGCTCTTGGAGCACATCGAGTCGCTGGACGCGGCGGCCGCAGGCCGCGCGCCCGCGCCGATAGCGCGCGTCTTGAGCGGGATCGTCAGCAATCACCTTGAGCACCTGTTGCATCGCCTTGTCACCAATCCGACAAGCCACCCGCACTATGCGCGGCTGTGGAACAGCCTTTGCGCGGATGCGGGCGCACTGGCGCTTGCCGTGCCCGACCCCGACGCGCCGCCCGCGCCGGAGGCGCAGGCGGAAGGGCCGTTCTGATGTACCGCCGCCCGGACGCCGCGCCATCCAAACCGCCAAAGCCCCGCTGGTTGCGCGTGCTGATCTGGGTCGGCCTTGGCTACTTGGCGTTCAATGTCCTTGTGCATGCGGTTCTGCTGGCGCTGGCCGGGGAATGGAAAAGCGTACTCGCCATCGTGCTGCTCTTGGGCGGTGGCGGGGCAGTCTATCGGCTATTTTTTCGTCCTGTCGCCAAGCCGCTTGTTTCCGACAACTACGGCACGGCCCAATTCGAGGGGATGCAGATCACGCCGCCGCATGAGGAGTGGCTGCGCGAGGGCATCTTTCTCGGCAAAAGCAGCAATCCCGACGCCAACAGCATCCCGCTCGACCGCCAGCCGGGCATCCCCGTTTGCACCACGCCCGAACATCACACCTTGATCGTGGCGCGGACGCGCACGGGCAAAGGCACCCGCGTTATTATCCCGACCTTGCTTCGCTACAGCGGTTCCATGGTCGTGATCGACCCCAAGGGCGAGAATGCCGCCGTGACGGCCCGCCCGCGCTTGTTCGCCAAGGCGGCGGACAAGATTCACGTCATCAATCCTTGGGGCGAGCTTGCAGACGTGTACCGCACGGCGGGCATCCCGCAGGACACGTTCAACCCGCTGGACGTGCTGGACAGGCGCGATCCCAACGCCGTCGCCATCGCGCAGGGCTTGGCAGGCGCGGTCTGCCCATCGTCGCCGGGCGACAAGGATAGATATTGGCAGGGCAGCGCGGCCAACGTCCTCGCGGCGGTGCTCTTGTGGATCACCGACCAGCCGGGCGAGCAAAAGACGCTCGCCCGCGCCCGCGAGATCGTCAGCCTTAGCCGCAAGGATTTTACGGACGAGTTTCTGGTGCCCATGTCCGCCAGCAGTGCTTTCGGCGGCGCGATCCGCGAGATGGTCAGTCCCTACCTTGATCTTGCGCAGGAGACCTATTCGGGGATCATGTCCAATTTATCGGAGAGCACAAAGTTTCTTTCCGATCCGCAGGTGAAGGCCGCGACGGCGCAATCCACCTTTGCGCTGTCCGACCTCTTGCGGGAGCGGCGCACCGTCTATCTGGTGATCCCGCCCGACCGCATCGACACGCAGCGGACATGGCTGCGCCTCATGCTCGCGGCCGTCAGCCATACCTACCGCCGCGCACCGACGAGCGCGAGAGGCCCGCACCGCTGCCTTGTGCTGATCGACGAGTTTCCCGCGCTCGGTAAGATCGAGGACATGCCCCGCGACCTTGCCACGCTCGCGGGCTACGGCCTCGACTTCGCGCTGGTTGTGCAGGGCATTGACCAGCTCCGCGACCTCTACGGCAAGGCGGCGGGCACCATCCTCTCCAACTGCGCCTACAAGTGGTTTTGCAACATCAATGACTTGGAGTCCGCCAAATACCTCTCCGAGGTGCTGGGCAAAAAGACCGTCCGCACCGTGGGACGCAGCGAACGCGAAGGCGAAGACGGCGAAAGCGTGAGCTACGGCGAGACGGGCCGCCCGCTCCTGACCCCCGATGAAATCCTGAACCTTGGACGGGAGGTGGCGATCGTCACCCATCCGGGCGGCGATCCGCATTACCTGCGACCCATCGACTATTGGAACCTTCAGGCGGCTTTCGGGCAGTTACGGGAGCGGTATCCCCGTACCTATTGGGACCCGCCTTTGGCCTATGACCCGAACCCTTACTACAGCCGCCAGAAGCAGGAGCAGCGACAGCACGGCGGTCAACAGGAGCAGAGGCAGGAAAAAGAGGCTGCACGGCCCCGCGACGGTCGAATGAGCCGCGCGGAGGCGCTGGCCGTGCTCGGCCTCAGCGAAGGTGCGACGGAGGCCGAGATACGCGCCGCATACAAGCGTCTGATGCAAAAAGTGCATCCGGACGCGGGCGGCAGCGATTGGCTCGCGCGCAATCTCAACGCCGCCCGCGATACTTTGCTGGCGGGGCGTTGAAAATGAATCCGGTCGGATGCTGCTACCTGTGGTATAATATGAGGCGTCAATCGCAGCCGACTCGACCGCCGCAAAATGGCTGGTACAGGCTGCATACGACGCGCATCACCGGCAGTGTTTCTCCCGCTGCATGCTCCGATACCCCACAGCCACGCGCTGGTTGTGCTATCCTAGATTGTAGGTTGAGAGTGGCTGCAAGCCATGGACGGACTGACCGTCCGCCCGCTTGGCAAGGGGCGCTTCGCCCCCGTTGCATCCCCCGACCAAGGAGAGCCTTCGTGCCCTCCTGTGGAACCTCCAGACCAAAGGAGCCGTCGCGCTCCCTTGGAACCCATGACCAAGGCGCAGTCGCCCTTGGAACCCGACGAGGGGCTATCGCGCCCCTCGACCACTCGCCGGAGACTGTCTCGTCCCGGCACCCACGACCAGAGCTTTCGCGCTCTGGACGACGAGCAGGAGGCTGTCATGCCCCTGCACCCAGACGAGGGGATTGCGCCCCCTCGACCACGCGCGCCGGTGCGCTGTGAACAGGAGAACAGCCGGGGGAATTCATGGCCGACGACGACACCAGGGGCCTCTCGCCAAGGGCCACGAAATCCGAGAAGCGGCGGCGCACCGACCGGCTGTTTGTCCGTCTGACCCCACATGAAAAGGCCGCCTTCCTTGCCCGCGCAGACAAGGCAGGCATGGCTTCCGCCGCCTTCGCCCGCGCCGTTCTGACCGGTGAAGCTGGCCCTCGCGCCCAGCGGCGCGTGCCTGCCGATGCCCAGGCCATGCGGCAGGTGCTTGGCCATCTCGGCAAGATCGGCAGCAATCTCAACCAGATTGCCCGATACCTGCATACGGGCGGCAGCGCGGATGTGGTCCTGACGGATATTCGCGCGGCGCTCTCCGATCTCGCCTGCATACGCAGGCTGATCTACGAGGCGCTGGGCAAGGACCCCGACGACGCGCGCCCCGTCGGCCCCGTATCTGGCGCCGATCCACCGCCGCTCTCCGGCACGAAATCCGTGCCGCCGCCACCGGGCGCATGAGAGGGCCGCATGATCGTCAAGGGGGGATCACGCGGCGGACCGGGCCAGCTTGCTGCGCACCTGATGCGCGCAGACACAAACGAGCGTGTCGAGGTGCTGGAAAACCACTCCCCCTATGACCTTCACGCCACCTTCCGCGACTGGCAGACCCTGTGCGAAGGCACGCGCGGCAAGAAAGGGCTTTATCACGTCAATATCGATCCCGACGCCCGTTACGAGATGACGCGCGCCCAATGGGCGCGCGCGGTGGAGGTGTTGGAAAAGGAGCTGGGCCTGGAAGGCCAGCCCCGCGTCGTCGTGATGCACGAGAAAAAAGGCCGCCAGCACATCCACGTCGTCTGGCAGCGCACCGACATTGAAACCATGACGCTGCGCAGCGACAGCTACAATTATCTCGCGCACGAACGCGCCAGCCTGCGGCTGGAACAGGAGTTCGGGCACGAGCACGTCCCCGGCAAACATGCCAAGCGCGACCGCGAGAAACAGCCGGAGTTCCCGCGCGCGGAGGCGACCCATGCCGAATGGCAACAGGCCGAGCGGGCAGCACTATCCGTTGCCGACCGGCGGGCGCAGATCGCCACCCTGAAAGAGGCTTGCGACAACGGCGCATCCTTCAAGGCCGCACTAGAAGAAGCGGGCTACATGCTCGCACAGGGCGACAAGCGCGACTTCGTGCTGGTGACAGCGGAAGGCTCCGTGCTCAGCCTTGGCCGCGAGCTTAAAATGAAGGCCGCCGAGGTCCGCGCCTTCATGGCGGATGTGGACCGCGCCGCCTTGCCCACAGCCGCCGAAGCAAAAGCGCTCCAGCGGGATCAGGAAGACATGCGCGCGCGGGAGGCCACGCCCCCGCAGGCTGACCACCCGCCTGCCGAGACTCCCGCGACCGCGCCCGAGGCGCGGCAACAGGATCTCGGCTCCGCTTTCTACGATCCATCCGCGCTTGATCCCGTCGTTGCGCGCGCCCTCGACGAACGCCAGCGGCAGGAAGCGGCAAAGCTCGCCGAATGGCATGCCGCAGAGCTTCGCCAGTTGGAGAATGCCCAAGCCGCCGAATTGCAGGCGAAGCAGGAGCATCAGGCGGCATTGCATGCCGCCGCGCGCGAGCGTTTGCAGCGCGAGCAGAAGCTGACGGGTATCGAGGGCTTTATCAATGCTCTGCAAAACCGCCTCAATCCGGGGCGCGGCGCGGAACAGCGCGCCGCCCGCGAGCACGCCTGGCGGCAGCTTCGCGCGCAACAAGCGCGGGAGCGGCGCGACATAGAGGTGCTGTGGCGACAAACCCACGCCGAGCAGATGGAAGAATTGCGCGAACGGCACATGCAGCAGCAGCGTGAACAAGCCGCTGCCTTCGAGGCCGAGCGGCAGCGCTACACCGAGGATGCCGAGCGCGCCGCCGAAATGCGCAGGCGCATCGAGGAAGATCGGAAGATCGAAGAACGTCAGCAACAAGAGCGGCGGGACACAGGCCCGCCGGGGCTTACAAAGTAAGCGGCTCGCGCTTCCTGCAACCGGAACCGGGCCGCACAGAGGAACAACAGGTTGCCAAGGGCGAAGCGGACGACGACCTCGATGCGCCGCCCGAACTGACGCCTGATTTCATGCCGTCGTTCCGGCGCGTGATCTCGCGTTTCCTGAATCCAAACAAGAAGCGCCGCAAAAGAGGACGTCGCAAAAAGCGCGGCCTGCGCGCGCTTCTCTCGCGCTTTATGCTGCAATCAAAGTTCATGCAGCCGCCGCAGGCGTCGAAACCGCCAATACACGAGCGGCCAAAAACGCCGCCTCAGCTGAAGCCGAAAGTCAGGGACAGGCCCGGGCCAAAAGTCTGACGTCGTAAAAACGCAGAAAACCCACCCAGATAAGAGGCGGATCGAGGAGACAACTTTCGAGTTAATCTATATTTCAGGAGACTATGTTGCCGATAGAATATATATAAGTCATATATAGCCACCAATCCCGCTTGATCACCAAATTAATCTACATTGAGTGGCTTTCTGACTAAATAATAAGATACGCATCCTTCCTATAGTTTATTTAAGCAAATAGGCGTTGTAAACGTAATAAGCCGCTATCGAAACTAAAATTATCACAGAAAAAATGGAAACCCGTCGATTCCATCGTCTTATGCGACGATGTATTCTCGACTCGTGATATCTGTAATATATTGCGTTAAATATCCGGTGCGCAATTTTAATATCTTGTTTGTCGTGAACGTTGCTTATAACGGTTTCTATCATTTTCTTGTTCATTATAACTAGGTCAGGTGGAATTACAATTTTTGCACTTCCAGACATATCCTTCTTCTGCCGATCTACATTGTCGCCATTTCTGGATGCCGAGAGATCGCGAGCATAAAAAACGACTTTTGGCGTGTAGAAGAACTTTCCTTGAGCCGCCATCCTGAGCAGGAATACGTCGTCAAAGGCGAGGCATGGTTGATCGTCCCACGCTCGACGAGCATGAGAAGTCCTCAAGACATGGTAGATAATTGTGCAGGCTCGAAAATCTTTTGTACGCGCTAGCATTCGCACAAGCGGACTGTCGTGCATTAGATCACGACTGCTATAGTTTAGTCCTGTTTCTTTTCTAATAGCGCGTCCACTCTCGTTAATAAAAACAATATTTCCTGAAGCAATTGATATATCAGAGTTTTTCTCAAGCGCATTCAGCAGTGGTAATGTAAATCCATCGCCCATAATGTCGTGAGAGCCGAACCATTGAAAATATTCGGTCTTGCAATCAAATAGTCCTCTTTTGAAGTTCTGAAACGCTCCTATATTTGTATCATGACGAACATAGGAAACATGTGGGTGTTTTAATGCGAATTCTTCGCAGATAATATTTGTTTTGTCGGTGGAGCAATTATCATACAAGACAATGTGTCCTGCTTGATGCAGGCACGATGTGATAGCGCCTGCTAAATAGGTTTCAGCATTATATATGGGAATAGCTATCGTAAGCTTTGATAGCAATTCCTCTGAGCAATCGGATACGGTGGGCGTTCTCATTATGCTCGCTCCGGCGTGGTGCGGCTTAACCGTCCTCCATCAAAGCCTGGGAATCGATAGTTGAGGTTTACCGCTTCGCCCGTGATCGTTTCGAGGGTTGTTGTCGCAGCGCGATCTGCCCGTAGTTCGTCAACGCCCGACAGGTGCAGAACGCCTAAAGGTTCATGCGGCATGTACGGTTCGACAAAGAGCTTCCGTTCAGCATCCCATCGCGGTTTGCAGACACAGAGCCAGTGCGCATAGGCGGGCAGCAGCTCCGCGCGGTAGCCTTCGAGGTGAACGAGCTTGCCAAGGGCAAGCTGTTCAGCCGGGAACAGCTTGCCCTTTGTGGCGGCTTCAATGACAAGGTCCTGCCAACGCTTCCAGTGTGGCGCATCTGCCGTGAGGGCAAAGCAACCCGCCGACAGTACGTAATGCGCAACCATGGCCTTGGCATAGCTGTTGCCAAAGGGTTTCCGACCATTGGATGAATAGAAATTCTTGACCTTGATCGGCCAATTGCCGAGCCAGAATATACGAACCGGTTTCGTGTAGGCTCGATCAACGCTGCTTGTCAGGGATATCCGATCTCCCTTTTTTGCCGCCTCGATGAACATCTCAATCGCGGACCATCGCTGCACCCAAGTATCTGCATCGAGCCAGACGTACATATCGTAGCCGGGGAACATCTCTGGGATGAAAGGGCGGCATACGCAGGCTTTCAGGTAATCTTTCCCTTTGGTCCGTTTTGGCGGGATCGCGGCAGGCCATTCAGGAGAAACAATGCGGGCGCAGCTTCTAGCTAGCGCCTCTACCTGATCACGCGAGAGACCTGCGTCGATGACGCAGATATCGACGGGCTTCGATTCCGGGAATTGGCGGATGGAGGCGATCAACTCCAGAAGGAGAGGATAATAATTGGCGTCACATCCTGTAACAATGCTTACCTTCATGCTGTCATTCTCTGCAAATATTTTTTGCAGAGAATAGTAAAAATAAATCTATAAGTCATTTATATTGTTATATTTTACGAAATCAGGTACTGTTCATTTCCTTTGTGATTTGGCGCGTCCGGCATGCGCCGGATCGGGCTCTATGCGTGGGCGCACCGAGCCGCTGAAACCGTCTCGGCCCTACGGTAACGATCCCTCGCGCGTCCTGGCCGGGAGCCAGTCATTTTGTGCGGCAGGGCCGCGAGCTTTTCTCGGCGGCTTTGGCCGCCGTTTTCATTCGGGGCGTGCCGCCCCCTTGCCGTCAAGACCAAGCCCTTCGGGCGGAAAACGGGCGACCGTGTAGTCGCTGCGCTCCGGCCCGCACCATCGCCCGTTTTCCGGTCCTGACAGCAGACCCCCCGCTCATTGCCGCGTGGCTAGTCGGTTGCATGCGCAACCCGCTTACCAAGGAAAAGGCAATGAAAGCAGATGTATATGAGAGAGTGACCAACGCCATTGTGGCCGAACTGGAAAAGGGCGTCCGCCCTTGGTTCAAACCGTGGAACGCCGAACATGCGGCGGGCAGGATCACGCGCCCTTTGCGCGCGAACGGCCAGCCCTATCGGGGTATCAATGTTCTGATGCTGTGGGGTGCAGCGTGCGAGCGCGGCTATGCCGCCCCGATCTGGATGACCTTTAAACAGGCGCAGGAGCTGGGCGGCCACGTCCGCAAGTGCGAGAAAGGCAATCTGGTAGTTTACGCCAACACAATCACCAAGACCGAAACCGACGAGAACGGCGACGAGCAGGAGCGGGATATTCCCTTCATGAAGGGCTATACCGTGTTCAACGTCGAGCAGGTCGAGGGCTTACCCGCTCACTTCTATGCTTTGGCCGAGCGCCCCGCTGATACCGTGGAGCGCATTGACGCCGCCGAGCGCTTCTTTGCCGCGACCGGCGCGGACATCCGCCACGGCGGCAACAGGGCTTTTTACAGCCCCGCCGAGGACCGGATTCAGATGCCGCCATTTGAAGCCTTCCGCGAGGCCGAGGCATACTATGCGACCTTGGCGCATGAGATGACCCACTGGACAAAGGGCAAGGGCCGTCTGGATCGTGATTTTGGCCGCAAGCGCTGGGGCGATGCAGGCTATGCGATGGAGGAACTTGTCGCTGAGCTTGGCGCAGCCTTCATCTGCGCCGATCTCGCCATCAGCCCCGAACCCCGCGCCGAGCATGCCGCCTATATCGGTAACTGGCTGAAGGTGCTGAAAGAGGACAAACGCGCCATCTTCAGCGCCGCCGCGCATGCGCAGCGCGCCGCTGATTATCTGGGCGGCTTGCAGTCATCCGAGATGCAGAAAGCTGCCTGACAACAAAGCGCCCGAGGAAAACCCTCCGGCCTGTGGGCGGAGCCGCCGTCATGATGACGGCGGCTATTTTCTTATCCCGCCCGACCCACCCCTGATGGGCGGCGCGTCCCCTACGGTCGCGCCGGAAAAGGACCTGTCGTTTCCAAAGATCGGAGCCGCGTTCCCGCTCGCGCGGCACATCCTGTGGCTGGGGGATACCCACTCGAATCAGGTTATCGAGTTACAGGACAGGCCGCTTCAAAGGGCGCATTGCGGCGCAAAAGCGCATATGCTCGCGCCTGTCCGCGCAGGCGATTCCGCAAATTTTTCTGCACAATACCTACACAGGCCAAAACGGCCTGTTTTTCGCGTTAAATTTCAGATGGTTCGACAAATCCAAAGATTTGGAGCGGGTGAAGGGAATCGAACCCTCGTCGTAAGCTTGGGAAGCTTCTGCTCTACCATTGAGCTACACCCGCAAAACGGCGGAAATCTGCGGCTTGTGCGGGGCTGTATCCCGCCGGAAACT
>Ga0180219_1001733_pt1 | contig 13630 bp, 11 predicted proteins | sample eDN3rd30CBELigMG_FD_151338 | JGI IMG/M metagenome (GOLD analysis project Ga0180219, IMG submission 151338) | Enriched Miracle-Growth compost microbial communities from Emeryville, California, USA - eDNA 3rd pass 30_C BE-Lig MG (version 2)... ...
CCGGTGCGTGAGCGCGCCGGAGACGTGCCCTGCCGTCTTCAGCTGCTTCTCCGCCAGCTTCTCGATGTCGCCGAGGTAGTTGTTGCGGGCGCGCATGCGCAGGCGTAGCTCGGTGTTGGCGCGGCGAGCCTCCTCGGGCGTCGCGATCGCCTCACGCTCTCGGCGCTGCAGCTCACGGTGCAGCCCGAGCACCGACTCGATCGTGTCGTCGCTCATCGTCTTGGTCACGCGCACCGGGTCGATGCCCAGACGGCGGAAGACCGGGCTGGTCTGCGCGCGCTCCAGCTCCAGCTCCAGCGCGGCACGCCGGTTCGGCGGCTCGGGGGAGAGCAGGTCGGTGACCTCCGTGCCGGTCGCCGTCGCGATCGCCTGCAGCAGCGAGAGCTTGGGTTCGCGCTTGCCGTTCTCGATCAGGCTGAGCTGGCTGCCGGCGACGCCGACGATCGCGCCGAGCTCGTCCAGCGTGTAGCCGTGGGCGACGCGCTGATGGCGGATTCGGTGGCCGAGGGTCGACAGTTCCAGGCTGGTGGGGGGCATTCCTTGAGCATATCGAAAGAAAACGGATTCTTGATGCGCTCCAGGCCGGAAAGAGTCGTCCTGTGTCCGTGAGAGTGGAGTCACACACACCGCTTGCACCGCCTCTACACCCAAGGAGCTCGAGATGGCCATCGCCGACATCTTCACCCGCCCCGTCGCGACCGTGCACTCTGCACCGACGCACGAGTACGGACAGCGGCCTCGCCTGGCCGGTGAGGGCATGGAGGAGCTGATCGCCTGGGTCTCGGAGATCGCCGAGCTGACCCAGCCCGACCGCATCCACTGGGTGGACGGCTCGCGCGCCGAGAACGACGCGTTGCTGCGCGAGATGGTCGACGAGGGCAAGCTCATCAAGCTGAACCCGGAGTGGCGTCCCGGGTCGTACCTCGCCCGCTCCCACCCGAGCGACGTGGCGCGTACCGAGGCACGCACCTTCATCGCATCCGAGCGGGAAGAGGATGCCGGCCCCACCAACAACTGGGCCGCCCCCGACGAGATCCGCGCCACGATCACGCCGCTGTTCGCGGGATCGATGCGCGGTCGCACGATGTACGTCGTCCCGTTCTCGATGGGCGCTGTCGGCGGGCCGCTGTCGCACATCGGCGTGCAGGTGACCGATTCCGCGTACGCCGTGGCATCCATCGGCATCATGACGCGCGTGGGCACCTCCGTCCTCGAGCAGATCGCGGCAGGCAAGCCGTGGGTCAAGACGGTCCACTCGGTCGGTGCGCCGCTCGAGGACGGTCAGGCCGACGTCGCCTGGCCCTGCAACGACGAGAAGTACATCGTGCACTTCCCCGACACGCTCGAGGTCTGGTCGTACGGCTCCGGATACGGCGGCAACGCGATCCTCGCCAAGAAGTGCTTCGCGCTGCGCATCGCGTCGGTGATCGGCCGCGACGAGGGCTGGCTCGCCGAGCACATGCTGCTCATCCGCGTCATCTCACCTGAGGGCAAGGCGTACCACCTGGCCGCTGCCTTCCCGTCTGCGTGCGGCAAGACCAACCTCGCCATGCTGCGCCCGACCATTCCGGGCTGGCGTGTGGAGACCCTCGGTGACGACATCGCCTGGATCCGTCCCGGCGAGGACGGGCGCCTGTGGGCGATCAACCCCGAGGCCGGCTTCTTCGGTGTCGCTCCCGGCACCGGCGAGTCCACCAACGTCACCGCCGTCGAGACCCTGTGGGGCAACACGATCTTCACGAACGTCGCGCTGCGCCCGGACGGAGACGTGTGGTGGGAGGGACTCACCGACGACATCCCGGAGCAGCTCACCGACTGGCAGGGCAACGCGTGGACGCCGCAGTCGGGCACGCCCGCCGCGCACCCGAACTCGCGGTTCACCGTCTCGGCCGGACAGTGCCCGCAGATCGCGCCGGACTGGGATGCCGCGGAGGGTGTGCCGCTGGACGCCATTCTGTTCGGTGGTCGCCGCGCGACGAACATCCCGCTCGTGCTCGAAGCGACCGACTGGACGCACGGCGTGTTCCTCGGCTCGAACATCTCGTCGGAGCGCACCGCCGCTGCGGAGGGCACCGTCGGCGAGCTGCGCCGCGACCCGTTCGCGATGCTGCCGTTCTGCGGCTACAACATGGCGGACTACTTCGGCCACTGGCTGAAGGTCGGGCAGTCGCTGCGGTTCGACCGTGCGCCGCGCATCTTCCAGGTCAACTGGTTCCGCAAGGGCGCCGACGGCCGGTTCCTGTGGCCCGGCTTCGGCGACAACTCCCGCGTCATCGAGTGGATCGTCCGTCGCATCGAGGGTGGCGTCGGTGCGGAGGAGAGCCCCATCGGGCGGCTGCCGCTCGCTGAGGACCTGAACCTCGACGGCATCGAGGTGCCGCAGGCCGACCTCGACGAGCTGTTCGCCGTCGACCCCGAGCTGTGGCTGCAGGAGGCCGACCTCACCGAGCAGTTCTACTCGACGTTCGAGGGCAAGGTCCCCGCGGCGCTGTACGCCGAACTTGCCGCGCTGCGCTACCGCCTGAAGCGCTCACAGCAGGCCTGAGACGAGCTCAGACCAGGAGCTGGCGCGCGGCGAGCTCGCGATACAGCGGCACCGACTCGAGCAGTTCGGCATGGGTGCCGCTGCCGACGACGCGGCCCTTGTCCAGGACGACGATGAGGTCGCTGTCGACCACCGTCGACAGCCGGTGTGCGATGACGACGAGCGTGCGGCCGGAAGCCACGGCGTCGATCGCCTCGCGCATGCGCTGCTCGTTGAGCCCGTCCAGCGACGACGTCGACTCATCCAGCAGCAGGATCGGGGGAGCGGCCAGCAGGGCCCGTGCGATCGCCAGACGCTGACGCTCGCCGCCGGACAGCAGCACGCCGGCCTCACCGACCGGCGCATCGAGACCGCGCGGGTCGCGCGCCAGCACATCGCCGAGGTTGACGGCTTCGATCACGCGGCGGCAGTCGTCGTCGCTCGCGTGCGGGGAAGCGAGCCGCAGGTTGTCCGCGATCGTGCCGGCGAGGGTGGGTGCATCCTGCTCGACGTAGCCCAGCTGGGCCCGCAGGCGCGCCCGGTCGATCCGGCGCACGTCCATCCCGTCGAGCAGGATCGCGCCCGCGGCAGGGTCGTAGAACCGCTCGATCAGCGAGAGCGTCGTCGACTTGCCTGCTCCCGAAGGCCCGACGATCGCCACGCGCGACCCGCGCGGCACGGCGAACGAGACGCCGTGCAGCACCTCACCGTCGACCTCGGCGAGCTCGACGGTGTCGGCGTGCGCCTCGGCCAGGGACCTCAGCGCCTCGTCCTCCGCCGCCCGGCGGGTGCGGACCACGGCATCCGGGTAAGAGAAGTGCACGTCGCGGAACTCGATCGCCGGCGCATCCGCCCCCTGCAGCAGATCCTCGAGCGTGCGGATCGGGCCGGTGAGGTCGTTCGCCGCCGCACGGGCCGCCTCGACGGATGCCGCGATCGCGGCATCCTGATCCGTCTCGACGGGCAGGTCGAGCACCTCCTGGATGCGGCCCAGGGCGCCCAGCGCCTGGTTCACGGACGTGATCGCGCCGAAGAACGAGCCCAGCGGCTGGACGAGGAAGAAGAGGAACATCACGAACGTCACGAGACCGGCGATCGATATCGCGCCGGATGCCACGCGGAAGCCGCCCACGCCGAGCACCACGAGCAGCGACAGCTGCAGGGCCACCCCGGCGACGGGCACGACCAGTGCCGAGGCCTTCGCCACCTGGACGCCCGCGTCGTAGGCGCCGCGTGCCGTCTCGTCGACCGCAGCCTGCTCCCGCCCGGCGGCACCCGCGGCCCGGATGGTGCGGATCGATCCGATCGCGCGCTCCACACCGGAGGCGAGCTCGCCGACCTTCTCCTGCTGCATCTGCGTCGCCCGGCGGATGCGCCCGGACAGCACGCCGACGACCGCGACCGACAGGCCCACGACGACGAGGATCAGCACCAGCAGCACCGGGTCGATGACGAGCATCGCGATCACGGCGCCGACGAAGATCAGGGCGCTGCCCACCGAGTCGGCCAGACCCTGGGTGAGGACCGCGTACAGCAGGGTCGTGTCGGTGCCGACCCGTGAGACGAGGTCGCCGGTGCGTCGGGCGTCATACTCCTGGACGGGGAGGTGGAGCAGTTGCGCGAGCAGGCGGCGCCGGCTGGAGTAGACGACGGCGGTGCCGGTGCGCTGCAGCAGATAGTGCTGGAAGCCGCTGATCACCGACGACACCACGACGAGCGCGACGAGCAGCCACACCAGGATCCCCAGTGTCTCGTTCCCCTGCACGCGCTCGATGACCTGTCCGACCAGGAGCGGCTGGCCGAGTGTCGCGACGGCGCCGAGCACACTCAGCGCTCCGACGACGATGAGCACCCCTCTGTGTTCGAGGAGGAAGGGGATGAGCTGCTTCAGGGTGGCGCGCGGGCCGTCCTGCTTCGGTGTGCGGCCGCGGCGGGGTGTTGACATGGTGGTGCGTCCTCGGGATGGAGCGGGGGAGGTGCGGCGACGGTGCCGAGTTCTATCTTCGTCCGTTTTTCTTGTGCTCACCTGCATGCCCTGCGGAGGATGCCGAGGAGCCCTGCCGCGCGCTGTCCGCACCCGGCGCTAGTGTGGTCCGGTGCCCGAGCCCGTGATCTCCGCCCAGAACCTCGTCAAGGCCTACAAGGTGAAGGGCAAGCCCGACTTCCTGGCCGTCGACGGTCTGAGCTTCGAGGTCGCTCCCGGCGAGTCGTTCGGCCTGCTCGGGCCCAACGGTGCGGGCAAGTCGACGACCATGAAGATGATCGGCGCGGTGTCGACGCGGACGGCCGGCGACCTGCGCATCCTCGGCCTCGACCCCGACCGCTATGGGCCGGAGATCCGCTCCCGCCTCGGCGTCGTGCCGCAGCAGGACAACCTCGACGGCGAGCTCAATGCTCGGGAGAACCTCTACATCTACGGGCGCTACTTCGGCCTTCCGGGCAGCGTGTGCCACCAGAAGGCCGACGAGCTGCTCGCCTTCGCGCAGCTCGAGGACAAGGCGAAGAGCAAGGTCGATGCCCTCTCCGGGGGTATGAAGCGCCGGCTCACCATCGCTCGCGGTCTCATCAACGATCCGCGCATCCTGCTGCTGGACGAGCCCACGACCGGTCTCGACCCGCAGGCGCGGCATGTGCTGTGGGACCGCCTGTTCCGTCTCAAAGAGCGCGGCACGACGCTCGTGCTGACGACCCACTACATGGATGAGGCCGAGCAGCTGTGCGACCGCCTCATCGTCGTCGACAAGGGTCGGATCATGGCGCAGGGCACCCCGGCATCCCTCATCAGGGAGCACTCCAGCCGCGAGGTGCTCGAAGTGCGCTTCGGCTCCGACCGCAATCAGCAGATCGCCGCGCGCCTGCAGGGTCTCGGCGACCGCGTCGAGGTGCTCCCCGACCGCATCCTCGTCTACACCGCGGACGGCGAGGGCGCGCTGGAGCGCATCACGCAAGACGGACTCGAGCCGATCACGAGCCTCGTGCGGCGTTCGAGCCTGGAGGACGTGTTCCTGCGGCTGACCGGAAGGTCGCTGATCGAATGACGGATCGCACACCGCTGGGTGAACCGGTCGAACCACCGGGGGCGACGAGCGTGCACCCCACGCTCGATGATCTGCGCGCCGAAGCGCTGGAGTGGGGCGGCAAGCCGCGACGGCTCGGCACCTGGTACGTCACCGAGCACATCGTGCGCGCCATGCGCGCCTACGGCTGGACGATCGTCGTCGGCGCTCTCGGGCAGCCCATCCTCTATCTGCTCGGACTCGCGGTGGGCCTTGCCGCGCTGATCTCCGCGCCGATCGACGACGGCGGGCAGCAGGTGCCGTACCTCGTGTTCGTCGCCCCCGCGCTGCTGGCGACGGCGGCGATCTCGGTCGCCAGCGAGGAGTTCACCTATCCCGTGATGCAGGGCTTCAAGTGGCGGCGCTACTTCTACGGGTTCAACGCCTCGCCGCTGTCGAGCGGGCAGATCGCGAACGGCGTGATCATCGGCGCCGCTGCTCGCATGCTGCTGGCCGTCGCGGCGTACTTTCTGTTCATCACGCTGTTCTTCCTCTGGCTGTACCCGGGGGTCACCGACCAGGCCACCGCCTGGCTGTCGGTGCCGATCGGGCTTGTCGGCGGTCTCGCCTTCGGTGTTCCGCTGGCGGCCTACGCCGGCTCGCTGGAGGACGATACGGGCCAGTTCGCGTTGGTGCAGCGCTTCATCTTCATGCCTATGTTCCTGTTCTCCGGCACTTTCTATCCGCTCGCGGTCCTGCCCGGATGGCTCCAGTGGATCGGCTGGGTCTCGCCGCTGTGGCATGCCTCCGAGCTCGGTCGCATCGTGACGTACGGCAAGCCGGTCGAACCGTGGCTGCTCGGCACGCACATCGCCTACCTGCTCGTGCTCACCGTCGGCGGTTGGATCCTCGCCCGGCGCATCTTCACCCGGAGGCTGGCCCGATGACCGTCATCCGTCCGGTCGCGGAGCCGGTCGAGCCGCAGGGGCCGTCCCCGGACGTCACCGTGCGCCGTGGCGGCGTGCGCGCGCTGTGGGCCGGGAACCCGCAGGCGGTCGTGCAGCGCGGGCTGCTCGCCGCCCGCTCGTCGAGCTGGGTCGTCGTCCTGTCCGGCTTCTTCGAGCCGGTGTTCTACCTCGCGTCGATGGGGCTCGGGCTGGGCACGCTCATCGGTGATGTCGAGACCAGCGGCGGCGCCGCGGTGTCGTACGCGGCGTTCATCGCGCCGGCGTTGCTGGCGGTGTCGGCCATGAACGGTGCGATCTACGACTCGACATGGAACGTCTTCTTCAAGATGAACTACGGCAAGCTCTACGAGGGGATGCTGGCGACCTCGCTCGGCCCGCTGGATGTCGCGCTCGGCGAGATCCTCTACGCGCTGCTGCGTGGGCTTGCCTATGCCACCGGGTTCATGCTGATCATGCAGATCCTCGGGCTCAACCTCGCGCCGACCGCGATCCTGGCGCTGCCCGCGGTGCTGCTCATCGCATTCGGCTTCGCGAGCCTGGGGATGGCGGTCACCAGCTACATGAAGACGTTCCAGCAGATGGACTGGATCAACATCGTGCTGCTGCCGATGTTCTTGTTCTCCGCCACGCTGTACCCGATCTCGATCTACCCCGAGTGGGTGCAGAGCCTCATCATGGCGTTCCCGCTGTGGCACGGTGTCGAGCTCATCCGCGGCTTCACGACGGGGGTGATGAGCCCGGACATGGGGTGGCACATCCTCTACTACGTCGTGATGATCGCGGTCGGCCTGGTGTTCACGACCAAGCGGTTGCGTGCGCTGTTCCTGGACTGACGAGCGGGTCAGATGAGGCCGCGCGCGGCCAGCCGGGGTCGGACGCCCTCCGCAAACCAGTACGCCTCCTCGAGGTGCGGGTACCCGGAGAGGACGAACTCTGTGAAGCCGACGCGCCGGTACTGGTCGATGAGGTCGGCGACGTCGTCGTAATCGCCCACAAGCGCCGTGCCGGCGCCCCCGCGCACGAGGCCGGCGCCCGCCCACAGGCCGGGATGGATCTCCAGATCGGTGCGGCTCGTGCCCCCACCGATGAGCGCATGCTGTCGGCGCTGTCCCTCCGAGCCGGAGGCGGCGAATGCGGCGCGCCGCTGCGCGATCAGGTCGGGGTCGAGACCGGCGACCAGATCGTCCGCGATCTGCCAGGCCTGCTCCGCGGTGGGTCGGGCGATCACGTGCAGGCGCACGCCGTAGCGGAGGGTGCGCCCCCGTGCGGCGGCGATCTCACGGACGGCGGCGATCTTCTCGCCCGCCTGCGCGGGCGGCTCACCCCAGGTGAGATAGACATCGGCGTGCTCGGCGGCGACCTCCAGAGCCGCGGCCGACGAGCCGCCGAGGTACACCTCCGGCAGCTGCGGCGCAGCGGTGACATAGGCGTCGTCGAGGTCGAAGAACTCGCCGTGGTGGTCCACGCGCTCGCCGGTGAGCAGGCGCCGCAGGACGCCCAGATACTCGGCTGCGCGGCGGTACCGCTCGTCCTTGCCGAGCCGGTCGCCGTACCGGCGCTGCTCGCGATCCTCACCGCCGGTGACGACGTTGATCCGCAGACGTCCGCCGCTGACCCGCTGGAACGTGGAGATGACCTGCGCCTGCAGGGTCGGCGACACCAGCCCCGGGCGCACGGCGACGAGGTAGTCCAGCTGTCGGGTGTGCTGGGTGAGTGCGGTCGCGACGGTCCAGCTCTCCTCGTTGCCTCCGCCGGTCGGAACCAAGACCGCCTCGAACCCGAGGTGCTCCGCCGCGCGGGCGATCTGCGACAGGTAGTCGATGCCGGCCGGTCGCGATGCCCGGGCGAGCAGCGCGGGATCGTTGTCGGTCGCGCTGCCGAGGGCGAGGTCGGTGCGCGAGTCGCCGGTCAGCGGCAGGAACCAGTCCAGGACGATGGTGTCGGGTGCGGGGACGCTCACCCGGTCAGGCTAGTTCGCTGCACCGAGCCGGTCGCTCTGGGTTGCGCCATGTGACGGGGGCGCTCCGCGCTGGGTGGGGGTCGCGTGTGGTCGCGTCCGCTGGGGTGAGGCGACCGCAGGTGCCCCCGAGTTCGAGGGGTGGGTTTGGGATGCCGGGTCGGGCGTGCTCTGCGTCGGGTCGGGGTCGCGTGTGGTCGCTTCCGGCGGGGTGAGGCGGCGGCAGGTGCCCCCGAGTTCGAGGGGTGGGTTCGGGGGGCCGGGTCGGGCGTGCTCTGCGTCGGGTCGGGGTCGCGTGTGGTCGCTTCCGCTGGGGTGAGGCGACCGCAGGTGCCCCTGAGTTCGAGGAGTGGGTTCGGGATGCCGGGTTCGGCGTGCTCTGCGCGGGGTTGGGGTCGCGTGTGGTCGCTTCCGTGGGGGTGAGGCGGCGGCAAGTGACCCCGATTTCGCGGGGCGGGGCGGGGCGGGGCAGGGGCAGGGGCGGGGCGGCCGGTGGCCGCCCCGCCCCTCGGGCCCTGTCGGGCGGTGCTCAGAGCGACGCGGTCTCGCCGAGTCCGATGTTGGTGTCGTAGTCGACGTCCTTGGTCTCCTTCGACAGGACCAGGGCGATCAGGGTGAGCACCCCGGCACCGCTGAGGTAGACGCCGACCAGCCAGGGAGCGCCGCCGGCGGCCGCCCACAGCGCGACGGCGACGATCGGCGCCAGTGCCGCTCCGAGGATCGACGACACGTTGTACGCGACAGCCGAACCGGTGTAGCGGACGTTCGTCGGGAACAGCTCGGGCAGGATCGCACCCATCGGTCCGAACGTGGCGCCCATCAGGGCGAAGCCGAAGATCAGGAACGCCTGCACCAGTGCGCCGGTGAACTTCGGGTCGACCTGCGGCAGCAGGAACACGTTGAACACCAGACCGAAGACGATGATGCCGACGGTGACCCAGATCAGCAGCTTGCGGCGACCGATCGCATCCGCGACCGGCCCGGACAGCAGTGTGAAGATGCCGAAGAACACGACACCGATGATCTGCATCAGCACGAAGTCCGTGTAGCCGAAGCCGAGTCCGGCGACGTACGTGGACGGATCGAACGGCGTGCCGGCGGCCTCCGCTGCGGCCTGCGCCGCGTCCAGGGTCGCCTTCGTGCCGTACGACAGCGTGAAGTTCGTCATCAGGTAGAACAGCACGTAGGTCGCCAGCATGATGAACGTGCCGAGAATCAGCTGCCACCAGTGCTTGCGGATCGTCTCACCCAGCGGGAACTTGCGGATCGCCCCCGTCTTCTCCGCTTTGGTGAACGACTCCGACTCCACGAGCTTCAGGCGCACCCACAGGCCGATGATGACCATGATCGCGGAGAACCAGAACGGCACGCGCCAGCCCCAGGCCAGGAACGCCTCGGACCGCTGTGCGGTGCCGTCGGGGTGCGGCAGCGCGAAGTTGATGATGAGGAAGATCGTGTTCGCGATGATGAAGCCGAGTGGAGCGCCCAGCTGCGGGAACGTGCCGTACCAGGCGCGCTTGCCCTTGGGGGCGTTCTCGGTGGCGACCAGCGCGGCGCCGGACCACTCACCGCCCAGAGCGAATCCCTGTGCGAGGCGGAGGACCAGCAGCAGGAACGCCGCCCACCAGCCGATGTTGTCGTAGGTGGGCAGGCATCCGATCAGGAAGGTGGCGATTCCCATCGTGAGAAGGGATGCCACGAGGGTCGCCTTGCGGCCGAACCGGTCGCCGAAGTGGCCGAACACGATGGCGCCGAGCGGGCGGGCGACCATCGCGGCGCCGAAGACGCCGAACGAGGCCAGCAGGGCCGTCGTGTCGTCGCCGGTGGGGAAGAAGAGGATCGGGAAGACAAGCACGGCGGCTGTCGCGTACGCGTAGAAGTCGTAGAACTCGATCGTCGTGCCGATCAGGCTCGCGGTGATGACACGCGAGCGCGGATTGGCGGGTGCGGCGGGGGCCGCGGCAGTGAGTGTTTCGCTGGGCATGCGGGGAGAGAGACCTGTCGAAGAAACGAAGTGAGGTCCTCGTGGGACGCGCCGGTGGCGGGCGACCGGGGCAGGGGTGATGCGTCGGACGTCGCAGCTCTAGGACACCGGGGCCATCGGCGGGATGGCCGATGTGCAAGTCTCCAGGCTATGCGCGGGCAGTCTCGGCGGCGTGGACGTGTGCGGCAACGGGACGACGATGCGACGAGCGGCGGTGATCGTGCGCCGGACGGTCGTCCGAACGTGGCGACGGATCAGCGCCAGAGCACGGCGATGGCTGCGTTGGCGAGGGTGAGGATGCCGATGAGCCAGAAGATCGCGGACGGCACCGAGCCCGTCTTCCGCTGCCGGCCGGCGCCGATCCCCAGCAGGGCGCCGATGACGAGCAGGATGACGAGCTTGGTGCCGAGCTTCGCGTAGTCCAGATCGTAGGAGATGCCCCACGGCGCCGCGAGCGCAATGCCGGCGACACCCGCGATCGCGAGTCCCCAGTGCATGATCCGGCTGACGCCGCGCTTGCCGAACGCCTCGACGACCCACCCGCCGAAGAGGACGGCGAAACCCACGAGGTGGACGAGGACGACGGCGTGACGCAGGATCTCCATGCCATCAGCCTAGCTGAAGGCCGGTCGATGCGGTTCGTCTCTGCGTTTCGTCTCGCTGCGCTCGCTCAACGACCGGGGGTGGTGCCTCCGCCCCGACGCGCTCAGCCGCGCAGATCCCGCAGCACGAGCGCGGTGCGCAGGGCGGCGTCGGCCGCCTCGGCGCCCTTGTCCTCCTTCGAGCCCTCCAGGCCCGCCCGATCCAGGCCCTGCTGCTCGTCGTCGAGGGTGAGCAGCCCGAAGCCGACCGGCTTGCCGGTGTCGAGTGCGACGCGCGTGAGCCCGTCGGTGGCCGCCGACGACACGTACTCGAAGTGCGGCGTACCGCCCCGGATGATCACACCCAGAGCGACGACGGCGTCCGCACCGGCATCCAGCGCCGCCTTCGCGACGACCGGCAGCTCGAACGAACCCGGCACGCGCACGAGCTCCCAGGTTGCGCCCGCGGCATCCAGGGTGCGCCGGGCGCCCGCGATGAGGCCGTCGGTGATGGTGTCGTGCCAGGTGCCGGCGACGACGACGACGCGCAGTCCCGCCGCGTCGATCGTTCCGGCCTGCGGTGATCCGTGCCCGCTCATGCGCTCTCCTCCGTGCTGTGCGCGAGGGCCGCGTCGAGCTCGGCCGCGCTGATGATGTGCCCCATGCGGTCACGCTTGGTGGCGAGGTACTGGTGGTTGTTCGCGCCGACGCCGACCAGCAGCGGCACCTGCTCGACGATGTCCAGGCCGAGCTCGCGCAGCTGGTTCACCTTGTCGGAGTTGTTGGTCAGCAGGCGCACCTTTTCGATGCCGAGGTCGGCGAGGATGCCGGCGGCCGCGGCATAGTCCCGTGCGTCGGCCGGCAGGCCGAGCGCCAGGTTCGCGTCCACGGTGTCCAGTCCCCGCTCCTGCAGGCTGTAGGCGCGGAGCTTGTTGATCAGGCCGATGCCGCGGCCCTCGTGGCCGCGCATGTAGATGACGACACCGCCGTCCTGCTCGATCGCATCGAGCGCGGCATCCAGCTGCGGGCCGCACTCGCACTTCAGCGAGCCGAACGCCTCACCCGTGAGGCACTCGGAATGCACGCGCACGAGCGGCGCACCACCGGTGAGGTCGCCGGAGACGACGGCGATGTGGTCGGTGCCGGTCGCGCGGTCCTTGTAGGCGAGGAACCGGAACGCGCCGTGCGAGGTCGGCACGTGCGCCTCGGCGCGCAGGCTCACGCGGCGGTGCTGCCGCGCGCTCGTCGACGCCACGACGGGGTCGGTCTCGTTCAGGTGCGCGATGAGCTGCTCGATCGTGATGACCGGGACGCCCTCGCGCTGGCCCATCTCGAGCAGACCGGGCAGTCGCATCATGCTGCCGTCCTCGGCGACGACCTCGCCGATGGCGCCCACCGGGGGCAGTCCGGCGAGCTTCATGAGGTCGACGGCCGCCTCGGTGTGCCCGGCGCGCTCGCGCACGCCGCCGTCCACGGCGCGCAGCGGCAGCACGTGGCCGGGGCGGATGACCGATGCCGGCGTCGACTCCGCGTCGGCCAGCACGTTGAGCGTGTGCGAGCGGTCGGCCGCGCTGATGCCGGTCGAGACGCGGTCGGCGGCATCCACGCTCACGGTGTAGGCGGTGCCGCGGCTGTCCTCGTTGACGGCCACCATGGGCGGCAGATCGAGCCGGTCGGCCCAGTCGGCGGGCATCGGCGCGCAGATGAACCCGCTCGACCAGCGGATCGTCCACGCCATCCATTCGGGCGTCGCGAGCGCGGCCGAGATGATCACGTCGCCCTCGTTCTCGCGGTTCTCATCGTCGGCGACGATGACGGGGCGACCGGCGCGCAGCGCCTCCAGTGCCTCGTCGATGGTGGAAAGGCTCATCGGGAGCCTCCTTCGTTGGTGTCGGGGGTGAAGCTCAGCAGACGCTGCACGTGCCGCGCCAGAATGTCGGTCTCCAGGTTGACGCGGTCGCCGACGGCGCGGCCGCCCAGGGTCGTGACCGAGAGGGTCTCCGGAATCAGCGACACCTCGAACCAGTGCCGGCCGGGCCCTGAGCCTGGGCCGGTCCCTGACCCCGGGCCGGTCCCTGAGCCTGTCGAAGGGCCGGTCCCTGAGCCTGTCGAAGGGTCGCCCGCCGCACCCGACACCGCGCTCACCGTCAGCGAGACGCCGTCGACGGTGATCGACCCCTTGTCGACGACGAGGGGGGCGAGGGATGCCGGCATCCCGATGCGGATGACCTGCCACTGCGCGCCGGGGCGCACCTCGAGAATCTCGCCGGTTCCGTCGACGTGGCCCTGCACGATGTGGCCGCCCAGTCGGGTGTGCGCTGCGAGCGCACGCTCCAGGTTGACCGGTGTGCCGGCGGCGACTGCGCCGAGCGTCGACACCTCCAGCGTCTGTCGCATGACGTCGGTGGTGAACCAGTCCGCGCCCTGGTCGACGACGGTGAGGCAGACGCCGCTGACGGCGATCGAGTCGCCCTGCGCGGCGTCGGACACCGCGAGGGGTGCCTGGACGGTCAGCCGGACGCCGTCGCCCGACGGGGCGACGGCCGTGACCGTTCCGCGTTCTTCGATGATCCCGGTGAACATCAGTCGCTCTCTTCCTTCGGCGGACGTGGAGTGGGGG
>Ga0180219_1001736_pt1 | contig 13621 bp, 16 predicted proteins | sample eDN3rd30CBELigMG_FD_151338 | JGI IMG/M metagenome (GOLD analysis project Ga0180219, IMG submission 151338) | Enriched Miracle-Growth compost microbial communities from Emeryville, California, USA - eDNA 3rd pass 30_C BE-Lig MG (version 2)... ...
CGTACTCGTCGCTACCATGGCGATGACGCCCTTCCTGAACAATGCCGCGACAGTCCTCATCATGGCGCCAATCGCGGTCGGCGTAGCCAGAAATCTCGACCTTAATCCTGATCCGTTCCTGATGGCAGTAGCCATTGGAGCGGCATGTGATTTCCTGACGCCGATTGGGCACCAGTGCAACACGCTCGTAATGGGGCCGGGCGGCTACCAGTTCGGTGACTATTGGAAGTTGGGCCTACCGCTATCCGTTATCGTTATCGCGTTGGGCGTCCCGCTGATCACGTTTGTCTGGCCATTGTGAACGGACCTGATTGAAGAGTGCTGTTCTCCGGCGGTTTTGCGGAGAAATTCGGCAAGAGGCGCTTCCGAGAGTCCGATCGAGCGCGTAGACAGTCTGCCTGAACTCCCCTCCGTCGAGCAGGCCCTGGATCGTCGATGACTCATTGAGCCAGGAATATTGTTTTCTTTCGACGGCATAGCGGTCGACGACAGAGCACAACACAGCGGACGCGATCACACAAACCTTTGGCGGCGATCGACGCGAGCTCGGCGGGTCGCAGCGACGCGTTACTTAAGCTGGTTGGACGGCCGCGCTCAGTCGTGTGCTGATCCTGTCCAAAATGAGCCTCTGTGCGAGGCCAACGATGTCCTCAAGCGATGGTGTTTCCGCGAACATTGCTTTAGCTCGGGCAACGAGCTCAGAATGAGCTGGCAAATGGGGTAACTGATAGGTCGCGAGCAGGTCAACAGCGCGATGTTGCGCTTCTGCAAGCTTCTCCTGGAACGCGAAGAGACGAGGTCCGGTAACGGACGCAGCGATCGTGACAGCAATGAGCTCTGGATCGAAGCTATTTGCCAGTTGCGCCGCCGCACGCTGGATCACCCGGGATCCGAGACGGTGAGTGTTGCGACGCACGACATCCGGCGGTGATTTCAAATTCCACACCAGGCCTGTCCAGAAAGGATCTTAAGAATGTAGAAGGTCCCATCTATCTCCCACCATATTTGTGCAGCCACATCAACTCGGGATAACGCGCCAGATCGGACACTTTCAGAAGGTCAACCTCCGCATGGTGGTGGGCAAAGATCCATCCCAGGTGGCTGTAAAGGAAACCTTTGTGCCGGGGTGAATGCACGTCGTGCGGCGTATCCGAATGCAGGTGGTGATGACGGTGCTTGGCCGCCCACCACAAGACGCTCTTTTGAGCGCTCGTTTGAGCGAGAAACGCCAGAAAAAACTGGAATACTCTACTGGTTGAATAGGATCTGTGCGAGAAATAGCGGTGGTAGCCAGCGCCGATGGCAAAGATGCGCAACCAGTAGAGGACCAAGCCCATCGCGACTGCCTGCCAAGTAACGCCTGACCAAATCACAGCAAGACACGCTGCATGAACGAGCACGAACGGTAACGCAGACGGATAAACGATGTCATCCTCCACATCCCCCTATAGGAATTTGAGTTCACCTCAGGACTTTCCTTATGCGTGCCCTATCGATCTGCCGGGACCGATAATTCGACGCTCCACTGGCCAATCGGAGCTCTCGGGTTCGAGCCGCGTTCGTCTGGATGGCAGGTCTCAGCGCTGTATTCTCTCATTGTCAAATGCGGCATTCCGCTCGCGTTTCCTGTGCCCATCTTGGCAGCAGATCGCACGTGAATGACATCAGCAAAAACCCCGCGTGCGGCGAACCGGACGCGGGGTCTGGAACCAAAAACCTTGCCAGTACATCCGTGGTCAAGGATATGGCCACCGGCGCCGCCGATCAGGCGGCGCGCAGATTATCTGCCGAGGACTTGCCCGTCCGTCGATCAGCGACAACCTCGAACGCGACTTTTTGTCCTTCGTTGAGGCTGTGCATTCCGGCGCGCTCGACGGCACTGATGTGCACGAAAACATCCTTACTGCCGTCGTCCGGCTGGATGAAACCGAAGCCCTTTTGGCCGTTGAACCACTTTACAGTTCCTTGCGTCATGAGACACTTCTTTCAGGTACGTGTTTAGGTAGGCCGCGCAGTCGCGCAGCCGTTCGTTAGTCGAGATTTGGAAAAAGATCGTCAGTCCGACGCGTAGTGCGCGGAGAGGCCAAGTCATTCGGCCGAAAACTCGATCAGCACTACATAGTGCATCAGCGAGGATTCCACAAGCGCTACGACCCGGAGCACATGCATGCCCCCTTCAGCTCAGCATGGAGTTAAGCATTTGCATGTCATTTCGTGACAACAACGTCGACCAGACTTCGCGTCCTGAAGAAGAAATGCACCTCGAGCGACTGTGCAGGGAACTAAAGTGGCGCGCTTCTACGACAAGCCATCACACAGGGCCCCGCGAGATCGGAAGCGATCCGCCGCAAGCGCAAGTTCGCTCCTAAGCCAGCGGTACAGCATGGGCTCATCGCAGCATCGCTGAAAAAATAGACGCCCTGGCAGCAATAAAGCGAAGTCACGCTAAGCCGAATTTTAGCCTTCCTTCGCGTCGGGCTTAGCCACTTTTTCTCTCTCCTCGGCTAGGAGGCGAATTATCATTGCTCGTTTTGTTGGATCCTTTTCCGTCTCTAGCAGGACATTAAATCTGTCGATGTTGGCTTGCACGATATTATGCACGGCAGCCTCCTTGCGGATCAGGCCACCTGATTGAGTGACCTAAAAGATGATTTGTATCGCGCTCGTTCGCTCCATACCGGACAAATATTGCCCGCAATTATTTCATCTGGCGCATGAGCGATGGGGCATTTGAGTGCATCGACGAACCGCCGCCATGGGGAGATCCAGTATCGTTCTATAGTATACGCTACTCTATCAGAGTACACCAATCCATCGAGTGAACACGGCTAGCGATAGAATTTGACTGTAATCTCTGGTGGAACTTTCGCAGTGGCTTTCTGCAGTTCGTCGGCAAGATTGGCTAACCTGTTCGTATCGATGTTAATTCCTATTCCGCAACCAGAACAGATCATGTGCTCGCTCGATTTGAGTTGCCCGATCGTTTGCTCGAGCTCTTGCCCGCATTTCGGGCATTGAAATCCAGCGACATCGGCATTGGGATTCGCCATCGAAGAATTCCTCAAACCTGACCGTAGGGCACAGCCCTTCGAGTTCGGACCTTCCAGCTCGACATTCAAGCCTGATCGAGCGCGCTTTCTTTGATGATGCGCTGATAGGGCTCGCGTTCACTCTTGATACGGTACTGGAGTTCGCCGTCCCGCTCTGGAAGATTCGCGAGAACCTCGTAGGGTCCCGGAACTGCATTGCGTATGGGATCGCGCCGGTTGAGGCGGACCATGGTCCCGATCGCAAAGCGATGGCTCATGGTTGCATGCTGGTGAACCCCGCTGATCATTGATCACACCTGCTTTGACGTTGTCCATTCATTGCCACATCCGCCACAGATCCAATCATGCTCCATCCAATGCGGATCGCGATAGCGGGCACTCGCCGGCGCCGCTGGTCCAGCAGCACCGCACCTCAAGCAGTGTGCGTGATCGGTCACCATACTTTCATTGGATATACACACTCCAACGAAGCTCTGACCATCCGATTGCGTAAGCGTCTTTGTTGTGGACATTGCGGTGTCCTTAAATCGGGCCGATCAGCAGCATCGAAACCGCACATCAAACAAGCCGCTGTTCAGAACGCTCCAACGAGGATGGCCCCGACAAAGGCGAATGCGCAGAAGACAAGCATGAGATCGAAGCGCAATGCGTCTGTCATTCTTCGCTCCTCAAGCGTTTTGACCGAAACGGGCTCAAGACTCTCGATTGACGGCTTTCGCGAACATTCACGTCTGGTCGACGATTCCGTGCTCAACGCTTAGCGAGCCACATTCTATATGGGGTTGCTGATGGCCTACCGCCAACTTTAAAATGGAAAAGTCGCCAACCTTCTGTTCGCGTTCAAGTATTCGATTCTGTCGAGATTGCCGCATTGCGGTGGCTGGCGCCAAACCTCACGGATGAGATCGGCTTTCCATCCGGCTCAGCCCTCGCCCGCATCCAGCCGTACGTGAGGCTGTGCCCGCACCCTGCGCATAGAGAGGTGCGACCTCTGACGCGGCCTTAGATCCCGATTCCTCGCCAAAATTCTCTCGAATTCCTGTACCGTGCAAAATGGTTACGCCAATCGGCACAAGGTAAAGCAGCGCCGTCGCAGTGCGCATAGTTCGAGAGCAGTTCGCCCACTCCATCGCGATTCCACAAGGAGACCCATGCCGCACGACACTTCGCTCATCGTTACGGTCGTGCTGGGGCTGGTCCTCGCGGCTTGTGGCGGAGTTTTGGCCCGTAAACTGCGTCTCCCGCCGCTTGTCGGATATCTCCTGGCCGGCGTCGCTGTTGGTCCCTTTACGCCCGGCTTTTCCGGTGACCAGAATCTCGCGGGCCAGCTCGCCGAGATCGGCGTCATACTTCTTATGTTCGGTGTCGGCCTTCACTTTTCGGTCAAGGATCTGCTAGCGGTGCGCCGTATCGCATTGCCCGGCGCAGTAGCGCAGGTTGTCACGGCGACGGCGATCGGCGCTGGCATCGCGCTGAGCTGGGAATGGAGTGTCACGAGCAGCTTGGTGCTCGGATTGGCGCTATCGTGCGCAAGCACTGTCGTGCTCCTACGCGCTTTGGAAGATCGCAATGCCCTAGATTCTGTCAACGGACAGATTGCCGTTGGATGGCTGGTTGTCGAGGATCTTGTGATGGTCCTCGTGCTGGTGCTCCTGCCTGCAGCGGCGGGGTCGCTGGGCACGGATGCTCACGGCTTGGCGGCACGACTGACGGGCGGCAATACGAGCTTGGTCCTGGCGTTAACGTTCGCCAAATTGGCCGTCTTCATCGTGCTCGTCCTTCTAGTTGGAACACGAATGATACCATGGGCCTTAGAGCAGGTTGCCCGCACCGGCTCGCGAGAATTGTTCACGCTTTCGGTCCTGGCACTCGCACTCGGCATTGCCTACGGCTCCGCGGAGCTTTTTGGCGTTTCCTTCGCCCTCGGAGCGTTCTTTGCTGGCGTGGTCTTGAGCGAATCTGACTTCAGTCATCAAGCCGCTGCTGATTCCCTGCCCCTCAAGGATGCTTTCGCCGTTCTGTTTTTCGTGTCAGTCGGAATGCTGTTCGACCCGACGGTTCTGATGCGCGACCCATCGGCAGTTCTCGCCATCGTGCTTGTTATCGTGTTCGGCAAGTCGCTGGCGGCCTTCGCTATTGTGCTCGCCTTCGGGTATCCGGTCACGACGGCTCTGACGATCTCTGCCGGCCTTGCGCAGATCGGTGAGTTCTCCTTCATCCTGGCTGGACTTGGTGTGGCGCTCAATATCCTTCCAACGGAAGGACGCGATCTGATCATCGCCGGCGCCTTGCTTTCGATCCTGGTAAATCCACTCCTGTTCGCCACCATTGATCCCATTGTCGCCTGGCTTCGCGACCGTCCGAGCCTGCTCGCGCGGATCGAGCGACATGGAAGCAGTCTGGCCACGCTCCCGGATCGCAGCGGGGACCTGCAGGGTCATGTCGTCATTGTAGGCTACGGTAGGGTTGGCAGTCTCATTGGTGAGGCACTCAAGGCCCATGACCTGCCCTTCGTCGTGATCGAAGACAACCGGCGACGCGTCGAAGCACTGCGCAAGCGCGACATTCTTGCAGTCTATGGCGACGCGACGGCCGCAGGCGTGCTGGAGGCCGCAAATGTCGATCGGGCGCATCTGCTCGTTGTCGCGGCGCCCAGGGGCTTCCAGACGCAGCGCATCATTGAGCTTGCGCGGCAGGCGAACCCGCAAATTCGGACCGCAATTCGCACGCACAGCGCCGGCGACCTCGCGCATTTCGAGCGACACGGGGTGGATATCGCCATCATGGGCGAAAGCGAGCTCGCGCTTAGTCTGCTCGACTATACGCTCCAAAGTCTCGGTCTTTCGAGGGAGCGGACAGATTCCATCGTTCAGCAGATTCGGCGGTCGGGCGAAGGAGGAGCGTTCGAACGGCGTTCCCCGACCGAACCCGATCAAGCGTCACCCGAGCTGCAGCCGCGTCGTGATGAGGATGATGAACAAGCCGGACGCTGATTGATCAGCGATTTCCGCTCGTTAGGTTCTCTTCGACTCTTAGTCGGGTACTCGAAAAATATAACTGCGTCCTCCGCTCGTATTTCTGCAATTCGACCCCATGTATGTAGAGTCGTTTGAATGATGGTCATTCGAATGAATACTTCATTCCTATTTTGGAGATACTTAGATGGCAAACGCTTCCTCCAATGCGGCATCGAACACGAACGCGGCCACGGGACAGGCCACGGCCGAGGCCAAGCAGATCATCCTCAAGGAGATCGGCTCGAAGTGGGGCAAGTTCTCCGAGCAGGAGCTGTCCGCTCTCAAGGACAGGGATGATCTCGTGACGCAGGTCGTCGCCAAGTATGGCCTGGAGAAATCCCAGGCTCAGCGCGACGTCGATGCCCTGATGAAGGGCCGCCAGATCTGATCGACAGCCCGCTATCGAGGCCGCATCCGCGGCCTCGACCTTTCCATAGGATGCAGAGACAGCGCTAAGACGATGGCCGCCGATTGCAACATCTTCGATTTCAGAGTTGAGGCGGAGCTTTTCCCCGCACGGAGCGCCAAACACAAGCGCTCGGCAGTTCGGTACAAACGCTTTTCTCACGCCGCGGACGCCATTCGCTTCGCAGTCGAAGAACTACCGCCTGAATTGCTTCTCGGAGCATTTCTTGAGATCGACGGTGAACGATACGGGGGCGAAGACATTCGTCGCTTGTACAACAGCAACGACTTCCCGTTATCACGATGCGGAGCGCCTCAAACCCAGTGAACACACGCACCCGAACCACGCTTGTAGTGTTCAGCCACCCGTTCGAACTCAAGGGTGTGGATCGAACCTTGCCGCCTGGGGAGTATCGCGTCGTCACCGATGAGCAGCTGATCGAGGAATTATCGTTCCCGGTCTACCGCCGTATCTCGACCATGATCTTTGTGCCGGGAATGTCCGGCACCGCTTCGACTGAAATGGTGACCATCGATCCTCGCGACCTTCAAGCGGCACAGGATCGCGACAAGGCCGCGCATGCTTCATCGGCAGCGACATCATAGCCGGGCTTGCTCAACTTCAAGCTATCAAGCACCGGGAGACCAGGCTGGAGATCCGCGAACATGACGGAAAAGACAATCGATCTGGACCAGCATCGTGGGATGGCCGCTCAGAAGGCCACCGACCTGCGCCGGTTGCTGGCAGACGTAGAAGCCAACGAGAAGGCCTTGCGCCTTCGGCAGGACGAATTGGAAGCGCAACTTGTCGCGTCTCCGGCTGCCAATTGGCCGGAAGCCGCCGAGAAAGCGCGCTATCTCCTCAATCTCTTTGCTGCGTCTCTGGCCGCACACGATCCCCGCAGGCAGAAGCTGATTGCCGCGGTCCTCGACGATTTTGAGCGGCTGGCGCGGGAATAAACGATGGCGTTCAGCAGCGCTGGCGGAATTGTCGGCGCTCTCGTCCTTGCCGCGGCGGCCCTTGTCTATGACGGCCTATTCACGGTTCACCAAACCCAAATGGCACTCGTGGTCCGCCTTGGCCAACCGGTGCAAACCGTTACGCAACCCGGACTTCACGTTAAGGTCCCGTTGATCGATCGTGTTATCTCGATCGACAAGCGCATTCTCGATCTCGAAATCCCGGCCCAGGAGATCATAGCCTCCGACCAGAAGCGTCTCGTCATCAGCGCTTTCGCTCGATACCGGATTGTCGATCCACTCAAGTTCTACCAGGCGGCAGGTTCGATCGGCGAAGCGGATTCGCGCTTGTCGACGCTGCTGATCTCGGCGATGCGTCGCGTGCTGGGTGGAGAGACCTTCATCCGGGTGGTCCGCGACGAGCGCGCACATCTCATGGGATTGATGCGCGAACAGCTTGATGAGGGTGCGGCCGGCTTCGGCATCTCAATCGTCGACGTGCGCATTCAGAGCGCCGACCTTCCGGAACAGAACAGCCAGGCGATCTATCAACGCATGCAGACGGAGCGACAGCGTGAAGCGGTCGAGTTTCGCGCTCAAGGGGCCGAGCGCGGTCTGGAGATTCGTGCAAGGGCCGATCGCGAAGTCGCCGTGCTGATCGCCAATGCAACATCTGAGGGCGAGCAAATTCGTGGCGAGGGCGACGGCAAGCGCAACCGCATTTTCGCCGCCGCATTTGGCAGAGATCCAGATTTCTTCGCGTTCTATCGAGCGATGCAGGCATATGAGACGGCACTACAGCCCGATAACACGCGCATGTTGCTGAGCCCGAATTCCTACTTCTTCCGCTATTTCCTTGATCCATCCGGTACGAATTCAGCTTCCGCAAAGAGGTAGCCGCACCTGGACGAAGGGCAATCATGGCGATTCTCAATGTGCGTCACACAACGAGCTACCGATATCAGCGACCGGTCCGCTTTGGCGATCATCGGCTTATGCTGCGACCGCGCGACAGCCACGATCTCCGCCTGATTCAAACCAGCCTGACATGCTCGCCGCCGGCAACACTGACGTGGCACTATGATGTGTTCGGCAATTCAATTGCCATCGCATCGTTCGCCGAGCCCGCTGCCGAGTTACGGATCGAAAGTGCCCTCCGGTTGGAGACTTATGTCGTGAACCGGCCCGCATTCCAGATTTCGCCCGAGGCGGTAAGCTATCCATTCATCTATTCCGCAGACGATCGCATCGACCTCGGCCGGATGCTTGAACGGCAGTATCCCGACTCCGATGATCGCCTCGGCTCATGGGCGCGGGGTTTTGTTCGAAGCAATCCAACAGATACGTCGGCGTTGCTGGCCGACCTGAACAGCGGCGTTGCGGCCTGGATCTCGTATCAGAGCCGTGAAACCGAGGGAACGCAGACACCTACTGAGACACTCAACCGCGGTTGGGGCTCGTGCAGAGATCTTGCCGTGTTGCTGATTGAGGCGGCCCGCACCCTGGGCTTCGGAGCACGTGTCGTAACCGGATATTTGTACAATCCTGACGCGGACGGTCACGCGAACGCCGCGGTGGGCGCCGGCACAACGCACGCATGGGCCGATATCTATGTCCCTGGCTCCGGCTGGATCTCGTACGATCCCACCAACGGGACCATCGGCGGCGCCAACTTGATCAGAGTCGCCGTGACCCGGGACATCAGCCAGGCAGTTCCTATCTCCGGTAGTTTCGTGGGCGCACTCGACGACTATCGCGGTATGACGGTCGATGTATCAGTTTGCAGCGAATGATGCGCCGCGTTTCGGATTGCTCCATCGTCTCGATTGACATCCCAGATCTCCAGCAAAGTACGATCCCGGGACGAAATCGTGTTCAAGCTCCCCGCGCGGGGCATCGTGCGTGGGGAGCGAGTCGATAATCATTCCAACGGAAGCTCGTCAGCGCGAACGCATTCAGCGCGATGATCCTCATCCACATCGACATAGTCAGTTACACCGTCACCGCTGTGACTGATGGGGCGCAACGTAACCACGCCGATTTACACGCTACGGCACGCCACAGCCCTCCGCGCGGCTGGGGGTAGTTTACATCTCGTCCCGGTTGGCTTCAGATCGACCGCGTCAGATGAAAGGAGGCTGAGCAGCACCAGGAGGTGACTGGATGGTGGCAAGTGGCGGTGAATATTCTTCGCCGGAGCTACGCTATTGCCGCCGATTCCCCCCTACTCCCACTCATCCATTTTCAGTTATCGTAACGCGTTGAATTTCCAACACAACTTTTTTTGATCGCACGTCGCGATCCGAACTGCGAACCGACAAAAATTCTTGGTGCTGATTTTCGAGGAGGAATCGCGCGATTCCGATTCAATGACGTTTCAGGGACTATCGACAACGATCCGTCGATTTCTCGCCTCGTCGACCACGCGACGCATTGCGCGCCAGCGCGAGAAATACCGTCACCGCTCATAGCACGACGTATCCGCGCTTGCGACCCTCAGACTCTACCCTTGCGCAAGATCGACTTCCTCCTTGATGGAAATGGACGCGAGAGTAAACGCCATTGGCTGCGGCGGTGTGGAAGGACACACGGCCAGCAAAAGGCCCGAGATGGTGACCAGAAGGCAGCGGCGTAATGGCTCGGTGCGCTAAGCCCATCCACTAGCCGGTTTCGAGTCCGGCCCGCGGCACCGTCTAGGGTCCAGCCATTCGATCGGCCACGATTGACCCCAAGAGCGAATTCTTGGCAAGTCATCGGGGGAAAACACTAAGAACGATCTCTTGACTAACGGTCTCGACTAGTAAAGAGTCCGTTCTTAGTTATGCTGACAGGGAACGTGGGCGTTCCTTGTATGCGGCCCTTGGAACGACGACGTCCCTGAGTCAGCCACCGGATATGCCGAAGCGCACAACAGGCCGATATGAAAGTGTGACCGCCGGCGGCGAAAAGGTCGATGCCTTCGTTCCTTTCGATCTGCCGCCCGCGCGGCCGTCGCTCGCCATCGACGCCAAATTTGAACGCCGCCTCGGGCAAGCCGAGCAGGCGCTTGTCCGGCTCGATCTGGCGAGCGAGATGGTGCCTTCGCTCGATTGGTTCATCTACGCATTCGTGCGCAAAGAGGCGGTTATCACGTCTCAGATCGAGGGGACACAGGCATCGCTCGTGGACCTTCTGGCCTTCGAAGCCGAGGAGCAGCCCTCACCCAACGCAGATGTCGAGGAGGTCACGAACTACCTCGACGCCCTCACCTACGCGCGAACCCAACTCGGGTCGAAGCGCGGTCTGCCAATCTCGCTGCGGCTCTTGAACGAAGCCCACAAGCGGCTGATGCGCGGTGGGCGCGGAGCAAGCAAGCAACCTGGAGAAATCCGCCGCAGCCAGAACTGGATTGGCGGGAGCCGCCCGGGGAACGCAGTCTACGTTCCCCCGCCCTCCGACAAGCTTCCAAAGCTCCTCGGCGCATTCGAGAAATACATTCATGCCGAGGACCGGCTGCCGAAACTCGTGCGGACTGCTCTTCTGCATGCTCAGTTCGAATCCATTCACCCCTATCTTGATGGCAACGGGCGGATCGGGCGCCTGATGATCGCCCTGCTGCTGGAGCACTGGGGCTTATTGAAGCAGCCGCTTCTCTATCTCAGCCTTTTCTTTAAACGCCATCGCGAAGAGTATTACCGGCGCCTCAACCTTGTGCGTCTGGAAGGCGACTGGGAAGGTTGGACCGATTTCTTTCTCGATGGCGTCGCCACGATCGCCGACGAAGCCGTTGCATCGGCGCGCGATTTGTTCAACCTCGTGAGCACGGATCGCACGCGGCTGCTTGGTGTTGAATCAGCATCGGTCTCTGCCTTCCGATTGTTCGAGCTACTTCCCCGTCATCCGATCGTGAGCGTCGCATCGGCCATGAGGCTGCTCGGCACCAGCAAGCCGACTGCTACCCGTGCAATCGAGGTGCTGACCGAGATCGGCATCCTCGTAGAAACGACAGGAAAGAAGCGCGACCGCAGCTTTGCTTATCGCGCCTATATGGAGCGCCTGCGAACCGGAACTGAGCTCGACCTTAGCCGCTGAGCGCTGCGGTTCTGCATTAACATGCGTTAAAAATTGCCAGTTCAGAGCCGCGCCCCCGCAACCAGGGCGCTGGCCAATATCGGAAACAACCCACAATACCTGTTTGCGCGTCCAATCGCGATAATCCTTACCGGGCTATGCTGGCGGATGCCCAGCGCGCTTCCCGGGCCGGCCTGAAGGTCGCCAGGCTCGCGGTCCACGCGCGCCGCGCTGACCTCATCTGCCAAACCGCCGCCGTCTCGACCGGGCTGATCGTAACAAGAAGGGTCACGAAGCTCGATAGAATGAGGGTGCGACTGCATGATGGACTTCGAATTCAGGTCGTCGGCACTAATGCCTCTAACCAGCAGCAACTGATCGGCGAGAATGCACGTGACGAGAGGGATCGGAGTCCAATGGCCAGCGTCACCCAGGTTCCGAGGCGCGCCCGCATTGCGCCAGGTTGTCGCCAACGTTCAAACCCTCGATGAACCGTGGGAGCTCCATAATTGCGTCAGAGGCTCAGTTGGTCGTCAGCACTCGCACTGGCCCTCGTCGCGCGAGGACGTCGACGACGACCTGCTGACCGGATCGCCGTACCGCGACATCGGCTGTGTCATCGCCAATCGACAGATTGCGGAGGAGGACCTCATTCAGAAAGGCCGGCATCATCGGCTCTTCGAAGGTGATCCGCCTTTCACCAGGGTCGAAGCCGAGCCCAAGACAGATCTGCAGCATATAAAGGGGCGCCGCAGCCGCCCAGGCTTGCGGCGTGCAGGCCACGGGATAAAAGGTTGGACCTCGAGTGCGCTGACGCGGAAATCCGCAGAACAATTCGGGAAGCCGTCTCAGGTCGATATAGCTGGAGGCCGCGAACAAGCCTTCGAAGATTCGGGCTGCTTCTCGCCGAAACCCATAGCGCGCAAATCCCGCTGCGAGCAGCGCATTGTCATGTGGCCAGACCGAGCCATTATGATAACTCATCGGATTGTAACGGGCTTCCGTCGACGCAACCGTGCGCACACCCCAGCCACAGAACGAGGATCCCCCCATCAGGCTCCGCACGACCGGTCCTGCCCGTTCCGGCAATGCGACGCTGGTCCACAGCGCGTGACCTGCATTGGACGTGCGCACGCGACACCGGCGCTTGTCGCCATCAAGCGCCAGCGCATAAGTGCCAAGCTCTTCATCGAAGAAGTGGGCATCATATGCCTCGCGCAGCCTGTTCGCCCGCGCCTCGCACTCCGTCTCACGCAGGACGTATCCCAATTGCTCCGCAATCTTGGCAGCGGCGCACCATGCGCCGTAGACATAGGCTTGCACCTCGACAAGGGCGATGGGGCCCTTCGCAAACGTGCCATCGGCGTGAAAAACTGAATCGTAACTGTCCTTCCAACCTTGGTTGATCAACCCCTCGGACGTCTGTCTGTGATATTCTACAAAGCCGTCGCCGTCGCGATCACCGTATTGCTCAATCCACGTGAGGGCTGCCTCGATGTGTGGCCATAGGCGACGAATAGTAACGACGTCGCCCGTTCGGTCCAGATAGGCGCCGGCCAGCACGACAAAGAGCGGCGTTGAATCGACGCTGCCGTAATATCGTCGGAACGGCACCTCGCCGAGTTCGGCCATCTCCCCGACTCGCACCTCATGTAGAATCTTGCCCGGTTCGGCATCGGCCAGTGGGTCGGTGCTGGTCGCCTGATGGGCCGCGAGATGCAACAGCACACCGCGCGCTAGCGCGGGATCAAGCCAGAGCGTTTGCAAGGCAGTGATCAGGGCGTCGCGGCCAAAGACCGTCGAAAACCAGGGAATACCGGCATATGGACAAGGTCCCTCGGGCGTATCCGTTGCCAGCATGTAAAGATCGGAGACGCTGCGCCGCACAGCCTCATTGAAGATCTCGTTGGATGTCGCGATCGATGCGGCCCGCGAGGAGGAACTCCGTAGTGCGCGGCGCGCGTCACGCAGAGCGCTGAAAAATGCGCGGCGTGGGGCATGCTGGGTCATTCCTTCGGAGCCGCAGTGGATTTCCAGAAAGAGCGAACGGGATTCTCGCGGCGCGATTGCGACCGTGAAGAGCGCACTCCTTCCGGTCAGCCGGGTTGGAGCTGGATCGAACGACAACGTGGTGGATCG
>Ga0180219_1001737_pt1 | contig 13602 bp, 10 predicted proteins | sample eDN3rd30CBELigMG_FD_151338 | JGI IMG/M metagenome (GOLD analysis project Ga0180219, IMG submission 151338) | Enriched Miracle-Growth compost microbial communities from Emeryville, California, USA - eDNA 3rd pass 30_C BE-Lig MG (version 2)... ...
AGGTCGAGGCGGGCGAACTCGTTGTTCACCGCATGAAAAAGAGCAAAAACTTCGTCCTCGTTGGTCACATCGGTCTGGCAGATCCGCGCCTTGCCGCCGGCGGCTTCGATTTTCTGCTGCTGTTCCACCAGCCGGTCACGCCGCCTTGCCGCGAGCATGACCGTCATGCCCTCGGCCGCCAGCCCCTCGGCGATCGCCGCGCCGATGCCGGAACTCGCCCCGGTGACCACGCCAACCTTGCCCTCGAGCCTTCCCCCGCCTGCCATCTGATCCTCCATCCTGAGATTTGAAGTTCCTGCCATAGCATGTTTGCGGGCGCGCAAAAGCGCCGAAATCCGGCGGCGGACTGCAAGCGGAATGGTGCGCCGCCGGCCTGGAAAAACGGCCCGAAAAAACCATCTGGAAACGGCACCGGAACGGCCAGGAAAACCCTACTGCCCAGATTATGGTCGAGTATATGTCCCATCAGGCGCTTGCGGTGGTGAATCGAGCCAAATATATACGCTTCAGCCTTGCGGAATCGGACGGCAATCCCAATCTCCAGCGCACGGGGACCGGGCGGCCCGGAAGACATTCTCCGGGAGCCCCAAAATCCATACCGCCCAAAACCGGATCGCTTCGGGGTCCGGCGGTCCTGCGTAGAAAGAAGGAAGTACAGTATGGCTAAAGTGATCGGCATCGACCTCGGCACCACCAATTCCTGCGTCGCAGTGATGGAAGGCTCCACGCCGAAGGTTATCGAAAACGCGGAAGGCGCCCGGACCACGCCGTCCATTGTAGCGTTCATGGACGACGGCGAACGCCTCGTCGGACAGCCGGCCAAGCGCCAGGCCGTCACCAATCCGGAAAAGACGTTCTTCGCGATCAAGCGCCTTATCGGCCGCTCGTTCAGCGACCCGATGACCCAGAAGGACATGGGTCTCGTTCCCTATAAAATCATCAAGGCTTCGAACGGCGACGCTTGGGTCAGCGCCGACGGCAAGCAGTACTCGCCGTCGCAGATCTCGGCCTTCACCCTGCAGAAGATGAAGGAAACCGCGGAAGCCTATCTCGGCCAGACCGTCACCCAGGCGGTCATCACGGTGCCTGCCTATTTCAACGACGCCCAGCGCCAGGCCACCAAGGATGCCGGTAAGATCGCCGGCCTCGAAGTGCTGCGCATCATTAACGAGCCGACGGCGGCAGCGCTGGCCTATGGCCTCGACAAGAAGGGCGCCGGCACCATCGCGGTCTACGATCTGGGCGGCGGCACGTTCGACGTGTCGATCCTCGAAATCGGCGACGGCGTGTTCGAGGTGAAGTCGACCAACGGCGACACCTTCCTCGGCGGTGAAGACTTCGACATGCGCCTCGTCGAGTATCTGGCGGACGAATTTAAGAAGGACCAGGGCATCGACCTGAAGAAGGACAAGCTCGCCCTGCAGCGCCTGAAGGAAGCCGCCGAAAAGGCCAAGATCGAACTGTCTTCGGCGACGCAGACGGAAATCAACCTGCCCTACATCACGGCCGACGCTTCGGGTCCGAAGCATCTGACCTTGAAGCTCACCCGCGCCAAGTTCGAAGCGCTGGTCGACGACCTGATCCAGAAGACCATCGAGCCTTGCCGCAAGGCGCTCAAGGACGCTGGCCTGACGGCTGGCGAGATCAACGAAGTCGTTCTGGTCGGCGGCATGACCCGCATGCCGAAGGTGCAGGAGATCGTGAAGTCGTTCTTCGGCAAGGAGCCCCACAAGGGCGTCAATCCTGATGAAGTCGTCGCCATCGGCGCGGCGGTTCAGGCCGGCGTTCTGCAGGGCGACGTCAAGGACGTGCTGCTGCTCGACGTGACCCCGCTGTCGCTGGGCATCGAGACCCTGGGCGGCGTGTTCACGCGGCTCATCGACCGCAACACGACGATCCCGACGAAGAAGAGCCAGGTGTTCTCGACCGCCGAGGACAACCAGACGGCCGTCACCATCAATGTGTTCCAGGGCGAACGCGAGATGGCGCAGGACAACAAGAGCCTCGGCCGGTTCGATCTGCAGGGCATTCCGGGCGCACCGCGCGGCATTCCGCAGATCGAGGTGACCTTCGACATCGACGCCAACGGCATCGTCAACGTGACGGCCAAGGACAAGGCGACCGGCAAGGAGCAGCAGATCCGCATCCAGGCCTCCGGTGGTCTGTCTGACGCCGACATCGAGAAGATGGTGAAGGACGCCGAGACGCATGCGGCCGAAGACAAGGTCCGCCGCGAACTCGTCGACGCCAAGAACCACGGCGAAGCCTCGATCCACCAGACCGAGAAGTCGCTGGCGGAATTCGGCGACAAGGTCTCGTCCGCCGACAAGGGCGCGATCGAGACGGCCATCGCCACGCTGAAGACCGCGCTGGAAGGCGAGGATGCCGAGGCGATCAAGGCCGCAACCAATGAAGTGGTCCAGGCCTCGATGAAGCTCGGCGAAGCCATGTACAAAGCCCAGGCCGATGCGGCCGGGGCGGCAGGCGCCGCGGGTGCTGCCGGCGAAGCCGCGGCCCCCAAGGACGACGTCATCGACGCGGACTTCAAGGAAGTCGACGGCGACGAGAAGAAGAAGAGCGTCTGATCTAATGCCTGTCGCGTTTTGACAGGGATGGGGACCCGGGGTTAAACGCCCGGGTCCCGTTTCGTTAAGATCTACGTATCGCCGAATCGGCGACACAGTTTTACCTGCGGAAATGGTTGAATCGGCCCGATGAGCAAACGCGACTTTTATGAAGTGCTCGGCGTCGCCAAAACGGCGGACGACGCTGCCCTGAAGGCGGCGTTTCGCAAGGCTGCGATGGTGCACCATCCCGACCGCAACCCGGGCAATCACGAAGCCGAAATCAAGTTCAAGGAGCTGAACGAGGCCTATCAGTGCCTGTCCGACGGGCAGAAGCGCGCGGCCTATGATCGCTACGGCCATGCAGCCTTCGAGAACGGCAATGCGGGCTTCGGCGCCGACGGTTTCGCCAATTCCATGTCCGACATCTTCGAAGATCTGTTCGGCAGTGTCATGGGCGGCGGCCGTGGCCGCTCGACCGGCGGGCGCGAGCGCGGCGCCGACTTGCGCTACAATCTCGAAATCGGCCTGGAAGACGCCTTCAAAGGCAAGACGGCGCAGATCAAAGTGCCCTCTTCCATCACTTGTGAGGCGTGCAACGGCAGCGGCGCCAAGCCCGGCTCGAAGCCGAAGACCTGCGCCACCTGCGCCGGCCAGGGCCGGGTCCGCGCCCAGCAGGGTTTCTTCGCCATCGAACGCACTTGCCCGACCTGCCAGGGCCGCGGCGAGATCATCGAAAATCCCTGCACGGTCTGCTCCGGCGCCGGCAGAGTCACCCGCGAGCGCATGCTCTCGGTCAATATTCCGCCCGGCGTCGAGGACGGCACGCGCATCCGCCTCGCCGGCGAAGGCGAGGCCGGCACGCGCGGCGGTCCGGCGGGCGATCTCTATATTTTCCTGTCGATGAAGCCGCATCCCTTCTTCCAGCGCGATGGCGCCGACCTTTACTGCCGCATGCCGATTTCCATGGTGCAGGCGGCGCTGGGCGGCGAATTCTCGGTGCATGGCATCGACGGCTCGGAAGCCCGGCTGAAAATCCCCGAAGGCACCCAGTCGAACCGGCAGTTCAAACTGCGCAGCAAGGGCATGCCGGTGCTGCGCTCGCGCGACGTCGGCGACCTCTACATCCAGGTGGTGGTGGAAACGCCGCAAAGCCTGACGCGCCGCCAGCGCGAACTGCTGATGGAATTCGAGACCGAATCCTCCAGCAAGACCAATCCGGAAGCCGCCGGCTTTTTCGCCCGGATGAAGGACTTCTTCGGCAACCTGAGTGGAGCCTGAGGCCGCAGCCAACCAACCGCGTCATGCCCGGCCTTGTGCCGGGCACCCACGCCATGGTGCGCGTTACGATGAAAGAACGGCCTGTACCGTCGGGCTTTTCTGCGAAGACGCTGCGCCATCACCCAACGCGGTGAAGCGATTGCGCACCACGGCGTGGGTGCCCGCGACAAGCGCGGGCATGACGGCGAGGAAGCTGCAAGGCTGTCGTGTTTACGTTGTAATTCGAAATAAACAGCGTGTGCGCCAGCGCACACGCTCGGCTTGCGATATTCTCCATTGTGCGACGGCCGGCGGCGCAAGACCGCTGGACAGGAGACTGTCATGCCAGCATCTCGCGCCTTGGATCATCATGCGCTTGCCTCCGCCTGCGCGCTTCTCGCCTGCCTCGCGTCTTCCAGCGTTTTCGCCCAGACACTCATCGGCGGCGCGACCGTCATTCAGAACGATGTACGTGGCGACTTTCAGGGCCACCGCTCCAAGGTGGCGGTCGGCGACCGGTTGTTTCAGAACCAGACCGTGCAGACGGCGGCCGACAGCCTGGCGAAGTTCGTCTTTCTCGATCTCACCAACATGGCGCTTGGGCCGCTGAGCCAGGTGAAGCTCGACACCTTCGTTTACAACGGCGATGAGACGGCGAAGACGGTTTCCCTGACGGCCGCCAAGGGCGCGTTCCGCTTCATCTCCGGCAAATCCCCGCACGAGGCCTATCAGGTGCAGACGCCGCAGGCCGTCATCGGCGTGCGCGGCACGACTTATGACGTGCGTGTCGAGGGCGGCCGCACGCTCGTCGTGCTGCAGGAAGGCGCGGTCAATGTCTGCGTGCGCAACAGCGCCCGCTGCCGCGAACTGACGGAACCGGGCTCCAGCCTGGTCGTCACGTCGAACGACATCGAAGGGCCGATCGCGCCGGCCAACAAGACATGGGATTTCGGCAATCTCTGCGTTCCGGGCTCCTCATCCGACCTGTGCGGCAAGTCCACGCAATTCGCGTCGCTGACGCCAATGCCGCCCCCCGCGCCGCCGGCCGCCACGTCGCCTGCACGCCGGCAGACACGATTTGCCGTCGCGCCGCCGCCTCCCCCGGTCACGGTGCAGCCGACCCGGAGGCAAGTTCGCGCGGTCCACACCGAACCGGTTCGGCCGCGCCGTCCCGTTCGTGTGGCACGCCCGACCTATTATGAAGACATGCCGACCGTCTATGTGCCGCCTCCTGTTTACGGCCCGGTCATCGGGCTGCCGATCTACGGCGGCGGCTATTACGGCCCGCGTCCAGGCCGCAGGCCGCCCAGCATGGGTCCCTACGGTGGCGGACGCTATCCCGGCCGCATCATGGGCGGCGGCGGCCTGCGCATGCCGTCCGGCGGCGGGCGCATCATGGGCATGCCCTCGCGCGGCGGATACGGCGGCGGTAGAGGTTTGGGCAGCTTTCTCCGCTAATTCGTGAAATCGCTCGCGGCGATCCAGAAGACTTCCCCCTCGCTCTCCTCGGTGTCGAGCCAGAGCAGCGGGAGGTCGGGGAATTCCGCATCGAGGATTTCGCGGCCGGTGCCGATCTCGCATAAGAGGCCGCCCCCTTCGTGAAGATGCTGCGGCGCCTCGCGCAGGATGCGACGGACGATATCGAGACCGTCAGGCCCGCCGGCGAGCGCCAGCGCCGGCTCCTGCGCATATTCGGGCGGCAGCGCAGCCATGGCGTCCGCGTCCACATAGGGCGGATTGGTGATGATCAGATCATAGCGGCGCTTGCCGAGCGGGGCGAAGAGATCGCCCTGCAGCAATTCGATTCGCGCGCCCTCCTCCGCCTCGGCGATATTGCGGCGCGCGACCTCCATGGCATCCGGCGAGAATTCGACCGCATCGACCTGGGCATTGGGAAACACCTGCGCCGCGAGGATGGCGAGCGAGGCCGAGCCGGTACAGAGATCGAGCACGCTCTCAATCCCGTCAGGATCGTCGACCAGCGCGCCGTCGCCGCCATTGAACAGGCCGGAGAACAAAAGCTCGCCGATGAACGAGCGCGGCACGATGACCCTCTCGTCAACATAAAACGGAATGCCGCGAATATACGCCTTGTTGAGCAGATAGGCGGCGGGCTTGCGGGTGGTGACACGGGCATCGATCAGATCGGCCAGACGGCGGCGCTCGTCGCCGAGCAGGCGCGCATCCAGGAATGGATCGAGCTTGTCGATCGGCAGATGCAGCGCCTCCAGCACGATGAATGCCGCCTCGTCGACCGCATTGGTCGTGCCATGGCCGTAGACCAGGCCCGCCGTCTCGAAACGGGTGATCGCATAACGCAGAAAATCGCGCAGGGTGAACAGGTCCGCTGCCGGGTCCGCGCTGGCGCTCATGATTTCGCTCTCCTTCATGCGTCTCCGTGTACGGGGACGCGGCACGGCAGGCAAGTTTTGCCTGCACAATCCTGCAGGCGGTGCCCCCGCAACGCGGGTCAACCTTGACCAGGTTGTATCTTGTCCCCGAGCCGCGCTAGATAGGACGGAAACACGGGGAGGACGGCCATGCTTGCAGCATCGGACCATGTGCGCCGGGTCGCTCTGGCGGCCTTTTCGGCTTTTGCCCTGACGGGCATGGCCGTCGCGCAATCCCCTCCCGATTGGGCCGAGCCCGCACTCCTGAAAGCCGCCCAGGCCGAAGGCAGCGTGACGGTCTATTCCTCCGTCAACGAGCAGGAAGGCCTGCCGCTGTGGCAGGTATTCGAAAAGGCGACCGGCATCAAGGTCAATTACGTGCGTTCGTCAGACAACGGCCTGCTCAGCCGCATCCTGCTCGAAGGCCGCGCCGGCCAGAAGTCCTGGGACGTGGTGATGACGACCGCGGTAAGCAAACTGCCCGACGCGCTGCTGCAGCCGTTCGAGTTGAAAGGTGCCGCCGGTCTGCGGCCCGAGGCGATCAGCAAGACAAAGCGCTGGTACGCCGTCTATTCGAATTACAATTCGCCCGCCATCAACACGCGAACCTTGAAGATAGAGGACATGCCGAAGAGCTACGAGGCGATGGCGAAGCGGACCGATCTCGCCGGCAAGGTGGCGTTCGAGCCGACCGATTCGCAATGGGTCTACGCCATGTTCAAACTCTACGGCGAAGCCCGCGCGCGCAGCATCATCGGCGATCTGATGACCAACCTGAAGCCGGTGCCGGTCGACGGACATCTGGCGCTGGCGCGCGCGATTGGCCTTGGCGAATACCAGATGGCGATCAACAATTTCACCAATCTGACGATCAATGTCGGCATGAGCGGCAATCCGACCGACTATTGGGTGATCGACCCGGTGGCGCTGTTCTACGGCCAGTTGGGCATCAGTGCGGGCGCGCCGCACCCCAAGGCGGCACAGCTTGCCGCCGATTTCGTCATCAGCAAGGAAGGCCAGACCCAGATTGCCTCGCAAGGCCGGATTCCGGTTCGCCGCGACGTGCCGACCAACCCGCCGGGCGTCATCGACCGGCTGGAAAAGGGCAAGGTCATCCCCGTCGTCTTCTCGCCTGAAGACGAGCGAAAATGGCAGCAGATCACGAAGCAATTGTTCAATGTGCGATAGGATGTCTGTGCTGCTGCACCCTCATCCGACCCTTGCTGCGCAAGGGCCACCTTCTCCCGCCAGCAGGAGAAGGGAAGCACGCGGAATCCTTCTCCCGTTTACGGGAGAAGGTGGCCCTCGCGAAGCGAGGGCCGGATGAGGGCTGCAGAATCCACGTTGATCGCGCCGGAGTCCGGCACTCGTTTCGCGAGCACCCTGGGCCGCTGGCTTTCGTGGCCGCGGCTGATCGCCATCGCCGGCATCGCCATCGCCATCTGGCTCGTGCTGGTGCCGCTGGCGGCGCTGGTCTTCACCGCGTTCAGCGAAGACACCGTGTTCGGCCCCGGCGATTTCACCTTGGAGAATTTCGCCATCGCCTATTCGCGCTGGCATCTCCTCGACATGACGGTGAATTCATTCGTCTTCGCGCTCGGCGCAGCGGTGCTCACCCTGCTGCTTGGCGCCTTCGTCGCCTGGGGCACGGAGCGCACGGACATGCCCGGCCGCGAAGTGTTCCACACGCTGACCTTGCTGACCTTCGCCCTGCCCGGCCTGCTGACGACGATGGCCTGGATGCTGATCCTCAGCCCCAATGTCGGCTGGCTGAACGCGATGATCGTCAACGGGCTGGGCCTGAAAGAGGCGCCCCTCAACATTTATACGATGGCGGGGATGATCTGGGCTCTGGCGACGCATTATTTCCCGCTCGCCTATCTGCTGCTCGGCCCGGCGTTCCGCGCGCTCGACGTGCGCATGGAGGAAGCGGCGCTGACATCGGGCGCCAGCCAGCGCCAGATCACCTGGCGCGTGACCCTGCCGATGATGCGACCGGCAGTGCTCTCCACTTTGCTCCTGCTCTTCATCCGCGGCCTCGAATCCTTCGAGATCCCGCGGCTTATCGGCCGGCCGGCGCGCATCGACGTGTTCACCACCGACATCCAGGACGCCGTGCGCGCGGCGCCACCGGAAGTCGGTGTTGCCAGCGCGCTCAGCCTGACGTTGCTCGCCATCTGCATCCTGACGGTGTTTGTCTATCGCCGTTCGGTGCGCAACGCGGAAGCCTTCGCGACGATCACCGGCAAGGGCTACAAGCCCGTGCGCATGACGCTCGGCCGCTGGCGCTGGCCTGTCGCCATCGCCATGGGCGCGCTGTTTTTCTGCACACTCGGCCTGCCGCTGTTCACCCTGTTCTGGCAATCTCTGTTCGAGAAGATCGCGCAGCCGTTCGTGCAAAGCGGCGGCAGCCCGACATTGAACAATTATGCCTTCGTGCTCGGCTATCCGATTTTTCTCGATGCGGTGAAGACCAGCGTCACCCTCGGCGCCGCCTGTGCAACGCTTGTCGTTCTGCTGACGTTTCTGATGGCCTGGGTGGCGCAACGGCAATTGAAGAGCTTCGGCTGGACGCTCGATGCCATCGCCTTCCTGCCGATCGCGATGCCGAGCATCATCGTCGGCGCCGCTATCCTCTTCGCCTATCTCATCCTGCCGATCCCGGTCTACAATACGATCTGGATTCTGCTGATCGGCTATATGACGCTCTACATGCCCTATGGCATGCGCTTCGCCTCGGGCGGTATCGCGCAGATCCATCGCGAACTTGAAGAAGCGGCGCAGACGAGCGGCGCCGGCCAGGGGCAGATGTTCCTGCGCGTGCTGACGCCGCTGCTCGCGCCTGTGGCGCTGTCCGCCTGGATTTATATCTTCGTTCTAGCTGTGCGCGAACTCGGCGCCTCGATCATGCTTGTCGGCCCCGGCACCCATGTGCTCGGCTCGATCAGCCTGACCATGTGGGAGGAAGGTGGCAGCTACGGCGCCGTCTGTGCGCTGGGCATTATTCAAATCCTGCCGCTGATCCTGATCGTCGCCCTGCTGCGACGGCTGGAGCGGCGCATATCGAACGTGGGATAGTTTCAAACCAACAACAGGAGGACAATATGAGAATTTGCCGTTTCGATGAAGACAGGCTTGGTGTGGTGATCGGCGATAATGTTCACGACGTCTCCGCCGCCCAGGATGAAATCCGCAAGCATGCACGTTACGACATGATGGGCGATGCGGTGATCGCCGCCCTGCCGGAATGGCGCGGACGCATCGAGGAAATGGCCAAGAAGGCGCCGGGCAAGCCGATCTCGCAGGTGAAGCTGCTGCCGCCGGTGGCGCGCTTCTCGAAGGTGATGGCGGCGCCGACGAACTATTCCGACCATATCGCCGAAATGGCAGCGCGCCAGGGCACGCCGGCTGATGCCCATCGCGGCATCCAGGCCGCCGGCATCTTCCTCAAGGCGAATTCTTCCGTCATCGGCATGTCGGAGACCATCCCGCTGCGGTTTCCCGAAAAACTCAACGAGCACGAGCTGGAAATCGTCATGATCATCGGCAAGAAGGGCACCAATATCAGCATGGAGAATGCGCTCGATCATGTGGCCGGCTACTGCATGGGCCTCGACATGACGGTGCGCGGCAAGGAAGACAGAAGCTTCCGCAAATCGATCGACGGCTATTCGCCGATCGGCCCGTGGATGGTGACGGCGGACGAGATCCCCGATCCCGACAATCTCGACATCGAACTCACCGTCAATGGCGTGACGAAGCAGAAGTCGAACACGAAATATCTCATCTACAACTGCCGCAAACTGATCGAGTTCGCCTCGTCACATTACACGCTGCATCCGGGTGACCTCTACTTCACCGGCACGCCAGCCGGCGTGTCGCCGGTCAAGCCCGGCGACTGGGTAACCGCCAGCTCACCGAAGATCGGTGAACTGAAGATCCAGGCGAGCGCGCACAAGTAACAATAGGGCGGACATGGCGCTGCTGCCATGCCCGCCTTGGCCGCAACGGTTGTCATTCCCGACGCGCCGCAGGCGCGAGCGGGAAACCAGGAGCCAAGGCCGCCATATAGACCGTCACGTTGCTCCTGGATTTCCGCTCTGCGCTTCGCTTGGCGGGAATGACACCAAGGCTGCGGAACGATGGCTTGATAGTTCGCCGGGTTGAAGGCGAAAAATAGGAGCGAAACGCATGATCCAGGTAAGGCGCATCGGCCATGCCACGCTCGAGACCGCCGATCTCGAGCGCATGGTGGACTACTACAGCGGCGTTATCGGCCTGGCGCTCACCGAGCGCGGCAAGGATCGCGCGATTTTCGCCAGCCGGCAGGGGCAGGAAGCCATCGTCATCGAGAGGGGCGAGGCCGGGCACCTGTCGCGGCTCGCCTTTCAGGTGGCGCCAGGCAGCGACCTCGGCGAACTTGCAGCCAATCTCGCACAGCATGGCGTGAAGGCCGAGCGGCGCAGCGACATCACGCCCGGCGTCAAGGACGCCATCGTTTTCAAGGACCCGAAGGGAACCCTGGTCGAGGTCTATGCCGAATATGAGTTCCAGCCGGACGACGGCAAGGAATGCGGCATCTCACCGTTGAAGCTCGGGCATGTCGCCTATCGCTGCCTCGACGTGAAACCCATCGTGCAGTTCTATTGCGACGTGCTGGGCTTCCGCGTGTCGGACTGGCGCGGCGATTTCTTCGCCTTCCTGCGCTGCGGACCGGACCATCATTCGATCAACCTGGTCAACGACCCGAAGCCGCAACTGCATCACATCGCCTTCGAGGTGAAGGACTGGCCGGAGATTCACAAGGCTGCCGAATATCTCGCCAAAAAGGACATCCGCCTGGTGTGGGGACCGGGGCGGCATATCCTTGGGCACAATATCGCGATCTATCATCGCAATTCCGATGAGGTGCGAGTCGAATTCTTCACCGAGATGGACCAGATGAAGGATGAGACGCTGGGCTATTTCGATCCCCGCCCCTGGCATCAGGACCGGCCGCAAAGGCCGAAGGCCTGGGGGCCTGAGACGTTGCGCAATTACTGGGGCTTCGGCTCGGACCGCAATTATCCGGGCTATCCGTAGTGTCGCGGAATCCTTCTCCCGCTGGCGGGAGAAGGTGGCCCTTGCGCAGCAAGGGTCGGATGAGGGTGGTCTCATCAATGCTATCCATAGGAGCGCGTCATGACAGTACGAGCCTTCGCTTTACTCGCCGGATTGATCATGGCCACGGCCGCCCACGCGCAGACGCTGACCGACGTGAAGATGATCGCCTTCGGCGGCGCCACCAATCTGCCGGTCTGGTACGCCCTTGAGAAAGGCCTGTTCGAGAAGGAAGGCCTGCGGCTGACGCTCGACCAGACGCCCGGGTCGAAAGAACAGTTCGCCGACATCATGGCCGGCAAATATCAATTCAGCTCCACCGCCTTCGACAATATCGTCGCCTATACAGAGGGCCAGGGCGCGGTGAAATATGACGGGTTCGATGTGGTCGCTGTGCTTGGCGTGCACTCCGGCCTCAACAGCGTCGTCGCACGTCCGGAAATCAAGACGTGGGCCGACATCAAAGGCAAGACGCTGTCGGTCGATGCGCTGACATCGGGCTATGCGACGGTGCTCTATCAGATCCTGCAGACCAAGGGCATCGCCAAGGACAAGGACTACAAGATCATTTCCGTCGGCTCGAGCGATGCCCGTTCGAAATCCCTGAGGGACGATACGGCCCAGATGGCGATCATCGGCTCGCCGCAGGATCTCGGCATGAAGAAAGAGGGCTTCAATGTCCTCGCCGATGCCTCCGCCGAGCTCGGCGATTATCAGGGCAGCGTTTACGCCATCCGGCGTGGCTACGGAAAATCCAATGAGCGCGAAACCCTGGCATTCATACGCGCCGTGATGGCGGCGCATGATGCTGTGTTTGCCGATCGGGCCGGCGCCATCGCGGTGCTGGGCAAGCGCACGCGCGGCTTCTCACCGGAAGACCTGAACGCGCTTTATGAGCGCATGGTCGGCCCTGGCGGATTGAGCAAGGGCGCGGCGCTGAATCCAAAGGGCGTCGACATGGTGCTGAAGCTGCGCAGCGTCTATGGCGCGGCATCGGGACCGACGCCGCCAGCCTCGCGCTATATCGACACATCCTTCGTGGAACGCGCGGTTAAGAAATAAAATCACCCATCGGGAGAAGACGTTCAATGCTCAGGAATATGCCGGTCGTCGCAATCGAGGAACATTACTGGGACAAGGAGCTCGCCGATCTGTTCGCCGCCGGTGAATCGCCGCGCCGACCGGATCAGTTGAAGCGACTGTATGATTTCGACGAGTTGCGGATCGGCGAGATGGATGCGGCCGGCGTCGATATCCAGGTCATCTCCCATGGTGCGCCGTCAACGCAACGGCTCAAGGGGCAGCAGGCCGTAGACATCGCAATGCGTGTCAACGACAGGCTGGCCGCCAATGTGGCGAAGCATCCCACGCGCTATGCGGCTTTCGCGGCATTGCCGACCGACATGCCGGACGCGGCGGCGCGGGAACTCGAACGCTGCGTCAAGCAATTGGGCTTCAAGGGCGCGATGACGCACGGCTTGAGCAATGGTGAATTCATCGACCTGCCGCGCTTCCGGCCGATCTTCGAAGCGGCCAATGCCCTCGACGTGCCGATCTATCTGCACCCCGCCAATCCGGCGCCGGCAGTGGCCGATGCCTATTACAACGATTACGCCAAGACGTTTCCGATGGTGATCCGGCCCGCGTGGGGCTTCACGGTTGAGACAGCGACGCAGGCCATCCGGCTCGTGCTCTCGGGCGTCTTCAAGGAGTGCAAGAACCTGCAGATCATCCTCGGCCATTTCGGCGAGACATTGCCGTTCCTGCTGTGGCGGATCAACCAGGCGCTGTCGCGCCCGGGCCAGGACGAGATGCGGTTTCGCGACATCTTCTGCAATCATTTCAGCGTGACCACGAGCGGCCATTTCTCGACGCCGGCGCTGCTCTGCACCATACTGGAAATGGGTATCGACCGCATCATGTTTTCAGTAGACTGGCCTTTCGTCGTCCATGACGGCGCCATGGACTGGGTCAAATCGTTGCAGATGAACGACAACGACATGGCCAAATTTCTCGGCGGAAACGCCAAGCGCCTGCTGAAGCTCTGACTGTCAATTTAGGGAGGGAACAACATGCCGATCCATCGTCGATCGCTGGCGCTTGCCGTTGCGGTTCTGTCTACGTCCTGCGCTGTTGCGCGCGCTGATGCCGTCTCCGATTTCTATCACGGCAAACAGGTCAGCATGATCGTCGGCACATCGCCGGGCAATGATTATGACTTTCGCGGCCGGCTGCTGGCGCGCCACATCGGCCGCCATATTCCCGGCCAGCCCACCGTCGTCGTGCGC
>Ga0180219_1001744_pt1 | contig 13550 bp, 22 predicted proteins | sample eDN3rd30CBELigMG_FD_151338 | JGI IMG/M metagenome (GOLD analysis project Ga0180219, IMG submission 151338) | Enriched Miracle-Growth compost microbial communities from Emeryville, California, USA - eDNA 3rd pass 30_C BE-Lig MG (version 2)... ...
TGGTTCGCCAACAAAGCGGATTTTGCCGGCCTCCTGCACGAGGACGTGAAGATCCGCAAGTTCCTGGAGAGCAACCTGAAGCAGGCGGGCATTTCCAAGATCGTCATCGAGCGTCCGGCCAAGAAGGCCCGCGTGACCATCCACTCGGCGCGGCCGGGCCTGGTCATCGGCAAGAAGGGTGCGGACATCGAGAAGCTGCGCCGTGAGGTCTCCCGGCTGTCGAAGTCGGAAGTGCACCTGAACATCGTCGAGATCAGGAAGCCCGAAGTCGACGCCAAGCTGATCGGCGAGAACATCGCCCAGCAGCTCGAGCGCCGCGTGGCCTTCCGCCGTGCCATGAAGCGCGCCGTGCAGTCGGCCATCCGCCTCGGCGCCCAGGGCATCCGCATCAACTGCGCCGGCCGGCTCGGCGGCGCCGAGATCGCCCGTGCCGAATGGTATCGCGAAGGCCGTGTGCCGCTGCACACGCTGCGCGCCGATATCGACTACGGCCTGGCCGAGGCGCGGACGACCTACGGCATCATCGGTATCAAGGTCTGGGTGTTCAAGGGCGAGATCATGGCCCACGACCCCCTGGCTTCGGAAAAGCGGCAGATCGACGCCCAGCAGGGCGGCGGCCTGCGTAATTGATCGCGCGCGGTTAAGAGAGAGTAAGCACCATGTTGCAGCCAAAACGCACCAAGTTCCGCAAGGCGCATAAGGGCCGTATCCACGGCGTCGCCAAGGGCGGGACCACGTTGAACTTCGGCGGCTTTGGCCTGAAGGCCATGGCTCCCGGCCGAATCACGGCACGCCAGATCGAGGCCGCCCGCCGCGCCATCACCCGCCATCTGCGCCGCGCCGGCCGTGTGTGGATCCGCATCTATCCGGATGTGCCGGTCTCCAAGAAGCCGACCGAAGTGCGCATGGGCAAGGGCAAGGGCTCGCCCGAATACTGGGTGGCCAGGGTGCATCCCGGCCGCATCATGTTCGAGATCGACGGCGTGAACGACGAGCTGGCGCGCGGCGCCTTTGAGAGGGCGGCTGCCAAGCTCCCGATCAATACCAAAATCGTCGTCCGCATGCAGGATTAGAGGGACCGATGAAGGCAGAAGACATTCGCGGTATGAGCCCGGACGAGGTTTCGTCGAAGCTCATCGAACTCAGGAAGGAAGCGTTCAACCTGCGCTTCCAGAAGGCCACCGGCCAGTTGGAAAACACCGCACGGCAGAAACAGGTGCGTCGGGATATCGCCCGGCTCGAGACTGCCGCCACCGCGCTCCGCGCGCAGAGCAAGTAAGGGTAGAGAGAATGCCGAAACGTATCCTTCTGGGCGAAGTGGTGAGCGACAAGGGCGAGAAGACCGTCGTCGTGAAGGTGGAGCGCCGCGTGCGTCATCCGCTCTTCAAGAAGTTCGTTCGCCAGTCGAAGAAGTTCCATGCCCATGACGAGAACAACGAGTTCCATGTGGGCGACCGTGTGCGCATCGAAGAATGCCGGCCGATTTCGAAGCTGAAATCCTGGCGCGTCGTCGAGCGGGCGTAAGACCTGGGTGCAGTGAAGGAAAGAGATAGACCATGATCCAGATGCAGACAAATTTGGAGGTCGCGGACAATTCCGGCGCGAAGCGCGTGCAGTGCATCAAGGTACTGGGCGGCTCCAAGCGCAAGACCGCGGGCGTGGGTGATACGATCGTGGTCAGCGTGAAGGAAGCCATTCCGCGCGGCCGCGTGAAGAAGGGCGACGTGATGCAGGCCGTCATCGTGCGCACCGCCAAGGAAATCCGCCGCGCCGACGGCACCAGCATCCGCTTCGACACCAATGCCGCCGTGCTGGTGAACAAGCAGGGCGAGCCGGTGGGCACCCGCATCTTCGGTCCGGTGACCCGTGAGCTGCGGGCCCGCAACCATATGAAAATCGTTTCTCTGGCGCCCGAGGTGTTGTGATGGCGCAGGTTGGAGCACAGAAAGTGAGAATCAAGAAGGGCGACAAGGTCATCGTGACCACCGGTCGCGACAAGGGCAAGAAGGGTGAAGTCCTGCATGTCCTGCCGCGCGAGAACCGGGCCATCGTCTCGGGCGTGAACGTGGCCAAGCGCCATCAGAAGCCGACGCAGATGGACCCGGGTGGCATCAAGACCAAGGAGAACGCCATTCATATTTCGAACCTGGCCATCGTGGACCCCAAGAGCGGGACCGCCAGCCGGGTGGGTATCAAGACTTTGAACGACGGCCGCCGGGTGCGGTTCGCCAAGAAGTCCGGTGAGGTGATCGATGACTAAAGAGCGCAACAAGCCCCGCCTGCAGAAGCACTATGAAGAGGTGGTGCGTCCCGCTCTTCAGAAGGAGCTGGGCATCGAGAACATCATGGCCGTGCCGCGCCTGGACAAGATCGTCCTGAACATGGGCGTGGGCGACGCGGTGCGCGACAGCAAGCTCATCGAGAAGGCGCATGACGAACTGGCCCGCATCGCTGGCCAGAAGCCCGTCGTGACCCGCGCCAAGAATTCCATCGCCGCCTTCAAGGTGCGCGAGGGCATGCCGCTGGGCGTCAAGGTGACGCTGCGGCGCGACCGCATGTATGAATTCCTCGACCGTCTGGTCACCGTCGCCCTGCCGCGCGTGCGCGACTTCCGGGGCGTCTCGGGCAAGAGCTTCGACGGCCGCGGCAACTATGCCATGGGGCTGAAGGAACAAATCGTGTTCCCGGAAATCGATTACGACAAGATCGACCAGGTCCGGGGCATGGACATCATCATCTGTACGACGGCTGGAACGGACGATGCCGCCCGCAAGTTGCTGGCCGGCTTCGACATGCCGTTCTCGAAGTAACCGGAGGATACAGCAGTGGCTAAGAAGAGCTCTATCGAGCGCAACAACAAGAGAGCAAAGCTGGCGAAGCAGTTCGCCGGCAAGCGCGACGCGCTGAAGGCGATCGTGAACGACCGCAGCCAGCCGGCGGATGCCCGCTTCAAGGCCTCCATGGCCCTGGCGCAGTTGCCGCGCAATTCATCCCCCACGCGGATCAGGCTGCGGTGCGAGATCACCGGCCGCCCGCGCGGGAATTATCGGAAATTCCGGATTTGCCGCAATATGTTGCGCGAGATGGCCTCTCACGGCCAGATCCCCGGTATGGTCAAGTCGAGCTGGTAAGGAGCACAATCAAGATGTCGATGAGCGATCCTCTCGGCGATATGCTGACCCGAATCAGAAACGCGCAAAGCCGCAAGAAGAGCACGGTGCGCGTTCCCGCTTCGAAAATGCACGGTCGCGTTCTTGAAGTTCTGAAGAATGAAGGGTATATCCGCGCCTACTCGCGCGAGGAGACCAAGAAGAATCAGGCGGATTTCGTCATCGAGCTGAAATATGCCGAGGGCGAGCCGGCCATCCAGAAGGTGGCGCGGGTATCCAAGCCGGGCCGCCGTGTCTATTCCTCCGTGAGCGAACTGCCGCGCGTGGCCAATGGCCTCGGCATCCTGGTGGTCTCCACGCCCAAGGGCGTGATGTCCGACGCCGATGCCCGGGAAGCCAATGTGGGCGGCGAAGTCCTGTGCACGGTATTCTAAGGTAGGTTGCAACATGTCTCGTATTGGAAAGAAGCCGATTGCCGTTCCGGGCGGCGTCACCGTCAGCATGACGGAGGGTGACGTCTCGGTGAAGGGCCCGAAGGGTGAGCTCAAGGGCGTCATCGTCGATCAGGTCATCGCCAAGCTGGAAGACGGCGAGATCACGATCCAGCCGGCCAACGACAGCAAGGAAGCCCGCTCCATGTGGGGCATGCAGCGCACGATCCTGAACAACATGGTCGTGGGCGTCACCGAGGGCTTCGAGATCGACCTGGAGATCAACGGCGTCGGCTACCGCGCCTCGGTGCAGGGCCGTACGCTGAACCTGCAGCTCGGCTTCAGCCACGATGTGCTGTTCCCCATTCCGGAAGGCATCGACATCAAGTGCGCCACGCCCACCCAGATCAAGGTGAGCGGCATCGACAAGCAGCGGGTCGGCCAGGTGGCCGCCAACATCCGCGGTTATCGCCCGCCCGAGCCCTACAAGGGCAAGGGTGTCAAGTACGCCAACGAATACGTCTTCCGCAAGGAAGGCAAGAAGAAGTAAGGGATCGAACCATGAAGACCGGCCGGGAATTGATGCGGCGTCGGCGCCAGCGGACGCGCCATCAGCTGAAGTTGAGGAATTCGGGGCGTCTGCGCCTCAGCGTGCACCGCACGGGCAAGAACATCTATGCCCAGGTGATCGACGATGTGAAGGGTGTCACCCTCGCCGCGGCGTCCACCCAGGACAAGGATCTGAAGGGCGCGCTGAAGAGCGGCGCCAACATCGAGGCCGCCGCCGCCGTCGGCAAGCTCATCGCCGAGCGCGCCAAGAAGGCCGGTGTCTCGGAAGTCATTTTCGATCGTGGTGGCTATATCTACCACGGCCGGATCAAAGCTCTTGCTGATGGTGCCCGCGAGGGCGGCCTCAGCTTTTAAGAAGATGAACGGAGTAGCCTGACCTATGGCACGTCAGCAGCAGCAAGCGGAACGCGAACAGAGCGATCTCGTCGATCGCCTGGTTCACATCAATCGGGTGGCGAAAGTGGTCAAGGGCGGCCGGCGCTTCGGTTTTGCCGCCCTCGTCATCGTGGGCGACCAGAAGGGCCGCGTCGGCTTCGGCCACGGCAAGGCCCGGGAAGTGCCGGAAGCCATCCGCAAGGCGACGGAAGCCGCCAAGCACACCATGATCCGCGTGCCCCTGCGTGAAGGCCGCACCCTGCATCACGACGGCAACGGCCGCCACGGCGCCGGCAAGGTGCTGATGCGCTCGGCCCCGTCGGGCACCGGCATCATCGCCGGCGGTCCGATGCGCGCCGTCTTCGAGGCGCTGGGCGTGCAGGACGTGGTGGCCAAGTCGGTCGGCACCTCCAACCCCTACAACATGGTGCGCGCCACGTTCGACGCGCTGGCCCACCAGACGTCGCCGCGCTCGGTGGCCGCCCGCCGGTCCAAGAAGGTGGGTGACATCGTGGCGCGTCGCATCGACGGCGGCGGCGCCGCCGACGCCCAGGAGTAAAGCGCGATGGCCAAGAAAACCCTCAAGGTGAAGCAGATCGGCAGCCCCATCCGCCGCAAGGCGGACCAGCGCGAGACGCTGATCGGGCTGGGCCTCAACAAGATGAACCGCGTGCGCGAACTGGAAGATACGCCGGCCGTGCGCGGCATGATCGCCAAAGTCAGCCACCTGGTGCAGGTGGAAGAGTAGGATCGAGAGATGAAGCTCAACGAAGTCAGGGAAAATCCGGCCTCCAGCCGTCCGCGCAAGCGCATCGGCCGTGGTATCGGTTCCGGCACCGGCAAGACCGGCGGCCGCGGCGTGAAGGGCCAGAAGTCGCGCTCGGGCGTGGCCATCAAGGGGTTTGAAGGCGGCCAGATGCCGCTGCACATGCGCTTGCCGAAGCGCGGGTTCAACAACATATTCCGCAAGGAATATGCCGTTGTGAACCTCGGCCAGTTGCAGGCGGCGGTGGACAAGGGCACGCTGGACGCCAAGAAGCCGGTCAACGGCGAGGCGCTCATTGCGGCCGGCCTCATCCACAAGGTGGCCGACGGCGTGAAGGTGCTGGCCAAGGGCGAGCTCAAGGCCAAGCTGGCGCTCGACGTCGCCAAGGCGTCGGCGGCGGCTGTCGCCGCCGTCGAGAAGGCGGGTGGCACGGTTGCCCTTCCGGAGCCTGCCCCCGAGGCAGCTCAGGACGCGCCGGCTGAATAGTTAACGATCGGGAAGGCAGGTTTATGGCCTCAGCCGCAGAACAACTCGCATCGAATATCAATTTCGGTGCCTTCGCCAAGGCCACGGAGCTGAAGAATCGCCTGTGGTTCACGCTGGTCGTTCTGATCGTGTACCGGCTGGGCACGTACATACCGCTTCCCGGCATCGACCCGCAGGTGCTCACCAGCGTCATCGGGTCGCAGACGCAGAGCGGCATCATGGGCATGTTCAACATGCTCTCCGGCGGCGCGCTGGAGCGCATGACCGTCTTCGCCCTCAACGTCATGCCCTATATCTCGGCCTCCATCATCATCCAGCTCATGACGAGCATCTCGCCCAAGCTGGAGGAACTGAAGAAGGAAGGCGAGCAGGGCCGCAAGAAGATCAACCAGTACACCCGCTACGGCACCGTCCTCCTGGCCACGGTGCAGGGGTACGGCATCGCCATCTGGCTGGAAAGCGCCGCCCAGGGCGGCTCCAGCGCGGCCATCGATCCGGGCCTCTTCTTCCGCTTCACCACCGTGGTGACGCTGGTCGGCGGCACGCTCTTCCTCATGTGGCTGGGTGAGCAGGTCACGGCCCGCGGTATCGGCAACGGCGTGTCCCTCATCATCATGGCGGGCATCGTGGCGCAATTGCCGAGAGCCCTGGCCAGCACGCTGGAACTGGGCCGCACGGGGGCGCTTTCGGGCATCACCATCGTCGGCGTCCTGGTGATGTCCATCGCGGTGATCACCGCCATCGTCTTCGTGGAACGGGCGCAGCGCCGGCTCATCGTGCAATATCCCAAGCGACAGATGGGCAACAAGATGGTGCAGGGGGATACCTCGCACCTGCCGCTGAAGCTCAACACCTCCGGCGTCATTCCGCCCATCTTCGCCTCGTCGCTGCTCCTCATGCCGGCGACGGTGGTGGGCTTCATGGCCCAGGGCGGCCCCGAATGGATGACGACGGTGACGGCACTCCTGGGGCATGGCCGGCCGCTTTACATGATCCTCTATGCCGCGGGCATCATCTTCTTCGCCTTCTTCTATACGGCCATTGTGTTCAACCCCCAGGACACGGCCGACAATCTGAAGAAGCATGGCGGCTTTCTGCCGGGCATCCGGCCCGGCCAGCGCACCGCCGAGCATATCGACTATGTGCTGACGCGCCTCACGCTGGTGGGCTCCATTTACCTGGCGGTGGTCTGTCTGCTGCCGGAATTCCTGATGGCCAAGCTGTCGCTGCCGTTCTATTTCGGCGGCACCTCGCTGCTGATCGTGGTGAACGTGACCATGGATACGGTGGCGCAGATCCACAGCCACCTGCTGGCGCATCAGTATGAAGGATTGATCAAGAAGGCTCGGTTGAGGGGGTCGCGCCGATGAAATTGATACTTCTGGGGCCGCCGGGGGCAGGCAAGGGCACCCAGGCCAAGCGTCTCGAAGAGGCGTATGATATCGTACAGCTGTCCACGGGCGACATGCTGCGTGCGGCGGTGAAGGCCGGCACACCCACAGGCCGCGAAGCCAAGGCCCTGATGGAGGCCGGCAAGCTGGTGCCCGATCATGTGGTGGTCTCCATCATCGCCGACCGTATCGGCGAGCCGGATTGCGCCAACGGCTTCATCCTCGACGGCTTCCCGCGCAACGTGGCGCAGGCCCGGGCGCTGGACGACATGCTGGCCGAGCGCGGCATGAGCCTCGATAAGGTGGTCGAGATCAGGGTGGACGACAAGTTGCTGGTGGACCGTATTTCCGGACGCTATACCTGCGCCGGATGCGGTGAAGGCTATCACGACCGGACCAAGCAGCCGAAGGTCCCGGGCGTGTGCGACAAATGTGGTGGAACCGAGTTCACCCGCCGGGCGGACGACAACGCCGAGACGGTGGCCTCCAGGCTCGAGACCTACCACGAGCAGACGGCGCCCCTGCTGCCCTATTACAAGGACAAGGGGCTGCTGGCGAGTGTTGACGGGATGCAGCCGATCGACGTGGTCACCGCGGAGATCAGGCGCGTTCTGGACAATGGTTGATTGAAGGCCGGAGAGGGCGTAAGCCCTTTCGAATGAGTTGACTGGCGGGCCGCGATACATATAATCGCGCCTTCGCCGAGTCCGCCTTGAAAAGGGCGCGTTTTTGGAATTGGTTTTGGCAGAGTAGCAAGCGAAGGAGTCATTCGTGGCGCGCATCGCAGGGGTGAATATACCCACGAACAAACGAGTTGAGATTTCTCTCACCTATATCCACGGCATTGGGCGCACCAAGGCCAGGGAGATCTGTGAGAAGGTCGGGCTTCCGACCGAACGCCGCGTGAATGATCTGACCGAAGGCGAGATCATCCAGATCCGCGAGTTGATCGACAATGATTATCTGGTGGAAGGTGACCTGCGCCGCGAAGTCGCCATGAACATCAAACGCCTGATGGACCTGGGCTGCTACCGGGGCCTGCGCCATCGTCGTGGCTTGCCGGTTCGCGGCCAGCGCACGCACACCAACGCCCGCACCCGCAAGGGCAAGGCGAAGCCCATCGCCGGCAAGAAGAAGTAAGGCAGGATATAGAGAATGGCTGACAAGAAGAAGATGCGCCGCAGAGAGCGCAAGAACATCGCCTCCGGCGTGGCGCATGTGAATGCGAGCTTCAACAACACCATGATCACCATCAGCGATCATCAGGGCAATGCCATTGCCTGGTGCTCCGCCGGTGCCAAGGGGTTCAAGGGTTCGCGCAAGTCCACTCCGTTCGCCGCCCAGATCGCGGCGGAGGAAGCCGGCAGAAAGGCGATGGAACACGGCATGAAGACGCTGGAAGTCGAGGTGAAGGGTCCCGGTTCGGGCCGTGAATCGGCACTTCGCGCCCTGCAGTCCGTGGGGTTCACCATCACCTCCATCCGTGACGTGACGCCGATCCCGCACAATGGCTGCCGGCCGCCGAAGCGCCGCCGGGTCTGATCGAGACTGGTCCGAGTGCCGTTACGGCTTTACACCAACACAACGCATTGAACAGCAAGGGTGGCGTGGTGATCCAAAAGAACTGGCAGGAACTTATCCGTCCTGAAAAACTGGAATACGTCGAAGGGGGAGACCCCCGGCGCGAAGGCACGATTATCGCGGAGCCGCTGGAGCGCGGCTTCGGCATGACGCTGGGCAACAGCCTGCGGCGCATCCTCCTGTCGTCGCTGCAGGGCGCCGCCGTGACCGCCATCCAGATCGATGGCGTGCTGCACGAGTTCTCCAGCATTCCCGGCGTGCGCGAGGATGTGACGGACATCGTCCTCAACCTCAAGTCGCTGGCCATCCAGATGAGCGTCGAAGGCCCCAAGCGCCTGACGCTGAAGGCCGATGGCCCGGGTGAGGTGACCGCCGGCCAGATTTCCGAATCGAACGGCATCGAGATCCTGAACCCCGAGCTGGTCATCTGCACGCTGGACGACGGCGCCAGCATCGAGATGGAGCTGACGGTCAACACCGGCAAGGGCTATGTGCCCGCCGACCGCAACCGCCCGGAAGACGCGCCCATCGGCCTCATTCCCATCGATGCGCTCTACAGCCCGGTGCAGCGCGTCAGCTACAAGGTCGAGAACAGCCGCTCCGGCCAGGTGCTGGACTATGACAAGCTCACCCTCCAGGTGCTGACCGACGGGACGATCAGCCCGGAAGACGCGGTGGCCTATGCCGCGCGGATCATGCAGGACCAGCTCCAGCTCTTCGTCACCTTCGAGGAGCCCAAGGAGCTGCCGAAGCGCGACGAGCCGGAGGAGCCCGAGTTCAACCGCAACCTGCTGCGCAAGGTGGACGAGCTGGAGCTTTCCGTGCGCTCCGCCAACTGCCTGAAGAACGACAATATCGTCTATATCGGCGACCTCATCCAGAAGACGGAAGCCGAGATGCTGCGCACGCCGAACTTCGGCCGCAAGTCGCTCAACGAGATCAAGGAAGTCCTTGCCTCCATGGGCCTGCGCCTCGGCATGGACGTTCCCAACTGGCCGCCCGAGAATATCGAGGACATGGCCAAGAAGCTCGAGATCAATTACTAGAAGCCGCGGATACCGCGCCCCAGGAGTTAAGAGACATGCGTCACGGATTTACAGGCAGACGGCTTGGCCGCCGCACCGAACACCGCAAGGCGATGCTGGCCAACATGGCCTGCGCGCTGATCAAGCATGAGCAGATCAGCACGACGCTGCCCAAGGCCAAGGAGCTGCGTCCCTATGTGGAGAAGCTGGTGACGCTGGGCAAGCGGGGCTCGCTGCATGCGCGCCGCCAGGCCCTGTCCACGCTGCCCGACAAGGCCGCCGTCGATAAGCTGTTCGACGCCCTCAAGGACCGCTATGCCGAGCGCCAGGGCGGCTACACCCGCGTGCTGAAGGCCGGCTTCCGTTACGGTGACGCAGCACCCATGGCCATCATCGAATTCATCGACCGCGACCCGGAGGCCAAGGGGCAGGACTCGGGCCCGGTGTTCACGGATGATGATGATGACGACAATGAGAAGGCTGCTTAAGGCGGTGCCTGGACAGACACTCAGGAAGGGGGCAGCCATTTGGCTGCCCTTTTTCGTCTGCGCCGGGCTGATCGTGTTCCCGGCGATGGCCGAGCGGGTGGTGCCCCAGTCGAGCGGGCAGCTCCAGCTCTCCTACGCCGCCGTGGTGAAGCAGGCCGCCCCCGCCGTGGTCAACATCTACGCCCGCACCGTGGTGCGCACCCAGGGCTACCCCAGCCTCTTCAGCAACGATTTCTTCAGCCGCTTCTTCGGCAACATCATGCCCAGCCAGCCGCGCGAGCGTGTGCAGAATTCGCTGGGCTCCGGCGTCGTGGTGCGGGCGGACGGGGTCATCGTCACCAACAGCCATGTGATCCACGGCGCGCAGCAGATCGTGGTGGCGCTTCCCGACAAGCGTGAGTTGGAGGCCGAGGTGCTGGTGGACGACGACCGGGCCGACCTGGCGGTGCTCCGGGTGAAGACGGACGAGCCGCTGCCCTATCTGGAATTCGCCGACAGCGACCAGGTGGAGGTGGGCGACATCATCCTGGCCATCGGCAACCCGTTCGGCGTGGGGCAGACGGTGACCTCCGGCATCATCTCGGCGACGGCCCGCACCCATGTGGACGATGCCAAGTACCAGTTCTTCCTGCAGACCGATGCCGCCATCAACCCCGGCAATTCCGGCGGCGCGATGGTGGACATCAACGGCCGGCTGCTGGGCATCAACACCGCCATCTATTCGAGGGACGGCGGCTCGCAGGGCATCGGCTTCGCCATCCCCGCCAATATGGTCAAGGCGGTGGTGGCCAGTGCCCTGAGCGAGGGCAAGGTGGTGCATCCCTGGCTCGGCCTCTCGGTGCAGGACGTGACCTCCGACCTGGCGGAGTCCCTGGGCCTCGACCGGCCCATGGGGGTGATGGTCAACAAGGTGCACCCCAAGAGCAGCTTCCAGAAGGCCGGCGTCAAGTCCGGCGACCTGATCCTCAGCGTCGATGGCCACGAGGTGGACGACCAGGGCGCCCTCATGTTCCGCTTCGCCACCAAGCAGGTGGGCAAGAAGGCGACGGTGGAGCTGATGCGCAACGGCAAGCGGCGCAGCATCACCGTGGCCCTCATCGCGGCACCGGAAGACCCGCCGCGCGCCGAGAAGACGATTACGGGCAACAATCCCTTCTCCGGCGCCACAGTGGGCAATCTCAGCCCGGCCTATGCCGAGGAACTGGGCGTGGACGATACGCTGACCGGCGTCATCGTCTCGGCGGTCGGCGGCCGCTCCTATGCCCGCCAGCTCGGCCTGCAGCCGGGGGACATCATCCTCTCGGTCAACGGTCAGGGCATCAAGCGCGTGGCCGATCTCGACGCGGCGCTGGAGGCGGGCGGCCGGCAGTGGACCATCCGCATCAGCCGCGACGGCCAGGTACGCAGCGTGACCGTGCAATTGTGAGCGATCTGTTTTCATCCGCCGGCATGGAAGATGGAGCGCCCCGCCCGCTGGCCGACCGGCTGCGCCCGGCGGCCCTCACCGATGTGGTGGGGCAGGACCATCTGCTGAAAGACGATGCGCCGCTCGGCCGCATGATCCGCAACCGGCGCATCGGCTCGCTCATCCTTTGGGGGCCGCCGGGCACCGGCAAGACCACCATCGCCCGGCTGCTGGCCCGGCATGCGGACCTGGATTTCGAGCAGGTCTCCGCCGTATTCTCCGGCGTGGCGGACCTGCGCAAGATATTCGATGCCGCCAAGGCGCGCCGCCGGGCCGGGCGCGGCACCATGCTGTTCGTCGATGAGATCCACCGCTTCAACCGCTCGCAGCAGGATGCCTTCCTGCCCTATGTGGAGGACGGCACGGTGACGCTGATCGGCGCCACCACGGAGAACCCGTCCTTCGAGCTCAACGCCGCTCTCCTGTCCCGCGCCCAGGTGCTCGTCCTGCAGCGGCTGGGAGATGAGGCGCTGGAGGAACTGCTGGTCCGTGCCGAGACGCTGGAAGGCCGCCCGGCTCCCATCGATGCCGATGCCAGGAGTGCCCTCAAGGCCATGGCGGACGGCGACGGGCGCTATTTCCTCAACATGGTGGAAGGGCTCTTCGCCGCCGTGGGCGAGGGGGAGGTGCTGAACGCGCAACAGATGGCGGATGTGGTGCAGCGCCGCGTACCGCTCTACGACAAAGCCCAGGAAGGGCACTACAACCTCATCAGCGCTCTGCACAAGTCGCTCCGGGGGTCCGACTGCGACGCGGCGCTTTACTGGCTGGCGCGCATGCTGGCGGGCGGCGAGGAGCCCTTGTACATCATCCGCCGGCTGGTGCGCTTCGCGGTGGAGGATATCGGCCTGGCCGACCCGCAAGCCGTGCACCAGGCCCTGGCCGCCAAGGACACATACGACTTCCTGGGCAGCCCGGAAGGCGAGCTGGCCATCGCCCAGGCGGTGATCTACCTGGCGACGGCACCCAAGTCCAACGCCGCCTACCGGGCCTTCGGCCAGTCCATGAAGGCGGCGAAGGAGAGCGGCTCGCTGATGCCGCCCATGCATATCCTCAACGCCCCCACCCGGCTGATGAAGGACATCGGCTACGGCAAGGGCTACGCTTATGACCATGACACGCCGGAGGGCTTTTCCGGCCAGAACTATTTCCCCGACGCCATGCCCCGCCGCCAGTTCTACCGGCCGACGGAGCGCGGCTTCGAGCGCGATATCGCCCGCCGCCTTGCCTATTGGCAGAAACTGCGGGAAAAGGGGGCGAACGCGGAAGACGGCGAGGAGGGCAGCGGGGCATGAACGTGGTTGTGGCGATCGCCATCGGCGGCGCCCTCGGGGCGGTGAGCCGCTATTTTCTGTCGGCGCGTGTGACGCATCTTCTGGGGCTTGGCTTCCCCTATGGAACGCTTGTCGTGAACCTCTTGGGCTGCTTCCTGCTGGGCCTGCTGGTGGAGCTGTTCGCCCTCAAGCTCAGCGTGCCACGGCCCCTGCAGGCCATGCTGACCACCGGTTTCATGGGCGCCTTCACCACCTTCTCCACCTTCTCGATGGAAACCGTGCTGCTGGTGGAGCGCCAGAACATCCTGCTGGCGGCGCTTTATGTGGCGGTCTCCGTGGTGCTGGGCATCGCCGCCTTCGCCCTGGCCATGGCCCTGGTGCGCAGCCTTGTCTGACGTCGAGCTGAAAACCGTTCATGCCGACGAGGCGGACCTGCGGCTGGACCGCTGGTTCAAGCGGCACTATCCGGCGCTGCCCTTCGGCCGGCTGGCCAAGCTGTTGCGCACCGGTCAGGTGCGGGTGAACGGCAGGCGCGCCGCGCCCGGTGACCGGCTGGAGCCAGGCGCCGAAATCCGCATTCCGCCGCTG
>Ga0180219_1001746_pt1 | contig 13533 bp, 15 predicted proteins | sample eDN3rd30CBELigMG_FD_151338 | JGI IMG/M metagenome (GOLD analysis project Ga0180219, IMG submission 151338) | Enriched Miracle-Growth compost microbial communities from Emeryville, California, USA - eDNA 3rd pass 30_C BE-Lig MG (version 2)... ...
CGCTCGAACGCGCAGCTCATCGACAACCGCGCGCTCGACGAGGCCGTCGACCGCGTGATGGCGGGACCGCAGCGCCGCTCGCGCCTCATGAAGGACAAGGAGAAGCTCATCACGGCCTACCACGAGGGCGGACACGCGCTCGCGGCGGCGGCGATGAACTACTCCGACCCCGTCACGAAGATCACGATCCTGCCGCGCGGCCGAGCCCTCGGCTACACGATGGTCATGCCGCTCGAGGACAAGTACTCGATCACCCGCAACGAGCTGCTCGACCAGCTCACCTACGCGATGGGCGGCCGCGTCGCCGAGGAGATCGTCTTCCACGACCCGACGACGGGCGCGGGCAACGACATCGAGAAGGCCACCCGGATCGCCCGCAAGATGGTCACCGAGTACGGCATGAGCGCGAAGGTCGGCGCGGTGAAGCTCGGCTCGCAGTCCGCCGAGCCGTTCCTCGGCCGCGACATGGGTCACCAGGCCGACTACTCGGACGAGATCGCTGCGACCATCGACGAGGAGGTGCGCGCGCTCATCGAGCAGGCGCACGACGAGGCGTGGAAGGTGCTCAACGAGAACCGCGACATCCTCGACCGGCTCGCGACCGAGCTGCTCGAGAAGGAGACGCTCGACCACGTGCAGATCGCCGAGATCTTCTCGGACGTCAAGAAGCTGCCCGAGCGCCCCCAGTGGCTCTCCAGCAAGTCGCGACCCGTCTCGACCCGCCCGCCCGTCGAGATGCCCGGCCGCGAGCCGGTCGCGGCGAGCACCGAGGCGCAGGACGAGGCCGCCGGACGAGCCCCGAAGAAGCGAGCCCCCCGCGCACAGACGCGCCCCAAGCCTGCAACCGCCTGACCGGACGGATCCGCATGTCGATCGACTCCGGCCGCATCGAGGCGGCCGTGAAAGAGCTCCTCGCCGCGATCGGCGACGACCCGGAACGCGAAGGACTGGTGCAGACGCCGCGCCGCGTCGCGACCGCCTACCAGGAGCTGTTCGGCGGGATCGGCCAGGACCCCGCGAGCGCGCTCGCGGCCCGCGCCGACTTCCCCGACTCCGCCGAGCGAGCCGGCGAGATCGTGGTGCTGCGCGGCATCGAGTTCCGCTCGATGTGCGAGCACCACCTGCTGCCGTTCTTCGGCACCGCGCACGTCGCCTACCTACCCGGCGTCCGCTTCGCGGGACTCGGCGCGCTCGCGCGAGCGGTCGAGATCGCCGCGGCCCGGCCCCAGCTCCAGGAGCGGCTCACCGAGGACGTCGCCGACGCGCTCATCGGCGGCCTCGAGGCGCGCGGCGCGCTCGTCGTGCTCGAGGCGGCGCACGGCTGCGTGTCGGCGCGCGGGCCGAGGCAGGAGTCGGCGCGCACCGTGACGCTCGCGGCGCGCGGCGCACTCGAGGACCCCGTCCGCCGGGCCGAAGCGCTCATCCTCATGGGCGTGTCCGCGCCCGAGGGGGCGCCGTGACCCGTCCGCTCGTCTTCGGCGTGCTCAACGTGACGCCCGACTCGTTCAGCGACGGCGGGGAGCACTTCGATCCGGATGCGGCCATCGCTCACGGCCTCGCGCTCGTCGCGCAGGGGGCCGACTGGGTCGACGTCGGCGGCGAGTCGACCGCCCCGGGCACGACCCCCGTGGCTCCCGAGGAGGAGCAGCATCGCGTTCTGCAGGTCGTCGCGGCGCTCGCGACCGCCGGCGTCCCGGTGAGCATCGACACGTACCACGCGTCGACCGCGGCAGCGGCGCTCGCCGCCGGCGCGCGGATCGTCAACGACGTCTACGGCTCCGACCCCGCGATGCCGAGCGTCGTCGCGGGCAGCGGCGCGCGCTACGTTCTCATGCACTCCTTCGGCGCCCCCACGACGCCGCACCGCTACGACGACGTGCTCGCCGAGGTTCGGGACGAGCTGCTGCGCCGGGCGGACTCGCTCGAGGCGGCGGGGGTCGCGCGCGAGCAGATCGTGCTCGACCCGGGCCTCGGCTTCTCGAAGGCACCCGAGGAGAACTGGACGCTGCTGCGCGGTACCTCCGTGCTCGCCGCGACCGGCTACCCGGTCCTCATCGGCACCTCCCGCAAGCGCTTCGTGCAGCGCCTCGTCGGGGAGGCGGTCGCCGATCGCGACCTCGCGACCGCGGTGACGAGCGCGCTCGCCGCGCGGTCGGGCGCCTGGGCGGTCCGCGTGCACGACGTGCGCGCCACCCGCATCGCCCTCGACGTCGCCGCCGCCTGGGAAGGGCGCCCCGCATGACCCGCCTCGACCGGCTCACCCTCACCGGCCTGCGCGCCTTCGCCCACCACGGCGTCTACGAGCACGAGCGCGAGGCCGGGCAGCCGTTCGTCATCGACGTCACCGTCCACCTCGACCTCTCGACCGCGGGCGCCTCGGACCGCCTCGGCGAGACGATCCACTACGGCATGCTCGCGGAGGAGATCGTCCGCGCCGTCGAGCGCGACCCCGTCGACCTCATCGAGACGCTCGCGGAGCGGATCGCCCTCGTCGTCCTCTCGCATCGCGCGGCCCGGCTCGTCGACGTCACCGTGCACAAGCCGGAGGCGCCGATCCCGGTCGAGTTCGCCGACGTCACGGTGTCGATCCAGCGGCAGTGGACCCGGGCGGTCGTCGCGCTCGGCGCGAACCTCGGGGACCGCGAGGCGACGATCCGGCAGGCGCTCCTCGCGTTCGCCGTCAACCCCGCGATCCGCGTCGCCACCGCGTCCCCGCTCGTCGAGACCCCCGCACTCAAGCTCACGGGCGTCGACGAGGCCGCGCCGGCCTACCTCAACGCGGTCGTCGCGATCGACACCGTCCTGCCCCCGCGGGCGCTCCTCGCGGAGCTGCACCGCATCGAGGCTGCGCATGGCCGCACCCGCGAGACGCGCTGGGGCGATCGCACGCTCGACCTCGACATCATCACGTACGGGCGCGAGCGCATCATCGATCCGGACCTCGTCATCCCGCACCCGCGAGCGGGCGAGCGCGCCTTCGTCCTCGCGCCGTGGGCGGCGATGGATGAGAACGCGATGCTGCCGGGCTCCGGCGCGGTCGTGGACCTCCTCGCCGGCGTCCTCGAGCGCACGGGGGAGCGCGTCGACCCGTACCCCGCGGAGCCGCTCGCATGAACCGGACCGCGCCGTGGACGCTCGTCTCGATCGGGGTCGGCGGCCTCGTCGTCGGGTGGCTCGTCGAGCTGCTCCTCGTCGCGGTCGGCCGCGCGGTCATCGTGCCGCCGTACCCGCTCGCAGCGGCGCTCGTCGTGCTCGCGGTCGCCGTCGTCGCGGTCGCGGTGCCGGTGCGCCGCGTCGCGAAGGGGGAGCCGGGCGCGCGCGTCGACCCGTTCTATGCGACCCGCGTCCTCGTCCTCGCCAAGTCGGCGAGCATCGCGGCGGCGGGCCTCGCGGGCCTGTTCGGCGGCGTGCTCGTCTTCATCGCGACGCGCCCGGTCGTCGTCGACGACCTGCTGTGGAAGTCGGTCGCGGGCCTCGCGGCGAGCGCCGCGCTCCTCGTCGCCGGGATCGTCGCGGAGGGCATGTGCCGCATCCCGCCGCGGGACGAGGACGAGCCTCCCGGCCGCGAGCTGCCCGGCGGTGCGGCGTGACGGCGGTCGCGGCGGCGGGTCAGGAGTGGCAGCGGGTCTCGCCCCGCTACGTCTGGGTGGACCTCATCACGGTCCTCATCCCTGGCGCCATCGTCACGGGCGGTCTCACGGCGGTGCCGCTCGCCTCCCGGATCGCGTGGCTGTGGCTGCTGCCCGCCGCGGCGCTCGTCATCGTCGTGCTGCTCCTCGCGTTCACCCCGCGCCGCGTCCGCGCGATCGGCTACCGGCTGCGCGAGGACGACCTCGTCTTCCGTCGCGGGATCATGTGGCACCGCGTCATCGCGGTCCCGTACGGCCGCATGCAACTCGTCGACGTCAACCGCGGCCCCATCGCCCGCGCCTTCGGCCTCGCGGAGCTGAAGTTCGTGACCGCCGCGGTCGCGACGGGCGTCGTCATCCCCGGGCTGCCGGAGGCGGACGCGGAGGCGCTGCGCGACCAGCTCGTCGCCCTCGCCGAGAGCCGCAGGGCGGCCCTGTGACCTCGCCCGTCATCGACGGCGAGTGGCACCGCCTGCATCCCGCGACCCCGTTCCTGCGCGGCGGCATCGTCGTCATCGCGATCATCGGCTACCTCGTCGTCCAGTTCCGCGACTTCTTCATCGGGATCTTCATCGGCTCGGTCGCGGGGCGCGAACCGCACGCGGACCCGTTCACGAGGTGGCTCCTCGAGCACTCCGTCCTCGCGCTCCTCATCGTGCTCGGCGTCCTCGTCGCGATCGTCGGCTTCGGCTGGCTCTCCTGGCGCATGCACGCGTACCGGGTGACCGATGAGCTCGTGGAGGAGCGCGAGGGGGTGATCTGGCGTCGCCACCGTCGGGGTCGCCTCGACCGCGTCCAGGGCGTCGACATCGTGCGCCCGCTCTTCCCGCGGCTCTTCGGCGCGGCCCGGCTCGAGATCTCGATGGCGGGCAGCGACGGGAGCATCCGGCTGTCCTACGTCGCCTCGGCGCGCGCCGACGAGCTGCGCGCCGGCATCCTCGCGGCGGCATCGCTGCGGCGTCGCGCCGAGCAGGCGGCATCCGCGGAGGGCGCGGCGCCGCTCGCCGTCCCCGGCCCGCTGCATCCGCGCGATACCGGCGGCGCGACGTCGCGACTGCAGGACGCGATCGTCGCGCGCGCGAACGAGTTCCTCGCGCCGGAGCTGCGCGAGCCGGTCGACGCGGGCTCGCTCGTCACGATGCACCCGGGCAGGCTCGTCGGCGCGATCGGCCTGCGCTTCGGCGCCATGATGCTCGTCGTCCTCGCGGGCGCGATCGTCGCCGCGTTCTACCGTCCGGAGCTGCTCTTCGTCGTGATCCCGATCCTCATCGGCGTGTACGGCTTCGCGGCGCGCGAGGTGCTGCGCTCGCTGCAGTACTCGATCGCGCTGACCCCGGACGGCATCCGCGTCGGCTACGGCCTGCTGTCGACGACGAACGAGACGCTGCCGCCCGGCCGCGTCCACGCGATCGAGCTCTCGCAGCCGCTGTTCTGGCGGCCGTTCGGCTGGTGGCGCGTGCGCATCAACCGCGCGTCGGCGTCGATCCGCGACGGCGGCGCCGCCCAGGCGAACACGACGATCCTCCCCGTCGGCACGATCGAGGAGACGCTGCGCGTGGTCGGCCTGATCCTGCCGGACTGGAGCGAGCCGCCCGTCTTCACGACGAGCCCGGCGCGCGCCCGGTGGCTGCGCTGGTTCTCGTGGCGGCTGAACGGCTTCGCGTTCGACGACCGCGCGGTGGTCCTGCGCCGGGGCCGGTTCTGGCGCACGCTCACGGTCGTCCCGCTCGCCCGGGTGCAGTCGGTGGGCGTCGAGGATGGGCCGCTGACGCGCGCGCTGCGCCTCGCCCGCGTCGACGTGCACACGGTCGTCGGGGTCGTGCGCCCCCGCGTCGGCGCGCTCGACGCCGACGACGCGGTCGGCCTCTGGCGCGACGTCGAGTCCCGCACCCTCGGAGCCATGACATGACAGAACGCGATGAAGGCCCCCTGAGCGCGTCGGATCCCGGCGGCCCTCTGAGCGGGTCGGATCCCCGCGGCTCCCTGAGCGAGCGCAGCGCTGTCGGCTCCCTGAGCGAGCGCAGCGCTGTCGGCTCCCTGAGCGAGCGCAGCGAGTCGAAGGGTCGCGACGCCCGTCGCACCGGCCGCCTCGACGTCGGCGTCATCGGCGCCGGCCGCGTCGGCCCCGTCCTCGCGGCGGGTCTCGCCGGCGCCGGCCACCGCATCGTCGGCGTCGCGACGACTTCCGGCCGGGACCGCGTCGAGGCCCTCCTCGGCTCGGCCCCGATCCTCGAGCTCCCCGAGCTGCTCGCGCGCAGCGACCTCGTCGTCCTCGCGATCCCCGCGGCGGAGATCGCCCCGCTCGTGCGCGGTCTCGCGGAGGCGGGGCACTGGCGGCCCGGCACACTCCTCGCGCACACCGCCGCGGAGTTCGGCGTCGACGTCCTCGCACCCGCCGCCGAACGCGGCGCGATCCCGCTCGCGATCCACCCCGCGATCGTCTTCACCGGCACCTCGCTCGACCTCACGCGGCTGCGGGAAGCGGTCTGCGCCGTCACGGCGCCGGCGCCCGTGCTGCCGATCGCGCAGGCGCTCGTCGTCGAGCTCGGCGCCGAGCCGGTCGTCGTCGCGGAACGCGATCGTCCCGCCTACGCGGAGGCGATCGCGACGGCGACGGCGTTCTCCGCGTCGATCGTGGGCCAGAGCCTGGAGATCCTCGCCGGCATCGGGGTAGAGCAGCCCCGCGACATCGTCGCGCCCCTCATCCGCTCGACGATCGAGGAGGCCCTGCGCACCCTCCCGCCCGCGTAGCCGCTCCCGCGTAGCGGCCCGCTCGCGCGCTCCTGCCGCGCCCGCGCCTCTGCCCGGATCCACGGCGGTGGTACCTCGGCGGGCTGAGATTTCGGTCTGGGGCTGAGGTTCCGGGCCTGATTCCTCAGCCCGGAAGCGGAATCTCAGCCCGCTCCCCACCTCGCCGCCCACCGGCGCCTGCCCGCCCGACCTGCCGCCGGCCGCCCGGCCTCCGGGCGCCCGCCCCGCCGCTTGCCCCGCCCCAGCGCCTACCCCGCCCGCACCCGCCGCTAGGCTCGCTCCATGCCCGCGCCCGTCGTCGTCGACTCGATCGCGGGGATCCGCGCCGCCGTCGCCGCGGCCCGCGCCGAGGGCCGGAGCATCGCCCTCGTCCCGACCATGGGCGCCCTCCACCCCGGCCATCTGCGCCACGTTGAGCGGCTGCGCGAGCTCGACCCCATGGCGTTCGTCGTCGTCTCGATCTTCGTCAACCCCCTCCAGTTCGGCCCCGCCGAGGACTTCGAGCGCTACCCCCGGACGCTCGACGACGACGTCGCGCGGCTCGAGCTCGCCGATGCCGTCTTCGCGCCGAGCGTCGCCGAGATGTACCCGGACGGCGGTGCGCTCGTGACGGTGAGCGCCGGCGCGATCGGCGGCACGTTCGAGGGGGCGGCGCGCCCCGGCCACTTCGACGGCGCGCTCACCGTCGTCGCGAAGCTGCTGCAGATCGTCTGCCCCGACGTCGCGACCTTCGGGCAGAAGGACGCGCAGCAGCTCTGGCTCGTCGAGCGCATGGTGCGCGACCTCGACTTCCCGGTGCGGGTCCTTCAGATCCCGACCGTGCGCGAGCCGGACGGCCTCGCGATGTCGAGCCGCAACCGCTACCTCTCGGCGACAGAACGCGATGCCGCGCTCGCCTTGTCCCGCGCGCTCGCTGCGGCGGAGTCGGAGGCGGATGCGGGCATCGATGCGGTCCTCATCGCCGCGCAGGCGGTCCTCGCGGAGGCGCGCGGCGTCGAGGTCGACTATTTCGCGGTCGTCAACGCCATGACGTTCTCTCCCGTGCCGGACGGCTTCCGCGGTGCCGTCATCGCCATCGTCGCCGCCCGCGTCGGCGCGACCCGGCTCATCGACAACGCCCGCTTCCGTCTCGGCTGACCGCGGATCGGCGAACGCGGGGGCCGCGGATAGGCTTGATTCCCGTGACGGACGAGAACGAGGCCCCCGAGCCGACCGCCGAGGAGATCGCTGCGGATGCGGTCGCCGAAGCGCGCGAGGTGGAGGAGCAGATGGGCGTCCGCCTCGGCAAGCGCGAGCGCCTCATCGAGCGCGGCGACGACCCGTATCCCGTCTCGCTGCCGATCACGACGACGATCGGCGCGGTCCGCACCGCCCACCCCGACCTCGCCGCCGACACGCAGACGGGGGAGCTCGTCGGGCTCGCGGGTCGCGTCGTGTTCCAGCGCGACACGGGCAAGCTGTCGTTCGTCGCGCTCCAGGCCGGCGACGGCCAGCGCATCCAGGCGATGCTGTCGGCCGCGGTCGTCGGCGAGGCGTCGCTCGACGACTTCAAGTCGGTCATCGACCTCGGCGACCACCTCTTCGTCCACGGCGAGGTCATCTCCTCCCGCCGCGGCGAGCTCTCGATCATGGTCGACGACTGGCGGCTCGCGGCGAAGGCCCTGAGGCCGCTGCCGAACATGTACAAGGAGCTGTCCGAGGAGTCGCGCGTGCGCTCGCGCTACCTCGACCTCATCGTGCGCGAGCAGGCGCGCGAGACGGTCCGCGCCCGCGCCGCCGTCAATGCTTCGCTGCGCCGCACCTTCACCGACAACGGCTACCTCGAGGTCGAGACGCCGATGCTCCAGGTCATGCATGGCGGCGCGAGCGCGCGGCCGTTCGTGACGCAGTCGAACGCGTTCGACACCGAGCTGTATCTGCGGATCGCGCCGGAGCTGTACCTCAAGCGGGCGGTCGTCGGCGGGCTCGAGCGGGTGTTCGAGATCAACCGCAACTTCCGCAACGAGGGCGCGGACTCGACGCACAGCCCCGAGTTCGTGATGATCGAGGCCTACGAGGCGTACGCCGACTACGACCGGATGGCCGACCTCACGCAGGAGCTCGTGCAGAACGCGGCGCTCGCGGTCGCGGGGTCGCTCGAGGTCACCTGGGCCGACGGCACCGTCTACGACCTCGGCGGTCGGTGGGACCGGCTCCCGATGTACGCGTCGCTGTCGGAGGCGAGCGGGAGGACGGTGACGCCCGAGACCCCGTTCGAGGAGCTCGCCGCCTGGGCTGCGGAGCTCGGCATCGAGGTCAAGCACCCGATCCACGGCAAGTACGTCGAGGAGCTCTGGGAGCACTTCGTCAAGCCGGAGCTCACCCGCCCGACCTTCGTCACGGACTTCCCCGTCGACACCTCGCCGCTCGTGCGCGATCACCGCTCGACGCCCGGCGTCGTCGAGAAGTGGGACCTCTACACGCGGGGCTTCGAGCTCGCGACCGGCTACTCGGAGCTCGTCGACCCGGTCGTGCAGCGCGCCCGCTTCGTCGAGCAGGCGCGGCTCGCGGGTCGCGGCGACGACGAGGCGATGCGCCTCGACGAGGAGTTCCTGCGCGCCCTCGAGCACGGCATGCCTCCGACCGGCGGCATCGGCATCGGCCTCGACCGGCTGCTCATGGCGATCACGGGCCTCGGCATCCGCGAGACCATCCTCTTCCCGCTCGTCAAGTGAGCCCGGGATGGACCGCCGCTCGTCTCGCCTGATCATGGGGATCGTGCTCGCGGCCCTCGTCCTTGGCGTCGGGCTCTACTTCATCTTCACTCGTTAGGATCGGGCCCATGCCGCAGGAGTTCTGGGCGAATGCCATCTACTCGCTCGTCCCGACGATCGTCATCGGCTTGATCTTCTGGCTCATCCTGCGCGCCGTGATCCGCGCCGACCGCACCGAGCGCGCGGTCGCCGCCCGGATCGAGAACGAGGAGCGGGTCAAGGCGGGCCTCCCGCCGAAGCCCGTCGCCTGAGCCCTATTCGATGGGGCAGCCCTCGATCACGTCGACGCTGCCGAGCGCAAGGGTGGCGGTCCCGAGGTCGACGATGGCCGAGGCGTCGACGACCACGCTCATGGCTTCGCTGCTCAGGGCATCCAGGTCGGGCGTGCGTCGCGCTCGGCCTTGCAGTCGTCGATGTCCTTCTGAGTGAGGGGGAGGCCGATCGGCTCGGGACGATTCCGCCACCATTCGTCTGATGCGATCTGGCGCGCGACATGGTCTCCGAGCCACTCGCGGATGTATGCGGACAGCGAGACGCCGCGCTCCTTGGCGCGGCATTCGAGCATTTCCACGACTGCGGGATCGACTCCGTGCACCTGGATCGTCCGTCCGTCGGCCATGGACGGCATCGTAAGTGCATGCATGGACACGACATCTGCATGCTTGTCGTTCCTGCGCTGCGCCACCGTCGCGTTCTGGGGATAGAACGCGATTCAAACGATCTGGGGAGGAGAGCCCGCTCAGAACGTCTGGGCGAGGATGGCGATGAACGAGGCGCCGCCCGCGAGCACGAGCAGGCCGATCACGGTGACCCACACGATCCACTTGCGCTCGCGCACCCGCCCGAGAAAACCGACCGGGCCGTCCTCGTCGTCTGTCACGCGCCGACTCTATCGGCTCGGCGAGACCGCCGTGCGCCCGTGGCGAACACCGGCACATCGGCCCATGACGCGGCGTTAGCCTCGATGAACGCAGTCCGACCGCGGCTGCGCTGAGGAGTCTCCAGATGTTCGAGCGTTTCACCGACCGAGCCCGTCGTGTCGTCGTCCTGGCCCAGGAAGAGGCCAAGATGCTCAACCACAACTACATCGGGACCGAGCACATCCTCCTCGGCCTCATCCACGAGGGCGAGGGCGTCGCCGCGAAGGCGCTCGAGTCGCTCGGCATCTCCCTCGACGCCGTGCGCGAGCAGGTCCAGGACATCATCGGCCAGGGCCAGCAGCAGCCGACGGGGCACATCCCCTTCACGCCGCGCGCGAAGAAGGTCCTCGAGCTGTCGCTGCGCGAGGCCCTGCAGCTCGGCCACAACTACATCGGGACCGAGCACATCCTCCTCGGCCTCATCCGTGAGGGCGAGGGCGTCGCCGCCCAGGTGCTCATCAAGCTCGGCGCCGACCTCAACAAGGTGCGTCAGCAGGTCATCCAGCTCCTGTCCGGCTACCAGGGCAAGGAAGCCGTCGCGGTCGGCGGCAACCAGGAGCAGAGCGCCGGCGCCGACAAGGGCTCGCAGGTCCTCGACCAGTTCGGACGCAACCTCACCCAGGCCGCCCGCGAGGGCAAGCTCGACCCCGTCATCGGGCGCGAGAAGGAGATGGAGCGGGTCATGCAGATCCTCTCCCGCCGCTCGAAGAACAACCCCGTCCTGATCGGCGAGCCCGGTGTCGGCAAGACGGCCGTCGTCGAGGGCCTCGCCCAGGCGATCGTCAAGGGCGAGGTGCCCGAGACGCTCAAGGACAAGCAGCTCTACTCCCTCGACCTCGGCAGCCTCATCGCCGGCAGCCGGTACCGCGGCGACTTCGAGGAGCGCCTCAAGAAGGTCACGAAGGAGATCCGCACCCGCGGCGACATCATCGTGTTCATCGACGAGATCCACACGCTCGTCGGCGCCGGCGCGGCCGAGGGCGCGATCGACGCGGCCTCGATCCTCAAGCCGCTGCTCGCCCGCGGCGAGCTCCAGACGATCGGCGCGACGACGCTCGACGAGTACCGCAAGCACTTCGAAAAGGACGCGGCGCTCGAGCGCCGGTTCCAGCCGGTCCAGGTGCACGAGCCGACCGTCCCGCACGCCATCAACATCCTCAAGGGGCTGCGCGACAAGTACGAGGCCTTCCACAAGGTCTCGATCACCGACGACGCGATCGTCGCCGCCGCGAAGCTCGCCGACCGCTACGTGCAGGACCGCTTCCTGCCGGACAAGGCGATCGACCTGATCGACGAGGCCGGCGCCCGGCTGCGCCTGTCCATCCTGAGCAGCCCGCCGGAGCTGCGCGAGTTCGACGAGAAGATCGCCGACGTCCGCGCCCGCAAGGAGCAGGCGATCGAGGACCAGGACTTCGAGAAGGCCGCCTCGCTGCGCGACGAGGAGAAGAACCTCCTCGGCGAGCGCCTGCGCCTCGAGAAGCAGTGGAAGGCCGGCGAGATGGGCTCGACCGGCACCGTCGACGAGGGCATCATCGCCGAGGTGCTCGCCGCGGCGACCGGCATCCCCGTGTTCAAGCTCACGGAGGAGGAGACGGCGCGGCTGCGCTTCATGGAGGACGCGCTGCACGAGCGCGTCATCGGCCAGGAGGAGGCCATCAGCGTCCTCGCGAAGTCGATCCGCCGCACCCGCGCGGGCCTCAAGGACCCCAAGCGCCCCGGCGGCTCGTTCATCTTCGCCGGGCCCACGGGCGTCGGCAAGACCGAGCTCGCGAAGGCGCTCGCGGAGTTCCTGTTCGACGACGAGGACGCGCTCATCACGCTCGACATGTCCGAGTACGGCGAGAAGCACACCGCCTCGCGCCTCTTCGGTGCACCTCCCGGATTCGTCGGCTTCGAGGAGGGCGGTCAGCTCACCGAGAAGGTGCGGCGCAAGCCCTTCTCCGTCGTGCTCTTCGACGAGATCGAGAAGGCGCACCCGGACATCTTCAACTCGCTCCTCCAGATCCTCGAGGAGGGCCGCCTCACCGACGGCCAGGGTCGCGTCGTGGACTTCAAGAACACGATCATCATCATGACGACGAACCTCGGCACGAAGGACATCACGAACGGTCCGGTCGGATTCCAGGCCGAGGGCAACGCGCGCAACGACTACGAGCGCATGAGCGGCAAGGTCAAGGAGGAGCTCAAGAAGAACTTCCGACCCGAGTTCCTCAACCGCGTCGATGAGATCATCGTCTTCCCGCACCTCACGCACGAGGAACTGCTCAAGGTCGTCGACCTCTTCATCAAGCGGCTCAAGGACCGGCTCTACGAGCGGGACATGTCGATCGAGATCAGCGACGCGGCCAAGGAGCGGCTCGCGCAGATCGGCTGGGACCCGACCCTCGGCGCCCGTCCGTTGCGGCGCGCGGTGCAGCACGAGGTCGAGGACCCGATGTCGGAGAAGATCCTCTACGGCGAGTTCAAGACGGGCGACCACATCAAGGTCGACATCGTCGACGGCGAGTTCACGTTCGCGGCGTCGCCGCGCGACGCGAGTCCGACCGCCGAGCCGGTCTCCGCCGAGGCCTGACCGCGTCGTATCGACTGAGCCCGGGGCCCGAGAGGGCACGGGCTCAGTCGATACCGGCTCAGTCGGGCCGGCGCGCCTTCGCCGCGAGGTACTCCTCGCGAAGCGCCACCGCGACCTCCACGTGGGCGAGTCGCAGCCGCTCCGCCGCGGCCGAGACGTCCTCGTCGGGCGCGGCGAGCTCCCGGAGCCTCGCGACGAACGCCGCGAGCGCCATCCGGTAGGCCGCGAGCAGCGTGTCGAGCGGCACACCCGTGGCGGTCGCCGTCATGAGCCCGACGTTCCGCGCCGCGGTGACGTCGTTCGGGGTGTCGCGCAGCACCTTGAGCACCTGGTCCGCGTTCTCCCGGATCGAGTGAGCGAGATAGATCGACGCCGTCGGATCGGTGCGGTAGTCGGCGAACTCGTCGAGGATCTGCTGCGTCAGTCCCGCGCAGAACTCATCGATCTCCGCCTCGAGCCGGTCGACAGCGCTGACCCTCACCCCAACACAGTACGGGCTACGGCCTAGGCTGACACCGTGCCGACGCCCGCTCGCGTGAACTCCGAGCTCGACGCCGCGGTCGAGGAGCTGCGCGTCGGCGCCGAGCGCTGGGCGGCGCTCGGTCCGCTCGACCGCGCCCGAGCGCTCATCGACACCTACGCGGCGACCGGGCAGGTCGCCCGCGACTGGGCGCGCACCGCGGCCGCGGCGAAGGGGCTCGACCCCGACTCGCAGCCGGCCGGCGAGGAGTGGCTCACCGGGCCGTACGGCACGCTCGACGCGCTCGACGCGTATGCCCGCGCGTTCATCGACCTCGCGACCCGTGGCACGACGCTCGCCGGCGCCCGGTTCCGGCGCGCACCGGGAGGCCGCGTGGCGCTGCGGGTCCTGCCGGAGGACCTTCCGCAGTTCGTGCTCTTCAACGGCA
>Ga0180219_1001747_pt1 | contig 13530 bp, 11 predicted proteins | sample eDN3rd30CBELigMG_FD_151338 | JGI IMG/M metagenome (GOLD analysis project Ga0180219, IMG submission 151338) | Enriched Miracle-Growth compost microbial communities from Emeryville, California, USA - eDNA 3rd pass 30_C BE-Lig MG (version 2)... ...
GCCTCGGCCTCCGGCCGCATCGGCGACCCTTCGACAGGATCAGGGCCCGGCCGGGGCGGTGCTTCGCCGAGGCCACCCTCTGGTGCCGACACCACCTCGTGATGCCACGCGATAATGTGCCGCCTCGGCATCAAGAGGCTGTCTCGGCACCCCTTCGACAGGCTCAGGGCGCCGGGGCGGGCGGCTGCGCCTCAGCCGCCGAGCGCGCCCGCGTCGGTCGACCCGACGTCGGTGCGGTGGAAGTTCTGGAACGAGCGGGATGCCGTCGGCCCGCGCTGTCCGTGATACCGGTTGAGGTACGGACCCGTGCCGTACGGGTTCTCCGCCGCAGAGGAGAGCCGGAAGAAGCAGAGCTGACCGATCTTCATGCCCGGCCACAGCTTGATCGGCAGCGTCGCGACGTTCGACAGTTCGAGCGTGACGTGCCCGGAGAATCCCGGATCGATGAAGCCGGCGGTCGAGTGCGTCAGCAGGCCGAGGCGCCCGAGCGACGACTTGCCCTCGAGACGTGCGGCGACGTCGTCGGGCAGCGTGATCTGCTCGAAGGTCGAGCCGAGCACGAACTCGCCCGGGTGCAGCACGAACGGCTCATCCGGCTCGACCTCGATGAGATGCGTGAGGTCGGGCTGGTCCTCGGCCGGATCGATGAACGGGTACTTGTGGTTGTCGAACAGCCGGAAGTAGCGGTCCAGGCGCACATCGACGCTGGAGGGCTGGACCATCGCCGGATCCCACGGGTCGAGGCCGACACGGCCCCCCTCGATCTCGAGGCGGATGTCGCGATCACTGAGCAGCACGGGTCCAGCGTAGTGCGCGAAGCCTCGGCGACCGCCTCGATCCGAAACAGTCGGCGCACTCGACAGCGAGATAGTTCATAGGCAAAGATATGTGGATAACGTGCAGCGACGAAGGGGTCCGGATGCCGTCGAACAGTGAGCCGTCCGCGAATGCGGACGCGTCAGCGCCCAGCGTCGACGCGGGCCGCCTGGCATCGGTCATCTCACCGCTGCGTCGCGCGCTGCTGACCGCGACGCGAGAGAGCGAGCGCCTGCCGGACATTCCCGACACGCAGATCGAGATCGTCCGCGCGCTTCCGCGCGGCACCGTCTCCTCCCCCGGCCAGCTCGCCGACACACTGGGGCTCAACCGCTCGACAGTCAGCAACCTGCTCGCCGCGATGGAGCGCAGCGGCCTGATCGCGCGACGGGCCAGGGCCGATGACCGACGCGGCGTCGAGATCCTGGCATCCGCCACCGCCCTCGCCTGGTTCGATCGGTTCGACGCCGTCTCCGCGGCGATCGTCTCGGACGCGGTCTCGGCCCTGGACCCTGCCGAGATCGCTGCCCTGGACGCGGCCATCCCCGCACTCGAGCACCTGCGCGACGCCCTGATCGAGCGTCGCCGCACCACGCCTTCCACTCTCACCCCAGACAGCCGCAAGGAGGCGGAATGACCACGCTGCGCCAGCGCATGACCCGTGCGCTCGACGCCCGTACCCGACGGGGCGTCGAGCTCGGCCCGTACGACATCGAGACCCAACGCGACATCCGCACCCCGATGGACGACGGCGTCGAACTGCTCGGCGACCTCCACCGTCCCGTCGGTGGCCCGAACGGCGAGGCCCCTGTGCTGCCGACCATCGTGCTCCGCAGCCCGTACGGCCGTGCCGGCGCCCTTGCGGGCGGCGCACGCGCCCTCGCGTATGAGGGTTTCACGGTCTTCATCCAGAGCTGCCGCGGAACGGCCGGGTCACAGGGCGAGTTCCGTCCCCAGATCGACGAGCAGCGCGACGGCATCGCCACGCTGCGCTGGGTGCGGCAGCAGCCGTGGTTCACCGGACGCCTGGCGACGTACGGTCAGAGCTATCTCGGCTACGTGCAGTGGGCGGTCGCCGGAAAGCTGCAACGCGACGAGCCCGATACCGCTCAGGAAGCGCTCGTGCTGCACATCACGATGCCCGACTTCGGCGCGATCACGTGGGACAACGGCGCCTACTCGCTGCGCAACGCGCTGGGCTGGACGCGGATGATGGACCGCATGCGGCGCGGCGGCCTCGTGTTGCTCGGCATGATCCTGCCCGACCCAAAGCTCGATCGCGCCTTCGACGTCCTTCCCCTGAGCGCCGGCGACACGGCCGTGCTCGGCTCGCCGAACGCCTGGTATCAGGACTGGGTTCGCCACGAGAAGCTCACCGACGAGTACTGGACCCAGCAGTCCCACACGGCATCCGTTCCCGACGTCACCGCGCCGGTCGCCATGCTCAGCGGCTGGTACGACATCTTCCTGCCCTGGCAGCTGCGCACCTACGCGCAGCTCGTCTCCGCCGGTAACCAACCCTGGCTGACGCTCGGCCCGTGGGGTCACACCTCGCAGGGCATGGCTGCCCCCGCACACACCGAGACGATCGCGTTCCTGAAGCAGGTCTTCACCGGGAAGGATGCCGGTCGCCGCACCCCTGTGCGCGCCTACCTGACTGGGGCGGAGGAGTGGCATGACCTGACCGCGTGGCCTCCGCCCGGCAGCGCCGTCCAGCCCTGGACCCTGCGTGAGGGCGGCGGGCTCGGCCCCGACGCGACCGCGGATGCCGGCTCTCCCGAACCGGTCTCCCCCACCGAACGCGACCAGCTCACCGGTGTCACCCGCTACACCTACGATCCTGCCGACCCGACCCCCGCAGTGGGCGGGCCCAGCCTCACGCCGCGCACCGCCCCCGTCGACAACGCGAAGCACGAGAAGCGGCCCGACGTCGCGGTGTTCCACGGCGACGTGCTGACCGAGCCGCTGACGATCGGCGGCGAGCCCGTCGCGCACGTGCGCATCCGGTCGTCGGCACCGTCATACGACGTGTTCGTGCGCATCACCGACGTGCACCCGGACGGGCGATCCATGACCGTGTGCGACGGCATCCGCCGCATCGGATCGATTGCGACCGCGTCGACCGACCCCGAGCCGGACGCCGACGGCTTCCGCGAGGTCGCCGTGACGCTGTGGCCCGCATACCATCGGTTCGCGGCGGGCCACCGCATCGGAATCCAGATCAGCTCGGGCGCGCACCCCCGCTACGCGCGCAACCCCGGAACCGGGGAACCCGCGTTCACGGCCGAGCGGACGGTGGTGGCGCACCAGGAGATCTCGCACTCCGGCCCCGGCGCCTCACGCATCCACCTGCCGGTGGTTGCGCCGTGAGCGGGCCGGTCCCCACGCTCGAGGCGGCTTTCGAGGTGGACGTCACCCTCGGCGCCCTCGAGGATCATGGGACGACACGTGCGGGTCACCGCCGCGTCATCCCGATCACGGGCGGCCGGATCACGGGCGCCGTCGATGCGGTGATCCTCCCCGGCGGAGCCGACTGGCAGCTCGTACGGCCGGACGGCTCGGTGGAGATCGATGGCCGGTACTCCGCGCGCACCAGCGAGGGCGACTACCTCCTGCTGCACGCCGTCGGTGTCCGCAGCGGGTCGCCCGAGGTCCTGGAGGCGCTGCTGCGTGGCGCCGCGGTCTCGCCCACGGAGTACTACTTCCGCACCGTGGTCACGATCGAGACCGCAGCGCCGCGCCTGGCAGCGATGGAGCGCGAGCTCTATGTCGCCTCCTGCATCCGCGAAGCCGACGCCGTCCGCTACACCGCCTACCGGGTCAGCTGAGCGCGCTGCGCTCGGCCACCAGCCGGGCCTGCAGGAACGCGGCGCCCCGCTGGATCTGGGGCACGGGATCGGTGCCCACGAAGACGTGGTCGGCTCCGGGCACGGCCACCAGCTCCGCCTCGACACCCGCGTCAGTGAGCGCCGCGTGCAGCTGCACGCTCTGCGCGAACGGCACGAGCCCGTCAGCCTCGCCGTGCACGAGCAGGAACGCCGGCGCATCCGCGCGGACGTGGTGCACGGGTGAGACGAGGCGCCGCCCCTCGGCACGGAGTTCCTCCGGCTCGATCCGAGTCAGGTGGTCGCCCTGGTCGACGATCTGCAGAAGGCAGGTCTCGTCACGCGTGAGCCCGACCCTCGCGACCGGCGCGCGAACGTGATCGCGGCGACCGCGACCGGCCGGACGCTGTGGGAGCGCGCGCGGGAGGCGGTGCTCCGGGCCGAGCACGAGCTGCACTCCGAGCTGACCGAGGACGAGCGCGCGACGCTGTCCGCATTGCTGCGTAGGACCGCGTTCCCCGGGTGACGTGGTTCATCGGCTCTGGAGCTGCGGGATCGGGCGGCTAAGCTAGGCTGTGGACAGTGCGCCAGCGCACGTTCGGGGCTGTAGTTCAATGGCAGAACTTCTGCTTCCCAAGCAGACAGCGCGGGTTCGATTCCCGTCAGCCCCTCGTCATGATGATGACCCCCGCCGAGGCGGGGGTCATCTTCTTTTCAGCCGGTTGCCGGCCGGATCGGAGTCCGCTGTCGCGCGGCGTCGTTCGCACCGCGGACCTATCCCATGATCTACCGCTCCCCCGCATACCTCGGCGCCATCGCCTCCATCTGGTCCATGACCAGCTTGATGGCCTCGGGCTGCTTGTCCGGCGGGTACTTGTACTTCACCAGCAGCCGCTTGATGGATGACCGCAGCTTCGCGCGCACATCGTCGCGCACCGTCCAGTCGGTGCGCACATCCCGCCGCATCACCGCGACGAGCTCCCTCGCGATCTGCGCCAGCACATTCTCGCCCTGCACGTCGACCGCCGACTCGTTCGTCGCGACCGCGTCGTAGAACGCGAGCTCATCGCTCGACAGCGGCGGCGAGAACGTCGAACCTCGCGACGCCTCGGCAGCGACATCCTTCGCCAGCTCGACGAGCTCGGCGATGACCTCCGCCGAGGTCAACTGCTGGTTCGTGTACCGGTTCATGATCTCGGCGATGCGCTCCGAGAACGCCCGCTGGCGCACGAGGTTGCCGCGGGTCGCGGTCGACCCGGCATCCGTCAGCGACTTGCGCAGCGCCTCGATCGCGAGATGCGCGTTCGGCGCCGCCTGCGCCTTCGCCAGAAACTCCGGGCCGAGATCGTCGAGCGCCAGACGAGGCAGCCCCGCGGCGTCATAGATGTCAAGCACATCCCCGGGCGCGATCGAGTCGGCGACGAGCGTGCCGAGCAGGCGTGAGATCTCCTCGGGGATGGGCTCATCGCGCGACTGCCGCTCGGCCGCGTCGAATTTCGCCATCCACACCCGCACCTCTTCGTAGAAGGCGATCTCCTCGTGCAGCTCCGCGAGCCCCGCCCGCCCCGAGGCGAGCGCCCAGGCACGCGCGAGTTGTCCCGTCGCGGTCCGGTATCGCGCCGACAGCCGCTCTGCCCCCAACGAGGGATCGTTGAGCGGGTTGGCGGCGTCACGCAGGTAGTTCGTCGCCGTGGTCGCGGCGGTCCGCCAGGCTCGAGACCCACCACCTGCCGCGATCGCGCGCCAGTCGCACTCGGCGAGCATCTCGCGGATCTGCGCCACCAGCTCGCTCGCGATGGCCACAGCCTCGTCGACGTCGCGCCCGATCGGCCTGTTCTCCTGATCCGAGACCGTGTACTCCGACAACGCCTTGGCGAGGTTGTCGGCGAGCGGTGCGTAGGCGACGAGCAGCCCGTCCTGTTTGCCCCGGAACGTGCGGTTCACGCGGGCGAGCGTCTGCATGAGCAGCGCACCCTTGAGCGGACGGTCGAGGTAGAGGGTGTGCAGCGGCGGCGCGTCGAACCCGGTGAGCATCATGTCCTTGACGATCACGAGTTCCAGCTCGTCGTCGGCATCCTTCAGGCGCGCCTTGATCGCCTTGTTCTCGGAGTCGCGCCGCACGTGATCGCTCACGGGTGGTTGGTCTGAGGCCGACCCCGAGTAGACGACCTTGATGCGACCGGCATCCAACGCATCGGAATGCCAGTCCGGTCGCAACGCGACGATGGCCGCATAGAGTCGCGCGCAGATCTCGCGCGTGCCCCCGACGATGAGCGCCTTGCCGGGCGATTCGAGGAACGGCGTCATCCGCGCCCGCCGCTCCTCCCAGTGCTGCACGAGATCGGAGGCGAGCTTCTCGATGCGTTCCGGCGCGCCGTAGACGGCGTTGACGACGGCGACGGATGCCTCGAGTCGGGCCCGCTCGGTGTCGTCCAACCCCAGGGTGTACTCGTCGGCGGCGCGGTCGATGGCATCCTCGTCGGCGCCCTCGGCGAACGAGACCTTGATGAGCCGCGGCTCGAAGTAGACGGGGACGGTCGCCCCGTCATCCACCGCACGCGTCAGGTCGTAGATGTCGATGTAGTCGCCGAACACGGCGCGAGTGTCACGTTCGGCGAACGAGATGGGCGTGCCGGTGAACGCGATGAGCGTCGCGTTCGGCAGCGCATCGCGCAGGTGCCGCGCGTAGCCGTCGAGGTCGTCGTAGTGGCTGCGGTGCGCTTCGTCGACGACGACGATGACGTTGCGTCGATCGGTGAGCAGCGGATGCTGCGTGCCCGATGCCTTCTCCGCCTCGGTGAGTCCGAACTTCTGCAGCGTCGTGAAGTAGATGCCCCCCGTGACGCGGTTGCGCAGCTCATCGCGCAGCTGCGCGCGCTCGCGCACCTGAACGGGCTTCTCGGCGAGCAGCAGACTCTGGTCGAACGTCTGGAACAGCTGACCGTCGAGCTCGGTGCGGTCCGTCACGACGATCACGGTGGGGTTCTTGAGTTTGGGATGCCGCGACACGAGGTTCGCGTACAGCTCCATCTCCATGGACTTGCCCGACCCCTGCGTGTGCCAGACGACGCCCGCCTTGCCGTTGGTCTCGACGGCCTGCACCGTCGAGCCGACGGCCTTGGTCACGGCGAAGTACTGATGCGGCTTCGCGACGCGCTTGGTGAGCCCCTCGGCGTTCTCGTCGAACGCGGTGAAGTTGCGCACAAGCTGCAGGAATCGCTCCTGGTTGTAGAGACCGCCCAGCGCGTCGTCGATCGGTTCGATCGACGCCCCGTCCTCGACCCGCAGCGGCTTCAGCGGGGCGCCGTCGTCGTCGACGTTCCAGGGCGCGAAGTGGTTGAGCGGCGTGAACGGCGTGCCGTACTTGGCGTCGAGTCCGTCGCTGGCGAGTGTGAACACGCAGAAGCGGAATGCCATTGGGAATTCACGCAGGTACGTCTGCAGTTGCGCGTGCCCGGGGGCGACACCGGTGGATGCCGAGCCTGCACGCTTCAGTTCGATGATGCTCAGCGGCATCCCGTTGACGAACAGGACGATGTCGAACCGGCGGTGCAGGTCACCCTGGCGGATGGTGAGCTGGTTGACGGCGAGCCAGTCGTTCTCGGATGGGTCGGAGCCCAGCAGACGCAGTCGCGGGTTCTGCTCGACGCCATCCGTGTCGATGTAACTGAGCGGGTAGCCGCCGACGAGGTACTCGTGGATGCGGTGGTTCTCGGTGATGGCATCCTGCGAACGCGGCGACGCGATCTCAGCGACTGCCTGCTGCAGGTACTCGCCGGGGACGCCGGGGTTCAGACGGCGCAGCGCCTCGAGCAGCCGAGGGCGAATGAGCAGGTCGTCCCAAGTGTCACGCTCTCCGCTGCCGGGGGCGATCTTCTCGCCGGCGAGCGGTAGCCAGCCGAGGGGCTCGCCGAGGGTCTCAAGGGCGTCGTTCTCCCAGGCGGACTCGTTGAGGACTGTCATGCAGATGCTCCTATCGCGATACTCGGGCGCCACTCCCGACCCCGGCACCGCCGCGCGCGCTGACTCGGAACTTATAAGGCACCCGCTCGTTCCCTTTCTTGTTCAGCGCGAACTTAGAAGGCAAAGGCCCTTTTGCCTTCCTCTTCACGGTGAACTCGAATGGTCCATCACGGCTTGGCGATCCGCTGTTCGAGCATCTTGCGCGCGACATCGAGGAACGACGGGGCGAAGTCGTGCCAGGCGTCCATGACGCCGGCGACATCGACCTTGCCGGTGTGCACCTGCTCACACAGGCGCATCCATGCTTCCCCTGTCGCGGCGGTCAGTGCACCGGCGACGCCGGCGTTGACGAGGCTGCCCGCTCCGGGGATCAGCTTGACGAAGCTGCGGGCGAGCGCCTGGCCGGCGAACTGCACACCCAGCTGGGCGAGTGCGGATGCCGACATCATCGTCTTGAGCTCCATGTCGTAGATCGCCGCGATGCGGCCCATCATTCCGAGCTGGATCGGCGCCAGGGTGAGCGCATCCGCGACAGGAAGGGGAACCGCGGCAGCTGCGGCAGCCGCGGCCGTCGCCGCGGTGATGACGGGTCGGGCCATCTCTCGCTTCCAGGGGAGGTTGAGTCGCTGGGCGATGCGAAAGGCATCCTGCTCGTCTTCGGGCGAGAGGGAGAGGGTCTCCGCGACGAGCTCACCGAGGCCGTGCCCCTTGCCCTTCCCGTGCTTGTCGCGAGTGGATGTGAGGATGACGCGTTCGACCGGGATCGTGATCGGCTGGCCATTGCCGTCGACGGGTTCTGCAAGCCATTCGACGAAGGCCTCGAGGTCTTTGGACACCGAGTACTGGCCAGTGATCGGATGCTTGGACCAGTCGACCTTGGTCAGAACGAGGATGACGGGAAGACCGGCAGAGGCCAGTTCGGTGATCATGGCGATCTCGGGCGGCTGCAGCCGGTCGGCGTGCGCATTGACGCAGTACCAGACGACGGAGATCTGCTCGTTTGCAGGACGCTGCCGGATGGTGGCGAGGTTGTCGCGCAGGCTTTCGGCCGGCGACTTCTCCGAACCGATCTCGAACCCCTCGAGATCCCAAATGCCGAGCGAGTCGTCGTGGAAGTAGTGCGCCCCCCGCGTGACGGGAAGCCCCTTACCGACCTTCGCGAGGTCACGCCCGAAGACCGCGTTCACGAGCGAAGACTTGCCCACGCCTGTGCCGCCGACGACCGCGAGGTTGAAGCGCCCGTAGCGTGACTTCGCCGTGTCGGTCGCCTCGATGAAGGGACGCTTGTCCAGCCCGTCCGCGCCTGGCTCGCCCTGTTCTTGTGCAGCGTTCATGCTCTGACTCCCCTGCTCAGTTCGCGAACGTGAACTCGAGAGTCAAGTCTGGATCGATCGCGGTGATGATGTTCGAATAGAACGACTTCGCCTGCTCCTCCAGAACGGGGCGGATGTTGTCGATGTGCTCAGCGATCGCATTGTCGGTGAGGATCTGTTCGATCACTTCGCCCTTGTCGATCTCCGGGGTCGTCCAGCTCAGGATGCCGTTGTTCTCGCTCGCCACTTCGATGTCAGGGTTGGCGTAACCGAGGTACACGAACTTCGGGATCGAGACGCGGTACGCCTGGTCGCCGATCTTCTCGATCGAGACGTCCTTGCCCTCGATGCCGTACTTCGCGTCGTACTCGTAACGCATGAGGAGAACGCGCTCGGTACCGGGGATGTTGAACATGCCGAGCCCGAGGAAGTCGATACCGTCATTGCGTTCCTCCTTGATGTCCGCCATACCTGCGGTCACCAAGATGATCTGCTCCTCACGTGTGATCGAGCGGATGACCTGCGTGTCGCGCGACTCGGTGGCACCGAGCCACTTCCCGAGCATGAGTCCTCCGACAGCCGCCGCGCCGATCAGCGCAAGGATGACGATGACCAGAAGGACCTTCGCCCACCAGGGCGTCTTCGTGCGGGTGGGTGCTGCGACGTTGCTCATGCGTGTGGACTTTCGGTGTGCGGATGGATCACGGTGCTCGTACGCCAGCCTCGGGCGCCTTGGTATCAGCATCGCTGATCGGCGGCTTTGCGCCGGGTACCTGCGAGGTGTCCGCGGGCCGTGTCGTTTCGGGCTGGGCCGTGCCAGCAGGGTCTTCCGGATACCTCGCCCAGATGTCCTCGTCGATGACGATCGCCGACGGATAGGCGCTCAGCCCGAGCATCGATCGCATGAACCTCGTCCGCAATCTCGTGTGCGTCTTGTCGTGTGCCTTGCGCTCTGCAGAGGCGACCGAAGGGACATGCGCCGCCCAGTGGTCGTAACCACGGAGCACCCTCCAGGGGTCGTCACGCACAAGGTCGCTGTGCCCAAATCGGCCAGCTTCGGCGAGGACAAGCACCCGGGAATCGATCCACGTGGCCGAGACGAGTGCGAGCACCTCGAACGCGAAACCGACTACAGCGAGGACGATGGCGACGACGAGCGCGGCAACTGAACCCGTGGCCGCCGCGCCCCAGAAGAAGGCAGCCCCGACCAGGAACGACGCGGCTGCAATCCACATCCCCGTAACGCCACCCACGCCGAGTCGTCGGCGCGCTTCGTGCGCCTCGACCATCGTGCGCGCCTTCGTCACCCGTTCAGCAAACTGCGTGCGCTCAGCCTCCGAAAGGTCTGCGTCATACTGCTCAAGCGCCTCGGCCAAGCGTGAGCGCCAGTGTCCTTCTGACGACGGCGAGCCCCGAAGACTCTTCCCCCGGCTTTGGATCCACGCGGGGAGCACTTTCGTCACGAACCAAACGACGATGGCAGCGCCCAGCAGGATCCACGGTGCCCATTCGCCAGCGAGTGGCGAGATCGCCTTTTCGAGCCAGTCCATGCCTCAGACCTCACCCTCGACCACACGCACCGCATCGCGGACGCGAAGCTTGCCCGACATGAGCTGTGGCAGCAGGGCGTCGCGCGTCGCGGCGAGCGTGCGGTTCTGATCTGCAAGACACCGTTGCGAAGCGATCAGCGCTGAAACTTGACGGTCAAGATCAGCGAGGCAGGCCGCTTCTGGAACGCGAAGTCTGATTCGCTTAGCGTTTCCCATCGACAGCTTCGGCTGGACGGCGCCGGTCACAAGTGTGTCGACCCGCGCCGTAACCAGGAGCACTGAGAGTAGCTCGGTTGATACGCCGAGGCCAGTGAGGACGTGGGCGTGGTTGTTCACCCAGGCTGGTCCCCAGATGTAGCGGACGAACGGAGAACCATCTTCGCGAACGACAGACCCGTCCTCGCCAAGGAGAACCAGAGGTTCGTCGAAGATCGGCTCGTCGACAGTCGCCATCTGCCCGTTCGCTCCGTAGTAGGGCACCGCTCCCGGTCGAGCCTCGCGCTGGCTGGCGGAGAGAGGGACTCGGCGCCGATTGTGGAACTCGACAATGTCACCGAGCGCAACCTCGGTTGTCGGTGTTGACAAGATGAGCGTTCGCGAGATCTGTTCGAGTTGCGAGACCAACGCCGTGTTGGCGGCGATCTTGTCGTCGAGGGCGCCCAGTACCTCGGCGATTGCCTGCTGGTCAGGGAGAGGTGGGAGAGGGATCGGGATGCTACGGAGCGACGTAAGCGGTTGGCCGATTCCTGGCGTTCCTACCGTCGATGCGCGGTTCAACAGTTCGTCGCGACCTTTATCGCGGAAGTAGAGAAGTACGAACCGGGAGTCGGCCACGTCCGGATCGACCGTCAGCTTCATCATGCTCGATGAGAGCAGCCATTCCTGGTCGTCGACTCGTGCCACTCGACCTATCGCACCGCGATGCGGGAAGACCAGGTCACCGGGCCGCACCACGCAGGCAGGGAACTCGTCTGCGGTCTCGCGTGACACATACACGACGTCGTCGATTGAGAGCCCCCATCGCTCACCGATATTCTGCCCCCGCACGACAGGCACTCCGCTACTCGTATAGCGGTCGGCACGCAGCGCGGATCCGAAGGGCCCTATCGCGATTGAACGCGGCTCGGGTGCTGCAATGTCAGCAATGGTGACCGCACGCATCACAAGACCCTCCCCAACTGCTCGCGCACGACCTCGGCGAGCCGCGCGGACTCGGCGAACTGCGCCTCTAGCTCCGTGCGCAGGCGCGCGAGCTTCTCTTCGATCGGCTCGCCGTCGTCCTCGACCTCGGCGGCGCCGACGTAGCGGCCCGGGGTGAGGGCGTAGTCCGCGGCCTTGATCTCGGCGAGCGTCGCCGAGTAGCAGAACCCCGGGACGTCGGCGTACTCGTCGGGCGCAGCATCCGATTCGCCGCCCCGCCAGGCGTGGAACGTTCCTGCGATGCGTGAGATGTCACCATCAGACAGCGCGCGCTCGGCGCGGTCGACCATGTGGCCGAGACTCCGGGCGTCGATGAAGAGCACCTCCCCGGCGCGCGCGCCCTTGTCCTTCGCGAAGAACCATACGCACACCGGGATGCCCGTCGAGCGGAACAGCTGCGTCGGCAGCGCCACCATGCACGACACCAGGTCGGCCTCGACGATCTCAGCGCGGATCTGACCCTCGCCACCCGAGTTCGACGACATCGACCCGTTCGCCATCACGACGCCCGCCTGCCCACCGGGAGCCAGCTTCGACAGGATGTGCTGGATCCACGCGTAGTTCGCATTTCCCACCGGAGGCACACCGAAGCGCCAGCGCGGGTCTTCCTCGTTCCGCGCCCAATCCTTGATGTTGAACGGCGGGTTGGCCATCACGAAGTCGGCCTGCAGGTCGGGGTGCAGGTCGCGGGCGAACGTGTCACCCCAGCGGGGGCCGAGATTGCCCGACAGGCCGTGGATCGCGAGGTTCATCTTCGCCATGCGCCACGTGCGCTCGTTGAGCTCCTGCCCGTACACCGAGATGTCGCTGCCCTCGCCGTGGTGGGCGTCGATGAACTTCTCGGCCTGCACGAACATGCCGCCCGACCCGCACGCCGGGTCGTACACCCGCCCGTGCGTCGGCTGCAGCAGCTCTACCAGCACCCGCACCACACTCGCGGGCGTGTAGAACTCGCCACCCCGCTTGCCCTCGGCGGCGGCAAACTTCTCCAGGAAGTACTCGTACACCTCACCGAGCAGGTCGCGGGCCCGACGCCCCTCCGCGCCCGCCTGCCCCTGCCCCGCGAACCGCGCCGAGTTGAGCAGGTCCAGGAGTTCGCCGAGGCGACGCTGATCGACGTTGTCCCGGTTGAAGATGCGCGGCAGCGTGCCCGACAGCTGCGGATTGGCCTGCATCACGGCATCCATCGCCTCATCGATCAGCGCGCCGATCGACGTGACAATGCCGTCGACCGTGCCGCCCTTCGCGTGCTCGGCGAGGAACGACCAGCGCGCGTTCGCGGGCACCCAGAACACCCCACGACCCGTGTACTCGTCGGTGTCGTCGATGAGGTCGGCGATCTGCTCATCGTCGTACCCGTCAGCGACGAGTTCGGCACGGATGCCGGCGCGGCGCTCGTCGAAGGCATCCGACACGTACTTCAGGAACACGAGCCCGAGGATGACGTCCTTGTACTGCGACGCGTCCATCGAGCCGCGCAGCTTGTCGGCGGCCTTCCAGAGCGTGTCCTTCAGCTCCTTCATGGTCGACGGCGCCTGCGCGGCGGCTTTCGTGGTGCGGGGCATGGGTGTCCTCTACTGCTCGGATGCCGCAACTGCGGCAGTTGTCGAATCGATCATGCTCACGGCCCCCGACGTCACTCCCGCGACGATCAGGTCGGCGTACTCGTCCACGCGCGCGGCACGCGTCTGCAGGTCGGACCGTGCGGCGGCAATCGCGGCGAGCGCCTGACGCAACGGGGCGATCGCGTGCGGGGCGACGCGCCGCAGCGTCCATCGCTTCCACGCACCGGGGCCGAATGCCTGCCCCGGGATATCGGCGGCGACGACCTCGGGGACGAGCCCACCGGCATCCCCCGCGGTG
>Ga0180219_1001750_pt1 | contig 13522 bp, 12 predicted proteins | sample eDN3rd30CBELigMG_FD_151338 | JGI IMG/M metagenome (GOLD analysis project Ga0180219, IMG submission 151338) | Enriched Miracle-Growth compost microbial communities from Emeryville, California, USA - eDNA 3rd pass 30_C BE-Lig MG (version 2)... ...
TGCGCGGCGGCCCCGAGCCCGAGGCGATCACCCTCGAGGCCTTCGGGCGCGAGATCCCCGAGGCCTGAGCACCGACCGTCGCGGCGGCCCGTCGCACGGCGGGCCGCCGCGAGCCGTCACAGCCGCGGGTCGACCAGGATCTTCACGGCCGTCTCGTTGTGGTGGATCAGGGTGTCGAAGCCCTCGTCGACGAGGTGGTCGAGACCGATCTTCCCCGTGATGAACGGCTTGAGGTCGACCTTGCCCTCCTGGACGAGCCGGATCGTCTCGGGGTGGCTGTTGACGTAGGCGATCGTGCCGCGCAGGTCGACCTCCTTGAGCACCAGCTTCTGCATGTCGAGCGAACCGGGGTGCCCCCAGATCGACACGACGACGATCACGCCGGTGGGCTTGACGGCGTCGAACAGCGTGTCGAGCGCGGGCTGCACCGAGGTGCACTCGAAGGCGACGTCCGGGCCGCGCCCGTCGGTCAGCGCCCGGACCTCGGCGACGACGTCGACCTCGCGCGGGTCGAGCACGTGCGCCGCGACCCCCGTCTCGAGCGCCTTGCGGCGGCGCAGCTCGCTGGGCTCGGAGATCACCACGGAGATCCCCTCGGCCTTGAGCACCGCCGTGGTCAGCAGGCCGATCGGCCCGGCGCCCGTGATGAGGGCGACGTCGCCGGCCTTCGCGCCCGAGCGCTGGTACGCGTGGTAGCCGACGGAGAGCGGCTCGATGAGCGCGGCCTCGTCGAGCGGCACGTCCTGCCCGACCGGGTGCACCCAGCGTCGCTTCACCACGATCTTCTCCGCCAGGCCGCCGCCGCGACCGGCGAGCCCGATGAAGTTCATGTCCTTCGAGAGGTGGTACGCCGGGTTGGCGGGGCTCGTGTCCACGTCGTCGGCGATGATGTACGGCTCGACGACGACGTGGTCGCCCACCGCGAGGTCTGTGACGCCCTCCCCCACGGCGTAGACCACGCCCGACATCTCGTGCCCGAGCGTCACCGGGGCGTCCTCCCCCGAGATCGGGTGCGGGTGCCCGTGCGGCGGGACGAAGATCGGTCCGTCGAGGTACTCGTGCAGGTCCGTGCCGCAGATCCCGCAGTATGCGACATCGATCCCCACGGTCCCCGCCTCGACGACCGGCTCGGGCACGTCCTCGACCCGGATGTCTCCGCGGTCGTAGTATCGCGCTGCCTTCATGAGGTGTCCTCCCTCGTCGACGACGGCGCCTGCGGCCGTCATCTCGAGGCTATGCCCGGACGCCGCGCAGGTGCAGGACCAAGGTCCTCAGTCGCGCCCCGCCTCCGGGCCGCGACCCGCCCCGGGTCCCGCGCCGTCGCCGCCGCCCCGTGGATCGTGATGGCCCGCGACACCCGCCTTCCAGTAGCCGTGCAGCGAGGTCCGGTCGTGGTCGAGACCCACGTCGCGCAGGTGGCGGCGCAGGGGGACGAGGCTGGTGGCCTCGGCCGAGACCCAGACGAAGGTGTCGCCGTCGTCGGACGGGACCGCTGCGGCGACCGCGGCCGCGAGGTCGTCTCCCGCGGAGCGGTGGAGCCAGCGCAGGGTCAGGCCCGGGTGGGTGGGCAGCGTGCGCTCGCGTGCGAGGTCCTCCACGAGCACGAAGGCGTCCAGCGTCGCACCCTCGGGCGCCTCTTCGATCCAGCGCTCGGTCGCGGGCAGGGCGGTCTCGTCCGCACCCACGACGTAGCGCGCGAAGGTGTCGGGGAAGATCGTCGAACCTCGGGGGCCGAGCACGCCGACCCTGCTGCCCAGCCCGGCCGCGATCGCCCAGCGCCCGGCGGGACCGTGGTCGTGGAGCACGAAGTCGAGGGTGAGCTCCCGGGCCTCCGCGTCGAAGGCGCGGATCGTGTAGTCGCGCAGCACCGCTCCTTCGGGGCGCTTCGCGCCGCGCTCCCCGAAGGTGGGCAGCACGATCTCGCCGGTGGCCTCGTCGGGCAGGAGCAGCTTGATGTGGTCCGACGGCGCCAGGCGCAGGAACGGAAGGGTCGGTTCGAGGTCGTCCCCGGTCAGGACGATGCGGCGCATGTCCTCAGAGAGGTCCTCGGTGCGCACGACGGTCAGGACGCGGGCCTTGATCGGGTACGGGCGGCGGGTCAGACCGCCCGGGCGGGGGTCGGTGCTGTTCTGAGTCATCGGTGGTGTTCAGCCTGTCGTGTCGTCGGGATCGTTCATCATCTACGTAGGTCACGGTAGTATGTTTGCCACAAACCTTTCTATCAGAGATGACGAGGAGATCGCTGTGAGCCAGACGGGGCACGAGCTGCGGAGCCTGCTGGCGCCGCTGCGGCGAGCGGTCTTCCGCGCGACGCCGCCGGGCACCGTGCGCGTCGTCGCCCCGGACGGCGCCCCGCTCAGCGAGGCCCAGGGTGAGCTGCTGCGTGCGCTGTCACGCACGGGACCGTCGACGACCACCCAGCTCGCGGACCGGTTGCACGTCGCCCGCTCGACGGTCAGCAACCTCGTCAAGCCGCTCGTCGAGGCCGGCCTGGTCACGCGTGCGCTGTCGACCGCGGACCTGCGCTCGGCGCTGCTCGACCTGTCCGGCCCCGCCCGGGCCGCCCTGGTCGAGGCCGACCGGGGCCGCTCGGCGGTCCTGCAGAAGGCGATCGATGCCCTCGACGTCACCGACCGGGCAGCGCTCGAGGCGGCGTTGCCGGCCCTGGCGCGGCTCCTCGAACAGCTGCGCGCCCAGGACCAGCACCCCGCGGGGCGGGGCCACCACGGCAGTCAGGGCCGCCACGGGGGTGACCGCGGGCATCGCGGAGGTGGCGGTCGCCATGGTGGCCACCACGGGGACCACGAGGGCGGTGACGGAACGAGCGATCTCATCTGATGCATCTATCGATGCATCTATGAGAGTAGGATGGCGACGTGACCACCTCCGCAGCGCTCCCCTGGGAGCTTCTCGACGATCGCACCCCCCTCAGCGCACGCATGGCGGCACGTGCCGCACAACGCATCGTCGAGCGGCACGACGACCCCGGGACCCTGCTTCGCGAGTCCGACCTGGCCACCGCCGAGGGTGCCAGCCGCACCCCGGCCCGCGAGGCGATGCTGCAGCTCGAGGCGTGGGGGCTGGTCCGGCTGCTGCCCAAGAAGGGCGCCCTGGTCACCTCCGTCACCCGCAAGGAGCGCTCCGACCTGATCGCGCTGCGCACCCTCCTGGAGGCCGACGCGGTGCGCACGGTCGCGACGGCCGGACCCGAGGCGCTGCGCCGGCTCGCGGCCGGTCTCGCCCCGGTGATCGAGCGCCAGCGCAGGGCCCTCGCCGACCCGCTCGCCTTCGCCGGCGCCGACCACGCGCTGCACGCCCTGATCATCCAGGCGGGCGGCAACGACGTCGTCGCGCGCCTGCTGCGCTCCCTGGCACCGCGGCTCGCCCGTCTCACCTACGAGGTCGTGACCGACGACCCGGGCCGCCTGCCCACGCTGCTCGCCGAGCACGCCGCGCTCGCGGAGCGGGCGAGCGCCGGAGACGCCGAGGGCTTCGCCAGCCTGGTGCGCAGCCACGTCGACGCCGCGTACGGGGACAGGGGCACGGCACTGTGAGCGAGGCGATCGACGCACCGCGGTGGGCCGCGGTGCCGGGCTGGGTGCGTCCCGCCCCCACGGTGTTCCTGCTCGCCTGGGGCGGCAACCACTTCACCCCGCTGCTGCACCTGTACGAGTCGGCCGGGCACTACGACGCCTGGCAGGCGAACCTGCTGCTCGGGCTTTACGTGGGCGGCCTGGTGCCGGGGCTCCTGGTCGCCTCGGCGCTCTCCGACCGCTACGGGCGCAAGCCGCTGCTCGCCGTGGGCGCCCTGCTCGCGATGGTCGGCAGCGCGCTGCTCGCCTCCGGGCTGCACGACTTCTGGCTGCTGGGTGCGGGGCGCGCCTTCGCGGGGGCCGGCGTGGGCATCGCCATGTCGGTGGGCACGAGCTGGATGAAGGAGCTCTCGAGCCCGCCCTTCGAGCAGGGCGCCGGCACCACGGCGGGCGCCCGTCGTCCCGCGCTGACGCTCACGCTCGGCTTCGGGATCGGCGCGGCCGTGACGGGGGTGCTGGCGCAGTGGGGCCCCGCGCCGACCGCGACGCCCTACCTCGTGCACCTCGTGCTGACCGCGCTCGCCCTGGGCCTGCTCGCGACCGCACCGGAGTCCCTGCGCCCGGAGTCGCGCGCCACCGGCGCCTGGTGGCGCGACCTGCGGATCCCCTCGGTGGGCCATCGCCGGTTCGTCGCCGTCGTGCTCCCGGCAGCGCCGTGGGTCTTCGCGGCGGCCGGCGTCGCCTACGCGATCATGCCCGCGATCGCCCAGCAGCGGCTCGGCGACTGGACGACGAGCTACGCGACCGGGCTCACCGTGCTCACGCTCGGCACCGGGGCGCTCGTGCAGAACCTCGTGCCGCGCCTCGACCGCCGCACGAACGGTCGCGCGCTCGTGGTGGGCCTCGCGCTCATGACCGCGGGCATGGCGCTCGCCGTCGTCGCCGCCGCGGCGGGGAACCCCGCGGTCGCGCTCGGGGTCGCCGTGCTGCTCGGAGCCGCGTACGGGATCTGCCTCGTGGCGGGGCTGATCCAGGTGCAGGCGATCGCCACCGCGCAGGACCTGGCTGGGCTCACCGGTGTCTACTGCTCGCTCACCTATGCCGGCTTCCTGCTGCCCGCGCTGCTCGCCGGGCTGCTGCCGGTGGTCCCCTACACGGCCACGCTCGCCGTGGTGGCGACGCTGTGCCTGGGGTGCCTGGCGCTCGTCGCTCGCGCGCAGCGCCGCACGACCTAGCGCGGCACGTCCCAGCGTCGCGCGACCTGTCACCACGCGACACGACCGGGCACCGCACGACCAGCGGACGACGACTTTTGCTCCCGTGACAATTGTGTAACGATAAACACATGGCTTCCGCACCCCCGTCGTCGACGACGTCACGCCCGATCCCCGTCGCGGTGATCGCCCTGCTCAGCGTGGCGACCTTCGTCACCATGACGTACGAGACGCTCCCGGTGGGCCTCATCCAGGTCATGGCGCGCGGTCTGTCGGTCTCGCTGGACGACATCGGGATGCTCGTGACCGTGTACGGGGCGGTCGTCGCGATCGGGGCGATCCCCCTGAGCGCCCTGGTCGCGCGCTGGCCCCACGAACGAGCGTTCCCGATCGTGCTGTCCGTCTTCGCGGCGAGCTCGGTGATCGGCGGCCTCGCCACGAACCTCACCGTGGCGATCGTCGCCCGGCTGGTCGGTGGTGCCGCGCACGCAGTGTTCTTCTCCGTCGCCTTCGCCGCCATGGTCGCCCGCACCGCTCCCGGGCGTCGTGGGCGTGCGGCCACGGCGCTGGGCACCGGCAACGCGCTCGCGCTCGTCCTCGGCATCCCCGCCGCCACCGCGCTCGGCACCAGCACGAGCTGGCGGGTGCCGTTCTTCACCACCACCGTGTGCTTCGTCGTGCTCGCGGTGCTGGGGCGCGTCGTGATCGGACGGCGCGCCCCGGTGCACCACACCGCGGTGACGAGCGCTCGTCAGGTGCTGCGCGCCGCCATGAGCCGCCCGCTGCTCAAGGTCGCCGTCGCGGTGATCCTCACCATGACGGCGCACTTCGCGACGTACACCTACGTGAGCCCGATCCTCACCAGCGCCGGCATCTGGGAGTCGGCCGTCCCCATGGTCCTGCTCGCCTACGGCGTGATGGGCGCGCTGAGCCTGTGCGGCACCGCCGTCGTCGCGGACCGGGCACCCTCCACCGGGCTGCGGGTGACGGTCGCGGTGACCGCGGCGTGCCTGCTGGGGCTCTGGTTCGCGCAGACCTCCGCCCTGGGCACGGTCGCCTCCGTGGCCGTCTGGGGTCTGGCCTTCGGGGCCGCACCCGCCCTGTGGCAGATCGTGGCGCTGCGGGCGGCGCCGCACGAGCCAGGTGCCGGGCCCGCCGTCATCAACGCGTCGTTCAACGTCGGCATCGCCTTCGGCGCCTGGTCGGGCGGTACAGTCGTGGCGCAGCACGGTGTCGGTGCGCTCGTGCTCGGCAGCGCAGCCGTGGCGTTCCTCGCGCTCGCCGTCGTCGTCGTGCCGCGCTGGCTGCCCGGCGACCGCGCACAGCCGACCCGGACCCACGAGCGAACCCAGGAGCGAGCCCGAGCGATGGTGGACACGACATGAGTCCCGACCCGCGCCCCGCCACGATGCGCGACGTCGCAGCGCGCGCCGGCGTGTCGGTGATGACGGTCTCGTACACCTTCAACCGCCCGGAGCGCGTCGCCGAGGCGACCCGGGAACGCGTCCTCGACGCCGCCACCCGGCTCGGGTTCACGCACGCCGACCCCACCGCGCGCTCCCTGCGCACGGGGCGGTACGGGGTGCTCGGCGTCGTGCTCGGCGAGCACCTCACCTACGGCTTCGAGGACCCGCAGGCCGCGTCGTTCCTCGCCGGGGTCGCGCAGACGTGCGCCGCGCACGGCTTGGGGATGACGATCATGCCGGTCGGCGGCGAGCTGGGGCCGGGCGTCATCACCCGCCTCAAGGTCGACGGCATCATCTCCTGGACGCTCGCCGACGACGACCCCGCGATCGGCTCGCTGCGGGCGGCGACGGTACCGGTGATCATGCAGAGCGGGAACCCCGGCGTCGGGATCTCGGGCATCGCGATCGACGACCAGGCGTCCGCGGCGGCGATCGGCGCGACCATGTTCTCCGGCGCCCGTCGAGCTGCGGTCCTGTCGTTGCCCCGCGACACCCGGCGTCACGAGGAGGTCGTGGTCGGGCCGGACCCCGAGAGCTGCACCTTCCCCGTCACCCGTCACCGCCTGCGCGGGCTGCGCGAGGCCGCGCAGGCGCTCGGGCTGGCGTGGGAGGACGTACCCGTGGCGTTCATGGAGCGCAACGCCGCCGCGAACTCTCGGCGCATGGCGGCCCGACTGCTCGCGGAGCACTCGCCCGACGCCGTCGTGTGCATGGGCGACCAGTCGGCGCTCACGGTCCACGCCCTGCTCACCGAGACCGGCAGCGCCGCCGCGGTCTCCGGCTGGGACGCCGACCCGGTGGCGGTGGCGACCGGCATCACGACCGTGCGCCAGGACCTGCGCGCGCAGGGTGCGCGTGCGGCGCGCTGGGTGCTCGACCCGGACGTCGACCGCTCCCCCACGTTCCTCGATTCCCCGTGGGAGCTCGTGCCGGGACGGTGAGGCCGCCTCGAGCACCCCGCTCCACCTGTCAGGATGTCCTCATGACGACCGATCCCGTGAGCTGGTCCGAGGGCGTCTGGACCCATGCCCCGGCCGCCTGCGTCACCGACGGCACCGACCTGGTGGTCACCGCGACCGAAGGCTCCGACGCGTGGCGCGTCACCTCCTACGGCTTCGTGCACGACGACGAGCACGCGCTGCTCGCTCCCCTGCCGCCGGGCAGGGCGCTCGAGGTGACCTTCACGGTCGCGCTCGGCGCACAGTTCGACCAGGCCGGCCTGTTCCTGCGAGCGGCGGACGAGCACTGGGTGAAGGCGGGCGTCGAGCTCGCGGACGGCGTCCCGCAGCTCGGTGTCGTCGTGACGGACGGGCGCTCGGACTGGTCCGCGGCCCCGGTGCCGCAGTGGTCCGGCCGCCGGGTGACGGTCCGGGCGAGCCGGGCGGACGACGCGATCACCGTGCGCGCCCGGGTCGACGACGAACCGTTCCGCTTCGTACGGCTCGTCCCGCTCAACCCCGACCTCCCGCTCGCCGCCGGCCCGTACCTGTGCGCGCCGACACGGGCAGGGCTCGTCGTCCGGTTCCACTCGTGGGTGGTCACGGACCCCGACAGCTCGCTGCACCAGCCCGCGGAGAACCGATGACCTACCTGCGCATCGACGGCAACGACCTCTACGAGGAGGTCCACGGCACCGGCGACCCCGTCCTGCTGCTGCACGGCGGGTTCTGCTCGCTCGAGTCGCTGCAGGTGGTCCGCGACGCGCTCGTCGCCGATCACCGGGTGCTCGCCTTCGAGCGACCGGGGCACGGCAGGTCCGCCGACGTCGCCGAGGAGTACAGCTATGCGCGCGGCGTGACCGAGACCCTCGCGTACCTCGGCGCCCACGGCCTCGGGACGGTCGACGTCGTCGGGTACAGCGACGGTGCCATCATCGGGCTGCTGCTCGCGAGCGAGCACCCGGGCCGCGTCCGCTCGCTCGTGGCGATCAGCGCGAACCTCGACCCGTCGGCCTTCACGCACTCCCCGGAGGCCGCCTCGGCACCGGCGCTGGGCGCGCCGCACCCGGCCGACGCCGCCGCCGAGGGCACCCCCGTCGGCGACGCCCTCGCCGACGCGGGACCGGACCCCGAGCGCGCCCGCTACGAGCGGCTGTCGCCCGACGGGCCGGAGCACGCCGACGTCGTGCTCGCCAAGCTCCTGCGGCTGTGGACCTCCGAGCCGCGCATCGACCCCGCGGACCTCGCGCACGTCACGGCGCGCACCCTCGTGATGTCGGGCGACCGTGACACGATCCGCCCCGACCACAGCCTGCTGATCGCGTCGTCCGTCCCGGGCGCGCAGCTGTGCGTCGTGCCGGGGACGACGCACGGGCTCGTCGCCGAGCGGCCGGGGCTGGTCAGCGCGATCGTGCGGGACTTCCTGCGGGCGGGCGGCCCCGCCGCTTGACGGTGGGCGGGTCGCGAGGCTCGGACCCGCGACCTCCTGCGCCGTGACCTCAGGCCCGCGAGCGCCGCAGCAGCCAGACGAAGTACGGCGCCCCCACGAGGGCGACCACGAGCCCCGCCGGCACCTGCGAGGGTGCGATCACCGTGCGGCCCAGCGTGTCGGCGACGCACAGCAGCACCCCGCCCAGGAGCATGGCCACCGGGATGACGCGTCCGTTCCTCGCGCCGACGACGCCCCGCGCCAGGTGCGGGGCGACGAGGCCCACGAACCCGACGACGCCCACGGCCACGACGCTCACCGCGGCCAGCACCGCCGCGACGGCGAGCACCACGAGGCGGGTGCGCCCGAGCTGGACGCCGAGGATGCGCGGCGTGTCGTCGTCCACGGCGAGCAGGTCGAGCTGGCGACGCATCCCGAGCAGCACGGGGACCGCGAGCGCGAGCGCCACGGCCACGGGGACGACGTCGCCCCACTCGCGCCCGTAGGTGGTGCCGGACAACCACGTGAAGATGCGAGGCGTCTGCCACGGGTCGGCGCGCAGCAGCAGGAAGGTGCTCACGGCGCTCAGCCCGTACCCGCAGCCGATGCCGATCAGCACGAACCGGTCCGGCAGGAGCCCGCCGCGGCTCGCCAGCAGCGCGATGAGCGCGAAGGTCGCCAGGCCCGTCACCACCGCCATGACGATGAGCGCAGGGCGACCGCCCGAGCCCGAGGTGACGACGACCACGGCCCCGAGCCCGGCTCCGGCCGTGATGCCGAGCACGCCCGGCTCGGCGAGCGGGTTGCGCATCGTGCCCTGCACGACCGTCCCGGACAGCGCCAGCGCGGCTCCCGCGAGCACGGCCGCGGCCACGCGCGGCGCGCGTTCGGACAGGGCACGGCCCACGAGGTCGGGTGCCGTGCCCTGGAGCCACACCACGATGTCGCCGGTGCGCAGCCACAGGCTCCCCGCGAGCAGCCCGGTCACGACGGCGGCGACCAGCACCAGCGCGACGAGGGCGAGCACGACGACGAACCGGCGCGAGGTCCGCGGTCCGGTGCGGGCGCGCGGGGGCTGGCGCAGCGACCCGGAGTCGCGCAGCCGCAGCGCCAGGGCGACGATCACGACGGCGCCCAGCAACGCCGTGGGCACGCCGGTGGGGATGGCTGCCGCGCCCTCGGCGCCCAGGACCGCGCGCAGCACCACGTCCGCGAGCAGGATGAGCAGCGCGCCCAGCAGGCCCGCGACGGGCACCAGCAGGAGGTGCCGGTTGAGCGCGCGCACCCGCCCGGCCAGCAGCCTCGCGAGCACGGGCGCCCCGAGCCCCACGAAGCCGATCGGTCCCGCGAGCGTCACCGAGACGCTCGTGAGCACGACGGCGCAGACGACGGCCGCCAGTCGTGTGGAGCGGACGGGGACACCCAGCGACGACGCTGTGTCGTCGCCCAGTCGCAGGACGTCGAGCCTGCGCGACAGCGCCAGCACCACGACCAGCACCACGACGACGAGCGGTGCGCTGCGTGCAGAGGCGTCGACGTTGAGCTGGGCCAGCGAGCCGCTCCCCCAGGCGAACAGCCCGGTGGTGCTCTCCTTGAACAGCACGAGCAGCATCCCGGTGGCCGCGTCGAGCGCCATCGCGATCGCCGATCCGGCAAGGATGATCCGTGTCGTCGACGTCCCCGCCGCGCTGCCCGCCAGCCCCAGCACGAGGGCCGCGGCGAGCAGTCCGCCCACGAAGGCGACGCCTCCCGAGGCCCACAGCGGGACCGAGAGGCCGAAGGCCGCCACCACGCACAGCGCGAAGTACGAGCCCGCGGTCACCGCGAGGGTGTCGGGCGAGGCGAGGACGTTGCGGGTGACCGACTGCAGCACCGCTCCCGCCACGCCCAGCGAGAACCCCACCGCGATGCCCGCGAACAGCCGCGGGAGCCGCGAGCCGGTCAGCACGTCGCCGACCGGCACGCCGCCCACGGTCGCCCGCTCCCCGCCCAGGTAGCGCAGCAGGTCCCAGAGCCCCACGCCGGAGGTGCCCTGCGTCAGGTGCCACGTGCCGACCCCCACGACCGCGAGGAGCAGGACGACCAGCACGACGGCGCCCCACGCCCCGCGCTGGAGGCTGCGGGCGGGCGTCTGGTCGGTCACCGCTCGACCGGTCGCGGCCTCGCCGACCACGGGCTGCTCGGCCGCCGACGCACGCGCGGCCGGCGGGGTGACCCGGGACGCGACCTGGCGCGGCTCGCTCACCCCTGGGTGAGAACGGCGACGAAGGCGTCGATCGCCTGCTCGTTGGACAGCGGTCCGCCGGCGCCCCAGACCCCGGAGGGGAACGCGTGCGCGCGGCCTTCCTTCACCGCGGGCAGCGAGGTCCAGATGGAGCTCTTCTCGAGCTCGGTGACGTAGCTGTCCGCGGTGTCGTCGTCGGAGTAGAAGAGGTTCGCGTCGCCGACGGCGGTGAGCCCCTCGATGTCGGTCTGGGCGAGACCGTACGCCGGGTCGACGCCGCCGTTGCCGTAGGTCTTGTCGATCGCGTCCGTCCAGGCGGGCGTCATGCCCAGCTGCTCGCCGAGCGCCGTGAACAGCGCGCCCTTGCCGTAGGGGCGGATGACCACGTTGCTGCCCTCGATCCAGCCGTCGAAGAACAGGAAGTCCTTCGTGGGCAGGTCCACGGAGGCGACCTTCTGCTTGGCGTCCGCGAGGTATGCGTCGAACTGGTCGAGGACCTGGTCCGCACGCTGGGTGCGGCCCGTCGCCTCGGCGATCATCGAGAAGACGTCCTTCATGTTCCCGATGGGGTCGGAGGCGTCCGCCCCCAGGGTGGCGAGCACGGGCACGCCGCGCTTCTCCAGCTGGGTGATGAGGTCGTCGTCGGCGCTGAAGGCCTCGACGACGATCAGGTCGGGGTTCGCCCCGTAGAGCGTGTCGAGGTCGGGCTCGCCGCGCTCCCCGACGTCGGTGACGCCCTCGGGGAGCGTCTCCGCGGTGACGTAGGTGGCATAGCCCGCGGAGTCGGAGACGGCGACCGGGGTGAGGCACAGCGTGAGCACGTCCTCGGTCTGCTGCCACTCCAGCACGGCGACGCGCTTGGCCGGTGCGTCGAGCGAGACGGTGCGCCCGACGCCATCCGTGATCGAGACCGGCGCGGTCGAGGTCGTGGTGGTGTCGTCCGCACAGCTCTGCGACGTCGTAGCCGCCGCGGGTGCCGTGGTCGCCACGTCCGCGGGCGTGGTCGTGCCGCACGCCGCGAGGGCGAGCGAGACGACGGTCAGGGTCGATGCTGCGGTCATGAGGCGCCGGGCGCGGGTCATGAAGGGTCCTCTCGATGGGGGGGGTGATGAGGCAGGTCAGGCGGTGCAGGTCAGGGCTCGCAGGTCAGGGCTCGCAGGTCAGAGGTCGCGGGTCAGGCGGGGAGGCCGGGACGCGTACGGACGCGGTGCCGGCCGACGGGGTCGATGCGGAGCCGGTCGGTGCGGGGATCGACGCCGACCTCGACCTCGATGCCGTAGACCGCGCTGATGTTCTCGGCGGTCAGCACCTCGAAGGGGTCGCCGGCAGCGTGGACGCGCCCGGAGTCCATGAGGAACAAGATGTCCGCGACGCGGACCGCGTGGTCGAGGTCGTGCAGCACGATGCCGACGGCGACGCCGTGCTCCTCCGCGAGGTCGCGCACCAGGTCGAGCGTCTCCACCTGGTAGCGCAGGTCCAGGTGGTTGGTCGGCTCGTCGAGCAGCACGACGCCGGTCTCCTGGGCGAGGCAGGCAGCGAGCCACACCCGCTGCACCTCACCGCCGGAGAGCTCGCTGACGGCACGCTCGGTCATGGTCTCCACGCCCGTCACGCGCGTCGCGCGGTCGATCGCGCGCCGGTCCTCGGCAGACAGCCCGGAGAAGCCGCGGCGGTAGGGGTGCCGACCGAAGGCGACGACCTCGCGCACGGTCAGGCCCTGCGGCGCGTGCCGGGACTGGGAGAACAGCGTGACCTCGCGGGCGAGCTCACGGGCGCTGAGGGCGGCGACCGGCCGGGGTCGGGGCCCGCCGAGCGACACCTGCCCCTCGTCGACCCGGTGCAGCCGCGAGAGGGCACGCAGCAGGGTCGACTTCCCGCTGCCGTTCGGACCGACCAGCGCGGTCACCCGGCCGGGCTCGAGACTCAGGGACACACCGTGCACGACGGCCGTCCTGCCGAACCGCAGGACGAGGTCCTCGCCGCGCAGGGAGGCGTCGGGGGTCATCGCCGCGCTCTTGGAGGGGTACGACGGCATCGGGTGGTCAGGTGCATGGGACCGATCTGGTGGAGGTGAGGACGGGTGCGTGCACCCCTCGCGGCGAGCCCGGACGGTGGTCGCGGACCACGTGACCGACTTAGGTAAGGGTTACCTTGCTTTCCCCACAATAGGGCCCACGACACCTGTCTGCAATCCACCGTCGAGGACACCCGGTTCGGTCTCCCGGACAACCGGCGCGCTCAGGTCGTCGTGCGGAAAGCCCCTGGCGTCGTGCCCATGACCCGACGGAACGCCGCGATGAAGGTGCTCGCCTGCGCGTACCCGAGCCGCTCGGCGGTCGCGTGCACACCATGGCCCTCGGCGAGCAGACCGAGCGCACGGTGCACGCGCAGCACCTGCCGCCACTGCGCGAAGGACAGCCCGGTGGAGCGCCGGAACGCGCGGGTGACGGTGCGTTCGCTGATGCCGAGCACCCGCGACCACTCCTCGAGCCCACGGTCGTCCGAGGGGTCCTCGAGCAGCACGCGCACGATCGCGTCGATCCGACGGTCACCGGGCAGCTGCAGCTCGAGCGCACGCTGCGAAGGCTCGAGCACGTCGAAGACCACGGCCTCGGCCCGGGTCCGGGCACCGTCGTCGAGGCCCGCCCCCGCAAGATGCCTCAGCAACGCCTCGAGCACGGGTGTGATCACGATCACGGTCGGGCCCTTGAAGGCGAC